>OGWY01000047.1_pt1 | contig 76920 bp, 94 predicted proteins | sample 1576121 | NCBI WGS metagenome assembly OGWY01 (sample SAMEA3541543, study PRJEB24748) | human gut metagenome | biome: human gut; feature: human-associated habitat; material: faeces | place: China | collected 2012 | reverse complement strand
AAGGATGAAGTTAACGATGACATGGTTCGTGAAACCTGTGTACCTGTTAAAGGGGCACTGAAGAACCAGGGCATTGAGTCATACTTCAGTCTGGTTATTGCTTGTAAGAAAGTGAAGCTTACGGATCTGGAAGATTACCAGAACGGGTTACTTCACATTAACGAGCGTGAGGAAATGCTCGGGTACAAGCATGTTTACCAGACCCAGGTTACTAAGAACACCATTAACGAGCGTTTACGTGGCCCAGAGGACTTGTTTGATATCAAGGAAACCTTCATCGATAATGACATGCAGTTGGTCTTAGACCGTTTGCATGAGTATTACGCATGAAAATTCCTAAAGAAGATCTCACCCTTGAAATGCTTGAGAAGGTACTAAAATATGATGCTCTTACTGGACATCTTACTTGGATTAGCAAGTCTTGTAATAAGAGAATTGTTATCGGTAGTCGCGCTGGGAGTCTCCACAAGGCTAGTGGCTACCGCCATATAACAATCTTCGGCACCACCTATGGAGAGCATATCATCTGTTACTACATGCATAACAGGCAGTGGCCTAAAGGGCATGTAGATCACGATAACCATATTCGTGATGACAACAGAGCGTTAAATCTGAAGGACACTACGATGCTTCAGAATATGCGAAACAGGGGTGCAATCAGCAATACCATTACTGGTCACCAAGGTATTTGGTATTGCAAACGTCGTGATCGCTATGTAGCAGAAATCACGATGAACCGTAAGAAGGTATGGCAACGTACCTTCAAGACAGCTAACGAAGCAGCTATCTGCCGGGCTGAGAAATTAATTGAATTAGGTTTCCATGAAAACCATGGCCTAGAAACAAAAGGTAACTAACATGTCTTATTTTGATTTTAACTATGATGCAGAAAAAGCAGTAGAGAAAGATACCCTGGGCACTGGTATGCGCATTCGTGACACTGACGTCTATCCGGGCATCATCAAGCTGGCTTACATCACCAAGTCGGATAAGTCTAAAGCTCAGGCCATGAACATCGAATTTGAAGATGATCATGGCATCTACAAAGAGCAGATCTGGTTCATGAACGGTCAGGGTAAAGTCGTCAATGACAAAGGCGAATACACCAAAAACTTCCTGAAAGCCAACTCGATCTGTCTGCTGGCCTGTGGCAAACCTCTGGTTAAACTGGAACCAGAAACCAAGACCATCAACCTGTATAACTTCGAGAAGAAAGCCGAAGTTCCGACTGATGTTCCTATGTTGGTGGATCTGTGTGGTAAGCCGATCACCTTCGCTATCCAGCGTATCAAAGAGAACAAGCAGAAACGCAATGACGATGGACAGTACGAGCCGATCAACGAGTCTCGTGAGATCAACGCCATTGCAAAAGTCTTCCGCAGCAAGGACGATAAGACTGAGCAGGAAATTCGTGGTAAGCAGGAAGCTACTTTCAAAGATAAGTGGCTCGAAGCTAACAAAGGCCAGGTCTGGGATCGCTTCAAAGAAGTGGCTGGTCAGGGTAGCGCTGGTGCTCCGGGTGGTAATTTTGCAGGTGCTGGCTTCAACCCAGGATCTGACAATGCCACCACTGGTGATGATCCGTTTACCATGTAATAACTTAGCCCCCTAAACCAGGGGGTTTATTCTGAGGTTACCATGACCCAAGATTCAACCGTAGTACAGGATCGTCCTGAAAACATCCTGCCAGTAGAGAACCACCTTCAGTTAGGTTTTCTGGTAGCAGATTGGCATCGTAACATCGGCCATCACCTGCTGGCTGTAATCCAAGCCCCGGACGATATCGATCTTAACGTCCAATTCGATGGTGCTGATCAACCCGAGTTGATTACTGATCCTCGTGAACGTGCTTTATTTAAACTGGGGGTAGAGTATGCTCTGAACCAGTTCTTAAATCTGCCTTTCACTATGGAAGAGGATCCTAATGAAGCTCAAACTACTGGGGATGGATCCGAGCTTTAGTAACTGGGGACTGGCTGCAATGTTATATGACACTGAAGCCAGATCTCTTAGTGTTGCCAAGCTGGATGTTATCCAACCACCCAAAGATAATTCCAAGCAAGTACGTAAATCTTCTCAGGACTTAGCCAGAGCTGAATACCTGTTTGAGAAGGTAATGAGCTATATGCCTTACGTAGATGCCATCTGTATTGAAGTTCCTCATGGTAGTCAGAATGCCAGAGCTTCACTGGGTGCAGGTGCCTGTATTGGGTTAATAGCAGCCATACGAAACAGTCATGGTGCTAAACCTGTGATCTGTGTAAATGCTACTGAAACCAGGATGGAAATCACTGGCAAAACTTCTGCAACAAAGCAGCAAGGTATTGATTGGGCATCTGGTTTATATCCTGATGCTAACTGGCCCAAACTTAATGGGCAGATCATTGCCAGCAAAGCAGAACACATGGCAGACGCTGTAGCAGCCGTACATGCTGGAATTAAAACTGAAACTTTCAAAATGCTAACCATGTTAGCTACTAAGGATTAACTATGCGTATTTTGCTTTCTACCGAAGATCTGATCGAACTGGTAACCCAACATGCGTTTACCAGCCTTGTGCCTACAGCTAAAGGGGCTGATGTTGCAGTAGGTATTCTGGATGGTCAAATCGTAGCAGCTGTGGCTGTAGGTGAAGATAACTTCCGCCTGAAGTCTGTTGCTGATCTTCAAGCTCCTCTGGTTTCTGGCAGCACTCCTGTTGCTGAACAGGAAGAAGCAGAGCAGGAAGAAGAACACGATGATGACAACCAGGATGAACAGGAAACTGACAAACCTGTTAAGCGTCGTAAACGTCGTACCAAGGCTGAAATCGAAGCTGATAAAGCTGCTGAAGAAGCCGCAGCTCAAGCCGAGGTAGAAGCCGAAGCAGAAGCTCAGACTGAGAGTGAAGAAGACCTCTTTGCTGAAACCAGTGATGCAGACAATGCTGCCCCGTTCGACATTGACGAAGGTGCGAACCTGCGTGCTGAAAACGAGCTACTGCCAGAAGCCAAAGATGCTGCTGTAGCTGAAGAAGTCGATCCGTTTGCAGACGCTGGACTAGCTGCATCCGAAGGTGACGAGCTGTTTGCCCAGGCAGACACTCCGGTAACCAAGGTAGTTGAAACCAGTGAGGCTGGCTTTGCTAAACCAGCAGACACTGAAGACGACCCGTTCGCTAACTTCGACTAACAGGTGATCTATGAGACACGTTATTAATGGCTTTATTGGCCTGTTCTGTGTGATTGCAGCCATTGCTGTACTGGCTTTAATGAAGGTAGCTTTCTGGTTACTTAGCTTCTTCTGGTTCTTTGTGGCTGTAATTTTTATTGCTTGCCTCATTGGAGCAGTCATCCAGGAAAAGCGTGACTCATAAGAGCCAAAAAGAAGCCCCTCATTGAGGGGCTTTTTATTAGTATGCCATTCTGAATAAGTTCCAAGGCATTGGGACATTCAACAAGCTTCCACCCTGCAATACTGAAGGTGTAAATGGGTTACCCAAGTTACGTGCAAACAGAGGCTCCATAGCATCAGGTGCATGAGTAAACTGTCCTGTGATAGCCATATGTGCCATAACAGATGCTGGACGTTTATCCATCAAATAGAACATTGCACGTTGAATACGAACACGATACTTCGTAAACATTGTGATCCCCATATCATCCAGATACTGGCGTGAAGCTGTAGCTGGAATGTCATAGTTAACAAATGCATCAGATGCACGTTGTAAAGCCTCAGTATGACTCAGGCGATCTCTGGCATGTTCTGTCAGGTGTTTGTACAGAGCATACTTAGCAGCAAAGTCACTGAACTGAGCAGCATCACTCAAGAACTTGTGAGGTGCAGTACCCTTATCAATCACAGCCCAGCGAGCAGCTGTTACAGCAGAAGCTGGAAGGTGAGCAGATACCTCATTAAATTTCTTACGAATCTTAGAACCATAAGTGTAACCATCAGCATCAGGCTGAACGTCTTCTACGATGGTAGGCATCATGCCTGCCTGAATAAACTTAGCCAGAGGGTTAGCATTCAGGCGATCCTGAGTCTCATTGATCAGAGACTCCATCTGAGCAAAGTTACCAATACCAGCACGTTGCTGTTGCTGATACTTGAGTAGCAGCGAGTACTGTTTACGATAGTCAATCCCAGCAACCAGAGCAGTACGAATATCCTTAACCATACGTACCGGGTTAACGCCATAAGCAGCCAGCAGAGCAGTGTTGGACATAATGTTGCTAAACTGGGTTTTCAGGTTACGAATAACAATCGTATCTTTATAAAACTGCATAAATTCCTGAATACCACGCTCACCCTTAATTACGTAGGCTTTAGCCTTATCACCAAAAACCGCTTCAAGTAAACCAGCAGCAACACCCTGAGCAATGTTACGTTGCTCTGGATCTACATCCAGGGTATTAGCCAGTGAGTACTTACGGAAGCCAAAGGTAAGGTTAACCAGATCGTTGCGAATATACATACGATCACTTCCCCACAAAGAGGCAGCTTTAGTACGTGATTCATAAGGCATCATTGCCCAAATTTCACGTCCACGCTCAGTAGGTGCATTAGGCCCAATCTCAAAGTAAGCATTAGGATTCTTCAGGATATTAGCCTTAGAATCTTCATGCAGGGCTTCAAGGATCTTAGCATTCTGGCTTGGGGCATCACCTTTATCGATATTCTGACCAGCTAAACGACCAACAAGATCAGCAAAGTCATTATTACGATCAAGGAAAGTATCACGAGTATTGTGAGAAGCCATATAACGGAAGTCCATGATATGACCATCAGTGCTTAATACAGGCACTACATGGTTATCCTGGATTTGAGTAGGATCAAAGGCAGTGTGGGACAGTGCTTCACGCCCTCGCACGTCTGCGTAGGACGCTTGCCTTAACTGTTCTAACTCGTCAGCTCGAACACGATCAGCAACAGCACGATCCCCACTTAGGGAAGAACCCTTACGCTGGCTTCCAGTTAAACTGAAAGTACCAGAGACGGTTCGTTGATACCCATTCTCTTTGGTCACATACAGCACACGTCCAGAGTGTTTTGACAAAGAGTCCTGGGACAGTGGGGATACTTTTTGATATCCCATGTTCACCAGTGCTGCTTCATCTGCACTCCCCGACTCGACTGCACGTAAGTCATGGTGAGGATTGGTATCTTCAGGCACATAGCCTTTAATGCGAGACAACTGGTTACCAGCAAACAGCGTATTAGCAGAATCCTCGATCAGGTTCGCATAAGTAGCCATCAGCATTTTGATGCCGTTGTCTTTACCTCGTGCAAGCTCACGTTCCATTACAGCAGCAGTGCGAACACGGTTTTCAGTCTTGGTGTAGCTTAGAGCGTACATCGAAGCCAGAGCATCAATGGCGTTCACTTCATCAAGAGTCGGTTCGATACCTACTGTGGAATAGTGAGTAGCAGCTCCGGTAGCAATAGCTTTTGCATTCAGAACTAAATCACGTCCCAGGGTATTTCTGCCAGTAGCCATCCAGAATCCCAGAGCCTTGGCACGAATGATCTTATCATTACCGTTAGCATACTGGCTAATGGTTTTCTCAAGGTTATTGATCTGTTGCTTACGGTAACCAGTATTAGAAACCAGTTTATGTAAGTTATTCAGGTTCATACCTTCAATGTGCAACACAGACTGAAGGTCAGTACGGAGCAGTGAATAAGTCATTGCTGTACGATCTTCTTTAGTTAGGTCTTGCCCATTGTTATCAAACATCTCATTCAAGTTCTTAGCAGTGACAGCAGCTAAGGTTGCACGATCCTGTTCAATACGTTTGGTAGAACGTAACAGGGATTCATGCAGAGCACGAACATCATCAGCATTCGTTGCTTCAGTCAGAATGGAGGCCAGAGAACCTTCTGGAGTATTAGGGGCATTAAAGTCCCGAAACTCTTTGATAGTCTCTTTCAAGTTACCCAGCTGATCGCGAGCAGCCAAACCTGCAACTTTGCCCATAGCATTCAGAGCATTGTTGGAGGACTGATCAATACCAGTAGCTTTAACGATTTTATCCAGGAACTGTTTAGACTTAGCGGCAGCCGTATCTAAGGCATTCTCTACTTTGTCGATCCCACCAGTAAGGATATTCATGGTGGTATCACGGTTCTTAAGTTCAATCTGGATCAGCTTCTCAGCTAATGCTTGAGCACGAGCATTAGCGGCTTGTCCTTGATGGGTATTAGTCAACATACCAGAGACTGTATTAACAGCCTGGTTAAAGTAAGCAGTAGCCTGTTCAAAGGCAGTATTGCCAGAGTCCTTACCATCTTCCATCTGGAAGCCAAGTAAGTTACTGGTGTCTTCATGCCCAATAGCCATGGCAACAAAACGAGACAGATGCTGGGACTCACCAGAGTCATTCGTTACATCAAACAGATAATTCCATTTCTGTTGAGCAGCTCGTTTTTCTGCCTGGGTTGCCTGATTCCAGTTTCCATTGTGGAAGTCTTCTGGTTTCAGGGATTGTTTGGCAGCTTGCCAGGTACGACGAATCTCCCGGTTAACTGGTGAAGTAAAACCAGAAGCCAGAGATTCAGATACAGCAGCCTCAATAGCTTCCACAGCAAAGGCTTCCTGATTAGTCAGTACAAACCCATTGCTCAGTGCTTCGGTACTGACAGGGGCTTTCCCAGTGGCTACAGCCTCATTCCAGACCTGACCAGGAGTATAATTCTCGTTGGCATTCTGGGTGACTCTTGAGCCTAAAGCACCGTAAAGCTGATCCGCTACAGTGGATATTACATTACGGAGGTTACCTGTGAACTGTGCTGAGTTAGTCTTGCCACCTGTTGAAGCCAGGTTATCAAAGATATCCACATGGCTAAACTTAGCTACCTGATCAGCAGCACTGTTAGTGTTGCTCATAGGGTGGCTGATAGAGGACACTGGGCTTTCAATAGCAGCAGGGTTAATAGCCTGAACCAGGTGTGCAGTATCGAAGGTCAGTGCTTCCAGTGCAGTAGTAACCCTAGCATTAATAGCCCGACCAGTTACAGCAGCAAAGATGCCTGACATTTGATCCACAAACTGTTTAAAGGCAGTACCCAACCATCCACGGTTACGACCTGAGATTTCAGGCACACCAGTAATGGTATCAAGGTAACGTTGGAATTCTGGGTTAGTCATACCCCAGGAGATAAACTCATCCACGTTAGCTAAGGCAGGGGCAAATTTCTGAGTCAATTGAGGATCAGCTGAAACCAGCTGAGTTACTCTACCCATCAGCTTCTCTGTACGGTTCAGTACAGCTTTTACTTTTGGGTTTGAATCAGCAGTAGCAATTGCACGTCCCAGAGCAATGTGAGTCAGTTCATGCAGCAAGACTTCAGGTGAAGCATTCTTGCTGAGTGACAGGTTAACCTGTGCAGTATTCTTATCTTGATAAGACCATGCAATGGCATCACGGTTCTGGGGCAGTGACTGCCCCTTAACATTCTTAGGCATAGTCTGCCCGTCCAGTACATTCACCACAGCATCAGCTGGAATCAAACCAGAAATGAGACTGTGGAGTTCGTTATATACTGGGTTAGCAAATTTACCTTTGGTTCGGGCCATTACCTCAGAAGCTGACACAGACCCTGTAGAGGCCGAAGCCTCATACAGGTATTGTCTCATTTTGTCAGGATACTGAGTGGCCTCAGCCTTTGGGGCATTACCCTTAGAGAACATATCAGAGATACGTTGTAGGCCAGCAGCACGGCTACGTTTCAGACGTGCGATCTCATCACCAATTTTCTTACGATCAGCATCAGTAATCAGGTATTCACCACCCTCTGTACCATACTGGTTAACAGCATAGATTTCAGAGAGAGTCTCCAGTTTCTTAATGTCACGATCATAAGCCTGGTTAAGGATGGTGTTCAGAGCAGCTTTCATGTTGCCCTTGAAGTCTTTACCAAGGATCTTAGTCTTCATGGCATCCAGGGCTTTCTTAGCTGCAACCTTGTCATTGGTAGACAGGTTAGCACTAGCCAGACTACGAACCTCAGTCAGCAGTGCAGCAGCAGCCAGATGCTGAGGATGGTAAGAAACCACAGCATCAAACATAGCTTTGTTCTGGATACGGGCACCTTTCAGCACATTGTCAGGAGACAGGATGTTAGCATCATGTACGTTCTGGCTTTCGATCTTGCTGATTACATCAGAGCTGATCGCAGCATCAGTACCCTGAGTGACGTTAGCACCCATAGCAACACCAGGGTTAGTCAGCTTAGTCTCGGTCACAGTAGACTGAGTAGACTTGTAACCACCTACCAGACCATCACTCAACAGCATCCCATTAGCATCCATTGCTGGTTTAGGGTTAGCAGCTTCTTTGAAGTAAATATCAATGCTGGTAGCAGGAGACTTAGCAGTAAAGGCTTTCTCCACTTTAGCCATTGGGTAACCAGAAGCTTTAGTATTCTCGGACAGAACACCAGTTGCAGAAGGCATATTAGGAATCATGTTAGACAGGGTATCCAGATCTGCCTGAGTGAGTCCTTCCAGTGGAGCACCTTTAGCATCCACAGGGATTTTACCTTCAGCAATACGTTGCTTCAGCAGTGCAGCTTTAGCAGCATTGTAACGAAGGTTAGCCAGAGTAAAGGTTGTGTTAACCAGACTGGTATTAGCATCACGAGATGCAATGAAGTCAGCAGCAACCTCATTAACAGCAGTCTCTGTAGCAGATCCACGAGTCTGGGAATCCACATCAATGATGCGTTTAGTCTGTGCAGGGTTAAGGCTGAACTTAACCAGTGCATCAGCAGTACGAGGCAAGTTTATTTTCTGACCCAGGAGTACAGAAAGATTCTTACTGATCTCAGCGTGAGCTTTGGCAAATTCAGCTTTGTTATTACCTTTAGCCAGCGGGATCAGAGAACTGATCTTAGAGTAAACATCCTCTACAGTGGCACGGCCCATAGCAGCTTTCAGTGCTGGGATACCAGCAGAATAGTTAAATGGGGTAGCCAGAGTCTTGGCCTTGGAACGAGCACCATAACCAGTGGAGAAATATTCCAGTGCAGCAATCTGCCCAGCTTGGGATTTAGGAGCGTTGGCTTTATAGTCTGCCCAATGCTGACGCATAGCATCACCCAGCAGCTCATAGTAATCCTGACCTCCCAGCTCACGGTAGGTAGGCATGTTGGTAATGTTGTCACCTTCACGGTAAATACCACCACGCTTCAGCAGATCGAAATCAGCAGAGCCATTCAGGATATTGGTAAGGATAGGGCCGTTAGTAACACCATCCGATTCCATTTGAGCCAGCAACTTAACAGAAGACTTACCAGACTCCAGAGCAGTAGCATACTGAGCCAGGTTATGCAGGGCAGCAAAAGACTGACCATTCATACCATACTCAGCCACAGCATTCTTAATGACGTTGGTATCAGCAGTAGTAGCTGAACCAGCGATCACTTTCTGCATAGCACGTACAGCCTTAATGTTCTCTGGTTTACGCAGGTAATTCTGGAAAGCAGGTAAGAAGGTAGCATAGGTCTGCTTATCAACAGACTTCAGTTTCTTACCGTCAGCACCAATTACAGGAGCTTCTTCCATACCCTGAGCCAGTGAAACAAGGAACAGGCCATATTGAGTAGGCTTACCTTCTGCATCCAGTACAGCAGCATTACGTTCCACTTTCAGTTCAATCTGGTGTGCAGCAAGGCCACCCATAGCACGATGTACTTTGGATCCTTGTGGGTTGAACTCAGAAGCCAGATCACCAATACGCTGGTTAGTCCAAACTTCCATTGGCATCCAGAAAGGCTTGTTACCAATACGTGCAGCAAAGTCCATACCCATTTCGATAGAACGTTGGATATCAGCATTCTTGGCTTCACGACCTTTCTTGAAGATCTCCATTTCATTAGGCACATCAGCATCAGTACGTACACCAAAGATATGTTGCAGGGCAGCATTATCTACAGTGGACATGGTTTGCATAGCATTTACCACACTCTGATCAATGGTGTAGTCGTACTGCATAGCTTTGCCTATACGAGCAGCCAGAACAGAAGGAACTTCACGATTCATTTTACCGAAGACTTTCTGTTTGAAACCAGCAGGCTTAGTGGTCAGAACCTCACGTACAGCAGGGTCATAACCAAACAGCTTAGACATGAGAGAACGGGTATCTTTCATTCCATTCTTAATGTCAGAGATTGCCTCAATAGCTACTGGTTTACCCTCTGCATCAAAGTTACGTGCAGGGCGGCTAAACACAATCTTGTGCTTGGCATCATTAGGGGAAACACCAAAGTCATTCTGGAAAGCTTGTGCAGCTTCTTTAGCTGACTGTTCATCCAATCCCATGGTTTGCAGATCAAAGTACTCTTTAGCAGTCATCACAGACTGTTCCATGTAACCATTGGAGTACATAGCATGAAGGGCATAAGCACCCAGAGCATTCTGCAATTTACTGGCACGATTAGGATCTACATCAGCACGTTTAGCAAAGCCCATAGCCTGATAAATACGTTGACCAAGTTGGGACATGATCAAGTCTTGGCGATAGCCAATATCAGCCATACGAGACATAGCTTGTGGAGTTAACTGATCTTCCTTGATACGCAGAGTTTTAGCTACTTCACTCTGGTTCAGGAACATCTTATCTCCGTTCTCACCAAGCCAGGAGAAGATACCTGCTGCAATACCAGTTTTAGTATTGGAGTCAAAGTTACCATTCTCATCCAGGATAAATTGAGCAAAGTCCTGATAACGATACTCAGGAGCTTTAGTACGAATGATGTTATCCAGGTTAGCTGTGATGTGATCGTGGAACTGCACAAACTGTTTCAGCAGGGCTTTCTGTTTAGCACCTTCAGCTTTCGACTCACTGATATGCTGTTTCAGGAAACGGTTAACTTCAGTGAAGCTACCAGTATCCACAGCAGTTTTCAGAGTGTTAATGAAGTCCTTCACTGCTACCAGTGGGCTACCAAAACCCGGACGAACTCGTTGATTGAAACCAGTAAGCACAAGGTTCTGTAAGCCTTTAGGTTCAGCCAAAGCTTTCTCACGCAGAGCTTTCAGAGACTCCCCAACTTTACCAAAGATACTCAGAGCACCATGAGCTACAGTATCTTGTTGAGTCTCGGTCAGAGTATCAGAAGTAGTAACAACGTCATCTACGTTAACTGGGGCAGTCTGTTGAGATTCTGAACCAGTAGACTCATTGTCAATGTCAGCCTGGGTATGTTCAGTCTGAGTAGTAGTCTCAGCCTGTGAACGTTGGATCTCATTCTCCTGAGCTTTAGGCTTAAAGGATTCATCCAGCTTACGGTGTGGAGCATCCACACCACGATTCTGGTTAGTGGCTAAATCAGCACGACGAGTCCATTCACGATCAAGCACTTCCAGGTTACGAGCCAGGATTGGGTTACTGTCTGTACGCATGGATTCTTGTGTTGCAGACATTACTTTTTCCAGCGTTGCCTGATCCATTGCACGAGCATCTCGTGTGGTCATGTTATACAACGTTGGTTGTGCTTGTTGTGTTTGTGCTCCTGCCTCTCCTGATACAGTAGCTGCACCCTCTGGCTGCGCCTCCGGGCTTGCTACTTGCTCAGTCGAGCCAGTCACATCCTGGGTAGGTGTTGTAGTATCAGGGGAACCAGTAAATACCTCAGGATTAGCAATACCTTCCATATACTGACGAGTGGCTGTGATAGCTTTGGCTTCATTAACAATGTTGTTAACCAGACCAGTAGAACCTTTGTGGATAGTGAATCCACCGTTCTTAGCCTGTGCTTTAGCATCCAGACGTTTGCCAGTATTCAATTCCCACCCATTAGAAGTTTTCAGGATCTGGTAAGATTTACCATTCTGTTTAGCTTCATTCAGGTACTGTTGAGCAATATCTGCTTTAGCAGTATGGGAAGTTTCAAAATTATTGATACCAGTCATCAGGGATTGGATACGGTTAGTATCACCAGCCTGTGCAGCAGTATTAATACCCTGTTGGTAATCACCCAATGACAGGTTATTAGAAGTGGATTTGAAGATCTCACTATTAACTTTAGAACCAGTCTTAACAGCATTTTCTGCAACTTTGGCATCAGCCAATGCACGAAGTGTACCCAGTTCAGCAGGAGTAGCATTAGCAGGAGCATTACGCACAAACTCTTGCAGGTCTTCATTGGTGTAAGACATTGGGTGGCTGATAATGTCAGAAGCCGTTGGGTTCTCTGGTTTAGCCGTATTGGTATTCATACCAGTAGCTGACGAGAACTTACCAAACTCAGACTTAGCCTGATCCAGTACTTCAGCAGAACGAGTAGCAGACTGTGCCAGTTCCTCCTGAGAAGGCATAGCATCTAGTTGTTGCTGTGCAGCATCACGAGCTTCAGTCTGCTGGGCCAGGATAGTTTGTAACTGGTTAACAGCATCAGGATCTGCATTTGGATCAGTGCTGAGTTGATCCAGTCTTTCCTGAATAGCAGGGATAAACTTACCAGCATCAGCAAGGGTACGTTCAGCAGTAGCCCGCTGGTTAATCATATCCAGGTTATTCTGGTGATCGTTCTGGGCAGCATCCATAGCAGCTTGAGCCTGAGACTGAATATCAGCTTTTTGCTCATCAGTAGTGGCATCAGTATTACGAGTCCACTCCATACCAGCACGACGAATAGCAGCAGCCGGGTTATACCCTTCTGACTGTGGATTCATTAAGTCTTCTGGAGTGGTATTACGAGCAGCTTGGCCTACAGGATCTTGAGCTTCAGTACGTTTCTGCATAGCCTGAGCAGCAGTATTGGCTACCTCACCAGCAGTACTAAGTGCAGCACGAGGAGCACCAAAACCAGTAGCAGCAGCAATCCCCTGGAAGAAAGCAACGTCATTACCTTTGGTATCCCATTCGTTTTTACCCTTCGCATAGTTCTCCTCAATCTGGTTTTGAGCGCCAGATACTAGACCTTCAGTTAAGGCATTCTTAGCGAGGTCAAGGGTAGGAGCAGTCACACGCGCAAGAGCAGCAGCAGCCGTAGAGCTGCGTGGTGCGATGCGCTGTGCTGCGTTCACCAGACGATCAGCAACCCCAGCAGGTAATACTTTAGATCCTGGGAGCATAGCAGTACGGTTAATGACACTTTCTGCAAAGTTAAGAGCACCATCAACGACACCCAAACCAGTACCAATAGCTACATCTTTAGCTGTTGGGATCTGACCATTGGAAGCTTTACGTTGGGTATCCAGGTACTGAGATAATACTGAGCCACCTTGCATAGCAGAGGAAGCGATCATTCCTGGGACACCCCCAACCATATATGGAGCAGACTCCACCATAGTCTGACCAGCAGCACCAGGATTACGAGCAATAGCAGCTAAACCAGCAGCAAATTTATCAAGCCCTGATTTACCCTCAATTGATTTCTCAATATCAGCAGCAGCTCGCTGCATTTGAACAGGGTTAGCCAGTTTCTCAAGATTGTCATAGCTACTCTGGTTTTGAGTCTTTTGACGTTCGTTGATAGCATCCAGACGTTGACGCAGAGTCTGGTCACCCATTTCCGGTACACCATACTGATTTACATCAATAGGCTGAGTCCACCAGGCACCCTTGCGATCTAACAGGGCATTATCAGCTTCAGTACCTTTACCAGCCTGAACACGACGATAAGCATCCAGTGCGTCGTTAGGAATAGAAGCTTGATCCAGTACATTACCCAGAGTTTTGAAAGTCTTATCTGTTTTACCTGCAAGACCATTGACCGCATCAACAAAACCCTTACCTAAGTTAACAAAGGTAGAGGCAGTTCTATCAGTCATTGAAGACGTTTCAGGATCTAAGAAGTTGGTAGAAGACCAACCATAGTCTGAATCTTTTGCAGCTACTTCTTTAGCATATGCCGACTGTTCGTTATTAATTCGTTTTAGTCGAGCAATTTCGCCTTCTTCTGTAGGATACATACCCTGTCCTGTAAGGTTATTCAGGATACGAGTAGAAGCATCATTCACACGTTGGGCGATAGTTGGTTGGGTAGGTGCAGGAAGTGCCTGAGCAGCTTCCTGACCTGTTACCTGTTGTGGGACAAGAAACTTGTCCAGAGGAGATGAGTTACCAGCCATCTGAGTATTCCTTAGTATTGTGGAGTACCCAGATTGTAACCTCATTACTATTGGAAAAGTAAGGGCAGAAGCAGCTTATTTAAGCGGTCTTTTTCCTGCTGCATAACTGACTGCCTATCTTTTGCATCTTCTGCTTCCCGTGAAGTAATCTTCAGGGTATTTAATCGCTTCGTTGCATCAGTCAGATACTTAGTAGCAGCATTTACAGTAGAAACATTTCCCTTATCTTCGCGGGAGTTCTCATTAGCAAGAGCACCATCTAGGATGTTTATCTGCTGTTGAGGATTGAGTGCTTTAAAAGCTGGTTGATCCTTTAAGGCATTAAAAATCCTATTAGAATCCCCTTCTCTACCCCAGCTACTAAACCAAGCATCATTATTAGCATCAGCCCAACCAGAAACATTAAGCTTAGGGTTGTTTACAGGATCCATGGAAACACGCTGTTGTGCATCCTCAGCATTAGCCTGTAAATCCCTGGCTTCAGCCTTCCCCTGAATAACATTACCTGTGTTAAATAAACCAGGTAAAGCTCTGAGCAATGCACTACTCTGTGATGCTTTTGCTTTAGCTGCTGCCTGAGTTGCAGCAAATTGAGCCTGACGTTGTGCCAGTTCAGATCGTTGAAGATTCAGCTGCTGGTTTTTGATATCCCAATCAGAGGCAAACTTCAGAGCATCTGAAGCATCACCCTGGAATTGAGACAGCAAACCTTTAGCTGCATTGTGATCACCGGACATGACTGCCTGCATGTACTGCCCCATTAAAGGAGCATCGTGCTGTGCAGTTTGAAGCTGGTTTAGCTTCATTTGATTAGTCTGACGGCCTAACAAAGTATCTGGCATGGTTGCTGCCACTTCAGATACACGAGTGGGATCAATATCCCCTTGCCGTACCAACTGTGCTACCTGCTGTTGACGCTGGGCCAGATCATTAGCATCTGTAGCCCCAGTAAGCAGTCCTACAGCCTGAGCTGTATTACGCTTTACTACTTCGTCACGGTACTGCCCCAGAGTGCTTTGCAGCCCCTGGAGAGCATTACCAATCTGCTGGTTTGCTGCCAGCAGTAATTGGTTAGAACCAGCAAAGTTAGGTGCAGCAATTTGTTGCAGTCTAATAGCCATGGTTTAGATCCCATATTTTTTCATATAGTCATCAACTGACTGGTATGCATTAGGGTTACTGGCAACACGAGCAGCTTGACGGTCTGCCAGAGAAGCATTGGTTAGCTTCTTATTGGCATCCCATTGCTTGTTAAACTGATCAAGCTGAGACTGGTATTGCTTCTTGGCAAGGCCCAGGTTTTGGAAACCAAGATAACCATTAAGCAAACTGGTTACACCACCCAGACCAAGCTGACCCATCTGCAAACCAGACATATCGCCCATACCTCCCAGGATGCTATCCAGGAAGCTTCCTGAACCACCTGAACCAGTAAGGGCCGTATTGTTAAAAGTACTTGCTGAGTTGGTAAAACCAGAACTCATAGTGTCTAGGGATGGGGACATAGACCCCTGATCCCACAGACTTGGATACATCGATAATCCAGCCATTAGTCACCTCACATTAGTGGATTAAGTTCATCATCTGGAACAGTATACAGTTTTTGTTGCATAAGCTGCATAATCTCTACAGATGAAGGTAAAGACAATGCCTGACTTAGATATATATCAGGTAGCTGCAAAGCCAGTGTCCCAATGTTTGTATTCAAAGTGCGAGTTAGCATCTGATCAGGTGTTTCACCTAAGTTAACATAGCCTCTTGTAGCCTGTAGGAAAATCCAGTCAGAGATAGTATTAGAACCCTGGTTTAACTCATCTTGGGCTTGTTCGAGCAATTCTTGTTTGTCCTCTAGCTCTTTCTGAAGAGATCCCAACTTTTGCTGCATAGCTATCTGCTGTCCTTTTAGAGAGGCATCAGCAGTTTTAAATGCAACATTTGAGGCTTGCATAAGATTCTGAGCAGTCAAACTGTATGGGCCTGTAGTTCCTGTATAGGCAAGATATCCTCCATAAACAGCAGCAACCACAGCAACCACAGTAGCCAGAATAGAAGCCCAGCTTCCCAGTTTACTAAATACATACTTACTCAGTAATGAAAAAGCTATCATTGCCGCTGCCGATGTTGCTACAGCAGTCAAGACACTGATCATGGATAGAGAAGCCCCGCCAGTCCACCAGGAAACAGCTACAGCTATTACAACAGTAATTGCCTGGAAGATACTGGTCTGATACCACTTAGTTTTAACTGTGTACTCAGTACAGATTAAGATCTGAGCAGCCCTTGCATATAAGGTTTCTCTATCATGAGTGCTAAACAGCTTTCTGAAAGCATGATCCAAAGGCACCATGAGTTCATCACTGGAACCACTTCGATTAACCTGTTTACCCCCTACACGAACCTGGTGGCTTAGGTTATACACCCTGACCTCATCATACTGAGTGCTGGACACCTGAACTCTGTAATAGTGGTAATCTACATCTTTCACACCATAACGGTATTTGAGTTGATTATCCTGTCTGTATTCATACTTAAAGGGGAGCTTACCTGTACCTCTCCCTGAAGCCACAGCACCAATGTTACCTATTGAGCCTGTGATACGAGCATACCCCAGAGAATCCATCTGGTTTGACGTTGCAATAAATGTGTCAGAGGATTCCATGAAAGCCCCTAAACGCATATCAAAAGTATCCAGATCTGATGGGGGTACTGTAGCTGAACCAGATTGTGAAGACTCAGTTGAGTAGATTGTCCAGTTTTTTTCAGTGTATTGAGGGCGTAACATACAGAGTGTATGAAAATAGTTATAAAGGTATTTCTGCTCAATAGCATTTTCAGTATTGGCAGGAACCATAAGAATCATCATTACATCCCTGATTTTACCCAAAGAACTCAAGCTATTATAAATTTCTTCCCCTACATCTAACCAACCTAAGTCCAGTTTATTACCTAACTTTTTACTGGTCTTATAGCCTTCAGTTTGTGAGTACTCATCTGAAATAAGGCGTTTACCATCAAGACGGAAATACATACGAGGGAAGTGCTGCCCAAAGTCAGCAACCTCAGTACCTGTAATCCCATCCAATGCAGGATAATTTCCAGACCCATACTGATAGGTAAAGTAACCGATATGAAGATTACTTCCTGAGGTGTATTCATAACACACCATGAAGTAATCTGGAGAATCATCGGTATCTTCCCCACTTGGAACCAGAGGAGCAGTAGGATCATAATCCCCGGAATCTCGGTCATCCAACACAGTGGTGGTGTCGATGGTTTCAGAATCAGGGTTGTAGTCATAGATCCCAAACGACATGTTGAAGTAAGCAATAACATTGATCGAGACAGTATTTGTCGTGATAACCCTGGTAACTTCTGTAACGACTTCTGTGATTACCCCAGTAGTTTCATCAGTCGTAGTCTGTGTATCGACAGGATCACTTTCAGTAGTCTGTGAGGTGCCTGTACCAACATCCACTGAACTGATCACATTATTAGGTAAAGTTACCCCATTCCAGTTAGTCGTGTTAGTAGTGGTATCTGAAGAAGTAGATGAAGTCTCTTCTGTGTAACTACCCTCCTCATTGGGATCTGGGGTTTTAACTGTAGTGGTTACCTTAGTGGTTTCCACAGTTTTAATACGTTCTACCCCAGCAAAGCTACAGGCATACTCCACACGGACGTAATTAGAACCAGTGGCACTAACCCCATCAGGAGTATCAGCAGCATTCAAATCCTGGCTTCGAACATTGGTAGCCCCACTTTTAGGTGATAATCCCCAGTGCTCCAGCATGGTGTCTTCTACAGCTTCCCTGGTTTCACTGGTTAAATAGTTAGTAGCATTATGAAGCCAGCAAATAGTACCCAAAGATGAAGTCAGAGAACCCAAGACATTAGTGGTAGCATTATAGTTTTGAGTTGAGATCAATTGCTGCCACATACCATGCCTGAAGTTTCCAGGGACAAACTTACTATATACATAAGTAAGATCTGTTTGACCTGTAAGTGATTGCAGGACGTCTTCTAAGGACTCTGAACCAGTAAAGTCAGTAGCAGTAACAGCAGTGGTAGTAGGAAGGCCATAGAAATACTTACCTTTCTTGGCCCAGCGATAAGCAGCATCCCACTTAACATTGTTAGCTGACCACCCATATTCCAGCATCAGATCAGTAAGTGATTTGGTGTTATCTTTATCCAGCACATACGTAGTAACTGCCTGACCCATAACATCAGGTAAATAGTCATCTTCTATCAACCGAGAGTAACTAAAATCTCGGTATGTTTTCTTTTTTCCGCTAAAGAGTCCCATGGTGACCTCATAATAAAAAAAAAAAAAAGGGAGCACAAGGCTCCCTGTATAGTATACCAGTCGATTAGGACGGGCTAACATTTACACCCACACCAGATAGCAGAGTCTGAATGGTTTTACCCACAGTAGCATCATCCAGTAAGTTGGTAGTGTTTGCAGAAGTATCCTCGTCAGTCTGACGACGAACGTTCCAGGTGTTAGACATAATCTGAGCAGCCTGCTGTTCAGCATTACGTTTATAACCATCCTTCTGTGCATTCATCAGCTCGACTTGAACATCGATAACAGAACCATCCCCAATCACTGTAGCATCAGTTTGAGCCTTCTCAGTAATAACTTTCTGAGCATAGTACTCAGTCTGAGCTTTAGCCTGGCTAACCTGTTCTTGCAGCAGATCAAGTTGCTTATTCTGTACAGCAACCTGAGCTTCAGTCAGCTCAATTTGCTTGTTAGCTTGTTCTAACTGAGCAGGGTAGAGGAACTGTACTTGATACTCTTTAAGAGCAGTCTCTTGCTGGACATTCTCAGTCTGAGCCTGGGTGCCTGCAAGCTGTGCTGGGTACAGATTAACAAGCTGATAGTCCTTAAGATCAGTCTCTTTAACCACGCCAGCAGTCTGAGCATTAAGTTGACCCAGTTGAGCAGGCATAAGGTTATCAAGATTATACTGTTCTTGCTGAACCTTAATCTTGGACTCATCCACCTGAGATTTAAGTACATCAATCTCATATGGAATTTTCTGCATCTCTGCCTTGATCTGACCTTCCTGAGTTCCAGTCAGTTCAGTCTGGGCTTTAACTTGATCAGTTGAAGCTTCAGTTTGAGCAACCTGGCTTGGAAGTACAGTACCCAGATTATATTGAGCAGTATCATTACTGATCACACGCCCTGCATTCTCCAGTTCACCTGAAGCTTTCTGAAGAGGCATTAACTCTGTAAGAGTATATTTATCTTGGTCAGTTTTAACCTTGATATCTTCAGTCTGAGCAATAGTCTGATCTGTACCCGCCTGGAGCTGTGCAAGCTCATATGGCGTTTTCTGCATCTGGTCATGGATTTGATCAATCTGAGCTTGAGTGAGTTGGTTCTGCAATTCAAGCTGCTTAATCTCTACTGCCTGACGCTCTTTAGCCAGAAGCAAAGTGATAGCAGCTTGAAGAGTAGACTCATAAGTAGCTGCGTATACTTGCCCATAAGTAGAGCCAGTGATGCGGTTCTTCTCAAACTGATCGTTGAGTTGAACACGCATATTACGCAGCATCTTATCCCACACGCCAGATCCCTGAAGGTCAATAGTAGTCAAATCCTCAAGGTGAAGATCTTTAGCTACTACTTGATCAATAGTGATATCGGCCATGGTTTATCCTTAGTCGTCCAGAGCACCACGTTGCAGCTGACTAAGCGCCAGTTCATCCAGCTCTGCTTGGGTCAGTGGGGGCAGCTCAGTAATGGTATAGGCTGGAATGGATTTAGACACTCGAATAGTAGTGCCATATTTACCAGGTTTAGAAGCAAAGATCTGAACCTGTTTTTCACGAAGCATGTTTACCATGATACGTGGTAAGTGGAATGGTTTATCAGGTTGGTTATACGGAACCAGTTTACGAATCTGGACACCAGCACCGTTGGATACACCCAACCATTCACCGGGCCACTCACGTTTATTTGGGTCATTACAGACGATGAGACAACGAACCAGAGCCATAGCTTCTTTATGCTTACGCTGACGACGTTGTTCTTTGGTTTCCCCTTTAGCAGGGCGTTCTTTCTCTTGGGGTTCTTGCCCTTCCATAACTTCTGCAATACGTGCAGCCAGTTTTTCAGAGCTGATATTAGGGTGGAAATCTACACCCAGTTGGTTAGCTTGAGCTTCCAGTAATTCACGATCTTGTTCAGTGTACTGTGACATTTCTTACCTACCTTTAGTTAATAAAAAACCGGGGAGGATTCCCCGGCTTTAAGCTTAATGCAAACTGATTTAATAAACCAGTATTACATCTTAGCAGTGGTCATGATCAGGCCGATACGTTCTGGACGTTGAGCCATGAAGCCATAGAACCAACGCATAGAGATGAAGCCAGTCTCACCATACGGGTCAGTACGGTCGATGTTATCACCTGGTTTACGGCTGTTGATCTCGAACTTCACACGGTTACCAGAGGTCTGGAAGGTGATGGTAGAGAAGGAGTCATCACCAACGCACAGCAGAGGGAATACATCGTATTTCTCACCATCGTTGTAGTAGACAGAATCGTCACCACTAGCCAGAGTAGCACCGCCACCAGACCACTTCATCATCTTCTGGTTTTCGATCAGTCGGAACTGACCTACAGAACCTACTTCACCATTAGCCAGGGAAGTACCCGCAGCATAATGTTCAGCAGAGATGAATGCTGGCTGATCATGCAGGTTCTTCATTGCTTCCAGGGTAGGACGCAGTTCAGGGCCACAGAACAGATAGCGAGCAGCTGGGATCACACGAGTATCGATATTACGAGTACCCGACAGGATGGTGGTTTTTTTCGGCGTATCAGCCTTATCCAGAGCCATTGCCAGCTTCATGAAGTTACTGTAAGACAGGATATCATCCTTGCCCAGTTCTGCACGAGAGTTGGCATCGCCTGCATAGACGATAGTACCAGCGTTGTTGATCAGGTCGATTTGCAGAGCATCTTCGTTCATGTCAGATGCAGCAATCATGATCTCACGGTTGATATGCTGGAGCAGTTCAGCATCGGTATCGAAGTTCAGAGAGTCACGGGTGTACTCAATGAAGAAACCGAACTTCTCGAAAGAACCTTCCAGTTCAATACGAGTAGTACCAACACGGTTAACACGACCACCGTTTTCACCCAGTACAGGGAATTTGTCCGGGATAGTACCGATATCACGGCTGGAACCATACAGGTTACCATTAGCGATTTTAGCACCAGTTGCATCAATACCCTGATCGTTAATATTACGATCATCGAGCAGTGGCAGGTAATGGAACATCTTCAGCTTTTTGCCGAAGTTAGACGGAATGGCTTTGGCAGAAGCCAGCTGAGTAAAATACTGCTCTTTCTGAGCATCTTCCATCGCCTTACGCTGGTAATACGCAGTATTAATCTGCGGGCCAATGCTAGACGGTTTACCTTGGGCAGGAGCCTTATATTGCATAACCATAGGTCAGTAACCTCTTAATTAAATTTGCTTGGGTCAATCTTAGCAAATTCTTCTGGAGAAAGGGAAAAGATATCTTCAGGAGTTAATTTACGTTGACTGGTTTGTGGAGCTTGACGAGGTGCAGCTGCTGCACGACGTGCTTGAGCAGTTTGAGAGGCAGTGCCCTGTTTAAGCTGGGTAGTGGTAGCAACAGCTGGAGCTTGAGCTTGCTGTACCTGCTGCATTTGTTCAGGGGTAGCAGTAGCTTTTAACAGACCAGCTTCACGTAAACGTACTTCAGTATCACGGAATAACTGAAGCATTGGTTGTGCTGCCAGTTCTGGTTGGAACAACCGACGACGACTAACTTCATCCATGATCTGCTGATATTCACCACGGGTATTCATTTCCTGAAGCACACCCAGAATACCTGGGTTTTCAGTAATGAATTTCTGACTTGCATCATCCCAGCTCTGAGCAATGCCATTAAACATCTCAGTGAAACCAGGTTGGGTAACCAGAGTTTCAATGGTGTCATTCAGTTGCATCTGAGCATCAGAAGGTGCTTGATAGCTGGTTTGATAATTGTCTGCCTGAGCTACGTCGAACTCATACAGATCAATACCGCTGTCCTTAACTAGCTTTGCAATTGCCTCTGGTTTCTTATTATGAAGATCCAGAAGGAAAGCCACAGTGGATTCATCCATTGCATTGGCTTGCTGAAGCATTTGAGCAACACGGCGAACTGGTTTCAGAGCAGCCATCTTCTCATGGTAGTTGGCACCCATCTGCATGAGCTTAACAGCTTCATCAGCAGATTTAATGGTGAGGTCACGACCGTTAGCCTTGAAAGGCTTACCAACAATTTGCTCGTATAACGCTTTGTAGTCCGGTGCGTTTTCGTTGCTGGAGTCAGGATCAGTCTTCTGAGGCTGTGCTTTAGGATCTGTGTCTTCTGGATTATCAGAAGTTTCTTCCGGCTGCTCAGGATCAGTTTCAGGGGTGGTTTCTTCTTCCGGCTCTACTGCTTCTTCTTCAGTCTCAGGAATTTCTTCCTGGTTTTCTTCAGGAGTTTCTTCAGCTGTAGCCAGAGCATCAGCTTCTGCTGCTGCTTGTTCAGGATCAAATTTGCTTAATTCATCCTCAGACATGGAGAAGATGTCATTTGGATCTAGTTGCTCATTTGAATTACTCATGGGTTAGTCCTCGTCGTAAAATTCTTCTCGGGTCTGCTCCGCCTCTCTGAGAGATTTAGTAGCCGTTGCCCGGTTATCTTTTACTTCATCCAGATATTGCTTGAAGGTAGCTACAGCATCAATCTTCCGAGCGATTTCATTATCTGGAGTCATATCACGAGTACGTGAATAAACCAGATCCAAAGCATGAGTGCCAAGATAGTTGAGTTCAATAAGCATACGAAAATCTGGATTAACTTCCAGACGTTCTAAAGCTTCACCCAGTGCTACCTGTTGCTTATACTTTTTTATATCGTTGTCGAGATTATTGATGTTCATAGAAACCTCATGAAAGAAGCAGGAGGACAATACAACAAATTGCCCTTCCTGCCTATAGTTTTAAATAAATTACGAGTTATTACCAGTGCTTTGAGTAGGCGGATTTAAATCCCTCTGTGCTCTTAACAACTGTAGCTGGCTATTATGGTTCAGTCTGGTATTAGCAAGTTGCTGGAGTAAACCAGATTGATGCTGTGCCTGAATCTGATCCAGAGTGCCCTGCTGTTTAAGAGCCTGAGCAGCAAGTAAGGTATCACCCTTAGCTTGTTCCATCTCCAGAGCTTGCTGGTGTTTAACCCCATTCTGAGTCTGCAAGAAGTCGAGACTATTCTTGTCAGTCTGAGACTGGATCTGACCAGCTTTAGCAATTTCAGTACCTTGTTTAACCTGGTTAAGCTGACCTTTGCTACCTTCAGCCATAGCTTGAGCACGAGTAAGATCAATCTGAGCTTGAAGCAGTTCAAGCTGTTTCTGCTGCATCATCTGTTGCATTGGATCAGGTTGTGGCTGGTACTGTTCGATCTTACGAACCATATCAGGCATCTTGTTCAGCCGTGCAATTTCAGCAAGGAACAGCTTACTGAAGTCAGGGCCAAGAGTCTGAGCACTGGTTTGCAGCATGAAAGCAAGCTGTTGAGCTTTAGCCTGATCATCCTCAGCTGTGGAGATAGTAAGACGAAGATCATAGTTACCCGGTAAGTCATCACGACGAATAGGCACAAACTCATCTTCCGTAATACGAACTACAGTTTCCTCGTCCAGGAACTCAGCATTCATTGCAATGATCTTACGACCAATCTTAATGAGGCCATTGGACAACCGACGAAGGATACCAAGCTCACGCTTAGAAGCAGCATCCAATGCACCACGTACACCAGCAGCTGTTTGGCCTAAACCAGAACCAGAAATACCTTCTGCCCCGGAGAATGATTTAACCCCAGTCAGTGACTCCGCATCAGTATTCATAAGCTGAAGCATAAACTGAGCAGACTGTGGGATCTCAGGAAAGGTATGGGTATGAATACCTACACGAGGATCAGTACCAGGGTTAAACTCGTAATCATCACCACGTTGGAATTTACGCTTGTTGGTTTCATCCAGCATGTTCTTAGCAAAACCAGTCTGAGAGTTGGCTGACTTACCAAGCAAGTCAATCATACCCCTGGTTACTGCACCGATGATATCCTGGTTATCCTTCAGCAGTTCTGCATCTGGTTCACCATAGATAGAGTTTTTTACAGGCAGGTAAGGAACTGAGACGAACGGAATCTTCTTGTCCGGGAAAGGGTTCTCTTCCAGACGGATCAATATACCGTTAACCCAGGTTGCTACAATAGGGCGTAACAAACCAGAATTATCAGTATCCCAATATCCCCAATACTCATAAGCAACAATTCTTTTTCGAGGTTTACCCTCCGGCTGGAAGTTGGGGTCATTAGGTGCTTCATAGTTTTGCTCAGTGAGAGGTGAACTGTTCGAGACATTGATATTCTCCAGGTTCTTGTAGCGCCCATCTGCTTTAAGTTCTGCAAGGGACGTCTCAAAAGAATAGATAACAAACTTAGCGTTATCCAGGTCACCCTTACAAGAAGGGTCTACATACAGGTTATTTAAATCACAGACTTCTACCGTAGGACAGTTCTTAATTGTCTTCATCTCGGTAGTGTTAGCTACACCAATAGGAGTCAGTGCATAAGGGATCCCTGTACTTTTGAGAATCTCATAACCATCCTGTAACTGCTGAGGATAGTTTAAGAGATATACAGGATTTTCCTGCTCAACCTGGGCCATCTTTTGATAGATATCCATCATGTCAGCAGCAACTGAGAAAGAATATACAGGCTCCTGTTTAGGAACTTCTCTTTCTTCAAAATCCCAGCCAACACGAACAATGATCGTGCCATCATCTACTGCACTACGAACGTAGGCATCAATGAAAGCAACACGATCAATTTGTGTCTGGAATTGGTTATTAAGAATTAAACTGTTTTGTCTGGCACCAGGAACATCTTCCCAAGTTACTGGGTTAATGTTGTATAAGTCTGGGGTAGATAAGAATGGCTCAGACAAAGCAGCATAACGCCACTCAGCCTGCTTACGAATAAGCTTAGGCTGGATCTTAGATTGCCCCTCACCTTTAGGGGTAGTCGTCTTACCTTTACGGTAGCGTTCCCACTCCGCTATCTTAGCGGTCTGAGTATCATGAATAGGCGTAGCATTGGTCAGATCCTGTTTAAGAATCGATAGAGTAGGTGGATTCTTCCATCCTGTCTCGATGCCTACAGGTTGATCATGGTAAGCTACACTTACGCTCTGATCTTCATCGTTCATAGTGTTCTAACCTTAGTGAATAATTTGTTGTATTAAACCAGAAAGAGGCCATACAAATGAAGTCCAATGCCGAAAAAGTAGCTGAACTCAATATTGCTTTTGGTAACCCTAAAGGCGATCTCTCCAATCCTAATGTCAATGCTATCAGAAAACAGGCAAAGCTGTGCCTTGAAGAATCTGTTGAAGCCATTGAAGCCAGTAATCCTGACATGATGGTACAGGTACATTTGCAGAAACGTCTAACGAATGCTGATGTTGGCCCGGTAAATATGATCCAGCTGGCTGATGCTATCGGTGACATTCTCACTGTAGCTTATGGTCTGGCTCATGTGGCTGGTTTCGATGCTGATAAGATTTATGATCTGGTTCATGAGTCCAACATGACTAAATTCATTCGTCATGAAGATGAAGTGGAAGATGCCCTGTCTTACTACTGGGCTATGGGCTTTGGTGATGATGAACTCACCATTGAAGGTGACTACCCTCGTGCTTACATCAAAGTGGCTAAAACCACTGTTATTGATGGTAAGGAATACCCAGAAGGTAAATTCCTTAAGAACATGATCACCTTCAAAGAGCCTGACTTTTCATCCCTGTTCCCTGACTACGATCCTGAGCAAGCGGCTAAATATCAGTCTGTTGCTAAAATCATTAATCAAATGCACTTGTCTAACTAAGTTAGCTATGGCATAACTAAATCCAGCGAAGATTCGGATTGGATTCCTGCTTTAGCCCTGGTTCGCTGGGGCTTCTTTTTTAAACACATTTACGAGTGTGTTTAGAACAGAAGAAGCGTGTTGCGATGTTGATTCTGTTGCCATACCCCAACAAGGTATTTTAAAACACAGGCAGTGTCCTGTTATGTACAAAGGTCTAAAAGCTGGAGTACCCTGGAACCAGAACCAGGTTATCGAACTCGGAGTAGCCCCTACTTTACAGGGGCTTATTAATTAGGGCACTCAACATTGAACAGGTTCATACCCTAACCTCAATGTGTTATCACCCCGTGCTGCCACACGGATCGGCAGATAACAGAGTGTCTTAATTAATAAGATGGGATAGCTAAACGGTGAAGCGGTAGACTGTTAATCTATGACAGCTGGGTTCGAGTCCCAGTCCCATCGCCAAATTTGGTACTATAGTTCATCGGTAAGAATATTCCCCTGTCACGGGAAAGAGCCGGGTTCGATTCCCGGTAGTACCGCCAAGTTTTACACTGCATAGCTCAGTCTGGTAGAGCACCTGCTTTGGGAGCAGGGTGTCTTAGGTTCGAATCCTAATGTGGTGACCAAATTCGGGGGAATAGACCGTAGAGGTAGCGGGACAGACTGTAAATCTGTTGCCTAAGAAGCTCGGGTGGTTCAACTCCATCTTCCCCCACCAAATTTAGGAAGGTTGTCAGAGAGGCCGATTGTACCTGACTTGAAATCAGGAGGTGCAGAGATGCGCCCGAAGGTTCGAATCCTTCACCTTCCACCAAATTGGAGCATAGCCAAGTAGGTTAAGGCATCGGTCTTTGATACCGACATTCTCTGGTTCGAATCCAGATGCTCCGGCCAACTTCCGACTCGCTACCGGAAGACCGTGTAACAGATTATGGAATTGTCATACCAAGGTTTATGATCCGTAACCTAATCTGTTATTAGTAATACTAAGTATGGCTATCAACCTTTACTCGTAAGAGATGCTTAGTTATTACTGCCAGCCTCGTTTGGCAAACGTAAACTGCCTAGGATGCCCCTCTTCGGAGGGGCTTTTCTTTATCTGGAGTAAACCAATGCATACAGATAAGCAAGGCTTCAGTGTCATTAAGGTATTTGCCCACAATGGCTACATCACTGTAGATAGTATTCTGCACAGACCGCCTAAAGGTATTTCTTTAGAAGACCTTGATGTTTGGGCAATTGAATCTCATCTAAGGACTGAAGTAGAAAGATTAGTAAAAGGTACAGATACCTCGACTAAACAAAAGTTAGGGTATTTTGTAGAGTATCTTCCCGAAGTTTATTTAAAGGAATCCAAATGACTACCGTAAGTAAATCCAGTATCGAAGCCAAGATCCGTGGTGTGTACTTCATCAATGCTGGTGAGGCTATTAAAACCAGTAATGGAGGGTACACTGATCGTGATCTTGCAGAACTCAATCTGGTAACCATCTGCATTATCATCATGGAGAATGGCTTCAAGGTTGAAGGTACTTCTGCCTGCGTGGATCCTTCCCGTTACAATGAAGCTATTGGGCGGAAGGAAGCCTATGATAATGCCTTCGAAAAGATCTGGGAGAAAGAAGGTTATCTCCTGAAGCAGAAACTGTTTGAGGAAAACCAGAAATGAAAATTACAGAAATGAAAGATGGGCCTGTTCGTGAACGAATCCTCAATGCTGCCCAAGTAGTAATGGCTGAATCTGCTGATATGCACCACATGCTACAAAAAGCTGATCAACTGTTAGCCCATGAGTTTGCTGATCCTTTCACTGATCGTGCAAAATCAGGCATTATTATCGAAGCACTCAACAGAGGTAATGGGTGTATTTATATAGCTCTTTATGTAGAGCCTGGGGGAGTAATAAGTGGTCACCAAACCACAAACGAATTTCCTCGGTCTACCCAAACCCCTAACTACCTTAAAGTGGTTGAAGTTGAAAACCAGGCTTATCAGGAAGTTCTTGCAAACATGAAGGGGAAAACTTACACCAAACGCACCATTGTGAAGTGGTTCCTGGAGTATACCCCTGATATGGTGTACTAAAGAAAAGCCCCAGTTAAGGGGCTTTATTTTTATCTGAAGTCTGACTTAGCAAACCTGCTGTAACCAGATCCCTGAGTAGAAACATCTACCCCTTGATCAGTAAGTACTGCACAAGCAGACAGATACTTATTGTAGTACTGGGCTGTCTCATTGGTTCCTGCTTGTAACCCACCATTGGTAGGAGCAGTCAGTCGAGATGAGATGTAATAAACCAGTGCATCCAGGTAAGTAAAGGGCAAGTCCAGATCGATACGATCATAGGAATTTATCCCATTATCCTCCAGCTTCTTAATGCGAGCAGGTGCAGCTTTATAGAATACCTTCATGAAACCAGAAGGCATATTCTCCGGCAGTCTGATCACATTAACAGCAGGAGTATACAGCACAGGTAAACCAGGCCCACAACTACCATAGCTACCGAAGGGGGTTCTGGTGGTGATGGTTGCCGGGTAGTCCAAAGTGCTGTCATATCGTGCCCATGAGTTTGGTGGTGTACAGTTGCATCCATGTCCACGCCCACACCCACAGCCTTTCGGCTGGGTGTGGTCTGTGTCCATGTTCAGCGGGTATTGTTGCCCGTCTTGGTTATAAATAGAGAGAATCTCTACCACATCATCCTTAAAGGGATCATCACAATCCTGAATAAAAGCATTGCCGCGAAGTCTGTGAGCACTCGCTGCATTCTTTCTATCCAGTACCAGCTTAGTATCCCCACAACAATGCTTGAGCCATACCTCTTTCTGTTTCACAAAGAAACGCATATGGATATCAGTTAAACCAGCATTGATAATGGGCAACAGTCGTTTATTAAAAGTTTCAAATGGGATATCCGCCCCATTCTCAAACAAGGAGAGATGAGATAACTCACCCGCTGCCAAGTTTTCTAACACATCTGATAATTTCAGTTTCATACAGGATCCTTAAACCAGATAGCTACTGAGTCGAGTATCTACTTCAACGTCCGGCTCAAACCACACGTCTTTCTCTTCGTTGTAGTATACAGGTGCAGCTGTTCCTGGCTTAAAGGTTTTCAACAGTGCCAGCTGAGAAATGGTATCGATAGCATCATCATGTTTGGATTTGAAGCCGCCCAAGGATGCAAGACGAAGTTCTTCCATCATCTCAATCATTGCTTTACTGGTTCTCAGCTCTGAAGGAAAATACATCTTCCCAGCTTTAAACCAAGGCACCACTACGTTAAAGCGTTGCAGCTTATCAGTGGTAGGACGGATACCTGGTTGACTGGAGTTATTACTGGAAGCCAGATTAAAGAAGACGTTCTTATCGATCTGCTGTTCAATAATCCATGGGATGAAACCAGACTGCTGACCAGTAACCTCAATACCAACTTCCTGTGGGTTGTACTGGGAAACCAGACGGAATAAGTCTCTGATGTTCTGCCCCATATGCTGGCGTTCACAGATACCATCCACGTAGAACCAGTCACCATTATTGTTCAGTGCCCATACAGAAATGACAGAGAAGTCAGCAGACTGCTTGTCACTGGTAGCAAAGTCAGTGGTGATGTAGAAGTTGTAGTTGCTCTTGTTCTTCAACAGGGCAGCACGGGAGTAGTAACGAATATCTCCATCAGCAATCAGGCGATCTTCATCAGACATGATCTTAAGCATCAGTTCCTGGTTGAACATAGCAATCTTGCCACCCAGTAATGCTTTCTCATACTGCTGTTTGACATAACGATAATCGAAACGGTCAGGCCAGCTACCCCTGAACTCTGATTCCTCACAGGGGAACCTCTCGCACACTGGGTAGACGTTGACAGTCCATGCCCCAGACTCAACTGCTTTATACAGTGGGTCACCTGCGTTAAAGGGAGTACCAGACCAGATCATCATGTTGTTGGATGGGTGCAATGCGTACTCTACTGCCTTGTATACCGTATCCTCGATAGCAGCAATGATGGTAGGAGATCGTGCATCCTCATCCGATACCAGGTCATCAAGGATCGCCAGCTTAGGACGTTTACCCATCTCTTTCGTACCACGAACACCCGTCTTAGCACCATAGCCTTTGATTACTGTGGTTTGCCCTTCGAGGTTGGTAAACTCCCAACGAATATCCGTAAACTTGGCTTTAGGGATCATTCGCTTCAGAAACTCTGAGTTTTCCCAACGGAACTCTAAGTTCTTACGCATGTTCTTCACACCGTTATCTACGGAGTCAGAAACATACAGGGCCAGCTCAATACGACCAAACTCAGGCAGACTACCAAACACACCCAAGTACAAGAACAGGTACTCAGCCATCACAGTAGTTTTAGCAGCACCACGGTGTACCATATTAGCAATACGCCGATCACCCGATACAACAGTGTCCAGCATTTTGTAATGAAGCACTGGAGTCTTATGCTCCTCGCCCTGACCACCATTGACCAGCTTGATAAAGTTAACGAACTGCAAAGCAAACAGACTCGGCTTATACGTAGGATCTTCTGCATAAGACACCCCGTTTAGCCAATCTATTACCGTTTTCTTTGGCTGTTCAACGTCAAAAATATTACTCATATCCTTTCTCCTCTCCTAGTGCTGGGCGCTTCTTACGTGGCAATATAATCACTGCTATCCAGCACATGAGGTATGTTAGAAATAACCAGGCATACCATTGGTCAGTCGTCATCACTGATCACCTCACCTTCGATAATACGGCCCTCAGCAATCTCCTTGGCTGTCCTCATACCACTGGCAATGACTTGTTGCTGCTCACGGCTCAAACCTTCCATAACCTGTCTCAGCTCGGTTAAGGTGGTATCCTGTTTCACAGAAACATCCAGCTCCACCTTCTTAGCTTCAGGAGGCCGCAGGTAGTTCATCAGTGCAGTGGCTGCATCACTCTGTACCTTCTCGCTGGTGGCAGTCTTCATGAGCAATGCCTGATGCATCACAGCATCGTGGAATACATGCCTGTACATAATATGAACAGGAATATACGCTACCTCTTTAAGACTGGATACCAGTTTAGAGTTAGAGTACATACTGACATAAGCACTGACCTCCTTCGAAGACAGTCCTTTACTCAGATAATATTTATAGCGATCAGGGAAAGTCTTAATCCAGGCATCCTGGTTTGACATACCCATAGACAGGTAACTTACAAACTGCACAGCTTCCACATAGTTACTGAGTTTGTATTTACCATTGGACAGTACGTTGGTGTACTGAAAGAGATTGTGTGCATACTGCTCTGCAAAACCAGGGTCATTATTCAGGATATCGTTAATCTTATCCACCAGCTTAACACTGGCATTCTTACCCAGGTTACTCGGCAATGCATTCTTAAACTCTTCTAGCGTAATCTTTGACATAAACACCTCCAGTTATTGGAGGGAGTATATGCTATAGGTAGGTTTAGGTACAAATAGTAAAGGGGCATTAAGCCCCTCTTGTCTTTACTTTTAAACTTTAACCCAGTCTTCTGCCAGTAAGTCACTTTGTGATGGTAACCAAGGTACTACCTGATCTTGGGCATTCTTAAGTGCAATGTAACCAGCATAAGGAACTTTATCTTCAGCAAAGTAACCTTTGATGGCTTCCATACGTGCAGGGTATAAACCAGGAGGGACATACCAGATAAACTGGTTAGCACCATTCCAGCCTTTACGGGCTACCTTGTTACCTGCTTTAAGTTCTTCCAATGCTTTCATGAATGTAAACATAACCTACCCGCCTATAGTGAAATTTATATATTTTATATATGAGAGTTAAAACATAAGCAAGATATAGGTGCATTCGGTTTCAACTCACAGGTTGTGGTAATTTTTTATTTTTAAGTATCGGTGTAGTACTTACTTCCTGGCTGATACACAGAGGGGAATCTACCCCCGGAGCTGAACTCTAAAAAAGAATTCTTACTCATGTCCATTTACTTTCCTCTTACACACTATTGAGCACGCTCAATCAATGGATGAATCCAAGTCGTCGTGTGACTATAAACCAGCGCCAATCGTAGTTGCAGTAACACTCGTTCATGTCTGTGGTGCATGAACCCTTTACGAGTGCAAGCCACATCATCAACTAACTTAGCTAAGAGGAATTAAACCATGGGTATTCGCGCAGTGTATGACTCAGCAACCAAGACTATCACTGATACCATTGATACTGCTGGTCTGCTTGCATCAGCTGGTAAACGTCTGGCTGAAGTAGCAGATAACAAAGCCAAGCGCTTCAGTGAGATGGTAGAGCTGAAGGATAAAGCTGAATACATCAGCACCAAGAAGCAGCTGGAGAATCAGCTGGCTGCACTTGGCGTATCATTGAACGATGATGATACCAAGTAATAAATATGCTCACCTTCGGGTGAGCTATTTAATTCATACACAATACACATCATACACAATACACACTGTGCTACATGACAGTACAGGTGCGCTACTCCGTTTCAAAACTTGTGGCAAACTTACTCTCTGGCGTATGTCAGAGTAAATGGTAAGTGAAGCTAACTATGTGAGATTACACAGTAAAACCAGTCAGTATAAGTTTTAGTTATAAACTCGATTCTACCCATAAGAATTATTCATGAGACAAACCACTTGACACAGTGTTACTATCTCACCCAATCCCTTAACACAATCCCTCACTAACCCACCCTCAGTCATCACATAGCTATAGATCTATTCTATGTAGAATCACCAGTTATCTCCGTGCTCACTACCGGAGCACTCCGATAACCTAATCACTCATCATCCCTATATAGGAAATAGAGGGAATTGAGTGTCAAGTTACTACTTACAGTTACTTTGGTAATGTTTCTATACTCTCCCTATACCTCATCATCCACCTACCTCATACCTAATCACACCTATACTCTACAGTTATAGGTACATATATCCACACTAACATTAGTGGTATTACCCACAGGGTAATGTATAGAAGTATTCACTTAACCTATTGGAGTACTACCATGACTATCATTGTCACCTACCTGTTGATTGATTCAGTGTCTGAACAAGAGAAAGAGTTTGGTGCACTCAGTGCTGTAGCTGACTGGGTAAAAGGTATTGGTGAAGATATGTTCACCTCTATTGAGATTTCTAATGGCTATGATGAAGACATTACTGATTTCCAGACTATGCATGACATTGTGAATGCTAACCGGGAATCAGAATACAACGCCTTTATTGCCAACCTGTAATTAATAAGCCCTGTGAAACCAGGGCTAGGAGTTTATATGTCCAAGTCATTTATCTTCGCACTGCATGTTTTAGCTGCAACAGTAGTTATCCAAGCAGCACTCTATCATGGTGCTAATGGTTATATCAGCATGGCCCTGTTAGTAGGACTCCTTGTGTCTGTATTCCGTAAATGTGTTTGAGGATTAAACCATGCAAGTAATTAAATTCCACGAATTAGAAGATGGTGCTCAGTTCATGTTTGCTCAGACATGGGCATATGGTGACCGTAATGTATGGCAGAAAGCCACAGAAGATGGTGATAACCATAACTGTGTGCTCATCAAGGATAGTAATAAAGTCAGCTTTGCTGGTCATAACACTTTAGTAATCCCAGTCCATTAAACCAGAGGTGCAATCATGAATGTATTATTCCCTGTTAAGTTAATGTCTATACTTCGGAAACTGGAAACCAATGCGAAATGGCAAAGCCAGCTTCACTATGCAAAGCATAACTACAATGAACATTACCCAAAGGATGGTATGACTCGTGTTGCTTTAATGTCACCACAACTAATACATGTCATACCTAATGTACTCATCACTCCTGAGTATTTCCGTGTACGTCTTGTCTACACTCCTGACTTCCTTAGGGCTAAATATATCACTCTGGAAATCTATGATGTGGATGGCAAGCTGTTACAGACTGTGCCTCACAGTGACTGGAATACTCTGTTATCTCTGGCTATTGAAACAGAGATGCTGGAAATACTCCTCAATATCAATCCGTGGTAAACCAGAGGTAACTATGAGTAATACTACAATCTATACTGATGTTGTATTTGTATCAGCATACAAGTTCAGTATTGGTAATGGCATCATTGAATCAGTGCCAAGTTTCTGGCAACTGGTATTTAGTCAACAATCAGTAACTAACCATAACTATGGTCTACCCTACGAACGTTATTATACGTTCGTAACTAAGCCTACCCGTAAACAAATACGTAAAGCTCGTAAACACTTCAAAGTGTGCTACGACATGTACGAAAACTACAATTGAGGTAACTATGGATCTTGAATTAGAACTACATCGTAAAGCTGTTAAAGAAGCAGGGCATCCACATATCACTCGTAGACTGATTCAAGATCATTTAGGTCAGCAGTGGTATGTCAACCGTATTGAAATAACCATCATGGGTGAAGAGTTCTATCACGTTAAATCAGAGATTAAAGGTGATAAAGAGCAACTGTTTCTATTGCTCCTAAATATGCTCATTCACCTCAAGAAGGGTGGTGTGCTCAACCTTGAGCATTGGAAACGTATTGAATATACCTACTAAACAAAAGCCCTCACTGGAGGGCTTAGTTTATTAACGTGTTCTCCGAACACTCTTGTGAATCGGTCTACTGGAGACAGGGGATGAACACTCAACAAGCAATATTAGCCTTAAAGATAGGGTGTAAAGTACGCTCACCTAACTGGAAGCAAGGTGAATTCATTGAACTGGAAACTGATACTGGAATGTGTATAGACGAATGTAAATTAGTTCATATACATATTGATGAAATACCTCATTGTTATTACCCAGATCAAGTATGGGAGTTATTCAATGACAACAACTGAAGCACTGCTTGCAATGAAAATAGGTTGCAGGGTTATTCCTGCTACCTGGACTGATTATACTAACTATTACGATTTACAAGGCAACTGTATTTGCTATGTGCATAAACCATTAAACTTTGTCAGTCTAGCCTGTGCTGTTAATAAGTTTACTGAAGAATACGAAGGTATGGAGTGGAAATTATATGACGACTCAGGAAGCCCTGTTAGCAATGAAGATCGGATGTAAGATCAGAGCTGACTGGATGAAACCAGAACTCTTTTATTATATCAAAGGGGATAATGTATGTTGTGATAACACTATCCCACCTGGGCTTATTAAAGTATCTGAGTTCTGTTCATTCTTCGATGAATCACATGAATGGTACATTATATGACTGGTAAAGAAGCCTTATTAATGCTGAAACTAGGGGCTGTAATACGTAGGCCTATATGGAATAGAGGAACATTGTTAACACTAGACCATAATGGTCAAATATTCGTAAGATATTCTGATGGTGAAATCTTCAGAGACACCGTAGAAAGCTTTCTAATTCAAAAACATACAGATTGGGAGGTATATTGTCCACAGGACAATAAATGAATATGTTACTACTCGCTTTCATATCTGGTTTTATCTTAATCCTTTATTTACTATGGGAACATTACTATGAGTAAAATAATTTATGTCTATGCACCTGCTATGCAAAAGTGTATTCATATCCGTGTTACTGATGCATGGCTCAAGAAAGTAAAGATGGCTTTAGCCATTGGCTGTACCCTTGATGGATACTGTGTTGATGGTTCACGTATTAAACGTAAAAACCAAAAACATACTTCTACCAATCGTGGTCATGCTGATGAAATGTTTATGGGATTTGATGTATTCCTTAATAAAAATGGTATGTGGGAATTCAAGAAATATGTACCTAAACAAAGATTACATGGTGTAGTCAGTGGGCGTTGGTCAAGTAATGCTGGAAGCATTCAAAACTTACCTAAGGAGTAATTATGTTAATAGAACTAAGTACATTAAATACCCCTGCTAAACGCTTCTGGGAAACTGTAGATAAACAACCACCTATCTATTCAATATCAGATGGGGAGCTTAAGAAAGCTCGTGTTCAACATAGTATTGGTATTACTGAACCAAGAGTTAACGTATTTAAGCTACGTATTAAAATGAGTACAAGAGTATCCGTTAAAAACGTAGTATTCCTCAATAATAATAAAGCTATGAAGCTTTATAAAGATGATCAAGGTTTCTACCTTAAGGAGATAGACTGGTGAAATACTTTGCAATCATCTCATTCTTCTGTAATGAGAACTTCAATAATGCACTCAATGTAATTGAGCAATATAAACCTGTATTAACCCAGGAGGAGTATGACTGGTTAATATCAGTATGGGGGTAACATGAGCTACTATGCTGTATTTGGGGATATTCATCCCTCACTAATGGTTAGAGTAGATGAAGCTGAAATTAAAGCTATTCAAACTAAACTAGCCATTGGTATTAAACCAGAGGACATAAGACTACAGAACAAGATGCGTGATGGTAGCAGAAATCTGGGGACTCAAGATTATCTAATTCTCAATGGTATTGACTATGCAATTGTAAGCAAAGGTCAGTATCTATGCCTGGAGATTGCAGATGACTTATTCATCTAAGCAGGAATACAAGTGGCATTCTAAGATGCTGGGTGAAGGTACTATATCTTATTATAGTGACTTCAACATTGGCATTAATGCCACTATCACCATTACCAAATTCAATGTAGCACTGGAGAAGTTCCCACGTATTGCAGTGGTAGACTTCCCAGCTTCGATAGTTGGAGTTCATAGAAAGAACTTCACTATCAAAGTAGATATGCGTGAAATTAAAGCTCTGATGGCTAAAGTAGCCATTGGAGTCCCCGTCATTCTTGAACAACGGATCTCATTCTCATGATCGATGTAAATATTACACTGGAACAATGCCAGCTGGCTTATGAAGGTGGCATGGATGAGTTAGCTCTGAAGCTATTTATCCGTGCCTCTACCCATCTGTATATCACAGTGGGAGAAGAAGCCACTATTAAAGCACTTGCTGATCATCTTACTGAAGATTGTGTAGATGCTTTAGATGAATACAAGCAACTCATTGAATCTGATCCGGCAGAACATGCTGCCTATGAAGATGTCATCTCCTCCATCTTTCTTATTTAAGACATTGCCCACAGGGCAATGAATGCAAAGGCAATCCTGCCTGTTCGTTCTTCATTTCATATTAACTATCGAGGTATTTATCATGGCTTATCAGAAAAACACTGCTGCAAACAACACTTCCAATTCCTCTGCTAACAACGCTGCTGCTCCTGCCGAGCGTAACGTTGGTGGCTATCTGAACATCGGCGTCAAAGGCCGTGATGGTCAGGTTCGTCGTCTGGGCCAAGGTGGCCGTGGCATCGCTCTGCGTGAAGATCATCCGGTTGAAGGTGCAGTACTGGCCTTCCTGCGTGAGAACGGTGTAGAAGCTCTCTCAGAGCGTCTGGTAATCACCTTTGGTGATGCCAAAGCACTGGAAAACTTCGAACTGTAATCCATATGCCCAGCCTTGTGCTGGGCTATTTCATTGAGGTACTGAGTATGGCATTACGTCCGATAAACCAGGTATATGGTAGTGTTCTTCGTGTTTATGCGCCCGAGTCACTAAGCGAACTCCTACTCAAAGAATGGATGTTAAGACCTCTCTGGTTGCAATATTCAATAGGGGTTAAGCAGCCTAAAGTATTTATTGAGTTTGGGCATAGCCGCCCAATTAAGAACTTTGTAAGACTCCCACCAAAAACTTTAAGAGTTTCATTTATAGAAAATCTATCGATAAAGGTAGAGGAGTCTTCTGATCCTAATTATGAACTTCAACTGTTACTGCTAGGAGACGGCGTAAATGGCTAAAGAGAAAAACTGGAATGACCGTTGGGGTGATGAATCTAAATCACGTAGGCGAGGCTTCAGATATCGTTGGAGTATTAAAGAGTTTCAGGATACTGATACTTCTACCCATATTGCCAGTAAAGGCAGTAAACATAACGTATGCGTGCTTATTACCAAAGCATTGGTTAAGCAGATACTCATGCGTAAAGCACTAGGATTAAAGGAATTTAGGCTGAATAAGATGATCACCTGTAATGGTGAACAGCTACCTAAATACCCAATGCCCAATGTGTTGATAAACCAGAGTGTCTGGGTATCTGCCAGACATATCAACAAAGACGTATGGGAGTTCTATCTTGAATGATTCATGGGAAGCCCTTGTAGGCAAGAGTATTACTTCTGGCTTTGATGGGCATGTATATATCGTCCTTGAAGAGTCATGGATTAAACAGTTACGCACCCAATATATACTGGGCATTAAGGAACCTTTACTAAGGCTTCCGGGAGTGTTGGGTAGATATAAAACTAACAGTGAGTACAGACTTAATACTGCTCACTACCCTGAAGGTATATCCAGATTTAAACCAAGAATAATAGCTGACAGGATCGATGAACCTGGTTGTGAATGGCAATTACGTCTAATACGAGGAACTAACGGATGACTGCTGAACTTAAACCAGCAAAATTACATACTTACTGTAAGTTTTGCAAAGCTAATGGTGTTAAACGTGTAGCTAACTGGATGAGCAAATATGCCCCCAGATTTGGTATGCGAGATACCTACAAACATTATGCTTGTACTGAACATAAGGATCTTATTGAGGACACTGATCCTAACAGGACTCGTGCAGCTGATAATGCTGAACTGGCTAAAGCCAGAAAAGAAGTGGATGACCACATGACAGAAGCTGATTATCAAACATGGGGAAGATTGTAATGCAACATAAATGGTTACCAGTTGAGGAACTTCAGGCTATCAACGAACGTCAGTTCAACAAGAAACATATTGATGGTTATATCCGTAAAGAGCTGTTTGAAGACCCTGAATGTAACCTTTTAGATAAGGTAGAACAGGGTGTATCTCTGTTAAACCAGTGGCTTGAGGGTGAGTATTATGACTCTAAAGCTGTACGCCTTAACCACCTCAAATCCCTTGATCTGGAAGCTATTGTGAAAGAAGTGTTCGTGGGAATTATGTATTTCCCTGAACCTACTCCAATGGTCAACGTAGTAGGCCAGCTGGCTTCCAGACTGGGTTTCGACGATAAACGTGACAGCATTCAGACTATGGCTGAAATCGTAGCTGTCCTCACGGATACTGACGTATATGACATTAATAAACCTCATCCTAAAGCATCTCTGTATATCGTTAGCAATATTGGGTTGCCTGACCAGTTGGCTCAATTCATTGAGCGTTCGTGTTATCTACCACCACTGGTTTGCCCACCCAAGAAGCTTACCCATAACATGGATACTCCTTACCTTACTTATTCATCTGATAGCCTTATTCTAGGGGGGTCATTCAACCACCATAACGAAGATATCTGTCTGGATGTAATCAACAGCCGTAATGCTGTGCCTTACTCTCTGGACGTAGAATTCCTCTGTAACTACGAGGAAGAACCTACATTTGATCTCAATGAGATCGATGAAGAGAAGCTCCAGAAACATCGTAAGAAACCTCTCACACCATGGGAGAAGGCTGATCTGGTACGTAAACAGAAAGACAACTGGATGCGTTATAAACGTCAGTCGTACTACTTCTATAGCCTGATGGTAAACCAGGGTAACAAGTTCTACTTCGGTAACAAGGTAGACAAGCGTGGACGTATCTATACCCAGGGTTATCACATCAACCTCCAGGGCACTCCCTTTAAGAAAGCCAGTTTAAACTTTGCCAATAAAGAGCAAGTAACTGGTGTGCCTGATGAATTTAAACTTTAAATAGAGAGACTTAACTAATGGTAATCAAACAAGAAGTATTGGAAAAAATCATAGAGATAATAGAGGGCTGGTCAGATCCCAAGATGACCAAGGAACAGCTGGAAGCTAAAGGTAGAGAGGTAATGAAAGATCTGGGATTTGATTCCGGTATACAAAACCTTACCAAAGAACAATTAAACATTGTTAGCGAAGCAGTGCACCAAGCTAAAGCTATCTATGATGAGAGGATTTCCAATGCAAATTAATACCGCTTATGGCCCAAACTTCAAATATATGTCTGGTTGGGAATACATGTGCATCGACGTAGCCAACTACTACGGACTGGACAAGAAACTGTTCGAAGAACGTATTCAGTGGGTATACGACAACATCAAGGATCTGGAATCCAAGGTTCAGGATGCTGAAACCCCTGAACTGTACCACAAAGCTGTCATGACTTTACGTCGTGTACAGCGTGGAGAAGCCGTAGGCAACATCACCTACTGGGATGGCTGTTGCTCTGGCATTCAGATTATGAGTGCCCTCACAGGCTGTGAGAAGGGTGCATACAACACTGGTTGTATTGATCCAGATAAACGTATGGATGCCTACAGCAACACCACAGACGCCATGAATGGCGTTCTGAAGCGTAAAGGTCTGGATAGTATCCAAGTCCCTCGTAGCCATATCAAACAAGCTGTAATGACCTCTGGTTACGGTTCTAAGGCTGTGCCTAAGAAGGTATTCGGTGAGGGCGAGATGCTGGACTACTTCTACGAAGCAGCCCACATCATCGCTCCTGGTGCGTTCAACCTCATGGATGAACTCCTGGGTTCCTGGCGTCCATATGCTCTGGAACACGTTCTGGAGCTGCCTGATGGCTTCATTGCTAAGATGAAAGTCATGGAAACTCTGGAAACCAGAATTGAAGTAGATGAACTTGATCATGCTACTTTCACCATGGAATACAAAGAGAACCGGGGTACAGAGAAAGGCCGTGCTAACGTAGCCAATACCATTCACTGCTGTGATGCCTACTTACTGCGTGAGCTGGAGCGTCTGTGCAACTATAACCCAGAGCTGGTAGCTGAAGTACTGAAGATGCTGGAAGCTCGTCTGCTGGCTCATACCATGGGTATACAGGCTGAAGAAGCTACTGGTGATATGGTACGTCGTATCCGTCTGTGGGATGAGAATAAGCAGTCTTCTATGGTTATTCTCAACGATATCAACTGGAGCAACTACATGCAGTTACCTATCGACTTAGCTCGTGATGTAATGCGTAAAGTTAACTTCATGCTGACCTACAAACCATTCCCTGTGGCTACTGTTCACGATGCCTTTGGATCCCATCCAAACAACTGTAATGAAGTACGGTACTGGTACAAAGAGATGCTGGCAGAGTTCGCTGATAGCACCATTCTGCAATCCCTGATGAACCAGCTGTATGGAAGCACTGATGGGGTGTATACCAAACTGTCTAACAACCTCGGAGATAAAATCCGTGGTTCTAACTATGCATTAAGCTAAGGAATTATCATGGAACAAGCATGGGAAAACTATCTGAATGCTCGCTTTGAACTTATCAAAGCAGCCCTGAAAGCAGGTCAGGATCACAACGATGTGCTTGATTTACTGGAAATAAGCTATAAGGAAGCAAAGCTTCTGTGTGCCAATGCTAAACGTGAGCTGGATGAAGAGTAATATAACCATGTACATTCTTTCATAGTATGATTCTTACTCATTTGAGGAGAGTACTATGGCTAGTGTAGATGAGTACATGAAACTTTACTCCCCCTTGCAGAAGCGGGGGGAGGAGTTACAGAAACAAAGCAGTAAAAGCTGGGAAGCATTAGGTAATCCCACCAGCATTTCAGAGTATCTGTCTGCTGTAGGTAAACTTGCTGCCCAGCAAAAAGCAGTATATGACTCCAGCCAACCACCTGTGGTTTCACAGCTATGGAGAAACCTAAATCCAGCTACATCAATCCCTGACGCTATAGGTAACTTCTACAGTGCCAGTCAGAATGATGACTATGTGGGAATGGGTGTAGCAGCAGCTACAGGTATTCCATTCATCCCAGCTTTCAAAGTATTGAAAGCTATTAACCCACTAATGAAACTTGATTTAGCTAAATCAGGAGCCAGAGCAGTTACCAATGAATTGGGTAGCAGATTAAGTGACTACTTCAGTGAATAACCAAACACCTACCCTTCGGGGTAGGTTTATTTTTTAAGGAATACTATGGCTAGTTACAACACTCCCAATGCTCGTTATGTACCACTAGAGCTGGTTAAGTTAATCAAAACCAGAGCAGCAATTGGGCTTAAAGAGGCACGATTGGAAATTCGCTATGATGATCCAATGAATCCTACATTACCCCAAGGTGTACCTCCAGGAACCCATTGCAGTGCTCACAGGAGCATGAAAACCAACATGATCATATGGGAGGCTAAATGGCCGTAACAGGGTATGTGTACCCACAAGTGGTGATACCAGTTGCTCTGTATAGACTGGTTAAAACCAGAAGTGCTGTAGGGCTCACAGAGGCTGAAATAGTCTTACCTATAGGGTGTGAATTAGGATCCTACAACGAGGAGGATCTACCCGAAGAGTTTGCTACTTGGGAAACTTTGCAAAAGTACCAAGTGATCATGGGCGAAACAGTAGCGTTTAAACAGTGGAATGCAATATGGACACGATAAAGTACATGGTGCCAAGAGGCACTGTTAAGAGAATCAAAACAGCTAATGCCATAGGCATACAAGAGCTGGAGCTGAAACCAATTACTGTCATTGCAGTACCGGAAGGGCAAATTGAAATCATCCATAAAAATTCCATTCCAGGAATTGAACTGGACTTAGAAGCTGCCCCATTAGGCTGGATCTACTGGAAACCAGGCAATGACGGGCAACCTGGCTATGCCTCTATGCGTGACTTTCAACGTAAGATGATAGAGGAAGTGCTCAGAAGACAGGAAATAAACAACCCTAAACAATTTATCGATGATCGGTCTATTCAGGAACCTAAAAGTACATCTGACATAGCTGATGCTTTTAACTTCTTCAATAAAATATATAGCGAAAATACTAAGCTTTGATGCCCTCCGGGCATCTTTGCGAGTGTTTCCGTCAACGGTAAAGAGGATCCTATGAACGCATCTGAAGCAGCGGATTTCATTAATAAATTCCCTGGTTTTACAGCTGAAGTGCCTACTCAAGGGCATGTAGCGGTTAAATCAGTGTTCTGGGCTGGTAAGCTCATGTACTACCCAACCAAAGGTACAGTCGATGCCAGTGGTGTTCAAGCCCTGACTGACGTTTCAAAAGGTATTGAGTTTCTCAAAGAACAGAAAGGTGGAGTAGGTGCAGCACATATCATCTTGTGTGGTGTTACTGCTGACAACTTCCACAAGTACCTGTTGAAGTGGGCTTAAGCCTTTGTGACCTCCGGTCACTTCTGTGAGTCGCTCGACTCATTACCATCACTTAATTCTTATCTATGCCATTGGCAGGGGAGCTAGTCTCCCCACATTTTCATTGGATTACAGTGCTTTGTATCTTTACAAACCAGTGTGATTCACATAGTGTTAATCACCTAGACAGGAGGAACTATGAAGCAATTCATATGGTTTATCTTGTCGCTACTGTTTCTGTACCGCCTTGTATCAGAGACAGTCTCGTTACTCGTTCAAACGCCCGTAACGGCGATCCTGCTAGTGAGTCTGAAGACTCGACCAGCGCACATTCGAGGGATGTGTAGATAGCGACAAAACAAGGCATACTCGAAATGGCCCACTCAATGTAGTGGGCTTTTTCATATATCAAGATCAGTAGTTCAGAGTGTTCCAGTAGTACTTCTTAGTACTACTAGTACGCTTTCAACCTGTATTATAAATTTACCGAAAATCCCCATTTTGACTAAAGTAAACTATAGGCTAACGGGGTTTAAGACAGTCTTAACCTATGTCCTAAAGAGGCTCTTATGATCTATGTATTAATTGCTTTAGCCATTTGCTGTATCAACTTTATCTGGTGGACACACCTGGTAAGGATCTCAAAAGCTGAACTGGAAAAAGCTGAGTATGAGTACGAAGCTACCCAGACAGTTAAAGCACATCTGCGCCTCTGTGGTTATGAGGCAAAACTTCACCGTCAACAAATGTGGCAAGGATTCTGGGGAATCACAGCATTCATCTGCGCCCTTGTCTGGAGCTGTATGTACAATGGATAAAAATGAAATCAACAAAACTATGAAAGACTTCGACGAAGCTATCGATAAAGCGGAAGCTGAAGTAGCTCGTCTGCAAGAACTTCGTCGTGAGTTCATCAACCAATACAACCTGAATAAGGAAACCAGTAATGAAGACATGGTGGATGAATCGTGATCCTGAAACCCATGCCTACCTTCCTGAGTGCCGATCCATAAGCCAGAGTAATTCTTATACAAAGCATGAACCTGGGTTCAGAGGAACACCTCGGCTCATAGAGACTAATAAAAATGCTAAACACGCATTAACTCTATGGCGACAAGGTAAATGGGGAATGCACTGGGAAGATGGTATTGATATATCTCAATCAACCCCTCATCGTGAAAACCTTCCAATGGAGACAGTCGAAGTGACTATTCAACGCTGCCTTGAAGGCAAACCAATGGTATTCGTATTCGGATCCAATGAAGCAGGTATCCACGGCGATGGTGCTGCTAAAACAGCCATACAGCTTTATGGAGCTGTATGGGGTAAAGGTCATGGTCACTATGGCAATAGCTATGCCCTGCCTACTAAGTCTCCTGGCTTACGTACTCTGCGTGGACAGGTGATCCATGAGTATGTGGATACCTTCCTGGCTTATGCACGGGAACATGGTGAGCTGAACTTCATGGTCACTCGTGTGGGATGTGGTCTTGCTGGCTTAAAAGACAGCGATGTTGCTCCTATGTTCAAAAATGCCCCAGACAACTGCTATTTCGATAAGGTCTGGGAACAGTATTTGATCAACCCTAAAGTGTGGGGGACTTTTTGAAAAAGTCAGACATTGCTTTGATGAAGAAGTTACTCACTACTTACAAAGATGAACTTCTTCAAAAGGCTTGTGAGTGTAATCCCCCCAATAGGGAATTAGCTCACTTGTCTAATAAAGTAAAAAACGCAGTACTCGACATTAATGATGCTGAGTGCTTATTGAAAAAGTTAAAAAATAAGGAATCCAAATGACAGCTATCAATTCTGCTGCACTTCTGGCTATGGCTCGTGAAGGTTACTGTATGCACCAGATCTCCACAGTATCCGGGGTTAAACTGGAAACTGTACGGGGTATTCTCCGTGCTGCAAACCAGAATGGTGAATTTGATGCTGCCTTGCATCTGTCACCTACTAAACGCCAGTTGTTCCATAACCCTGCAATGATGGCTTCTCGTGCCTGGCAGTACCCTCAAGTGCCTCCTATGGACTATGGCAAGCTGGAAGAACGTATCCATGCTCTCATGGCTTCTGGTGAAAATGTCTGGGGTAACCCAGAAGCTAAACCAGCAAAGCCTAAGCTGACTCCTACAGAGTATCTGAAAGTAGCTCAGGATACTGCTGCCATTCTGGCTGCTAAAAAATCACTGGAAAAGACTAAAGAAGTAGTCGATTCCATCAACCCATTAACCTACGTCCAACACCTGGAAGATGAAGATCTGATGTATCTGCTTCAGGTGGGGATGAACGAACTGCAAAAACGCTATTATGGAAAAGATGAAGCCAGTAGTTAATAGCCTCTATCCCACAGCCGACAGTCTGGACGATGCAATGAATCGTGCTAAAGCCAGTCTGTATGGCTGCTCCCCTAACGAAGTGCATGCTGCTGTCATGTGCTACCACAACACCCTGATCAAAGAGATGCTCAATGCTCGACAAGATACTGGAGGAACTTCCCAACCGTAGGGAGGAAGTTCTTGCCCGTGTATTCGAACGAGTAGATATCAAAGATCTTGGCTTTAAACTTGAAGGCTTACCCAGCCCTTGCTTCATATGGACTGGCCCTGATTCAGGGACTGGACGCGGTGGAGGCTATGGGCGTATGAGTCTCAATAGCCAGACTGTAGCTACTCACCTCGTTGTATATACCCACTTCTATGGCTATATCCCATCCAAGAAGCAGATAGACCATAAGTGTCGTAATCGCTTGTGCTGTAACCCAGCACATCTGGAAATGGTAAGCCAGAAAGAAAACTGTAAGCGTCGTGATAAAGCTTTAAAGGAGGCTTCATGACAGACGAAGATTATGACGAGCAGTTTAAACGTGAAGTCCTTCCTGAATGGGCTGAACGTTATGATCCTTCTGGGACTCTGGAATTACACCGTCAGCTATGCACCAAAGATGGTCGTCGATTAGGTAATGCTTTCATTACCAAAATCGGATCCACAATGAGCATTGCCGACTTTAAGCCAGAACCCTGTTACACAGTACTGACTGATGCAGGCTCTGAAGTACGAATGATTGAAAGTGAAATTCATGAGTATTTCTATATTGGGGAATATATCTCCAAAGCCTACACAATCCCTGGTTTAAGGAATCGCAAAACAGATGAATAAATATCTGAAACTCTACCTGTATGGAGTAGTGATCTTACTCCTGTCAGGTGTCCTGTATGGGGGCTTACTGCCTTCATTGGTATCAGCTAAAGATACCATCCTCGTGTTCATCGGCATTGCTGGTGCTCTGGTGTGGCCTGCTCTGGTGGTCACTTTCGTTTATCGTCAAATTAAAAAGAAGATCAAACATGCGTAAATTTATCATGGGCTGCATTCTGGCAGTCGTTGCAATGACCTCGCTGACAGGCTGCTATGAGCGTGTCGAACCCGGTAACGTAGGTATCATCGTTAACCGTCTCGGTGATGAGAAGGGTGTTGAACAGCAAGTGAAAGGTGTAGGCCGTTACTGGATCGGCTGGAACGAAGATCTGTACACGTTCCCGACCTTCAAGCAGATGAAAACCTACGACGGGATCTTTACCTTCCAAATGTCTGACGGTACAACCATCGGCTATCACATCGGTGTGGCTTATAAAGTCAACCCGACTAAAGTGGCGACAGTCTTCCAGACCTACCGTAAAGGCGTAGACGAAATCACTGATAGCGATCTGCAACAGAAAATTGCTGACAGTCTGAACCGTCTGGCTTCACGTATGACTACTGACAAGTTCATTGACGGTGGTAAATCTGATCTCCTGACTCAAGCACTCAGTATGATCCAAGCTGAAATGACCCCAGTTGGTATTGAGGTGATCAGTCTGTCCTATGTAGGCAAGCCTGAATACCCACCAACCGTCATTGCTTCAATCAACGCCAAAGTAACCGCAAACCAGGTTACATTGCAGCGTGAACAAGAGATCAAGCAATCTGAAGCTGAGGCAGAGAAAGAACGTGCGAAAGCTCGTGGTGAATCTGACTCTGCACGTATTCGTGCTCAAGGTGAAGCTGATGCTATCAAGTTGCGTGGTGAAGCACTCGCTGCTAACCCGAACGTAATTCAACTGGATGCCATTGCTAAGTGGAATGGTGTAATGCCTACCACCATGGTGCCAGGTGCTTCTGTACCTTTCGTCCCTGTTAAGTAACTTCCTAAACCTGGTTTTATATAAGCCAGGTTTGTGAATGTCACTCATAGCCCATTAAGGAATTCATATGTTCGATGTTGCATTAGCAATTGGTGTCACTACTGACACTACCCCAGAAATTACTGTTCAAGTGATCCTTGATGGCGTGCCTATCATGGATCCCCAGGTCATTACTGCTCAGGTAATGTCTGCTGTATCAAACAAGATCCTTGCCCAAGGTGGTAAGGGTATCGGTTATATGATCAATCAAGACGGTAGCTTAGGCGACCGTATTAAATTCACCGCATCTAAAGTAGAGACTATCTAACATGGCAACGACTCTGACAACACCTCTCGACATTTCCAAAGCTGCTACTACTGTAGCTCACATCATGAAGCAAGGTCTTGTACCAATGCTGTATGGTGCTCCTGGCTTCGGTAAATCCTCTATTGCGCAGGAAGTGGCTGATACCTACAACCTGCTGCTGATCGACCTCCGTCTGGCTGGTATGGAACCAGTAGACATGAATGGCGTACTGGGCTTCAACGAAGACAAGTCCAAAGGTAAATACATCCCTCTGGATGAGATCCCGCTGGAAGGCGATCCTATCCCGGTTAACCCTAAAACTGGCAAGCAGTACGCTGGTTTCCTGGTACTGCTGGACGAACTGACCTCTGCTGCTGACGATACCAAAGCTGCAAGCTACAAGTTCATTCTGGACAAGAAAGTAGGCCAGAAACACGTACACAAACGTATGTGGATCATGGCTGCTGGTAACCGTGAAGACGATGGTGCAATTGCATCCTCTCTGGGTACTGCTCTGGGTTCTCGTGTGGTCAACCTGACTATCAAAGAAAACCTGAAGTACTGGCTGAAACTGTTCACTGCAACACTGGATCCTCGTATTGTGGCGTTCCTCAACTACGAACCAGATGCATTCAACAAATTCAACCCGGATGCAAACGAGTATACCCATGCGTGTGCTCGTACCTGGTCTATGCTGTCCAAGCTCATCACCCCGCTGGAATCTATTGAAGGCTGGGAACCGATGATCGATGGCACTGTAGGCGTAGCTACTGGGCGCAGCTTCCGTACCTTCGTTACCTACTTCTCCAAAGTAGTAACTATGGAACAGATCCTCAAAGATCCTGAAGGTGCTCGTATCCCGACTAATGAACCATCCTGGATGTATGCCCTTACTGGCGTACTGGCTCGTGGTGTAGCTGAAGATAATATTGCTAAAGCAATGACCTTCATTGAGCGTATGCCAGCGTCCTACCAGGTAATCTCAATGCGCAGCATCATTGCACGTAACCCTAAACTCGGCAGTAATGCTGAGGTAAGCAACTGGTGTACTCGCCACGCTGACGAACTTTTCTAAGGAAATACAATGTCACCACTTGAGAAGATCCTCGACAAAGCCTTTACTACTCTGGCTTTGGATGAGAAGTATGTGTTCTGGGCTTCAATGATCCTCAGATTAAAACATAAGGAAGTGCCCGCTGGGCACCCTTGTGATTCTGCTTACACGGATTCTTTAACCGTGTATTACAACCAGAAATTCATGGAGATGCTCAAACCTACTGAACACCCTTTTGTGGTGGCTCATGAAGTTGGGCATATTGTGCATGAACACTGCACTACCTTCCCTGTAGATCTGGATGAAGATCTGTGGAACCAGGCTGGTGACTATGTAATCAACCTGGAACTGAAAAAGTCTGGAATGCCAATGCCTACAACTATTAAGGTATTGGTAGATTCCCGCTTTGATGGCATGACCACCATGCAGGTATACCGGATACTTCAACAGGAAGAGGCTAAGAAGCCGGGCACTCACAAGGGTAAAAACCCTATGCCTGATTTCAATAGACAGCCTCTGACTCAAGAAGAACAGGAAACCCAGAAGCAGCAAATTGATAGCATCTTACTGGGTGCTAACATGGCAGCTGAAATGGCTGAGGCAAACCAGACTGGTAAACAGTTTGGGCGTGGTACTAAGGATATGGCTCGCCGTATTGAGGATCTCTTGAATCCTCCAATTCCGTGGCAGCACTATCTGAAGATCTTCTGTGAGAAGGTCACACGTAAGCCTGGTCGTACATGGTCACGCCTTCGTCGTCGTATGCTGGTACACGATATCACTGCTCCAGAACGTCGTGGAAAGTCCCTGGGACGTATTTCATGGGCTATTGACGTATCTGGTTCCATTGGCAAGAAAGAGTTCACCATCTTCTTAGGTGGTGTCTATCAGGTACTGAAACTGTTTAAACCAGATGAGATAAAGCTGTATCAGTTTGATACTGATATCAAGGATATCTCTCGGATCTGTACAGTACGTGATCTGCTCAATGTTAAATTCAGTGGTGGTGGTGGTACTTGCATCGATAGTACCATCGAAGACTTCGCCCGTGATAAAGCATCACTGGGGATGTTTATCCTGACTGATGGTTACCTCAGCCAGCACAATCTGGTAGATCCTAAACGTCCTGTAATCTGGTTCGTTTATGATAATCCGAACTTTGTACCAAAATTTGGCAAAGTGGTTCACTTTACAATGGAAGGGCTTGTATAGAAGCCCCCTTAACCAGGAGCATTTATGCAGCTATCCCAAGGCCAACAGAAAGCCTGTGAATTCATCACGGACTTTCTGCTTAACAAACATCAACCTCATGATATCTATGTCCCCCGCTTTAAGGGGGATGAAGATCCCATGATATTCAACAGTAATCAGGTAATGGTTTTATCTGGTGCTGCTGGTACAGGTAAAACCACCGTCATTAAGTATGTGCTTGAACATCTGGAAAAAGTACAGAAGACGATGGAAGCACTAGGGATTAAAGTACAGCGTAACCCTCGTACTGAATTCACAGCTACCACCAATAAGGCTGCTGAAGCTTTCGAACATGCTATGGGATGTACTGCAAAAACAATCCATAGCTTGCTTCGTCTGGGCATGGAAGAAGATCCTAAGACTTATAAGGATGTTCTCGTATCCCATAAACCAGATGAGTTGCTGTGGAATACCTTCGTCTTTGTTGATGAAGCCAGCTACATCGATATGACCTTGTTAGAGCATATCTATATGAAGCTGGGTAAAGGCACCAAAGTAATCTTCATGGGTGATAAAGCCCAATGTAAGACTGCTGAAGGTGACTTGCCTGTATTCGAAGAAGGGCGCTTCCCCATGGTCGAGTTAACCCAGATCATGCGACAAGCTGATGATAACCCTGTACAGGCGTTATCTAAGCGTCTGCGTCAATGGGTGCTTGAAGGTGGCCCTACTCCTCCATGTAATGTGGATGGTAAGAATATCATCTGGGTAGAACGTAGTAAGTTCGAAGCAGGGATGATCAGGGATATGTCCCGTGATGAATGGGAATACTCCACCAGCAAATTCCTGGCCTTTACCAACAAGCGAGTGAACGAAGTTAACCATAAGATTTACTCTCAGGTTACTGGCTCTCAGACACTCAGGGAAGGTGACTATGCGATCTGTAACAGTTATGTAGGTGGCATCAAAAATGTCCTCCCTGCTATTGGTACAGACCGCCTCGTTTACCTCACTGGTTTAGAACCAGGTAAACAGTTGGGTGAAGAAGGTCACTGGGTTTATACCGACCGTAACCGTAAAGGTTCGAAGGATTTTAAATCAGGTGAAAAAGTTCAAGCTTATTTCATGCCCAATGACAAAAAGGCTAAAGATAAGCTACTCAAACGTTACTCCAAGAAGCTTCAGGGAATGGTTTTCGCAGAAAACCCAGAAGAGTTCACCGCAATCAAAAATGCCTTGGATAAGGTTAAAAGTACCTGGATCGATCTACGTCCAGTGTTCGGATGCACTATCCATAAAGCACAAGGTTCCACCTTTAGGCGTGTCTATGTGGACTTAGGTGATCTCAACCGTTGTCGAGATATCGACCAGCTCCGTCGCTTACTCTACGTAGCCATTTCTCGTGCTCGATTACAGGTAGTACTTACGGGGGATATACCATGATAATTAAGACCACTGAAATGGATCTTCTTTGTCGGTATTTCAAACAGGCTATGTTTGATAAAGCTAAAACAGAATTTGTGGTTTGGGTAGTTGAAGAAATAGTGCCTAAGCACACAGCTTTAACAGGATCTAAGTATTTCACCAGAAACGGGGGTAATTACCCAACCGTGCTGGGTGATACCCCTGTAATTCAACTACACCCTTCGTTATGTGAAGCCTTTGACGAACGTTATGATCAGTTACGTCAAATGGAAGAACTTGAGGGTAATTACTATGAATACCTTCTGAGAGATCTTGTAGCTGATAGTGGCAGTCTATCTGACTTTTATGTCCTTCTGCCTGAAGCTATGCATGAAACCCTCAGATCAATAGGGTTAAAGGCTGCTGATGTACCCACTTCGGTATCTTCAGAGCAAGTCCTAGAATTCCGTGAAAAACATGCAAAAGCAATCTCAATGTTTAAACGTCGTAAAACGATGGAAAGCATTGGGGTTAATAAAGGATCAATTATATGAAAACTGAAATTAAAGTAGGTGAATACACTGTTATTCACGAAAATGGTACTAATTTTCATGCTTTACGTCATGGCGAACAATGGCGAGATCTTACCGGGGATAATTTAGTATTAGCCCTGGTTAGTCGTATTGAACAGTTGGAAAAGCTCTGGATTGAACCAACTGAACAGATGGTCAATGCTGGACTGGCTGAAATTCAAACCTGGTTAGATAACCTGAGCGAGCTTCGCATTAACCAAGAAGGTAGCAATGGTTATATTGACCCGGAATTGGTAACTGATGAAGAAGCTTCTGATGCTGCTGTATTCACTTTGCAGGCCATGGCAGGAAAACTGCCCAAGGAGCCATAATGTTTGCAACTATTGGTGGACTGTGGCTCACCATAATTTTCATTTTATGGTGTGGTGCTTGTATTCATGATTCAATATACAAAGGTAAAGTCCAATGGATTGAGAATACTTTCCAAGCTGTGCTATTGGGAGGTATTCCTGTTTTAATTTTTAAATTCTTCATCTTTATATTGTCATGAGTACCTCATCAATCAAGAGGCCATGGACTAAAGAAGAAAAAAGCTTCCTGATTGATAATTACCTACGCGGTATGCCCATTAAAAGACTTGCTGTCTGTTTGGGAAGATCTGTTAACTCAATAGACTCTGCAATCAGGGTGCTTGGACTTTCTGAATTGCGTAAAGAGATCAGAGATGAAACCAGAATTAAAATCCTGGATTATCTCTTTGATCACACGCTAGAACAGGCTGAAGCTCACTTTAATATCTCCCATCGTCTTGCCAAACGAATAGCTGACAGCTATCCGGGAGGACTCAAAAACCTACGTTTTGAAAGGAAAAGAAATGCCGCTCTCGAAGCAACAAGTCGTCTTCCTCAAGATGGCTAAATCAGGTACTGCTCCTCGTTCAGTGAAAAACCGTACAGGCATTGCCCTGAATAAACTGGAGCTTGTGAAATACACTCCTATGTTCGGTTGGTTTCTAACACCTAAAGGTGTCGAAGCCTTAAACCAAAATGCCTAACTAATAAGCCAGATTTATTCTGGCTTTTTCTTATTAAAAGTCTTAGTAAATCTTACTTGAGGATATTCAAATGCAAGTTGCGGATATGCAAAACAAATCGACCTCTGCCTCTCTGGGTGCTGGGGAAACTCTCGCTGTATCTATGGTAGAGGATGCTGCATTTCTGATGATGCTGTCATCTAACCTGTATTCAAACCAGCTGCTGGCAGCTATTCGTGAGCCTCTGTGCAACGCATGGGATGCTAATATCGAAGCTGGTACTACCGATCAACCCCTGAAGATCTCCATCACTACTGATGGGGAGCTGATCATTCAGGATAATGGTCTGGGTATTCCCCCAGAGAAGATCGCCCAAATCTATGGCACCTATGGTGCTTCCACCAAGCGTAACGACAGTAAGACTACTGGTGGCTTTGGTTTAGGCAGTAAAGCCCCATGGGCGCTTGTAGATGCCTTCCGTGTAACCTCTGAATACAACGGAACCAAGACAGTCTATAACATGGCCCGTTCAGTAGTGGAGAATCAGGGCAAACCAGGTATTACACCTATGGTTAGCGTTCCTACCGCTCGCTCTGGTTTGACTGTCAGCTTCCGTTTAACCCTGGATCAAGCTCAGACAGCCCATACCTATCTGAAGTATCTGGTTATGCATGGTGAAATGAATGCAGAACTCAGCTGGATGGGTGGCGAATTTGAGCCTATGGCTAAACTGGGTATGTCCCAGGAACCTGGTTCATGGAATACAGATGATGAAGTCTGGTACAACAAGTACATGGGTAACCACAGAATCTTTGTGCGTTATGGTGCTGTCATCTACCCAATGCTGTTTACAGAAGCCACCAGCAAAGCTACTGGAATGCTCTCAGAGTTTATGGAGATCGTTGGTATTCAACGTCTGCTGGTTCAAGCAGCTCCTGATACTCTGGCGTTAACTCCAGCTCGTGAAGCACTCTCCAGTCAGAAACTGACTGAAGACGGTCTGACCGATCTTTGTGTGCAATTAGTTGCAAATATGGAAAAGGATATCATTGCCAAGATCCCATCTTCTATTACTATTACGTGCAACCGTATGCGTGCAGGTAAATTTTCAAATGGGCAACCTGCTATTGGCAGTCCTGTTAACATTCTGGAGGAGATCCAGCCTACCGTAGTCAGACGTTATCTGGGTAGTAACCTGGGATCCTCTATTCGTATGAAGTACTGGAAAGAACTCAAAGAAGCCGAACATGTTGGCTTCAAAAAGTTATACCAGTTTACTAAACCAGATTGGGTACATGCTAATCAGGCTTTGTGGGACTTACGTAAGGCTACTACGTTTGGCAGGGCCAGAACCCGTGAAGCTATCCATGCATTCCTTCGCAAACATACCATCAAACGTATTATGCGGGGTATTGCTGGAGCTGATTTTATCTCGGTTAAGAGTTTACGCTTTAGTACCCAGGAAAACACCTGGTGGGGCCGTAACGTCTATAGTGATGGCTTTATGCGTCGTATCCCCTACTCTGGTACTCAGATCGTAACTTACCTTGAAAACCAGGTAGTGTTTCTCACTTCCCGCTTGAAAGGTATTGCTGCGAGTAAGTCTGCCTACGACGGATACGTGCAAGGGACTTCCAACGCTGCATGGGCACTGAAAGTGGATCCACGAGCTAAAGCTGCTGATATTGCTGTTGTCACTGCAAAGCTGGAAAAGCTTGGGTTTACTGTAGTCGATCTAACCCCAGGAGTGGAATGGGATCCAGCTTATCGAGAAATCCTCGAAGCAAAGGAAAAACGTGAGAGAAAAGCCAAGATTAAAGCTGAAAAACCAGGTAATAAGCTGGGTACTATCTCTACTTATCTGAAGAATGGTAACTGGCAACTTAAAGGTGAAATTACTGCCTGTAAAAAGCCTAGTCAGGTAAACCAGAATCCTAAGTATTTCATCTCTATTGATGATATTCATGGAGGTATGCTGGGAAGCTTTATTCATCTGAAGGATGCTACACCAGAGGACTTGTTCGATGGGGTGGTTGTTCGTAATGGTATCGAACGCCGTATGGCTGAAAATCGTGGTGCTATTGATGTAGACGCTTACTTTATACCGCGTGTTAAACAAGTGGTATTGAGCAAAGCATTTACAAAGTATGTCACCAAAGAACGCCAGAAAGCCTTGGCTACTCAGCATCGTATCTCATCTCAGGATATCAAGCTGTGTACTAAACTCGGCATTAAACTGCCTGGTTTGGAAAAGCTACGGTACGATCCTTACTTTGAGCGTATTCTCAGCCTTACTCCATCTACAGTGGCTGTCTATGCTTATACTCCAGAAGAGTATGAGAAGCTCAACGCAGATGAAAACTGGGATCCTATCCAAACCATCATGCGGGGTAGGCTGGAAGAGTTACCCTTTATCAAGAAATTGAAAGTGCTGCGTAAAGACCCTATGTTACGTGCCCTTGGGCATGGTGACGGAAGTGTCCTTCAGTGGCTCATTCAATACCCAGAGCGGGCTTCTGCTCTGAAAACCATCGTTTTAAGTGCACTCAAAAACGGAACTAAACCATGAAAAAACTAGTGACCATCGTAGGAATCTCTGTCGATGCTCAGAATGCTGTCCTCTATTTAGAGGACGGCAGTACTGTGACCATTGCACAGGGTGATCCTCGTTTGCCGATCATCGTCGAAACAGCTAAAAAGTACATCCCTGTGGATGGCTCTGCGGTTGTAGACATTGCAGAACCTGTCAAGGTACGCAATGAATTTAAAGAAACTGAAGAAGGTACTGGAGGACTTATCAAGTTCTTCCGTGTTGCCAAAAGTTTCGTCAAAAAGTTCATCGACACTGAATCCCCTGAAAAGGTGGATGAAGCTGTTGCTCATGTCTCACCACTGGAACTGGGCATCAAACCAGGCCAGACCATTCTGGATGTTGAAGAAGCTGATGACCTCACCTATGCTTTGGAAGCCCCATCTGCGGCAGTAGAAGCAGAAGAAGCCTTAGAAGCATTGAAAGAAGCAGTTGAACCCCCTGCAACTGAGGTAACCAAACCAGCAGAACTCACCAATGATGAGAAAATCGATCTGGCTACAGCCCGTATGCGTGAGCTTGCGGGCAAAGGCAGTACTGTTGATGATCCTGATTTCCACAAACCAATCACGGATGAAGATCCTGATACCATTGTGGCAGTCAACACCAAGACAGGTAGTGTGATTCCTCATGCTCACAAGCTGTCATCTCAGATGAAAGCAGCAAGTAAGCTGAAGGATTTCCGTGGCTTCGTAAACTTCCTGAACCGCCTGGAACCTGTCCTGAAAGATCGTGGGCACTCTGCTGAAGATCTGATGAAGTTCATCGAACATGGTGACCTACCTATTGCAGATGACGGCTGTATCGTTATCTACAAACGTCTCAAAGAGAAACAGGGAACTTTCGTGGATGTTCACTCCGGGAACATCAAACAGAATGTGGGTTCCTATGTCTTCATGAAACCAGGTCTGGTAGACCCTAACCGTCGTCAGGATTGCTCCAATGGCCTGCACGTAGCTTCCCTGGGTTATCTCAGCAGCTTCTCTGGTAACGTCACTGTTATGGCTAAAGTACGTCCTGAAGACGTCTTTGCTGTGCCAGAATACAGCCGCACTAAAATGCGTGTGTGTGGTTACCACATCCTTGCTGTACTGCCTGAATCGCTGCGTAACCACGTCAACAGTGGTGGCTCTATCTCTTCTATTCCAGAAGGTAAAGAGTTGCTGAACAAAGTTCTGTGTGGTGCTCATGTGGGCATCACTGAACTGGTTGAAGTAGGTGGCCACAATGGCAGTAAGGTGACCTACACCAAGGTCGAAAATACTGAAGCAGCGAAAGCTGAAGAAGTAAAAGTAGATCTGGTTAAGGAAACACTGGAACAGTCTGATCTGTCAGAAGTGGCCCCTATTGAAAAGGCAGCACCAGTGCTGGCTGCTGATCTGAAGGAGCCTGCTCCAGCCCTTGCCCCTGAGATCAAGAAGACTAAAATTGACCTCCTTTGGGAGCAATTTGAAGCTGCTTATCTGGCTGAAGATCTGGCCACTGCTCAGAAGTTTGCAGAGGAATTAATCTCTGCCAAACAGAAAGCTAAGAAAGGCTGGGCTAAACTGGGCATCTCTGATGGGGATGCAGAGTTGATCCTGTCCATTCGTGAAGCCAGTGATATCAAAGTCACTACTCCTGAAACAAAAGCTGAATCTCCAGCTAAACCAGAAGGTAAGGCTATGACAGTCAAAGAGCAGGCACAAGAGCTGTACCGTGTCTTCAAAGAGACTAAAGCCAAAGGTAACCGTGCTGACACTAAAGATGCAGCAGGTGAACTCCAGTTCTTCATGTCCTCTCGTAAGAAAGGGCCAAAGGCATTCGGACTTGATCCGAAAGTCAGTGATGAACTGAAAACCTGGCTTAAGTAGTACCGAGGGGCTTCGGCCCCTCTTCTTTCGTATGCCACTAGAGAGGTAGGCTATGCGTCATATAATGTTCGCTCATAAACCTGAATTTGAAACAGCAATACTCATTAAAGAGTCTGCTTTCTATCAGGATCAGATTGAGCGTCACTACGTTAATCCTTTAGTCGAAGCTGGCTATGCCAAAGAGAACATTCTGGCGTTTTCGCTAGAGTATGAATCCAATGGCAAAGCACCAGCCAAGTTCTGTAAGGATTATCTGGCTAAAATTCTCCCCCAGCTTAAGAAAATGGGTGTTAAGTACATTTACTGTGCTGACTCCACTTACTTTAAGTGCCTGGTTAAGAATGCCAAGATCGATGCAATGATCGGTTATGGCACTCCCTGTTCAATACCGGGGTATGAGGATATCGAGATACTGGTAGGTATTAACTATCAGGCTCTGCTCTATAACCCAAACCAGGCAGATAAGCTGGAAATGTCTGTGCAAGCCTTAGCAGGTAAGGTAACCAATAGCTACAAAGCTTTGGGTGCTGACATCCTGAAATGGGCTTTGTATCCCCAGACTGAAAAGGAAATTGACGAGGCATTTGCCAAGTTAATGTCCTACCCTAAGCTGACCTGTGATATCGAAACTTTCAGTCTTGATATCTTTACTGCGGGTATCGGTACTATTGCTTTCAGCCCTGATAACACAGGCGGTATAGCATTTACCTGTGACCTTGCAGTAAGTGAAGGGGAGAACTACCGTTGGTTTAACGAAGGCTTTCGTATTAAGCTGCGTAAATTCTTTGAGGAATATAAGGGTAACCTGAAATTCCACAGGGCTAACTTTGATACCAAAGTCCTGATCTATAACCTCTGGATGAAAGATCCCCTGGATAATGAAGGTTTACTGCGTGGCCTGGATTGTCTCTATCGAGATTGTGATGATACTCGCATCATTGCTTATCTCGCACTGAACAATACTGCAAAGAATGAACTGAGCTTGAAACAGCTTGCTCATGAATTTGCAGGCAACTGGGCTATGTCTGACATTACCAATATCCTGGTAATCCCCCTACCTGAACTGCTTCGCTATAACATCATCGATACCATGTCTACGTGGTATGTCTATAACAAGTATTACCCTGTTATGGTTCGTGATATGCAGCTTGAGCTGTATAAATATCTGATGATGCCAAGCCAGAAGACAATCACTCAGATTGAGCTTACTGGTATGCCTATGATTCCTGCTATGGTGAATAAGGCAGAGAAGCAATTACAGGAACTGCATGATCGAAGCCTTGAAACTTTGTATGCACATCCCCTGGTTCAAAAAGCAGAAGTGCTTATTCAAACCAGAGCAATGGAAGCTAAGAATGCCACTCTGAAGACTAAACAGTACCCTCTCAGTGCTTTCAGTCACCTTAAGTTCAACCCCAATAGTGGCAACCATCTGATCACTTTACTTTATGAAGTGATGAAACTTCCTGTGTTGGACAGAACCAAAACCAAGCAACCATCTACAGCTGGTGCAACACTTAAGAAGCTGGAAAACCATGCTACTGAAAGTGGAAAAATAGTACTCAAAACTCTTCGTGAGTTTGGAGATGGTGAGAAGATCCTCACCAGTTTTATACCCACCTTTAAAAATGCCTTTAACAAAGGCAATGGAAGATCTTACCTACATGGTAACTTCAACCTGGGGGGCACAGTATCAGGGCGATTAAGCTCATCAGATCCAAACCTACAGCAGCTACCTTCTGGGAGTACCTTCGGTAAACTCATCAAGAAGTGTTTTGCTGCGCCTGATGGTTGGGTATTCGGTGGAGCAGATTTTAATGCTCTGGAAGACCGTATCAATGCACTGTTAACGCAAGATCCTAACAAGGTCAAAGTGTTTACGGATGGCTTCGACGGTCACTCATTACGTGCTGTGGGCTATTGGGGAGCCAAGTTAATGCCGGATATCGACATTAATGATCCAGCTTCTGTAAACCAGATAGCTGAGAAGGATCACCCGTATTACCCACTACGTAATAAGTCTAAAGCACCAAGCTTTGCACTTCAGTATCAGGGCACCTGGATTACTCTGGTTAAGAACTGTGGTTTCTCTGAAGAAGAAGCCAAAGAAACTGAAGCCAGTTTCCATGCTCTCTATGCTGTATCTGGTGAATGGGTTAAAGAACGTATCAGACAAGCCTGTAACGATGGCTATGCCACTGCTGCCTTTGGGCTGCGTATTCGTACCCCGCTCCTTGCACGTTCGATCCTGGATACCACCAAGACGCTACGTGAAGCTGAAGCTGAGGGACGTACCTTGGGCAATGCTATCTCGGGTCAGTCCTATGGCCTGTTAACCAACCGTGCTGCTAATGAGTTCATGGAACGAGTATGGGCATCAGAGTTTCGTTATGACATTCTGCCTGTGGCTCTGATTCATGATGCCATCTATGTGCTGATGCGTAACAACGTAAGGGTAATCAAGTTTGTTAATGACAATCTGATTGAGTGCATGGCATGGAAGGGTTTACCTGAAATTGCCGATCCACGAATCCCCTTACCCGCTGAACTGGACTTATACTACCCCAACTGGGCCAATGCTATCACTCTGCCTAATAACCTTGCAGAAGATGATATAAAGCCATTTGTGGCTAAAGCACTGGATAAGCTAAAACAGAAAGAGGCATCACATGCGTAGACTGATCTTCTGTGACCTGGACGGAGTTCTGAACGGTAACAGTGAATTTCGAAAGCGTTACATTCCTAAGGATCCATCAAACCAGCATGACTGGCTTGAATGGCATAAAGCGTGGTTGTTTGAGCCGCTGAATCATCAAGGCATCGAGATGGTTAAATCACTGGTTAATCAAGAGTCAGTATTAATCAGCCTGTCTAACCGTAGCAAACTCCTGGATAAAGAGACGAATGATCGTTTCAAAGAAGAGGGTAAACTTACCTTCGACCTGATCCATAACCGGAGTGAAAACCTGGGAGGAAGTGCAGCTGACTTTAAACTTGAAGCTATGCTGTCCTTGATCCCAATGTTCTGTATGGGTGCCTCGACTACGATGGATAAAGTGGATATTTTCATGATCGATGATGATAAAAGTGTCATCAATAAAATCAGAAAGTATCTGCCTAATGTTACAGCTATTCTGGTTCCCAAGTTTAGTGTAGAGGATCCATGGTAAAACTCGTTATTGAACTTAAGTACCTTAAACCAGAGCTGGGGTTATACCTTGAATGCCCTGAGAGCATCACATCACTGGCAAGCCAGTTGATTATGGGTGCTCCAGTGGCTGAAAGTGTGTATCAATGCACTGGTTTCTGGACGTTGCTTAATGGTCAGCTGTACTTTCTAAACCAGAAAGTCACACTGGTTCAAGAAGAACCTGATAAGGCTATCTTTGTTGAGAACCTTAAGGGTATTACTAAAGGTCTTCATGAGATTAACTTTAGTCGTCTACGTCTTCGTAACCATAACCAGAAAGGGTTCATGAAAGCGATCAACGCTAAATTTGCTAGTTTATGGTCAGATAATTCTGAGCATTCAAAGTAAATTACGTTACAATCCATTTCATGTAAGTGAATTGGAGTAGTGTCATGACCCCAGACCAGCAACAGAACTTTTATGTTCAGCTACTGGGTGCTCTCCTGATTAGTACGGTCAGTGGTGCAATCTCCGTTGGGAGACGAATCCTACGCTATGGTCAGGTAACCTTCGTTGCAGCAGCTACAGAAATGTCAGCAGCTCTACTCGCAGGCTATTTGGCATGGGATGCCTACCCTGTAATGGCAAGTCAGTTGCCTACTGGGATTACGCAACCCATATTCACTTCAGCATCTGCCTACCTGGGAATTAAGATCTTCCAGTATGTAGAAAGGCTGTTTGAAGGCAAGACGTCCTACACAGGTTCACCTAAGTAACCTCAAGCCCTCTTCGGAGGGCTTTTTATTAAGGAAACTATTATGAGCTTTCGCGGAAAAGTGTGGAGTATCATAGCAATCTTGTTGATTGCTTTCTGGTGGTTGGCTTATCAAGCCTACGATCTTGTTCTGAATCTGTTAACACTGGTGCTCAAATGAAACCATGGCTTAAGTGGGCAGGTGGTAAATATCGCCAGCTTCCTCAAATCCAACCATTCTTAGTTGGTAATCGTCTCATTGAACCTTTTGTGGGTGCAGGATCAGTATTTATGAATGCTGGTTTCGATAAGGTGGCGATCAATGATGTAAATCCTGATTTATGCCAGCTCTACTTAGCCCTCATCCATAATGGTGATTATGTGTTGAACCAGGCAAAGAAACTCCATGAGTGGTGTAACTCAGAAGCTCGCTACAATCAACTCAGAGCTAACTTTAACAGTGGTAAGTTCAATTCCCTGTCTAAAGCTGTGTTCTTCCTGGTACTCAATCGTACTGGCTTTAATGGCCTATGTCGTTACAACAAGAAAAAGGAATTCAATGTTCCCTGGGGCCAGAAAGAACAGCCTTACTTCCCTGAACAGGAACTCAGAGACTTCATCAATTCTGGTTTGAAACCAACAGTAGCAAATACAGATTTTATGATGTTCATGGAAACTGCTCAGGAAGGTAATGTTGTATTCTGTGATCCACCTTATGAGCCTATGCCTAAACATCAGGGGTTCACAAGCTATAGTGGCACCAGCTTCAAGTGGGGAGATCAGAAACGTCTGGTAGGTAAAGCTCTTGAGCTTAAAGCCAGAGGTGTAAGAGTGGTCATTACGAATAGTAGTGCTCCACGCTTAGTTGATCTCTATACCAAAGCTGGTTTTGACATTCACCCATTAACTGCAACTCGTAGTATTTCAGCTAAAGCTGAATCACGAGAAGTGGTCAAAGATATCATTGCTGTTCTGAAACCATGATTATCAGTTCAACCTTTAACATCTGTCCAATATGTGGGATCGAACGTAGTAAACGTGTGCATTCTAAATGCTCTAAGATCCTTCAGAAACGTGCTCAGAACCCTGCTGTACAAGCTGAGTACGCAACCATTCGTAGAAATGCCCGAGGGTATGACAGAAATGAGGTAGTGCATACTAACCGCATTAGTCGTATCAGGGCTGCAACTCACAGGATTGCCTCTCTATGACAGACAAAATTCCAGCTGAGATAACTATCTTTTTCAGAAATAATGGCTCACTCACTTTCAAAGCAAATAAGCTGGTGGAAAGTCCCAGTGCCTTTCATTTTGGAAAGATAATCGTACCTTTTGCCTTTATCAAAGACACTGCGGTAAAGGATCCTGATAACCTTTTAGGTTTAACAGGGTAATAAAAAAGCCCCCATTTGGGGGCTTATTCATGCTGGTAGTTATTAACCACCAGCTGCGGTGACAGTCACTACGCAGGTAGTGGACTGAATCTCTTTACCAGCTGCGTCATAGACTTCAGCATGGTAAGAGCCAGCCATATCCAGAGTAGCTGCACCCAGATTAAGGGTAGAACTACCCAGAGTCTGAACAGCAGAGCCACCTTTAAACCAGGTAACGCTATAAGGTGCAACACCGCCAGCAGGAACTACTTTCAGCTCCAGAGCAGCACCTTCAGCAACAGTTTTGGTAGCAGCCAGATCAGTAGTCAGACTCAAAGCTGCTGGCTTAGTATAAGCAGCGCCAGTGATATCTTTAGATTGAGCAGCGGCTACATCAGCAGGCACTTTAGCCATGCCACCCATTTTCAGGGGGACAAAATCATAGCCTTGTGCCAGCACATCATCGGTAGTGATAACACCAGCACCGATAGAGGGGACTTTAGACATAGGTGTTTCCTCTTCATGAAAAGTCTAGTTAATGTACATCATTCTACTGGTTTATACGAAATAAACCAACTTAGTATTACTTGCCTGATTGGATGGCGTCGTAGGCTTTTTCACAGGTGGATCCAGCACTACTGGCTTTGTCGGCGTAGTCAGCCAACTGTCTGTTTCGTTCGAGAGATTTTTCGAGCACGTTGGCAAGCAGATCGAGGGCTTCTCTGGCTGTCTTGCCTCTTTGGGTAGTGCCGGAATCTTCGGAGCTGGTGTCGGCAAGTAAACGGTTGATCCGTTGCTGCAACCTACCAATAGAAGCATTGGCACTATCAGCATCAGAGCGAGCTTGTGCGAGGTCTTTAGCCCCTTGCTGTGCGATTGCATCAACATTGTTTTGGTACTCCCATTCTTTGACTCTGGCCTCCTGAGTAGCTTTGGCAGAAGCATCACTATATTCCTGCTTCAAACCAGAATACTTAGCAGACCAGTGGTTATCAGTTACAACATAGGTTAAGTAACAAGCCCCGGCAAGTAAAGCCAGGGCCAGAACAGAACCTAACAAAACAGCATACTGTTTAATTAGATCCTTTATCATTGGACTTCTCCTGAGAAACCAGACGAGCAACTATAGCTGAGATTCCCAGAAAAGTTGTTAGTCCAGCAAGAGCATGTGGAGGTAGTGCATCTTTGAACTCCTGTGGGAAGTATCCCCAAATTTCAGGAAGTGCAGCGATCACTACCATAATATGTACAGAATACCATTTCCATGCTGATTTCCAGTTTTCTACAAGTTTCATGCTGCGGTTACCCCCAGTTTAATTGCTTCATCGCCTGATTTGCCATCCCAAAGAGCAAGGTTAGCAGCACGACGACGTACCAGCCCTTTCATGACTTTACCATTAGCCATACGGAATTGAGGAATACGTTTACGCATCTCAGTTGTATTCCCTGAAGCTACAAAGTCATCAAAGTCACCCTTGATATTATCAGGGCGAATAAAAGCAGATCCCATATTGAATACCATATCCACAAGGCAATCGAACTGGCCTTGGGTAAGATTGTGACCGTACTTGTTTACTTCTGCTTCTGCTTTAGCAAGATCAGCATCAAGCAATTGTTCAGCTCTGGTTTGTGAAATTGCCAAACCAGGGTAAACATCTGGGCCAGTGTGACCATAACCGATAGTCCACGGTTTACCCCCAGTAGCAGGATCAGGGTAAGCTCGTAATTTTAAAGACTCAAAGTACTTAGTTACTTTGCGCCCTTCATTAGACATTTTCATATTAAAATCTCCCAATAAAAAAGCCCACCGAAGTGGGCTTTACGGTTAGTATTTTTAAGGCTTGTAGTAGCAAACACGAGAAGTTCCGGCGACACCACGGTGAAAGAAAAACGTGTTAGCCGTCATGTTACCCTTACCCTTATCAGTAGGTGTATTGCCCCGGAAAGGAAGTCTTTCAGCACCAACAGTAGGGTTCCATCCGGTAGTTTCCAGATAAGGAGCAAAAGCTGAGTCAATGGTAATAATACCAAGCTGACGAAGTTTTTGCAGAGTGGCAGTAGGCAGTGGTGTTGATCCACCATCCCCAACAGTCGCTGCCTGTGCAGGGTAACGATCCCCCTGAAGAGCATAAACTTCACTGCCTTTAGTGTTAGTGCAGCGCAGGCTGTTTGAGGTGGTAGGCGCATAATCCCCTGTAGCACCCTCAATACCAAGAGTACCTGTACCCGTAGGGGTAACAAGGGTAAGAGCAGCAGCATCTAAAGCTTTCCAGTCAGTAGAACTACCTGCAAAGTTCTTGGTCAGATCAGCTGCGGAGTTATCTAACGAAAGGAACTGCATTTCAGTGCCTGCCATACGCATACCATAAGGAATAGTGTATCCGTTAGCACCAAGATCTGAAATACCATTAAACAGATGCCCCATACGGAATTGACGAGGGCCAGATCCCGTAAAGATACGGTTATCTGTACCACCTTCAACACCTGTAACAGCCCCATCAAGACGTTGCCCCTCGTAACCAGTATCCTTTGAGTTACCCAGGTTCGCATTACCATAAATGCGTTTCTGGCTTTTGTATTCTAAAGCCAGGAGCATCCCATACTCAGCTTGAGTGATAGGGTGGAACCCTGCACCTAAACTTTTAATTAAAGTTAAAGCAGCCGCTTGGGTGAGGCTTGCAGGGGTTTGATATGGTTGGGATACCAGTTCCCCATTCACAAGCGAAGACTGGTAAGTACCAACGTACAGTGCATCAAGGGTTTTATCCCCCATAATAAACGCAGGGTGTACCCCTGAACCCAACGATGCAGCAATAGTAGATACATCAAATTTAGGGATGATGTTCATAAAGGTCGGCTGACCTTTAGGAGTATAGAGCACAGTTTGTGCGCCTCCAGATTGAGCTTCAACAACAGCACGGAGGGAGTCTTTAATAATGATATCAGCCATAATAACCTCAGTTTGGGGTGTAATTGTGAAGCGAATCCAGATACACGATATGATCTTTAATCCAGGTGTAAATCTGGTCAAGGTTAGTGACTCCCCACGAAGGTTCTTGCCACTTTGCCTGCTCTGCTTCAAGCAAATCTTTGTTAAAACGAGTAACCCGATCTTGGGACAATTTGATAATAGTGTCCAGAGAAAAAACACCAGAAGAACGAAGTTGTGCATAACGTTCCTCAAGTTTGTTGCCTAGAGCATTTGCAACTTTTTTCCAGAAAGCATTCCCGCCCATAACGTTAGTCTGAGGCGTCTGGATAATACTAGAACCATCCCAACGTAAACCAAAGGTACTATCAAGGTCATAAGGGAAGAAGAACCACTTAACCCCATCATACGTACCCATGATTGTGTTTTTATTTACACAATCGTATGCCCCTAAGAATTGATACATAAGATAGATATCCATGCAGTTCTGGGCATCAAGATGCGTATCAAAGGATGCAGTAAAATCTGCTTGAGCTTGTCCAGCAAAATCACGCCATCCCTGAATAACAGCATAGGTACTATCATCTGGTTTAGAAGGGTTACGGATTTCCCAGGTAACAGCCTCCTCTGAAGCAGGTAAAGCAGCAATATCAAGAGCAAGATCCCAACCAATCAATACCTTGGTCTGTTCTTTCTTCTTCATATTGTAATTAGATCGCTTTTTACCCGTCATCAGGTCACCAACACCATAAAACTCGCCATTGATGTAGGTCACACAAGGCCACCCTGTTGGATGCCCCATAGCACCTGTATCAATAGCATCAGTGCCTGATTTACCAATGTAGGAAAAATCAATCTCACGCTTAGGCCACAACCCTTTACGGGATTCTACAATAACATCCCAGAAGTTATACCCAAGAGCATTCCTTACTTGTGTGCAATCCAACCAGTTAGCTTTAAAGATTAAAGTTTCATGAGGAATGATTGGCCCCAATTTAACTTGGGCTTCAGTTTTCATAGTGGAATCTGTGTAAAAATCCATGTTCAGATTCTTCTTAGGACGGTTTGAAGATGTTGCCCCTTGAACACTCAGCTGACAGGAAGTGCTGATAATCTGACCGTCTACATTGATTTCCACAGAGGCATCAAAAAGATCCACATCTTTTGTTGCTGGGACACCTGAAGGTGAAGTAATAAAAATTTTAACAATGCCTTTAGGAGCACCTAAAGAATACACTGTATTGCCATTTTCTGTGCTTGGATTAACTTTGTTAGTTGCCTTAGTATTAAACCCATTCAAAGGACTGAGTTCAGTCATAAAACGGCTCATAGCATAAAACTGAGCAAGTTTTTGATCTTCAGTAGGAAGGCTACTATTTATGGCATTAACAGCAGCAATAGTAGCTTGCTGCGCAAGGTACACATTCTGAAGCCTTTTTTCTGTAGCAGTTGCCTGAGTAACTACATCAGAAACTGAAGCCATAGATGCATTGAACGCTGTAGCAAAATTTTGCAGGGTAAGCAGCATTGCCTGTAAAGCAAGGAAGTTATCCTGTACCTGGTTTGCAGTAGTATCAGCAAGGGCTTTAGGCTGGTAGGTTGAAAACTTCCATGCAGTGCCTGACCAGTAGTAGTAATCCCCTGTAGCTGTAACAAGAGCCAGAGCATTACCATTAGTTGGTGTTTTTGCATCCATATCTGCTTTAGTAGCAAAAGCCAGAATGCCCATTGAAGAACCATCTAAGGTAGCAAAGTAATCTTCAATAAACTTCCAAGTTTTACGGGTAGTACCGTTGGTATCTACAAAAGTCTTCTCTGTTGCAGAATCCAGGGCAATATGAATATTTTTAATATCCATAACCCAGTTATTAAGTGTAACCCCAAGATCAGTCCACACACCTGAATTAACCGTCCAATAGTACATATTGGAAGTATCTGTGGTAACTGCTACCTGATCTGAAGTAGGTTTAGCAGCCGATAAAGTTGCATAATCAGCATATGTAGCAATGCCATTCTGTGCAGCAGACAGGTAAGAAAGAGTTTGGGTAGCTGCATTTTTTGCAGTAGTTGCATTATTAATGGCTGCGAGTGCAGAAGTACTAGCAGCATTAGCACTATTAGCCGCATTATTTGCAGAAGCTTCAGCAGCAACTTGAGCAGTTTGAGCAGCAGAAACGCTGGTATTTAGAGTACCCGAAAGAGTCTGGTAGTTTTTTTCAAATGCAGAAACATTATCAACTACAGACTGTTTAGCCAGGGAAGCAGTATTAGCAGCATCCTGGCTTGAGGTCATATAACCAAGAGCAGTATTGGATGCAGTAACAGCCTGAGAAGCACTGTTAGCAGCAGACATGGCTGAACCCTCAGCTGCCCCAGCTGATTGTCGTGCATTGGTTTCAGATACCGCAGCAGCCTCTTTTGCCTTTTCTGCACTTTCTGCACTTGCATTTGCAGTATCTACTTTAGTAGACAGTTTCGATGCTGTATCAGCCAAGCTATCAGCTGTATTTTGCAGAGAGGAAGTTACTTGAATGGCAGAGGTAGCACTGAGAGCTGCCGCCGATGCAGAGTTAGCTGATTGTTTAGCAGACTCTGATGCAGCATTAGCATTAGAGCTTGAAACATTAGCTGAGGAGGCTGCCTGACTTGCAAAGATAGCAGCTTCATGAGCTGAGTTATCCGCAGCAGTAGCAGACTGCTCAGAATGTTGAGTAAGCTCGGTAAATTTTTCGGACTGTTCAGCTACTGCATCAGCAACGATCTGCTTGATTTCAGTATCTGAACAAGTGCAAGAAGAATTGCAGGTACAAGTCATTATAGATCTCCCAAAAGAATGACCAAATTGAGTACAATCTTAAAGGGAGATCCTGGTAAAAGCCAGAATTAAGTAGAGGACTGATCCCCTACTACTTCGCCTGAAGTTGGGGTAGGAGGACTTCCAGCATTGATTCTCAGCAAACCTTGAGGATCTACCCAAATAAAGTAATTCCCTAGCTGAATTGCCCCTGTTAAGACACTGCTTTGAAGAATACCTGCTGCTGTAATAACACTTGCATAATCTTTAGTAAAAGCTGCATAGGTATCATTTACTTGTGACAGGATTGAAGAAGCCTTATTAATAAGATCAGCGGTTTGAGATGCTTGTTCTGCCACTGCTGCTTCGTCAGCATCAGCATTCGTCTCCGACAGCTTCGCTGCCTCCGCCGATGCTTTAGCTTCCTCAGCATATTCTTTTGCTTTAGCTAAACCAGAAACAATCTGGTTAAGTGCATTATCCACATACTTATCCTGGGAATCCGCACGAGTGACAATCAGATCCTGGAAGTTCACAGTAAAATCAACAGCTGGAACATAGAACAGGAACTGACCTGGGTTGCTATCATCTGAGTCGTCATAGATCAGTACGTAGGGGTAAGGTAAAGCTACTAAATCAGCGAGAACATGCCCCGTACTGTCAGTCTTCAGCTTTAACTCAATATCCAGAGAAAGCCCTGCATATTCAGACATGAAACTGGCTCGAAGAGGCTTTACAAAAAAGCTCGTGTTAGTCACAGGGGATCCATCTGGATTAACCAGATAGAAATCAACCTTAGTGGTTCGAATACTCATTGGGGAGATCTCCTATTCATGAATGAGGGTATCATAACTGTTTTTTAAACAATGGGCAGTAAAGCCCTACATAGAGGTAAGTATAATGACTCAACAAGTCGCTGAATATATCGATCATATGGGTGATGACAAACGTGTAGTAGACGTTGCCCGTATCTCCTTTGGCCCACTGAAACGTGAGACTACCCCTGAACAGGATGCCAGTCTTATCCGTTTTCTCGCTAACGGCGTAACCAGTAAAGATAAAGCTGTAATTATCAACATGATCCAAGAAGGCTCAGATAACTACTCCACTTCTGGCAAAGAGGAAGCAGAATGGCTTTATGAACGTATCCGTCATCAGGCTGTTCACTGGACACCTTTTGCTCATACAGCAATCACGTTGCGTATGAAGGCTCCGATCCCAATCCGTACCCAATGCTTTAAACATAAGCAGGGTCTGGTTGAGAATGAAGAGTCTCGCCGCTATATCAGCAGTGTGCCTGAGATCTTCATTCCTGAATTCCGGCAGAAACCAGAGGGTTCAATTAAGCAAGGCAGTGCTGGCTTGCATCCTCAGAATGAAATCTGGAAAGCAGCCTACCAACATATTACTGAAGCGGCTGTAGCCACTTATCTAGGTATGTTGGAAGCTGGGATTGCACCAGAGCAAGCACGCTTTGTTTTACCACAAGGTGCTATGGTTAACTGGATTTGGACAGGCAACCTGCTGGCTTTTGCCAACTTCTTCAACAAACGTTCTGATTCCCATGCACAACAGGAAATTCAGGATCTGGCTCATGCTGTAGCAGCTATTGTGGAACCTCTGTTCCCGGTTAGCTGGGCAGCACTCACTAAGTCATAATGGTTAAATAACCAGATTACAGAATCCGGGGAAGTGAGTTATGCTCACTACCCTTTTCAACCAACTCAATATTCTTTGGGTAAATTATGACTAAACCTCTCTCACGTATTGAGACTCCAACAGAGTCTTACGTCATCGACTACCCCCAAGCTATCGAAGCAGCCACTAGCCAGATGGCTATCTTCTGGCCTGCTGAAGAACTGGGTGTAGAGGAAGACGTTGGTGACTTCCACAACAAACTAACCGAAGGTGAACGTGAAGGTATCCTCACTCTCCAGACCGTCCTGACTCAGTATGAGCTAATGATCGGAGGTGAAGAGATGTGGGGTGGACGTATTCAACGTCTGTTCCCTCGTCCTCATGTTCAACGTGCCTGTGCTGTATTCGCTATGGTTGAGTTGAACTCTCATGCCCCATTCTATGACCTGATCAATCAGTCATTGGATCTGGCTACAGATGAGTTCTACACCACCTGGAAGCGTGACGAAGACCTGTCCAAGCATATTGCATGGATCGATGAACAAGCGTCTTCTGGTGATGCTCTGGAAGCTACAGCAGCGTTAGCATTCCTCGAAGGTGTGATGCTGTTCTCAGCCTTTGCATTCTTCAAATCGTTCAGCCGTCCTGGCTTTAAGTTGATCCCCCACTTTGTGGCAGGTATCGACGGTTCAGCCAAAGATGAGAACTATCACAGCATGTTCTCTGCCTGGCTTCATAACACCTGTAAAAAGGAACGTATTGAAGCTGGCAATATGGATGAAACCAAACAGGAAGCATTAGCTGATGCTATCTGGAAAATGGCTAAAGATGTTCATGATCATGAGTTCGCTATGATCGAACGTATCTTTGCCAAGGCTCCTGAAACCATCCGTGTAGTAACCAAAGAAGAGATGCAGCACTTCATTCGTGATCGGGTGAACGTGGTGCTTAACCGTCTGGGTATGCCGAACATGTTCGAGCAAGAGTCCGGCGTTATCTCCAGCTGGTTCTATACCTCCCTGTCTTCCTATAAGTTTGCAGATTTCTTTGCTGGTACTCAGTTGCAGTACACCCGTAACTGGGCCAAGCATAAACTAGGCTTTAACCAGAACTTAGCTAGTGAGCTATCTGGTGCCCGTGATCTGTCAGCTTTATTGAAACCAGGAGAGTAAGCATGTCGTTTAAACCTACAGGAGTAGAGACTTCAGTCGCTACTGAGTTCGAAGCACTTAGTGCCGAGCGTAAGAAGTTACAAGCACAGGGATTACTCCCTGATTGGTATACAACTCAGGCATGGCAAATGTTCAAGAGTAAGTACATCGTCGAGAGTGAAGGCTCATTAAGAGCACGTCACCAAAAGATTGCACATACTCTGGCCCGTCATGTACCACAGCTTTATCGTGGTGAACTTGAGAAAGCATTCTTCGATCTTATGTGGAATGGCATCTTGTCACCTGCTACACCAGCACTGGCTAATACGGGAACCGACCGTGGTATGCCTGTATCCTGCTCCGGGCAGGTAGTAGCAGATAGCATTGATGGCTTCTACTCAGCCTTACGAGAGACTGCAATCCTGTCCAAGTATGGGTTTGGTACTTCAGCAGACTTCTCGGATATTCGTCCTCGTGGTGCCAAGATCAGCACTGGTGGCGTTGCTAATGGTGCTAAGGAAGTTATCGATGACTTCTTCACTTGTACCAGTAAAGTAAGCCAGGGTGGTAACAGACGTGGTTCTGTTGGTGCCTATCTCGATATCGAGCATGGGGATTTCTATGAGTGCCTTAACTCACTGAAGACCGATCCCAATGGTAAGAACTATGGCTGGATCATTAAAGATAGTTTCGTTGAGAAACTGAAAGCTGGTGATGCAGAAGCAAACCAGCGATTCGAAGATGCTGTGCATGTCAAAATGCTGACAGGTAAAGGTTATCTGTACTTCCTTGACAAGGCTAATCGCCATCGTCCTGCAATGTACAAAGACCGTGATCTGATGCTTAAGGCAAGCAATCTGTGTACCGAAATCATGCTTCATTCATCCAAGGATCTGACCTATAGCTGTATCCTGTCCTCATTAAACCTGGTTCACTGGGATAAGATTAAAACCAGCAAGGCAGTATTCTATTCCACTATCTTCCTGGACTGCTTGTGCTCAGAGTTCATTGAAGTCAGTGATGGTATTGAAGGCTTAGAGAAGGTACGAGACTTCACCATCAAAGGCCGAGCAATTGGCTTAGGTGTAATGGGCCTCAGTACTTATTTCCAGTCGAAGCGTATTCCTTACGAGTCACTGGAAGCTCAATTTATCGATCAGGAGATCTTCAAGCATATCCACGATGAAAGCCTTAAAGCTTCTCAGTGGATGGCAGAAGTCATGGGTGAACCAGAATGGTGTAAAGGCCATGGTGTACGTAACACTCACCGTACAGCCATTGCACCTACCAAGAGCACAGCCCTGTTAATGGGTGGTGTATCTGAATCCTGGTTCCCGGATCCTGGAATGGTATTTGAAGCCAGCTCTGCTGCTGGTCAGCTCAGTCGTATCGTGCCTGAGATCTACAAACTCATGCAAGAACGTGGGGTTTACTCGGCAGAAACCATCAACGATATCATTAACCACGTAGGCTCAGTACAACACGTTGACTGGCTTGATGATCATGAGAAGCAGGTATTTAAGACTGCATTTGAAATGGATCAGCGAGTCCTGTTACGTCGTGCCAGCTTACGTCAGAAACATATCTGCCAAGGCCAGTCCCTGAACTTCTTCGTACCTGAAGATGGTTCAGAAGATCTGATCTCGGAGTTGATGACTCGTTGCGTACTGGATGAAGAAATCCTGTCTGTTTACTACGTCTACTCACGAAGTGGTGTGGTTGTTAAGGATGAATGCTTAAGCTGTCAAGCTTAAGTGTTTTGTGGGGTGCCCTTCCGGGCACTCTGTGAATTCTTTGCAAAGGAAATCCAAATGAGTAAAAGATCATTAAAACGCTCTCTTGCTTATGCAGAAAAGTGTCTGCATGAGGCTAAGAACTACTTAGGTATGTCTTGCGCAGAGCATAAAAAAGTTTACTGGGAAAGCCAGGTTAAAAAGTACGAAAACCAAATAGCTGAACTAAAGGCACAGCTTGAAGCTTTTAAACCTAAACCAGTAGATACAACAGTCAGTGCTCACAAGGTACTACTGGCTGCTGCTGGGCATTTAGAGGATCGTGCAGTTACCTATGATAACGATCAAGGTGAACGTTCCATTCCACTGGTCATTGAGCTGTTCAATAAGATTCGTGGTAAGGATCTTACCCCGGCTGATGGGTGGCTCATTCAAGTCCTACTGAAAATCGTCCGGGCAAACCAGGGTGAATTTAAGCTGGATAACTTTGAAGATCTGGCAGCATATGCAGCCTTATGGGGTGAGGAATCAGCTAATGATTTACACAAACAACACTAAGATCCCATTATCTATGGCAGTGTTCCTGGCTACTGATCACTATGATTATATCCCTGGAACCTTCTCAGCAACCAAGCTGCTCAAACCCATTCGTCAGCTGATCCTAACCCCTCGTGTTCCTCCAGAGCTGCAAACAGCTGACCTGGAAGACTTGGTAGCTTCTCGTATGGGCACAGCCATCCACTCAGGTATCGAACTGGCTTGGTCACCTGAAAACTTCCCAAAAGCTATGGAGAAGCTGGGTTACTCACCTGACCTGATTGCCAAGGTTAAGGTTAACCCTAAACCATGGGAACTGAAGGCTGGAGATATTCCAGTGTATATGGAAATCCGATCTGAGAAAGAAGTCATGGGTTACCGTATCACTGGTAAGTTTGACTTCGTAGGTAATGGTGCCTTAGAGGACTTTAAGTCTACCTCTACCTTCAGCTATATGAAGGGTAGTAAGGATCTGGACTATGCCCTGCAAGGTAGTATCTATCGCTGGCTTAACCCGGATATCATTACTAAAGATGTAATGTCTATCCAGTTTATCTTTACTGACTGGCAACGTGCTCAAGCCAGAGCTAACCCTAACTATCCTCAGCGTAAGACTGAAACCAAACGTTATCAGTTGCTCTCTCTGGAAGATACTCAGAAGTATATTGAAGGTCGTATTGCCCTGTATGAGAAGTATAAACAGGCCAAAGACGAAGACATTCCTGAGTGTACTGATGAAGAGTTATGGCGTGATGCTCCGGTCTGGAAGTACTACAAGAACCCGGCAAACATGACCCGATCAACCAAAAACTTTGACACTGAAGCTGAAGCTTACAAGCGTCTGGCTGATGATGGCAACGTGGGTATGATCGTGCATAACCCTGGTCAAGTTAAAGCTTGTGCATACTGCCCAGCCTTTCCAATCTGTAAACAAAAAGATGAGCTAATTCGTTCTGGCCATCTCGAAGTATAAGGACAAGTATGATCTCCATCAAACCAGTGAGTGAGATGAAATATCATCCCACCAGTGAGAAGATCGTTGATTTTCTCAATGCTAAAACCCTTAACGAAGAACGACTCTTTTTCAGGGTAGTTCTGGCTTACTACTGGGGTGTAATGGCCTCGTCTATGCGAGCAGTCATTAAAGGGTATGATCGTAACGATCTGCCTATCAATATCTACGCTCTGAACCTGTCCCCATCAGGTACTGGTAAAGGCTATTCCACCAGCCTGATCGAACGTGAACTGCTTGCAGGATTCCGTGAACGATTCCTGGAAGTAACTTTCCCTACAGTAGCTGAACAGAACATGTTTGAGCTTGCTCAGAAACGTGCTCAACGTAAATCCACAGCATCTAATCTGGTTGACCCAGAAGATGAGCTGGAGAAAGTGCGTAAGGAGTTTGAAAGCTTAGGCAGCTTGCTGTTTAGCTTTGACTCTGCAACTACCCCAGCCGTTAAACAAATGCGTCATAAGCTTCTTATGGGCAATGCTGGTGGTGTGAATTTACAGATCGATGAAATCGGTGCAAACCTGGTAGGTCAGACTGAAGTACTGGATACTTTCCTGGAACTCTATGACCTTGGTTTAGTAAAAGATAAGTTGATCAAGTCATCTGCTGAAAACGTTCGTCACGAGAAACTTGTAGGTGGTACTCCAACTAACATGTTGTTGTTTGGTACACCAACCAAGTTGTTTGATGGGGATGTAACTGAACGTCGTTTATACGACATGCTGGAAATGGGATATGCACGTCGTTGTCACTTTGGTTTCCTGCTGAAAGCCAAGAAACCAGAAGGGATAACTGCTGACGATATCCTGAAACAAATGTTTGATGCCAATGCTGATACCTTCATCACTGACCTGGGTAAAAAACTGGAGAAGCTTGCAGACATTTCCAATCTGCGAAAAGCTATCACCATCCCTCGTGATGTACTGAAGAATATCATCCAGTACCGTCTGGACTGTGAAGCCAAAAGCAAACAGTACAACGAGTATCAAACCATTCAGAAAAGTGAAATGGAGAACCGTTTCTTCAAGTGCATGAAGTTGGCTGCTGCCTATGCCTTCGTAGATGGTTCACCTGTGCTCTCTCAGGATCATCTGGAGAACGCCATTAAGCTTACTGAAGAATGTGGTGAAGCCTTTGCCAAACTGCTTACGCCTGAACGTAACTATGCCAAGTTAGCTAAGTATTTAGCTGATGTGGGTACAGACGTTACGCTGGCTGACATGGATGAAGATCTGCCTTACTTCCGTGGTGGTAAAAACCAGAAGGATGAGATGATTAACCTGGCTATTGCCTACGGTTATAAAAACAACATCATTGTGAAGCGTAGCTACACTGATGGGATCTTATTCCTGAGTGGTGAATCTCTGAAACCAACTAACCTTGATGAGATGATCTTGTCATACAGTAAGGATTTAACCACTGGTTTCGTACCTAAAGACGTACCATTCGATCAACTGCACAGACTGGTAAACCAGCCAGATCTTCACTGGCTTACCCATAAAGTGATGAACGGTTATCGTAATGAAGAGAATGCCATTCCTGGCTTTAACCTTCTGGTTATTGATGTGGATGGAACCTGTCAGCTGTCTACAGCTAAGTTACTGCTGAAAGACTACAAGGCTCTGTATTACACCACTAAGCGACATACCGAAGAGACTAACCGTTTCCGTATCATTCTGCCTATTAACTATGAGCTGAAGCTGGATGCCAAAGACTACAAGGAGTTTTATAACAACGTCCTTGAAGGCTTGCCATTTGAAGCTGATGACTCTTGTGCTCACCGTTCTAAGAAATGGTTAACGCACAAAGGGCATTATGAGTATACGGATGGTCAGTTATTCGATGTACTCCCCTTCATTCCTAAAACCAGTAAGAACGAGGATCGTAAGCAGATGCTTACTGATCAGCATCAACTGGATAATCTGGAACGTTGGGTACTTAACAACACTGGTGACGGTAACCGTAATAAGCAGCTGTTCAACTATGCCATGGTACTGGTAGATGCAGGGTTCTCTCTGGATCGTATCAGAAGCCAGGTGAAGGATCTGAACAACAAGCTTCCCGGTAAACTGGACGAAAGTGAAATTGATGGGAGCATCATGCTCACCATTGCTAAGAAAGTTAAGTAATTGTGTGTTGGGGAACTTCCGTTCCCTTTGTGGGTTTGCCCCTTCGGGGGCATTTCAAAAGAGGTAATTATGTCCGATCAAATCAGCGTTAATGACAACCTTGTACTGCTTGTGGGTAAATCAGCAAGTGGTAAATCGCGGTCACTGAAGAACCTGAAGAACCCGGAAGGTGTGCTGTACCTTAACTGTGAGTCAGGTAAAAAGCTGCCTTTCAAATCAGGTTTCATAGAACGAACCATTGCACGTTGGGATGTGCTACCCAAAGCTTTTCAGTGGGCTGAAACCCAACCTAATATTCACACCATTGTAGTCGATTCACTGACGTACTACATGGATATGGTAGAGAGCCAGCTCGTACTTACTAGCTCAAATACCCAAGCTGCATGGGGCCAATTTGCCCAGCAGTTCAAACACCTGATGCAGGTGCTGGTAGCCACGTCTACCAAGAACGTGATCTTCTTAGCTCACACGAAGGATGAAGTTAACGATGACATGGTTCGTGAAACCTGTGTACCTGTTAAAGGGG
>OGWY01000044.1_pt1 | contig 78514 bp, 93 predicted proteins | sample 1576121 | NCBI WGS metagenome assembly OGWY01 (sample SAMEA3541543, study PRJEB24748) | human gut metagenome | biome: human gut; feature: human-associated habitat; material: faeces | place: China | collected 2012 | reverse complement strand
CTGTGGATGGGACTGTGGAATAGTTGTTAGACAAGCTGTAAATTTATTAAATGGAGAAAACTTTGATACACATTATTTTGCAGTTTGTTCCAATAATATTGGAATATTGTTAATAAGCAAATATGTACTAAAATTTACAAGTTTATTTACAACAGTTACTTTACAAAATGCTTTTTTTAGTATGATTATATTTAACATTGTTATGATTGATATATCTGCAGTATTGACATTTTATTTGTGTAAAAAATTACTAGGAAATAAAAGTGCATATTTTTCATTATTATTTATTGTACCACTAATTTTGTTTTCACCATATATAATTGTACCATATACAGATACAATTACTATGGTATTTCCTATTGCAATTATGTATACATATGTTATAATTAAAGAGGAGAAAGAACCTGTAAAGAAAAATATATTAGCACTAATAGAGGGAATTTTGGTAGTAACAGGGTTCTTTATAAAACCAACTGCTATTATAATGATGATTGCTATTGCTATTATAGAATTATTACAAATAAATAAAACAAAAATTAAATATAGTTTGGTAATTATAGCGATGTTTGCAATTGGATGTATAATTTCATATACAGGATACAGCTATTTAAAAAATAAAAATTTAGGTAGCCATGATAATTTTCAAGGAGTAAATTCAAAAAATTTAAAACTTGGAATCTTAATGGCATTTTCTCTTGGATTTTATGATGGATTCTTTGGTCCTGGAACAGGTTCGTTTATAATATTTGGATTTATTGAAATTTTTAAATTGGATTTCATCAGAGCGAGTGGAAATTCAAAATTTTTAAATTTAGCTAGTAATATTGCTAGTGTTATAACATTTATATACTATGGAAAAATTGCTTATATGTACGCCCTTACAGTTGGAGTTGTAATGCTAATTGGAGCTAATGTTGGTGCCAAAGTTGCTGTTACAAGAGGTACAAAGTTCATAAGACCTGTTTTTCTTGTTATAACAACTATTGTTACTGCTAAAATGGCTATAACTTTTTTACAACAACTACAAATATAACCAAATAATAAAAACCCTCTTCTTTAATTAGAGGGTTTTTTATTATTTAAAAGTATGCTATTAACAATTTTATAGTTTCTACTATTCCATCTACATGAGTTCTTTCATAGTGATGAGTTGCATCAACATTTGGTCCTATACAAGCATATCTTAAATCTGCACCTTGGAGAATTGATGCTGTAGCATCTGATCCATATCTATTATAAACACCTACTGTATAATTGATACCGTTCTTATCAGCTGCCTCTTGTAATCTTTTTCTTATTTTTAAATCATAAACCGTTTTATTATCTCTTGCAGCAATACTAACTTTTTTTTCATCACCGTGGGCATCATCAGCTACAAGTCCAATATCTAGTGCTACAAATTCATCTACATCTTTTGGTATTTCTGATACTCCATGTCCTACCTCTTCAAAATTTGAAAAATAAACATATAAATTATTATTTGGTTTTTTATTATTATCTTTTAAATATTTTAGATAAGCTAGTACTTGAGCTACACAAAGCTTATCATCTAAATATCTTGATTTTATATATCCTGATTCTGTTATTTTAGTTTTAGTATAATAACTTACAAAATCTCCCTGGCAAATTCCAAGACCTCTAGTATCGCTTTCAGAGTATACCTCTTCATCTAATCTAACTTCCATATTTTCAGCTATTCTTGGCATTTCTCTTGGAATATCTCCATACACATGAACCGATGCTTTAATAGGTAATAATGTTCCTTCGTATTCTCTCTCATCTAAAGTATGAATAATAACATTTTCTCCTTCTACAGATCCCCAAGCATATCCTCCGATATTTATAAGCTCTAAACGGCCATTACTTTTTACTTTTTTTACTACAGCACCTAGTGTATCAACATGAGCTGATAATAATCTTGTATAAGTAGAATCTTCCCCTTCTATTTTCACAATTAAACACCCTTTTTTACTGTAACTATATTTAAATCCTAACTTCTCCAACTCTTGAGCTATTCTATTCATAGCTTTTTCTGTATAGCCAGCTGGACTTGGAATAGCTAAAATTTCTTGTGTAAATTGTAGTGTATAATTTAAATCTAACTTCATACCCCTCAACACTCCCTTTTTTTATTTTTCATCTAAATTGTTGACTATAATACTCTTCTTCTTTACCTTTGTCAAGAAGATTTATTATTGAACTTCAACTTTAAAAAAATTATTCATTTTTAAACCTATTGATTTTATTAGGGTTTTGATAGGTCAAAAACTTAAAAATAACCATTTTTTATTGTTTTTTTTATAAAATGGGTGCATTTTAGGTGCAATTACTTTAATAACTTCATATCCAATACTTCACCCTTTTCTATACGTTTAAAGTAGTTTTGACTAGTACTACAGTATAGATTTATTTCATTTGAAAACCCTTGAATTCTTCTTAAGGATTTATTTATAAAATCTATTTCTTCATTAATAGCGTTTTGAATATCGGAAATGGCTCTGTTATATGATTGTAACTTGTTCCACTCAATAGAGGAAAAAAACTCTTCAGAACATAAGCTTAAACTTTTATTTTTAAGCGACTGGATATATTCTTTCTCACATTTTATAAAATATTTTCTAGCTTCTCTTCCTTTATCATTATTTTCTATCATGCAAAGTTCTTTTGCCATATCAAGTAATAAAATATATTCATCTTTAGGTCTTCCACCTTTTCCCCCGTTTTGGTGAAAACTAGAAATTATCTGAAAATCTTGATTTTCTTCAAATTTATATTTTATGATTCTATTTTTTATCCAAGTAGTAAAATCTCTCTTAACTTCTAAAAAAGAATGAAGATCACGAGCTGAAACCAATTGTATTTGATTTTTTGTGATAATTGTTAAATTCATATAAATACCTCCATATATTATTGAAAAATATGGGATTACATGATATAATCATACTTGCTTAGGGTATGTGATTTAATCACGTACTAGCCCATTTCAAACTATGTTTGGGGTGGGTTTTTTTAATTATTCTCTAAAAACATTTCAATACTTTTTCTAATAAATTCAGCTTTTGAAATTTCATTTTTCTCACAGTAATCAATTATTTTTTCATTTAAAGCTACATCTATTCTAACTTTGATATCAATGTTTTTAGGATTCTCAGACTTAGGTCTACCTATTTTCATATTCCACCCCTTTTTTGAGTTCCTTAAACTAATTATAATTTACGAGTTCCAAAAAGTCAATAAAAATTTGATTTTCATTAAATATACATTGATTTTATTAGGCTTTTAAAGAGTCAAAAAATTAAAAATGAGTATTTTTTATTATTTTTTTATAAAATAAGTACAATTTGGGTGCAGCTATAGAGTTAGATAACTGGATAAAACACATTAAAAAATATATTAGAAATAAAAAGAAAATAAACTAGATGAAATAAACGAAAACCTAAACAAAAAATTGACATTATATAAAAAATAGAATATAATCTAATTGAGAAAAGGGTAGAAATACAGCTTAGTATCAGGTGACCTTACACCTAAATAATTCAGATATCGCCACAAGCATTTAGTACTCTAAAGGCGCTTGTTAATTAATTTAAGTGTTTTACATGTTGACTGAACAACGTAAAAATAAGGAGAAAAAAAGACTACCTATATTGAAAAGGTGGTCTTTTTTTAATAGGGGGAATAAGAATGGAAGAAGATAAAGTTTTAGAGCAAATAAAAAAATGTTTAAGTTATTATGATAAAAATTTATGTGGTAAAACTTTTCTGATTGTATTTTCAGAAATTAATAATAAAAAGTTGAAAAAATTGGATTGCAAAAAAAAAGCAAGTTTTTTGTTATTTTCAGAAATAATTTTTAAGGATGAAAATTTTATCCATTTAGTAGGAATAAAAAGAGACAAAGAAATTCCAGCAGCTAAAGTGTACAATGATATAAAAAATAATCATATAAAAACGCCTAAATTTGCTATAAGTGATGGATTTGATAAAAAAGTAGATGTTTTTTTTAAGCTAAGTAATTTGTTTAATGGTAAAATTAATAAAGCAAGATATAATGGGTATAAAAAAGATAATTTAGATGTAGATAGAGTTTTGGGAACAGATAAAGCTTTAGAAGACATCGTTTTAGGAGTAAAAGCTATCGGAAATAATAAATTTGTTCCAGCATCTTTATTAAAAGATATTTTCTCACAATTAGTTGAAGGGGACTCTAAAAAAGTATTATATATTTTAGAAAAAGATAATAATACTAAAATTTATAAAAAATTAAACTATATAGATAGAGATTTTAAAGTAGAATACTTAATGAATTTAGATACAGTTGATTTTAAAATATCTGAAACGTTAGAATCTAATTTTAATACTGAATCAAAAAAAATAAATCATATATGTTATCAGAATACTTATAAATTTTTAGAATTTGAAAATGAACAACTTGAGAAATATTTTATAGAACGAGGCTTTAAAAAAAGAAGTTGGATTTTAAAAGAGGATATTGAAAAAAGGAATTGGCAAATTTTAAAAAAGGCCAAAGCTATTCAGATATTTAAAGATGAAGAACAGCAAAATGTAATAGAAGTTTTTAACATAGAGAAAGTTAGAGTTAAGAAATAAAAAAAGATTGATGATTCAATCTTTTTATATGTTTCTTAGTAACTCCATCATTTCTTTATTACTATTAGGAAATAGATGAGAATAAGTATTTAAGGTTGTCTCAACCTTTTCATGTCCCAATCTTCTAGCAATAGTTAGAGGATTAACGCCTAAATGAATAAGTAAGGATGCATGTGAATGTCTAAGATCATGTATCCTTATTTTTTTTACTCCAGCAATTTCTGAATATTTTCTCATTGCATGGTCATACATATATTTTGTATGAGGAATTAATCTTGTACTAGGTTTTGGTTTATAAAGTGTCTTTAAATAATCTTTTAATACAGAAGTTAGCTGAGGTGGCATTTCAAGAACTCTTTTACTTTTAGGTGTTTTGGGTTCGGTAATTATATCCTCTTTCTTTAACCTTTGATAAGACTTGTTAATATTTAAAGTTTCATTTTCAAAGTCAATATCCTTTACTTCAAGAGCTAAGAGTTCTCCTATTCTAAGACCACACCAGAACAAAATATTAAACCCTGCATAAGCAGCATGATGATTTTTAAGAGCTTCAATAAATAATTTAAATTCTTCTGGTGTCCAGATATTCATTTCTTCAGCATGTGTTTTTCCAATGCTACCAGCCTTATGACAAGGATTTTCTTGTAATGAGTGAAACTTAATAGCATAATTAAAAATAGCTGTAAGCTGATTATGTATATTCTTAATGTAGGTTTGACTATATAGCTTTCCATTACTCGGATTCTTAGTTTTTAAAAGCTCATTTTGCCATTTTCTAATTGTAACTGGAGTAATATCATTAAGTTTCATATTCTTAAAAAAAGGTAAAATTTTCAATTCAATTATATATTTTTTATTTACAATTGTATGTTCTCTTAATCTATGACTTAAATCATCTATATAAAGTTCATATAGACTTTTAAATGTCATAGTAACTTCAAATTTATATTTAGATAAAAACTCTCTTTCATATTCAAGAGCATCCCTTTTAGTTTTAAAACCTCTCTTAAAAGTTCTTAGTCTATTTCCTTGATAATCTACATAATAGAAACGGGACACCCAAGTCCCGTTCTTATCCTTAGTTGCAGGCATAATCAATCTCCTTTCTCTATTCCAAATCTCTCCAGCAAATAAAGTTTATTAACTCTACCTCTAATTATTAGATAGCCTTTTTCTTTCATTTCCTTATTAACTTCTCTAATTATTTGATAAGCTTTACCATTTCCAACATTGCAAAGTTTAGCAACTTCTTCAACCGTTATCATAGTAGACATAGCAATCCTCCTAATTATAATTTATAAATTTAAAATTGTATTTAATAACTACCTATCCAATTAATTTAATATTATTTTTATTATCAAAGTCTGAACTTCTAAATATTTTCACTTTTATCTTCTTTAAAATTAAATCCATAACAATTAATTATTTTTATAAAATCACTAAATTCAAGATAATGTTCAGGTTGTTGTATTGTTGCTAAAATATAATGTTGATCCTCATCAATTAATTCTAAATACTCCTCATCAACACTCCTAACTTCTGGCCAAGATAATATACAACCTCTTTCATTAATAGCATTATTATACTCTCTTAAATCATCAAATTTTTTTACTGAAATTTCATCATTATTAAGCATCAAACTAAATAAATCTTTATCATATTTTTTTACTTTATTAAATTGGTTTTTAATTTTGTAAGAGCTTTCATCTTCATCTATAACATTGTATTTCATATTACCTAATAACTCAAATTCTTCAATATCATACTCATGCTTTTCATCTGCTACATCTTCTAAAAGCTTTATATATTTCATTTTTTATCCTCCCAATTACTAAGACTTCTACATTCTCTACACTCTATAACAACAGGAAATTTACCTCTTTTTTCTTGGTGCTTACAAGTATCACATATTTTTGCTTTATTCCACTGTATTAAGCCCTCGTTTTTAAGCTCGTTCATCTTTTGGGTCCATACCCTCATGGAAGCTAATCTGCAAAGATTTATATATTCATCTGTTGTTACTTTTTCAGCAGCTTTATTCACCTGAGATTCTCTTATTATTCTGCAATTATACTTAGTTTTTTCCAAAGGTGTCTTTAAACAAAAATCATCTATATAACTTCCTTTGGTAACTATTATCACTCCAAATTCTTCTGGAATTAAACTAATACAATTTTCTAAATTTTTAGGAAGTACATAATAAAATTTTTTAATTTTTTTACAAATATGAGTATGCTTCTTTTTAAAATCTGCTAATAAATCACTTTTACTTATTTTTAGCTCAAACCCAGTTAAATAATCGCTTTTACCTACAACAGCAACATCACACTCATATTTAACTACTGTTTTTATATTAGTTATAGTTAATTTTGAAGTAGTGAAGTAGTTTTTATAAATTGCATATTCAAGTTCTTTTGTTGTCATATTCAACTCCTATATCAAAGTATTGAATGTTTTATAAATAAAACTTTTAATTTTTAAAAAATATTAACTTTTCCACAGGTACATCTAATTCTTTTTTCTGCTTGTAAAATAGCTCCTACTGATTCATCCACAATATATTTTCCTTGGTTATACTCAAGAATTATTTTCCCACAGGCTACACAAGTATAGGTTTTATTACTTTCTTTAGCAGGTTGAGATTCAAGAACTAATTCTCCTTTGAAAGATTTTTCAAAATTTTCGAAAAACTTAGTTTTTTTCAATTTTTCATATTCCATATGTCACCTCAAAATATTTAACAATTATCAATTAATTTAATATTATTTTTATTATCAAAATCTAAACTTCTGTTAAATAAAGATTTTTTCAACTCTTTAATATATTTTTCAAATAGATCAATCTCTTTTTCAACCTGAGATATTTGTTTTAAATCCATATTAGATATATTTTTTCTTAACTTTTCAAAGTTTTTATAGTTAACACACTTCTTAGTTTCCTTTTGGATAAAAGGTTCTATCTTGTATTCATCTTCCAAATCTATTACTTCATCTTTTGAAGTCGTTCTAGCTTCTAAAAAACACCTAATATCATCAACCTTTATAAGCTCTAACTCAACAGCATCATAAACTATATTTAAATCTAATTCTTTTCCAGTTAGAAGTTTAACTGCTTGAGTTGAAAGACTTGTTATATATTGGGCCTTATCTGGAAAATTCATATATAAATCATATCTTTTTAAAAGCTCAGATACTTTATCTTTGCTTAAACCAATGTTTTCATACCAAGCCATGAAACTACCTTCAGCTTTTAACTTTAGTGAGTTTTCATATAAAGCCTTACAAATTTTATACATGGATTCAGACATGTTTCGGAAGTTCCGAAATATGATAGCTTCATTTTCAATGACCTCTTTTTTTATATCTTCTTCAATTTCATATTTTTCAAACTCAAATGAACTTTGATAATCTTCTTGTACTTTTGCTTTTAAACTAGCTAATGCATTCATAATATCGCCTCAATCACTTTCACAAATATTTCATGTATATTTTTAAGTTTTTTAGAATTAGATTCCCAGATAGTTTTACCTTCATCAATAAGTTTTCCAATAACTGCACATTGAGATATTGGAGTAGTTAATAGTATCTCATAAGGTTCTAAAACTTCTTTAAGTCCTTGATAGTAGTGTTTTTCTTTTGCTGTTTTTCCCCATCTATTAATAACTACTGATTTTATTTTCCTAACTTCTGTTTGTTCCAAAAGAGAGGTTATAGAATTTATAGTTACCTTATCAGCAAACCCAGGAACAACAACTTTATCCGCTAAATCTACAAAGTATTTATCTATTCCAACAACAGGTGTAGAGTCTATTAAAATATATGCATATTCTTGCTTAAATACCTCAAATAGCTCTTTTAATTTAGCTTTCGACTGTAGATTAAGGTGTGATGTTTTGAGAGGTATAAAAAATAATTTTTCTCTTAATCGTACAAGATCACCAGCTCCAGTTCGTACCCATTTTTCTAATCCTGAGTCAGATACTATTTTTTCTTTTCCTGCATATTCCAAAATATTATTCTGGTTATCAGATGTTATAATTAAAACTTTTTTATTTGTTACATGCTGAAGTCCATGAGCGAGTTGGAGAGTTATCCAACTCTTACCAACTCCACCTTTATTATTTTTAATTAAGATTACTGACATTCTTCTACCTCCCATAATTTTATATCAAATTCTTCTTCTATAACATCTTTAAGTGAGAAGACTCCTTCTCCAGGAACGATACGATTTTTTTTCTCTGCAAACTTATGTATTCTGTTATAGAAAGTTTCTATATTCCTAGATGGTGTTTTTATTTGAACTGTTTCTTCAGATAATCTGATTTCATAAATAAGTCTGTATGATCCTATTGTAATTTTTTCAACTGAAGTTGCAGCTTCAACAATTTCATATTTTTCTAAAGTTTCCATAAGGTTTTTAAAGTCATTTTTATTAAGTGTTATTATCATTTTTTTCCTCCAAGTTATATAATTTTTTAAGTTGATAAAATTTCAATTAATATTTTTTTCTTTAAAAACCTTTAATTATCAATACCATTTGAATTCCTCCCTTGACATAAAGGAAGGCCCAGTGTTATACTCTCATTAGCACGTGAGGGTTTGGCTACGGCTGAGCCTTCTTTTTTATTTTTTGTAAATTTATTTAAATCATACCTTTGGTATCACAGAAGTATACAGGCATATCTTTACCACCATTATTATTTTTAATAATCTCACCATTCACTTCAGCAATTTTAACTTCAAGTTTTGAATTTTTTCTTTTTAGATCTCTTAAAGTTCTTTCAATTTTAGAGATTTCAATTTTATTTGTTTGAATCTGTTTTTTTAAAGATTCTCTTAATTTTTTTAATTCATTTTGACTCATACTCATACCTCCAATTAAGCACTTTTAAGAACTAATAAGTTTTTATAAAAGATTCCTGCAATACTTGTTATTTCATGTGGAGCACAATCGTATAAGTTTTTAAATGCTTTAGAAACAATTTCAAATGAATTTTTCTTTAGTGCAGGTATCACAATCTTATTTACAAAATTCTCAGAGTTATCAAAGCTCTTTTTTATAGCTTTAGCAACAAATATATTTTTGATAACTTTAACTCGTATTAACTCAAGTTGTTCTTTTTGGTTTTTATTAAGAAAATTTTCATCCGCCTTTATTGGAGTATTATTTATTGGATTAGGAGAATTAACAGACCACTTTTGAGTTCCCTCGGTGAACTCCTGAGAAGCCCCATTATTATTAACGTCTTCTTGATTTACCGACTGCCCTTTTGAGTTCCCTCTAATGAAGGAACTTTCAAGTTCCCTCGGTGACTCCAGAGAGAACTTTTGAGTATCCTCGGTAGGAAGTCCCATTTCTTCAAGTATTTCATTCATTTTTGTAGTATCGTTTGCAATGTTTCCAATTTCAAATAATTCATTGAATTTTTCTTCAAACATTATAAATGTCCATGATCCAGAAAATTGTCCTTTAGCTTTTGAATAGCTTTTATGCAGGTGTCTTTTTATAAAACCTAAATCTTCATATTTTGCAAATCTTCTTCCTAAAACCTTAGTTGTGGATATTCCTAGAAGAGGCATATAATCAATTAGAGCATCATAGTCAATCCAATAGTAAATGTTATTATCTATAACTTTTTGAATAAGTTTTTTAGATGTAAGTTCTTTTAAGTATGTAAGGATAAAAGCATCTTTTAAATCTAAATCGTATTCTAAAGCTTTAGATTGCTGGACAGCTCCTATCGTGTATTTGATATTTTTATTTTCATTCATATTGTTCCTCCATAGAGATATATTCTCCCAATAAAAAACCTCTCAATTTACAAAAAAGTGTTGCAAAATTGAGAGGTATACTCTATAATATTCCTGCCAGAGAATGGGTGGGAGTATACCTGCCTTTTTTTATTTCTTTAAATTTTCTTTATTCTCTCTAATCAACTTCTCTTCAACTTCAGAGTTTTCAATTCTTAATTGTTCTCTACATTTAACTGCATAATTAATTAGATAAGTTCTTAATTCATCATCAATATTTTCATAATAAAGCTCATCTTTTTTTACACTTTCAAAGCTTTTTTCAAATTTTTCATTGAATTTTTTAATATCATTTTGAAGAGTTAGAAGCTCTTTTTTTATTTGGTCTAAGTTATCCAAATCTAATATTTTGCTTAAACGATTATCAAAATGGGTGTCCATATCAAATTTCCATTTTATAAGACCAAACATTTTTTCTCTTCTTTTATCATCTAAATTATCAATAACACAAGCATGTCTAAGAGCTTCTTCAAAAGTCATAATATGACATTGAAGATTCATAGACCTTTCAAGTGCTAAAGAATTTCCACTTTCAGTTCTCATTAGTTTTCCCTACTTTCTAGTTCTCTAATTTTTGCTTTTAGAATTTTATTTTCATTTGTAACTTGATTATATTTTTCAATTAATTTTTTATATTGAATGGAAAGATTTTTCAGTTTTTTAGAAAGGCTTTCACTTTCTTCAAGTTTTTTTTCTAATTCATTAATTTTTGTTTTAGACAAATAAAAATAGCCTTCAATAATTTTTTCAATAAATTCAGAATTATTAATCATAACACCCTCCAATTTTGATTTATATATATTTCTAATTAGTTTTATTTTTGTTGAATAGATTTAATATCGTTAACTAACATTATTTAATAAAAATGTTTAGTTTTCAGTTATCATATTAAAGTCAATATTTAATACATTTGCAATTGAAAATAACTTAGAAGTAGTAATACTTTTACCTTGAGATAAACTTTTTAATAAAAGAGAAACATCACTTCTTGAAACGTTTAATTCTCTTGCAAGTTTGGCTTGAGTTATATTTTGTTGTTCCATAATTTTAATAATATTTTTGTGAAGTTCTTGATTACTTTTCATAAACCCTCCTTTTTGAAAAGTGATTACTTATCACTTAACAGAAGTATAATATTGTTTTGATTTTTTGTCAAGTTTTTAATTAGCGTTTTTTCTTGAATAGTTTAATAAAAACTTAACAAAGAAAAGAAAATATAATAATATATATGTAGGAGGTAGATACCATGAAATATAATGAGTTTTTAAAAAATAAAAGAATTGAACTAGGTTATTCTACAAGAAAATTGGGTGCAAAAATTGGAGTATCAGGTTCATACATATCTTTAGTTGAAAATGGCAAAACAACAACGCCTCCAACGGAAGAAATGCTAACCAAATTAGTAGATGGTTTAAAGTTAACTTTAAAAGAAAAAGAAATCTTATATGATTTAGTTGATAAAGAAACTCTTCCAGAAAGAATAAAGAAAAAATTGGAAGAAAAAACTAAAATTGAAGAAGCAAATGTAGCTCAAGTTCAAATGATAGAACTTCCTGTTTATGGAAGAGCAGCAGCAGGAAATGGATATATAAATATGGAGAATATAATCAGAACGGAGTATTTAGTAGCTATTCCAGGAGAAGATTTTCCAAAAGGTGCTTTTATAGCGGAGGTTTACGGAGAATCAATGTTCCCAACACTATTAGATGGAGACTTTGCAATAGTAGATCCGGATTGTAATGATAAAAATATAAATAATCAAATTTGTGTAGTAACTTATAATGGTCAAACTTTTATAAAAAGAATAGTTAAAAAAGAAAAGTATGTAGTTTTGATGAGTGATAATCCAGATAGAGTAAAGTATGAGGATATAATAGTACCAACAGATGAATATTCAGATTTAGTTTGTCATGGAATAGTTATTGAATGCAGAAGAAAATTTAAAAGAAGATAGTTTCTAGAAGAATTAAGAAGTGTTATTAAATGATGTATTAGATGAGTATATAAATTTAGAAAAATATAAATAATTATATAAAATAAATTAAAGATTAATATGAAACAGGGGGGCTACGTGAAGAGATTTCAATATATCGATATAAAAAAAATAAATGACATTATTTCATTGGATGAATTTGAAGTAAATATAATTGATCTGAATGAGATATGGAGTGCAGAATATGAAGATGGGGAATTAACTGAGGAAAAAAATTTAAAACTATTAAATGAAATGATAAATAAAAGCAAACAAAGTAAGATAATTTTTATTTTCCCTCAAAATCAAAATTATTTATTTGATTATGATGAAGATGAAGATTTTTATGAATCTCGTGAAGAATTAAAATATATGTTAGATAAAATGGATAAGATAATCAAACGTATATTTGGAAAAAATAAAATGTTTTATGAAAAACTTTTGTATGAAAACACTAGAGTAAACTTAAATGAATATGAATTACAAGCAGCATTTTATTTTGAATCGTCAGAAGGAATTCCACTCTTAAAATCAATAAAAAGTGAAAAAAAAGTATGTTTGAAAAGTGAAAATATAATATTAACTACTCTTAATTTAGACGAAACTATTATAGAAGATTTTATTGAATTTTGTTATCCAACAAAAAAAGAAGAGGTACCAAAATGGTTTTCAGAGTTAGAATATTTTAATGATAAAGAAAATAAACGAATAATAAAAAATGAAGAAATAAAAATATTAGATTCGAAAAATATAATAAAGTTAAAACAAGATAGTTTGGCTGAAAATAACTATTATAAATCAATTTTATATTCAAATGGGGAGAAGCTAGTTGAAGTAGTATTTTCACTTCTTGAAAAAATGTTAAATTATAATTTGGCTGAATTTGTAGATAATAAAAAAGAAGATTTTTTGTTAAAATTTAGTGATATAACTTTTGTTGGAGAAATAAAAGGAATTGGAACTGGAGTAAAATCTGGCAACATTTCTCAAGTAGATAGACATTTACAAGATTATTTTGATAAATTGCAGGAAGAAGAAAAAGAAGAAACTTTAAAAGGAATATTAATAATAAATCCTCAAAGAAATATAAATCCTTTAGATAGAGAAAAAGTGCATGAAACGCAAATAAAATTAGCTGAAAGAAATAGATGTTTGATTATTTTAACAGAAGATTTACTTAGATTATATGAGAAATTTATTACTGGAGAAGTCACAACAGAAAAAATATTGGAAATTTTTAAAAGTGAGATAGGATTATTTTCATTAAATTTATTATAAATTATAGAATAGAATGCATGTATTGAATAATGAATTAAATAAGGAGTAAAAATGATTGAAATAACTTTAGGTGATACTTATTTTGAAAAAGGGTTTTTTAATGTGCCTTTATATATCTCAAATAAACTATTTAATTCAGTTAATGGAGAATGTGAGATAAAGATAAAAGAGAAAATATTTGAATGTAAATATAGAATTGCAAATAAAAATGGCCAAATTAGAGTATTCGGTGGAAAGTTATTAAGAGATTACTTTAAAAATAATTTTAATAAATTAGATAAAATAGAAGTTACAATAAGGGTAAATTAATTCATCACTAGGAGAGACATAATCTATAATAGTTTTATGAGTGATAATTCAGACAGGGCGAAGATGAATATTCAGATTTAGTGTGACACGGAATAGTTGTTGAACGTAGAAGAAAATTTAGAAAAAGATAAAGTATATTTTAAATTGGGGAAAATAATGGAAAGAAAAAATAAGAAAAAACAAATATTAAATGTGTCTAAGAAAAGGGTTTCAACAGGACGGAGTAGTGAAAAGAAATCATTAAAAACAGTATTAAGACAAACAAAATTAAAAAGTACATATAAAGTATTTTATGCAAGGCCACCAGTTCCACCAAAAGAATAATATAAGAAAAATAGTGGAGGAGAAAAATGGAAAATAAAAATGAGGATAAATATTATACATATAGCTGGTATAAAGAAAACTATAACACATATAGCAATTTGAGAAGACAAAGCTTAGATATAAAAAATAAATATTTTTTATTTGGGATTGGTGGTGCAATTGTACTTCTTTGCCAATTACTTGATAAGTTTAACGAGATTATTAGAATAGGCTTATTAATAGAAATGGTATTATTAATAAACTATGGATTTATGGTACTATATAGTTTATTAAAAGAAGTAGAAGTTAGTGAACAATATATTAAAAATTTTGAAGAGGCATATGAAAAATACGGTGAACAAAAAATAGATAATGATGCAAATCGAGTAGATGTTATGAAAATTATTTTTACTAATAAATATTATGATGAAGCAGAGACTAATGAAAAAAACATGAAGATTTTTTTCAAAATAATAATAGTATACACAGTTATTTTATGTGGCTTTATAGTAATTAGTGAAGGCGATAGTTACTATAAAAAAAATAATAAAAATTTAATTATAGAGATAAAAGAGGAGATTAAAGAAATGAAAGTGGAATTAAATGAATTAAAGTTAAATTTGGAATCAAAGGAGCAAGTAAAAGATAATATTGAAGCAGGATTAGAAGGAGAAAGAGTTTCACTACCACCAAAACAAAAACCAAAACCACCAAAGCAACAAGCATAATTAACTGAAAAAAATAAAATATGAAGAATATAGTTTGATTTTAGATATATAGTAAAGTATAGAATAGAGGGGAAAATAATGAAAATTTTAGTATACGAAATTTTTTCACAAAAAAATTTTGAAAAATATAATGAAATTTATGTAATGAAAAATCCAAATTATGTGGCAGTTTTAGTAAGTGAACTTCCGTTAAAAAAAATTTTAAGAATTGAAAAAATTATAGAGTTAAAAGAAAAATTACAGTTAAATTTTATAGAAATAACTCAAAATCAATTTTTAAATTATATAAAAAATAATGAATCATTAGAAATAAAAGAAATAAAATTTAATAAACGAATCGAAGATGATGAATTAGATGAAATCAACAAAATGTTGTTTAATAATCAGAAAAATGACTTAATTGAAAAAATAAAACAAAATGATAAATATTATTATATAGAGGGGATAAAAATAGAGCTTGTGGACGAAAGAGTAAACATTATTATTAGTAAAAATTTAGAATTAGAAATTCAAGATAATTCCATGGATAGATATTCCACGGAAGAACTTTTTAATATCTTAGAAAAAAATAAGGTTATATCTGGAATAGTGGAGCAGGAGGATGACATATGTTAGCTAAAATGGTTGAAGTAATATTATTGGGATTTTTAACATATTCATCAATTTTAGATAAAGTTACTAAAAATGGAGAAAAAGTTTTTGATCTTGAATTTTTTAGAGGGTTAGATGGGATTGCTCAGAGCTCAATAGTTGTATTAATTCAAATATTGGCTTTCTTTGTAGCATATTTTTTTATTCAGGTATTTTCAAAGATATTTGCTTTTAAATTAGGGATAGTAACTGAAATAAAAAATAATTTTTATGGAACAAATTTTACATTAATATCATATGATGAAAAACCAAAAGAAGAAACTATCGATAAAGAAAGAAAGCTAAATATTAAAATAAAAATAGATTGTGTAACGAAGTGTTTAAAATGTATTTTTGCTTTTTTTATAAAAGATTTATATCTTTATTATGAACTAAAAAGAGATGATATTAAGTTAAAAAGTTTTGATAAAAATGCAGAAAAGACAGCAAATGGAATAAGATATTCATTAAATAATTTAGTTGAGAAGCATATGTTAGAAAAAAGTGAAGTTAGTTATGAAGTTGAGATGACTGCAATTCTTTCTTTTGATAAATCTAATACGAAAGATAATAATGAAGTATTATATATTTATCCTAGACTATATAATAAAAATAAAAAAGTGACACTTTTTTCTAAATATTTCTTAAAAAAGAATTTTGAAGATCATAAAATAAAAGTAATTATAAAAAAAATAAATGTAGATTTAGAAGGGGAGTAAAATGTTAAAAAATATTTTAAGTAAAAATTTAATTGTAAAAGAAGAAACATTAGAAAATTTTATTGATAAGATAGGAGAAGATTGTAGTATTGTTAATGGTCAGGGAGTAAATCTTGCTTTTTCTTGGGACCAAATAGAAGAACATACAGTAAGCTATTTTAATGATGATAATGAGACCATAAATATTCCTTTAAAAAGTATAAAAGCAACGATTTCGTCTTGTATTAATAATGAAGAAGAACGTAAAGTTATTTCAATGATTGTTAATGAAGAAGGGGAAAACTTAGAATTAGTTATAAAAGGTGATTCTTCAGTTCAAAGTAAAGTTAGAGCAAAACTTTTTGGAAAAAATACATCTAATGAAAGAATTAAAAATTTATGGAATGGTCAAGAGATAGAATATCCAGACAATCAATTTGATTTAAATTTTTTGTTATGGTTAATAAAAAATTATAAAAATGGTACAGTTTTAACAATAAATAACTTTAGATTTAAAATTATAGATATTCCTTTTATCTCTGATAAAGGGATTCATATGTCAAATATAAAAAGAAAAGGAAGAGGAAGAGGATTAGTAAATGATCCAATAATAAAAGCTGTAATAGCTTCAATAGACACAATTGATGCATTAGGATTAAAAATTGCTTTTAATGGTGGAGATATAGATTTCACACTAAATTCTAATGGTGAAATAGAAATTAATTCAGAAACATCTATAAGATCTCCTTTAAAATTAAATTTAGATAGTGATCATGGTTTTGAAAAAATAATAACATTTATAAAAAAAATAATAATAAAAAATTTAAAAGATTTATATGCGCAAGACACTCAAGCGCAAGCGGAGATAAATAAAATGAAATCAGATTATTTAATAGAAATGTCACGAGATATAGCTAATTTATCAGGAGTTCAATTCTTGAATAGAATAGTAGGTAATCAGCCTATAAATAGAATAATCGTAGAATAAGATTGACAGAATGAAAAAAAAAGAGTATTCTATTTCCCGTAAAATACCTTGTGTTTAATAAAAGGGGGTAGAATGAAAAAATTTAATGAAGATTTAGAGAAATTGCTAAATAAAATAGGAGAAACTCTTAGTAGTGATAATTCTGTAATCGTAAAAATAGAAAAAGGTAGTAATGGAAGAATATTTACTGAAATTACCCCTACTGAAAAAATAATTATAAAAATTTAAAAAATATAGTTGCAAAATTTAAAAGAATAGTGTAATCTATTCCCGAATAAAAGTTGGTGACAAAGATACCAAATGAGAAACAAAGGGCGGATGCTAGTTTTGAATAAGGAAGAATATTTTTGTACTGTACTGTATATCAATTAGAATAAGTTAACAAGGTCGGAGACAGTTACTTATCTAATCAATTTTTGATTGGATAAGTGCTGTCTTTTTTTTGTTACCCTGGAGTTTTTATGGAAGAAATGGAAAAGTTAATTGAAATGATTGAAGTTTTAGATATTGATTTAGATACTAAATCAGAGTTGATGATTCAATTAGGTAAGGCTGATGCAGAAGCAAGGAGATGGAATGATGGTAGGAACTAAAAGAGTTATTTTATTAGCAGGACATAACTTTATAAGTCCTGGATGCAACACAAATATAGATGGAAAATTAATAACAGAGTTTGATTTAACAACTCACCTAGTAGCAGAAATTTTTAAAAGAGAAAGATTAATAGGTATTGATTTAATTATTAAAGCTAGAAATGATTTTGGAAATTTAGTTAATGAAGTTAACTCTTTAAATGGAGATATTTTAATAAGTTGTCACTTTAATGCTTATGATAGAAAAGCACAAGGAACAGAGGTTCTATATGCTCATACATCATCAAAAGGGAGAAAGTTAGCTTCAATAGCTCAGGATATTTTAACTAAGCATTTAGGATTATCAGATAGAGGAATAAAACCAACTAAACCAGAAGATAGAGGAGGTTCAATTCTTAATAAAACTAAACCAGTAGCAATACTAATAGAACCATTCTTTTTAGATAATATTAAGAATAAAGATTACCTAGAAAAATCTATTGAAAAAGTTTCAAATGCAATAATTGAGATATTAGAGTATGTAGATAAAAATGAGCTTTGAGAGGTCATATGAAAATAGAAAAATTAAAACTAAGTGAAATAACACCATATATAAATAATGCTAAAGAGCATCCTCAAGAACAGATAGACCAAATAAAAGGAAGTATAAAAGAGTTTGGTTTTAATGATCCAATAGCAGTAGATGAAAACAATGTAATTATAGAAGGTCATGGAAGATATATTGCACTCCAACAATTAGGAGCTGAAGAAGTAGAGGTAATAAGATTAAATCATTTAAGTGAGATACAGAAAAAACAATATATAATAGCTCACAATAAATTAACTATGAATACTGGCTTTAATTTAGAAAAGTTAAAGCTGGAGTTAAAAGAGATAGAAATTAATGAAAAAGATTTATCTTTAACTGGTTTTGAAATAGAAGAATTAAAAGATTTAAATATTGGAAGTTTAGAAGTTGAAATTGATGAGTTTAAAGAAGATGAGCCACCAGAAGCAGATTTAGAAAAAGAACCATACAGTAAACTTGGAGACTTATATATGTTAGGAAGTCATAGATTACTTTGTGGAGATAGTACAAAAGTTGAAGATGTAACAAAGGTAATGTTAACAGATAAAGCCGATTTAGTATTTACAGACCCACCTTGGAATGTAAATTATGGAGGAGCAAGAGAGAATAATCCTCAAGGATATAAGCAAAGAACAATACTAAATGATTTTATGCCTACAGAGGACTTTAAGAAATTTATGTTTGATGTATTTTCAAGAATGTCTGAATTTTCAAAGAAGGGGTGTCCAACTTATGTTGTTATGTCACCTCAAGAGTGGGGAAATATGATGTTAACTTTAACTCAAAATAATTATCATTGGTCATCGACGATTATCTGGAATAAAGACTCATTAGTTCTTTCAAGGAAAGATTACCATACAAGATATGAACCTATTTGGTATGGATGGTTAGAAGGAGCACCAAGACTTCATCCATTGGAAGATAGAAAACAATGTGATGTTTGGGATATTCCAAGACCTAAAAAATCAGAGCTTCATCCTACAACTAAACCAGTAGAAGTTCCTGGAAGAGCAATTATGAATAGTTCTAAAAAAGGAGATGTAGTTTTAGATTTATTTGGAGGTTCAGGTTCAACAATGATGGCTTGTGACCAGTTAGGAAGAAAAAATAGATCATTGGAGTTAGACCCAAGATATGTAGATGTAATCGTAAAAAGATACATAAACTTAGGAAAAGAAGATGTGATTTTGATAAGAGATGGTAAAGAAATTTCTTATTCTGAGATTGTTGAAAATTTATAGAAAAATTATTTTGATATGGATAGGGGGAAAATACATGAAGGAATTAATATGTATTTACTTAGTTAAGGAAGAAATACCATATATAGATATTATAAAAAATTTTAAAAAAATGAGTTTTGAAACTACAAGAGAAATGGTTGTAGCTCTTCCAATTTTAGTAAAAAACAGTGGTAAAAGTAAAATATTATTTTCTTCTGAAAGAGCTATTTGGAAACCAATTATTAAAATAAATCAGGATTATTTAATATAGAAGTTGTTATTTTAGATATTTCTTTTTCAATTTTTCTAACTTTAGGTTCATTAGCTGGAGTTATTCTTCCATAAGGCATTAAAAGTTGAGCTCTTTCTTCATATTTTTTTATAAATTTATTTATTAATGAATGATTAACTAAAGGTTTTCTAATGTTATCAATAGAAGTACCATCGAACTTAATATTATGATCAGGAAGAAAAAGAACTGTTTTACTTGTATTTGGAGTTATATCTGAATAGCTACCATCAGAATTTACTACAAGACAATGTAACTCACCTTCAATTATTAGTTCATTTTTCCAAATAGACCATCCAAGAATAAATTTTCCACCAAATAAAGAATTGTATTGGTAAACATTATTTATACACTCATTTGGTAAACACCAATGATATGGAGAAGGGGTAATAAAAAAAGGAGTTTCATTGTTTATAGTTTTACAGAATTGTAAAACAACTTCTGAGATAGAATCAGGGCATTTCATTTTTAGTTTTTCAATTTTTTCATCATAATTCAATATAAATCCCTCCATAAATTTATTTTGTTCTAAGCAATTCAATTATAACTTTTTGGAGGTATATATACAAGCCTACTTCAAAGTAGGCTACTGATTAAAATGTATCAAATAATTGGTGCATTTTAGTTAGTAAAAATATGGATGAACCAATGTGTAAACTACAGGAAGGTTCGGGAAAGGGGTTGGCAGAATGGAGGTATATAAATGTGAATTTAGATGCCAGTAAGATATTTAGAATAGGTATAGATTGGTTAACTCTATATAACTTTGAAATAAGCTATAACAGTAATCTTTATATAACTGAAAGAGTAACTGAAGAGTTTTATCAAGAGAAGTTCCTATTAGATGAACCTAGTTATACCTTAGATAGTACAACAAGATTATATGCAGATGGAAAGGAGACTAATTTTAAAAACTTAAGATTAAATCCTAATAGAATTTTAAATGGTCACAATGTATATAACTCAAGAGTAGATGAGCTTAAACAAGCTCTTTTAGTTCTTATAGAGGAATTAAAACAAAAGGGAATAGACCTTAACTTGTCTGAAGCAAAGATAAAAGATGTAGAGATAAATTTAAATATAAATAAGCCTTTCTTAGAGCTTAAGGAAGCCTTAGAACTAATATTTGTATCAACTCCACATCTAAAGAAAATTAGTAGATATACAGGAAATAAAAGCTATCGTTCAATGTTTCAGGATGAAACTTTATTAGGGAACTATAGTTCTTCACTTGTAACTGCTTATGATAAAACAGAAGAATCTAAAAAGTTAGATGTAGAGTTAGATATAACAAGACTTGAATGGAGATTTTTAAATAAAACATTCTCATATTTTGCAAAGAGCAAAGAGTTAAATAATAGTTTAAATACAATATTAACCAACTTCTCTTTAATAGATGAGATTTTTATTCATAATACAAGAACTAGATTAATAGAAAAAGGTATTCATCATTTGGAGAGAAACTTAAAGGTTAATCTAGAAAGAGAGTTTATAGCTTTTAAGAAAGCTAATAAATTAGGAAAAGAGTTAGGAAAGAAAGAGAAAAGAGGAGTTTATAGATACCTGGAAGAAAAATGCTGGATATTTGATTATAGCTTCTTAATTGAGCTTGTTGATAAATATGATAAGCCACACAAAACAAGAGAAACCAAAACAATAACTAAAAGTTTTTCCAATCATAATAATTTAGAAAAGTTAAATTATTTGATGGAATTTATTTTTAACCATTGATTTCAATTAGTGGTTAAGTTTATAGAGAGTAAAAATAGCATGAAAGAGTTTGAAAATAGAGAGGTTATAACTAGAAATATCTTAGATAACTTAGTATATTTTTCCTTATTAACTAATAGGCAACATAAATGACATTTTTATTACTTAACTTATTCTTTTCATAGGGGGTGTGTCATAGGAATGATAAATAAGATTTCTACTAAAATAAAAAGTGAAATAAGAAAAAGGTTTGAATATGGAGAAGATTTAAAAGAGTTAGCTTATGAATATAAATTATCTTATGGCACATTAAGAAATTTATCTAGTAAAGAGAAATGGGAGAAGGGAATCAATGCCTCAATACTTTATATCAAAGAAGTAGAAAAAGATATAGAGAATCACATAACTGAAAGAGAGGAAGTAAAAGGACATTATAAAAATCTCCATAAATCAACTCTAGCATACTTAATTGAGTTAGAGAGAAAGAAGGAAAGACCAACAACTAAAGCAAAAGAAGAGGCTTTAAAGAATAGGATAACAGCTCATAGAGAGAACTATGAGTTTGCTAAAGAGTTGTATTCAATAATGAATCCAGAGGAAGAAATAGACTATAAGATTAAATTAGCAAAGTATGAAGCCTTTAAGAAGCAACTATTAAGTAATAGTGATGATAATAGTATTAAATTAAAATATTAAATCATGGGTCCTCCCAGGGGAATTGCAAGAGCTTGCGGGTGGGCGAGACGCCCGAAAGTTCCCGAGTTTCAAAAAATTTTAAAGTCAGTTGCCAAAATTTTTTTTAGATATATAAGGCCAAAAGAATCAGAAAACAGGAGATATATATGAAAATTGAAGCTACAGAAAATCAGATATCAAGATTATTTAAAATATCAGAGAGGACAATTAGAGAAAATTATAAGGATGCTAAAGTATCACCTGGAGTTTACGATCTAATTCAAGTAATTGAAATTTATGTTTCAAAAGTAAAAAATCTTGATACTAAGGATATTTTACTTGAAGCAGAGAAAGAGTATAAGCAAAGTAAGGTCGATTTGAATAAAGCTAGACTAAAAATAATTGAGGGAGAGTATATTTCAATGGAGGAAGCAACAGAAGCGGTATCAACAATGCTCTTTAACTTCAAATCAAAGATAATGTCGCTTCCTAAGAAAATTGTTGTAGATTTAAAAAAATGTGAAACAACAGCAGAGAAAGAAAAAACTATAGAGCGGCATCTTAAGAAAGCAATAGGTCAATTAAAAGGATTCCTTGAAACAAGTGGAGGAGAAAATGACTAAGAAAGAACAATTTTTTAAAGCTATTGCTCATGCTTTAAAAATGCCACCAAATCTGACTTTAACAGAATGGGCTGATAAAAATAGAAATCTTTCTAAAGAGGCATCAGCAGAGCATGGAGAATGGGTAACGGCAAGAACTCCATATATGTTAGAAATATATGACAATGTTATGAAGGAAAGAATTAGAAAAGTGGTTTTACAATTTGGATCACAATTAGCAAAAACAGAGTTTATTTTAAATAGTTTTGGTTGGTATGCACATCTAGACCCTTGTCCTATGTTAGTGGTTCAGCCAACAGATACTTTAGCATCAGAGTTTTCTAAAGAAAGAGTAGCTCCAATGATAAGAGATTGTGATGTTTTAAGAGGTTTAATAAAAGATGCTAACCAAAAGAATAGTGGAAATACAGTAACTCATAAAATGTTTCCTGGAGGATTTTTAGCTTTTAAAGGAGCTGCTTCTCCTGCGGGATTAGCATCAAAACCAATAAAAGTATTATTTATGGATGAAGTAGATAGATATCCTAAATCATCTGGAGATGAAGGATCACCAATAACATTAGCAGAAAAAAGAGTTCAAACTTATGATGATCACAAAATAATAATAACAGGAACACCAACAATTAAAGGACAGTCAGAAATAGAAACAGAATATGAAAAAGGTTCAATGGCTAAATATTATGTTAAATGTCCCCAATGTGGAGAGGGGAATGAATTACTATTTGATAATTTAACCTGGGATTTAAATGAAGCAGATGAGATAAAAGTTGATAAGGTTGAAATGATTTGTGAGCATTGTGGATGTGGCAGTGAAGAAGAAGCATGGAAAGCTGAAAAAGGGGAATGGATACATGAATATCCAGAAAGAACAACACTTTCTTATAAGTTATCCGCATTAGCAAGTGTTATGAGAACATGGACTAGTATAGTGGAAGAATATCTAGAGAAAAAGGACAATGAACAAGAACTGATTTCATTTGTAAACACTGTTTTAGGAGAATCCTATGAACAATCTTTAGCTGAAGTATTAGATCATGAAATATTGTTAAAGAGAAGAGAAGTATATGAGGCTGAAGTTCCAGATGAAGTATTATTATTAACTGCTGGAGTTGATGTTCAAGATGGTTGGTTAGCGATAGAAGTTGTAGGTCACGGACTTGATAATGAAACTTGGGGTATTCAATATAAAATACTTTCTGGAAATTTGGAGGAGAGTGAACTATGGGAAGAACTAGATGAGTTTCTAATGAAAAAATTCTATTATGCAGATGGAACAGGAATAAATATTTATTCAGCTTGTATTGATACTGGAGGTCATCATACAGAAGCATCATATGATTTTGTAAAACCACGAGAAACATATAGAAGAATATTTGGAATAAAAGGTTTAGGTGGAGAGAATGTTCCAATAATTAATGGATTTAGATTAACTAAGAATAAAAAAATAAATTTATTATCCCTAGGAGTAAATGCCTTAAAAGATATGACTATGGGTAGACTAAAGATTTCAGAACCAGGACCAGGATATTGTCACTATCCATCAGATCCAATTTTAAAATATGATGAACAATACTTCAAAGCATTAACTGCAGAAGCTAAATTAGTCAATAAAAAGACTGGAAAGGTTACATGGACACAAGTAAGAAAACGTAATGAATCTTTAGATTGTAGAAACTATGCTTTAGCAGCTAAAGAGGTATTTACGAAATTAGATATGAAAAAATTAGCTCAATTAAGAAAAGAACAATTAGAAAAAGCTTTTGAATATAAAATACCTAAGAAAAAGAAAGCTAAATTAAAAATACAGGGAGGAGTTGAAACTAGTGAGTAGTGCAATAACAAGAGAAATAGCTAAAGATAAATTAACAAAATATCTTGAAGCAGAAGAAAAAGTATTAGCAGCACAAGAGTACACTCTTGAAGGAAGGAGAGTTACGAGAGCTGATTTAAAAGAAATAAGAGAAGGCATCGAATACTGGGCTAAAAAATGTGAAGGGAAAAATATAACACAAATTAGGAGTTATAGAGTTCAGATAAAAAATGATTAGGAGGAAATAAGATGTTTAACTTTTTTAAAAATAAAAAAACAACTGAAAAAATTCCTCCAAAACATTTGGTTAAAGATATAAAAGTTTTAAATTATTCTCAAGGTGGCGGGTCTATAACTAAAAATATTTTTAAGAAAACAAGAAATGAACTTAATACTGCAGATGAAGATATTGGAGAGACAAAAGATTTATTAATGGCTAGATCTTCACATCTTTATATGAACAATGCCATTGGTGCTGCTGCAATTAAGAAAATAAGAACAAATGTCATTGGAAGAGGATTAAAAGTTAAACCCACAATAGCTAATGAAATTTTAAATTTATCTCAAAATGAAGTGGACAGAATTCATAAGGAGATTAGTATTTTATGGGATATGTTTGTTGATGAATGTGATATTGAGAACTTTTCAAACTTTTATCAAATTCAATCACTTGTTTTAATAAATCAACTTGTATATGGGGAAACATTTGTTTTACTTCCATTAAAAAAAAGAGTAGGACAATTATTTGATTTAAAAATAAAGTTAATAGATTCAACAAGATGCCAAAATCCTTCAGGAGCTGGAGAAAATATAAAAAATGGAGTTGAGGTATCTTCAGATGGAGAAATAATAGCATATCATTTTACAAAAAGTAATACATCAAGTGAAACTGTTAGAGTTGAAGCTTTTGGAAAGAAAAGTGGAAGGAAAAATGTTTTATGTGTAATGGAAAAAGAAAGAATAGGACAAAGAAGAGGAGTGCCTTTATTAGCTCCTGTCATAGAACTTTTATATCAACTTTCAGAATATACATCTACAGAGATAACTTCAGCATCAGTAGCAGCTTTATTTTCAGTATTTATAACCAATGAATCAGAAGATACTTTTACTCCAGAAGGAGCAGATCCTTTAACTAATATTGAAAAAGAAGAAGAACAAGATAAAGATTATGTTGTTAAAATGGGGAATGGAACAATAAGTGAGCTTCCACCAGGAAAAAATATAACAATAGCATCTCCAAATAGAAATGGAGCAGGCTTTGAAGAGTTTACTAAAACGTTATTAAGACAATTGGGAGCAGCATTAGAAATTCCATATGAAGTTTTATTTACTCATTTTACAGCAAGTTATTCAGCTTCAAGAGCAGCCCTTTTAGAAGTTTGGAAAATGTACTTAATGAGAAGAACATGGCTTGTATCAAATTTTTGTAAGCCTATTTATGAAGAATTTTTAGATGAAATCGTATCAAAGGGAATACTAAATCTATCTGGATATGAGAATCCATTGTATAGAAAATGCTACCAAAAAGCTGAATGGTATGGGCCAGTACAAGGTCAACTAAATCCAGTTCAAGAAGTAAATGCTTCTGTAACAAAAGTAAAAGCTGGAATATCAACTATTGAAAGAGAAACTCGAGAATTGAATGGTGGAGATTTTGAAGCAAATAATACTCAAAGACACATAGAAAGTAAAAAGAGAGGTGAACTAAAAAATGAATCCAGTATTTAATCTTTATAAAACAGGAAATAAAAAAGCAACAATACTCCTTTATGGAGTAATTGGAGATACATTTTCTGAAGAAGGAGTATCAGAAAAAGAATTAGCAGAAGAGTTATTAGAACATGGAGAGATAGATGAACTAACGATAAGAATAAACTCTCCAGGAGGACTAGTTACTGCAGGTATTGCTATATATAATACTTTAAAAAATCATAAAGCTAAAAAAATAGTTGAAATAGATGGTATGTGTGCATCAATAGCAACTGTAATAGCAATGTGTGGAGAAAGAAGAATTATGCATTCTGGAACTAGGTTTATGATTCATAATCCCTTAACAATGGCATTTGGAGGGAAAAAAGAGTTAGAAAGGTCAATAGAACGATTGAATCAAATAAAAGAGGATGTTGTAGAAATTTATAGTTTAACAGCAAAATTAGATAAATCAAAAATAGAAAAGATGATGGATGAAGAGACATATCTTAGCCCAGAGGAAGCGTTAGAGAATGGGTTTATAACTGAGATAAATAAAGATGTTGATAAAAACATAACAAATTATTTGAAAGAGTATATGCAGTATACAAATGTTCATAAAATAAAAGAAAAAGTGGAGGATAAAATTATGACAAAAGAAGAGTTAAAAACTAAATTTCCTAATGTTTACAATGAAATTGTAGAAGAAGGGAAAAAGCAAGGCGAAACTCAAGAGAGAGAAAGAATAAAAAAATTAGATGAATTTTCAAATAATGCAATAGTAGCAAATGTTGAAAATGCAGGAGAAATAATTCAAAATGCAAAATATGTAAATGTAAAAAACTTAGAAGAAGTATCAACAGAAATTTTATTAAATGGAAAAATGAAACCTATAGTGCAAGAAACATCTTTAAAAGGAAAAGAGAATGGAGAGCAACAAAAAGAAGAAATTAATCCTTTAGATTTTAGTTCTAGAGTTGAGGATGCATTTAATTTAGGAACAATAGAAGGTTCAACACAGATGAGTGAAGAAGATAAAAGAAAAATGTTTTTAAAAGCTTTTGAAGAAGCATAGGAGGGAGAAAGTTATGGCTAAAACAGAGATTAAATTAAAAGAATTAGTAGTAGGGAATGATATTACACCTACAACTTATAAAATGGCATGTGCTGATGGAGATTATCCAGCAGGAACAATAGTTGAGTTTGATTCAACTACTAAAAAATTAAAAAAGGCTACGGCTGCTGCAAATATGTTTGGAATTGTAGCTGATGATTCAAAGGCTACAGCAACGGATAATAAAATTGTTGTTTATGTAACTGGAAGATTTGATTTTAAAGAATGTATATATCCAACAGTAGAAGGAGAAACAATATTAGATTATCAAGTAAGAGGAAAAGATATAGGTATATTCTTTGCAGAATAATTAAAAATTAGGAGGAAAATATGGACCAAAGAACTTTAATACTAGCAATGAAACAAACTAAAGCACCAGAATTATTTTTATATAACTTACTAATAGGAGCAGAGAAAACAGAAAAAACAGAAAAATTTGAAATTCAGACAAAGTCAGCATCAAGATTAAGAGTACCACTTGTAGGAAGAAGAGAAAATGGAAAATTAGTGAGAAATGAAGCATTTTATCAAGCGCTATATAAACCAGGAATGATTAAACCATATAAGCCAATTACTGAAGATAGTTTATTAGCTCAAAAATTTGGAGAGAATGTATACGGAGCACCAGCAACATATACAAACACACAGTTAAAAGGTTTAAAGGCAGATATATTAGAATTAAAAACAATTGGACTAAGAACTAAAATATGGATGCTATCTCAATTATTAGTAACAGGAACACTTCCTACAGATAAAGCTGAAGGTGTTTCGTATGGAGAATTAAATGAAATTACAATGACAGGAAACGATAGATGGTCTGATCCTAATGCTCCAATAATTAGCCAACTAAGAGAAAATCAATTGAAAATTCAACAAGAAACAGGAATAGTTGTAGATCATTTGATAATTACTCCAGATGTAGTTGGACATTTCTTAGGAAATAATGAAATTAAAGAAACAATGAAAAATACAACAGGACATGCTTTTGTCTTTGATCCAGATAAATTGGCAGATAGTGTTGCTTATATAGGATTTATACCCGAGCTTAATTTAAGAATATATTCATATATGGACTGGAGCCAAGTTGAGGGAGAAGCAGAAGAACCTTTATTGCCTCCTAAAACAGCTCTTATGGTAAAGAAAAAAAGCTTTAGAGTTCACTATGGAGCTATTCCAATTAGATTGAAGCCAGGGCAATCTAAAACATTAGTACAAGCTTCTGAAATAGTTAAAACTGAATATGGACAAAAAGATGAGGAAGATGATGAATTAAGATATTATTCAGCACCTTTAATTATTCCTAATGATGCTCAAGGCTGGGCTTTATTAAAGGTACTTTAAGGAGAGGGTATATGAGGGTTAAAACATTGAAAAGAATTAGATATAATGGAAAAACTTTTGAAAAAGGTGATGAATTAGATTTCCTAGAAGAAGATGAAGCAAGAGAATATATAAACTCTGGAATGTTTATTAAATTAGAAAGTGAAAAAGCAGTTGAAGAAAAAAATGAAGAAATTATAGAAGAGTCAGAGAATGGAACAATAGAAGAAATACTGGAAGATAATCCAGTGGTATCAAAAGTAACAAAAAAAGGAAGAGGAAAATCAAATGAAGCTTAATGATTTGTTTGAGCAAGATATAGATGATATTTTTATGGATAGTTCAGAAATGATGGAAAACTTAGTTGTTGATGATGAAAAAATGAATGGGATTCTAATATTAGAATCCCAGCTCTCAACATCTAAGAAAAAAAATAGTGAAGGAATATCAAAAACTGATGGGTCAGCATTATTTTTAAAATTCAATGAAGAGATTTATAAAAAATATAAACCTAATAGGACAATAGAGATAAATGATGTCACATATATAATCACAAATAGATCTAAAGAGTTTGGATTAATTAAGTTGAAGTTAGAAGAGAGAGAAGGTTACTAGTTCGGAAGTTCCGAACTAAGGAGGAAACATGATTGAAATATCTCGTAGTGATTTAAGTGAAGCAGCCGAATATTTAGCAGGTATAAAAAATGGTATGGGAAAAGCAGCTTCAAGAGCTATTAATCATACAACATTAAAGGCTAAAACTCAAATGAAGAGATATGTTTCTAAAGGCTATTATACAAAGCAAGGAGATGTGGAAAAAACATTAGATCTAAAAAAAGCTACTTGGAATAATCCATTTTCAGCAATTATATCAAAATCTCCAGTTTTACCATTAAATAAATTTAAAGTATCAGTTGGGACTGAGGGCGTGAGGGCTGCGGTAAGTAAGATAGAAGGGTATAAGCTAAGAAAGGGAGCTTTTATATCAAATGTGAAAGAGTTTGATGGTGCTGGATATTCTGAAAATAAGAGCATACGAATTTTTAGACGAAAAACTCGTAAAAGATTACCACTTCAACTTCAGTATGGAGCTTCTATTCCAGGTATGATAGGGAATGATAACGTTATAGCAGCTTTAAATAAATTTATTGGAAGAGAAATAAAAATTCGATTAAGTCATGAAGTTAACTATTTATTAGGAAGGTATAAAAAATGAATGTAGGAGTATTAGAAAAAGCCTTAAATGAATTTATAGCTAAAAATACAGAAGATTTAATTTATCCAGTTAAAGATAAACAAGAAGAGCCTCGTGCTGTAAAGGTTGTTTCTGGTTTTTTACCACCGAATACTGCGATAGATGAAATACCTGCAATAGCTATCAGATTTAGTAATGGTGAAGATGCTACAGAAACAAGATTTCTCAATTTTGATTTATACTTTGCAATTTATGATAAAGACCCTTTTAAAGGATATGAAGGATTAGTTCTTTTAATTGAAAGAGTCATAAATAGAATAGCAGAAGAAAAATACATAGGTGAGTACTTTATTTTTGAAGATGTAGCACAGTATGAAATAGAGGATGAACAACCTTATCCTTTTTGGATAGGGAATGCAAGAGTTAAATTTAGTGCTCCTAAACCAAGTTTTGTGGGGCATAGAGAAGGAGGATATTTTGGCTAAAAAAGCAGAAGAAAATATAAAACAAGATGAAAACAAATTGCAAATGTATATAGGACCAACAATAGAGAAAGTGGGATTAAATCATGGCGCAGTTATAAATGGTAATCCAAAAGTTCTTTATGAAAAAATAATAAAAGAGATTCCAGAGATTGAAAAAATGCTAATTCCAGTAGATGAGAATATTTCAATAAAAAAGAGAAATATCAATTTAACTGCAACACTGGAAAATATTTATTATAACAAAATCAAAGAGAAATTATTGGGAGGAAAATAATGGGATTTGAACATGGAATAACAGGAAGAGAAAATCCTACAAGTGTTGTAGCAGCTTCAACAAGTGATATGTGTGCAGTTTATGTTGGAACAGCTCCAATAAATATGGTTAAGGAAAGAAAAATTAATGAACCCGTACTTTGTTATTCATATGATGAAGCAGTACAGGCTATGGGATATTTAAATGATTTTGAAAATTATACTTTATGTGAAGCTATAGATTCACATTTTAGTAAGTTTGGTTCTGGACCAATAGTTTTAATAAATGTTTTAGACCCTGCAACACATAAAGAAACAATTGAAACTCAAGCAATCACAAAAGTAAATGAAAAATTTATAATACAAAAAGTAGGAGTAATTCCAGAGTCAGTAAAGATAGAGGGACAAACAGAATTTATTTCTCAATTTGATGATAATGGTTATCTTGTAATAGTTGGAGCAACTGGAGAAACAATAAATGTGGGATATGACATATTAAAACCTTCTTTAGTCACAGATGAACATATCATAGGAGGAATAGATGTTAGTACAGGAAATGAAAAAGGATTAGAGTGTATAGAGAATGTTTTTCCTAAGTATAGATTAATACCAGATTTAATTTTAGCTCCAAAGTTTTCAACTTCTCCAGCAGTGGCTGCAGTAATGGAAACAAAAGCTTCTAAAATAAATGGGCATTTTCAAGGGTTAGCTTTAGCTGATATAAGTACAAAAACAGTTAAAAAATATAGTGATGTTCCGCAAAAAAAAGAGGATGGGAATTTAAACTCAACTTTTTTAGTTGCTAGTTGGCCTAAAGTTGCTTTAGGAAATAGCAAGTATCACTTAAGTACTCAGTTAGCATGTATTATTCAAGCATTAACTAAAGAAAATGGAGGGATTCCATATAAATCTCCTTCTAATAAATCTTTAAAGGCTGATTCAGCTATTTTAGATGATGAGACAGGAGTTTTATTAGGTCCAAATAAAGCAAACTATTTAAATAGTAATGGAATAGTAACTGCATTAAATTTTATAGGTGGATGGAAAAGTTGGGGGAATCATACAAGTTGCTATCCAGGAGTTACAGATCCTAAAGATATATTTATGGCATCAAGATTAATGTTTAACTATTTAAATAACTATTTAGTAAAAACATATTGGCAAAAGGTAGATGATCCTACAAATAAGATTTTAATAAATACAATAACAAGTAGCATAAATATTGAATTAAATGGAATGACTAATCAAGGACAGATTATTGGTGGAAGAGTTGAGTTTAGAGAAGAGGATAATCCTATGACATCTTTACTAGCAGGAAAAATAACAATTAGAGTTTATTTTGCAACAGCACTTCCTGCACAAGAGATATGTTTCTTAAAAGAAATAGATGTTAAATACTATAATTCAATATTTGGATAAGAGGAGGATTTAAATGAATATACCTGATAAAGTAGCCAATTTTACATGTTATGTAGATGGCTCTACAGAACTTGCTGGAATGGTTGACTTACAACTTCCATCAATTGAATATATGACAGAGACTTTAACTGGAGCTGGACTTGCTGGAGAGATAGAAAGTATTACACCTGGACACACATCTCCAATGAATTTTTCCATAAACTTTAGAAGTTTAGCAGATAGAAATTTAACTTTAGCTAAACCAAAAAATTATGCTTTTGAAGTAAAAGGAGCTTTACAAGAAACAGATCCAAAAACAAAAAAGATAGTAATTAGGAAATTAACGGTTGAAGTAAGAGGATTTCCTAAAAAAGTTGATTTAGGAAAGTTAGGAGTATCAAAAACTTCAGATACTAGTGGTGAGTTTACTTGTGAATATATAAAAACTCAAATAGATGGAAAAGTACATCATGAAATAGATAAGCATAATATGGTTTGTATAATTGATGGAGTAGATTATTTAGCTGAAATAAGAGCAGCTTTAGGAAAATAGGAGGAAATAATGAAACTTGAAAAACCATTTAAAATAAAAAAAGGTGATGAAGAAATAGAGATAAAAGAGCTAAAAATAGATTCTGAACAATTTACAGCTTCAGTTGTAATAAAGGCAGAAAAAGAGTTTTTAATGACTGGAGGAATATTCCCTTCTGGAGCAATGGAGGATTCAAGAGCTTTCTTATTATGTGCTGCAAGTAAAATGCTAGGCTATAGAACTGAAGATTTAGAAGATAACCTTTCAGGAGTAGATTTTATAAAACTAACAAATATGATGAAGGGTTTGTTCGGGGGTACGGCCTTGGAGAACTTGATCCAGAATCTTTTAGGAAATCAGCAATAATAGCTTCCAAAGAATGTGGTGGAGGAATAGATAAGTTCTTAAATATGCCCTTACATGAATTTGATGATTGGATGAGAAGTATAAGTGACTTATTAGAGATGGGAAATAAAGGGAGCTCAGGTTAATATCTGAGCTCTATTAGGAGGTGAGATATGAAAGAAAAAAAACTAACCTTTGGGATAGGAGCAAATATAAATAGCGGATTTAGTGCGAGTTTTTCAAAAGCTTCAGATACGATAATATCTTTAAATTCAGTTATTGAAAAACTTTCTACAACAAATAAGCAGAGTACTGCAACAGTTCAAAAGCTTATGAAATCAATTAGTTCATCTACAGCATCGTTAAAACCTATGAAAACAGAATTAGAAACATTAAAGAAAACAATGGATAGTTCTAAATATAAGATGGAACAACTTGATGAAAAAGTTCAAAAAGGTGGAAGAGGTTCTAAATCAGCGGCAAGAGAATACAACAAATTAAAAAATGAGGTAAATAGACTTCAGGATGAATATAATAAAAAGTTATCAAATGCTAATAAAATAGAATCTCAAATAAAAAAAGAAAGAGAAGAAGTTGAAAAGTTAACAGAAAGTTATAAGAAAAATGCTAAACAGATTGAAATAGCTGAAAAAGTAAAAAATATGCATAAGTATGCTGATAAATCTAAAGCAGTTGGTGGAGCTGTATCAAGTGCAGGGACTAAAATGGCAGCAACTGGAGCAGTAGGAATAGGAGCTATAACGCCAAGCGTTTATGCTGCGATTAAAGCTGAATCAGCATTTGCAGATGTAAAAAAGCAATTTGACTTTAAAGATAAAGAAGAGGAAGAAGGTTTTAAAAAACAATTAGAAGCATTGGTAAAAGATAAAAAACTAGCAGTAAGTATTCCAGAGCTTTATGCTGCTGCAGCTTCAGCTGGACAATCTGGATTAGGACAAGATGAAGCAATAAAATATGTGGAACATGGTATTAAAACTGGTATAGCTTTTGATATTGGTAAAGATGACGCTTCTAAGTCCTTATTTATGCTTAGAAACTCTTTTAAATTAACATATGATGATGTGGTTAAGCTAACAGATATTATTAATATGTTTGGAAATACAACTGGAGCTAATGCTGCAGAAGTAACTGATTTTGTAAGTAGAGTTGGAAATATTGGAACTGTAGCTGGGTTTTCAACAGGACAAATAGCAGCTTTAGGAGCAACATTAATTGAACAAGGAATGTCGCCAGAAATAGCAGCAACAGGTGCGAAAAAGCTAATGGGAGCTATGACAAAAGGATTTGCTGCTACAAAATCTCAACAAGAAGCATTTAATATGTTAGGTTTAGATTCAGAGTATTTAGCAAAATCAGCTCAAAAAGATGCCGAGGGAACAATGCTTAAAATCTTTGATAGGATTGGACGACTCAGTAAGGATAAACAAGGAGCAATAATTACTTTACTTTTTGGTGAAGAAGGCCTAAGAGGAGCTGCAGGAGTTTTAGAAAATAAAAGTAAGCTAATTTCAAACTTAAAAAACTCTAAAGATAAAGGATTATACGGTGGAAGTATTCAACAAGAAGCTGATGTTAGAGGAAATACAATGGAGAATAAAATGCAGGTTCTAAAATCTATATTAGATATTAGAATGGCAAAAATGGGAGAGATTTTATTTCCAGATTTAGAAAAAGTTCTTAATAAATTTGGAGATATTTTAGAAGTCATTGAAAAATTTCAGAAAGAAAATCCTAAAGTATTTAGTGGATTAGTAAAAGGAGTAGCATATGGATCTGTTGCACTTTTAGGTTTAGGAGCAACTGCAAAAATAGTTGGATTTGGAATATCTGGACTTTCTCCAGTATTTAAAGGAATTGGTTGGTTAATAGAAAAGGAAGTAGCTTCTAAAGGTAAAACTGCATTATTAAAACTTTTAACATCATCTAAAAGCTTATTTGTAGGATTAGGAACAGGATTAAAAACTGCCTCTTTTGCTATTGGTGGTTTTTTAAAAGGAGCTATAGCTGGAGTAGCAAAATTTGGAGTAGCTTTACTAGCTAATCCTATAACTTGGTATGTAGCAGCAATAATGGCAGTAGTAGGAGCTGGTTATCTATTATATAAAAATTGGGATTTAATAAAAGAAAAAGGCAAGGAAGTATGGGATTCTGTAGTTAAATCTTGTGAACCTGTATTTGAAATGTGGAACAATATCAAAGGGAAAGCTCAAGAAACATATGCTTCTTGGAGTGAAGGTGTGGATAATTTTAAAGAAGGATTTAAAGAGTCGTTAGATGGAGTTTACAATTGGGCCACAGAGAGATTCAAAAGCATATCAGAGTTAAAAAACAATTTAATAGATAAAGCTAAAACTAGTTATGATGCAGGAAAAGAGTATGTGCAAGTAAAATTATCTAAAGTAATGGAAGTAGGACCAAGTTATGCTAAAAATATAGCAATGTCTACAATCCCAATATTACGGCTAATAAAAGCAGGATATATGCTTTATGAGAATTGGGATGAATTAAAGGCTAAAGGTGGAGAATTATGGGATTCAATAGTTAAATCTTGTGAGCCTATAGTAAATATTTGGGATTCAATAAAAGAAAAACCTAAAAATCTTTTTAAGTCATGGTTGGAAGATGTTACTTCTTTTAAGAACCTCTTTAAAGAAGCTTTAGATGATACGTTTAACTGGATTACAAATAAATTTAAAGGAATTTCAAATTTAAAAGAGTTAATTGGAAATACCTGGAGCACAGGAAAAGATTTTGTTAAAAATAATATTCCAGGATTTGCTGAAGGTGGATTTGTAGGAGCACCTACTTTAGCTATGGTTGGAGAAGGAGCTTATTCAGAATCTATTATCCCACATAACAGAAGTCAAAGAAGTTTAAATTTATGGGAAACAACGGGAAGATTGATAGGTGCATATGATAGAAAAGAAAAAGAAATTTCTACAAGTTCAAATGACACAATACACTTTACATTTGCTCCAGTAGTTACTGATGCTAAAACAGCTTCTAGAGAGATTGAAAGACAACGTGATGATGCTTTTAGAGAGTTTGAAAAAATGTATGACAGATTAAAAAAAGAAAAACGTAGGAGAGGACATGGAAGATAAAAAGTATACGACAATATTAGGAGATACTTTTGATTTAGTGGCATATAAAATGTATGGAGATAGTAAAGCTATTAAGAAAATAATAGAAGCTAATCAGATATATTCTGGAACTCTTATTTTTCCTGCAGGAACTGAATTAATAATCCCACAAAAAGAGGAGGTTATTGCAGATGAAAACATTGCCCCTTGGAGAAGGTGAGTTTGCTAGAAGAGGAACTCTAGTTGTAATTTATGAAGGAAAGGACATCTCTTTAGATATAGCTGACTCGATTTTAGAATGTACATATAGAGATTCTATAAATGAATTTGATACGATTGATTTAACTTTAGAAGATAGAAAAGATTTATGGATAGGAGCTTGGTCACCTCAAAAAGGAGACAAGCTCCAAATAAAACATAAACTAACTAATTGGAGCTCTCAAAAGGTCATAGAACATAATTTAGGAGAGTTTTATATAGATAATATAGATTATAGTGGACCGCCTTCTATTATCTCTTTAAGAGGCATTAGCGTTGATATTGCTTCAAACATAATGGATGCTAAAGAATATAAAAGCTGGGAAGATGTAACAATTGAAAAAATAGCTCAAGATATAGCTAAAAAATGTAAGATTAAATTAGAGTGTGATTTTAAATTTAATAGAGTTTATAAAAGAGTAGAGCAAAAGTTAGAAAGTGATTATACCTTATTAAAAAGGCTATGTAGAGAAGCTGGAATAACAATTAAATTGTATAGTGATAGATTAATATTATTTGAAGAATCAGAGTATGAATCAAGAGATCCGCAAATGAAAATCTCAAAATTAGATTGTAAAGATTATAGATTTAGTATAGATGATACAGATACATACAGCGGTTGTAGAATTTCATACTATGATTATATGTTAGATAAAAAAATTGAGCATACCTTTAATACAAAACAAAGGCCAGGATATAAAAAGAATACTCAAAGACTTTTATTTCTAAATTATGATGCAGCTGTTCCAGGAGAGACACAACAGCAGAAAAAAGAATATTTATTAAAAATAGCTCAAAAAGAGCTAAGAGAAAAGAATAAAACAGGAATAACTTGCTCGATAACTATTATGGGGCAAGAACAACAGTTGAGTGCTAGCGATATTGTAGAAATATATTCATTTGGAAGATTTGATGGAAACTACATAATAACAGAAATAACTACAGATTACTCGAAGTATCAACATTCAATATCTTTGAGGAAATGTTTGGAGGGATATTAATGTGGAGAGCTGGAAAAGTTTCAGTTATAGATTATGAAAAAGGGATAGTAAGATGTACTTTCCCAGACACATCTGAACAAAGTGGAGAGTTGGTTGTTTTGATGGGAAGAACCACAGGAAGAACAGACTACTCAATGCCAGAACTAGATGAAGTAGGGCCTTGTTTGTTAGATAAAAATGGAAATGGATTTTATCTAGGAAGTGGATATACTAAGGCGTTCTTAAAACCTACTGAAGGTGGAAAAGATATCGAAATTACAAAGTTTAAAGATGGAAGTTTAGTTGAATTTAATGCTGAAAATTCAACTTTTAGAATTTATAGTAAAAATAAAATTACAATAGAAGCAGAAAACAAAATTTTATTAAAATCCAAATTAATAGAAGTAGATGGACCTCTAACAGCTAAAGGTATAATTAAATCTATGACAGACGTAGTTGCTAAAACAGTGTCTTTAATTAAACATGTTCATAGTGGTGTACAGGGTGGACCAAGTAAAACAGGAGGTCCTGAATGATTGTTGGAAGTCTTGGAAAAATAGTGTTTATGGTCAGTTCTAAATACATAAAGACTATTGATGAATTAAAAATGGAAAATAGTGTTGATTATGCTGAACATAAAATAATAAAAGGAAAACCAAAGTTAGAGTTTTTAAATGAAAACTTAAAAACTGCAACTTTTAATATAAGATTAAGTGCTTTTAAAAATGTAAATCCATTAGCTGCTTTTGAAGAGTTAAATGAGTACATGAAAAAAGGTGAAGTAGTTAGATTTATAATGGGAGCAAAAAGTAAAGGTAAATTTGTAATAACTAGCTTAAAAGAAGAACATAAGAAATTTTCAGCAATAGGAACCGTTATCCTCTTAGTTTTAGAAGTAAGTATAAAGGAGTATAACTAATGATTGAAATAAAATATGATAGCTCCAATACCAGGGATTATAAATTTAAAAAAAGTAGGGATGAAGAGATTATTCAGAATATTGAAAACATTTTATCCAGAATAAAAGGGAATGTCCCTTTAAGTAGAGAGAAGGGATTAGAAGCATCTTTAATTGATGAACCTTTAGATTATGTACAAGTTTATATGACTGGGATTGTTATGGATGAGATAGAAAGAGATGAGCCACGATTTAAAGTTGAAGAAGTTTCATATGACAATTCTAATCAAGAAATTGGGAAATTAATAATAAAAGTAAAAGGAGCAATTTTAGATGAGTGATTTTAATTATATAGATTATGATCCTATTGAAATAAGAAAAAAATTAGAAGAAGCCTATATAGAAATAGTTGGAAGCAAAATTACAAAGGGAGACCCAATGTCAGACTTTCTAGATTATGTAGCTTATATAAACTCTATGATTTACTCAAAGATAAATTATACAGGTAAAATGAATCTTTTGCGATTTGCAACTGGAGAATATGTAGATGCTTTAGGTGAATTAATTGGTGAAGTTAGATCTCCAGCTAAAAAAGCTTTAACAACTATTAAATATAAATTTTCAAAAGCTTTTCAAAGTGTAGTTATTATTCCAAAAGGACATAAAACTGAAGCTTTAGGAGTTTATTTCGAGACTATATCGGCTACTCAGCTAGAAATAGGGCAAACAGAAGTAGATATAAAATGTGAATGTACTTTAACTGGTGAAATTGGAAATGGATTTGAAATAGGAGAAATAAAAACAATCGTTGATGGAATACCTTATTTAGAAAGTGTAATAAATATAACTCCAAGTCAAGGTGGAGCTGAAGAGGAAGAAGATGAAAGTCTTAAGGAAAAAATAAGAATGAATCCAACAGCAAGAAGTGTAGCAGGTCCAGCAGCTTCTTATGAATACCATGCTAAAAAATCACACCAAGATGTTATTGATGTGTTCGTAACTTCCGAAATTGGGAGTGGCATAGTAAAAGTATACCCACTATTAAAACATGGAGAAATACCAGGACAAGATATTTTAAACTCAATACAAGCAAACTTATCAAATAAGAGCATTAAGCCATTAACAGATCAAGTCCAAACTCTAGTACCAATCAAAAAACAATATGATATTAATTTAAAGTATTTCATTATTGATGATGTATCTATTGATAAAGAAGCAACTAAAAGAAGTATAGAGAAAGCAGTGGATGAGTATATTGAATGGCAACATAGTAAATTAGGTAGGGATATAAATCCTAGTAAATTAATTACATTGATGGGAAATGCAGGAGCAAAAAGGGTAGAGATTACATCACCTAGTTTTTCAAAATTAGAAAGAACCCATATTGCAAAGGTTAGAAATAAAATTATAAGCTATGGAGGAGTTGAAATTGAATAGTGATGAAATCTATAACATACTTCCAGAAAATTTAAAAAAATATGAAAACTTATCAAATATTTCTAGAGCTTTATCTGAAGAGCTTGATAAAGGTGTTATTAAAAAGATTGAAGAATTAAAAATATATACCAAAATAAAAGAACTAAATGATAGAGTTCTAGATCAATTAGCTTGGCAGTGGAATGTAGAATTTTATAGTTCGGAACTTCCGAAATCTAAAAAAATAGATATGATTAAAAACTCATATTTTCATCATGTAACTAAAGGTACTGCTGGAGCATTGGAATCAGCATTAAAAGCAATAGTTAACAATTTAGAAGTTCAAGAGTGGTATGAATATGGTGGTAATCCATATATGTTTAAGTTAGTTGTAGAAGGAAGTGTATTAACAGAGCAAGAGATAGCGACAGTGTATAAATTGGTTGAAATATATAAAAATGTTAGATCTCATTTAGATGGATTTGTAATATCACAAAAAGATAATATGGATATGAGATTTTTTAGTGGATTGCATGATTATAAAAAGGTTAGTAATAAATTTATAGGGTAGGAGGTTAAATGTTAGCAACAGGAGGAGTTATTTTAACAGCAGCGGGAAGTTTATTAATCTCTCGTTCGTTAGAGTTGGTTAAGCCTATTGAATTTACACATATGAAAATAGGGACTGGAGATATAAGCTCAATAGCACAAGCAAAGAAACTAAATGATTTAGTTGCAAGTTATAAAAATATAAATATGTCTACACTTGTTAGAAACGGGGATTTGATAAGAATTAGAGGAAGTTTTACTAATAAAGAGCTATCTGAAGCGATAAGAATAAAGGAAGTTGGGGTTTTTGCTAAGATAGGAACAGAACAGCCAATATTATTCGGGTATATAAATGAAGGAGAAGGAGAGTTGATTCCACCAGGATCTGGTGGAAATATAATTGCGAGAGTAAGAGATTTATACATTGGTATTACTAGTGAAGCTGAGGTAGCTATAACTATAAATAAGAGTTTGGTATATGCTACTATTGAAGATTTAGAAGAAGGATTAAATAGAAAAGAAGATAAATTTGTAAAAAGAAGTGGGTTTAATTTAGATAAAACAGATTTAACGGAGAATAATAGTAATAAGGTATTTACACCAAAAGGAGCTTTGAATCTATTTAATACTCTAACTACAAACTTTACTAATGGAGTTAATGCAGCAAAAGAAGTTTTGAGACTTGATATAGTAAAGAAGCTTGATAAAGGAAATTATGATGGGAAGGCTCAAGATTTAAAGGCTGATATAGATACTAAAGAACCTATTATTATAAAAAAAACAGGATTCAATTTAGATAAAACAGATTCAATGGAAAATAATAGTAATAAGGTATTTACACCAAAAGGGGCTTTAAATCTATTTAATACTTTAACTACAAATTTTACAAATGCAGTAAATGCGGCTAAAGAGACTTTGAGGGGTGAAATAACAACAAAAGAACCAAAATTTACTAAAAATAGTGGATTTAATAAGGTCAAAACAGATTTAGTAGAAAATGATACAAATAAAGTTTTTTCTGCTAAAGGAGCATTTGATTTAAAAAATTTGTTAGTAACTAATTATACAACTTTAATAAATAATACTAGAGATAGTTTACTTAATATGGTAAACACTAAAGAGCCCATTATTAGTAAAAAAAGTGGGTTTAATCTAGATAAGACAGATTCTCTAGAAGATACAAGTAATAAAGTATTTACGCCAAAAGGAGCTTTAAATTTGTTCAATACATTAACCACAAATTTTACAAATGCAGTAAATGCGGCTAAAGAGACCTTGAGGGGTGAAATAGCAACAAAAGAACCCAAATTTACTAAAAATAGTGGATTTAATAAGGTTAAAACAGATTTAGCAGAAAATGATACAAATAAAATTTTTTCTGCTAAAGGAGCTCTTGATTTAAAAACTTCATTAGAAAATTTAATAACAAATTTGAAAAATACTTTAACTACACACGTAGGAAGTTTAGTAAGTACTACACAAAGTGGGCATATGTCAAAAGAAGATAAAGTTAAGTTAAATGGAATAGCTAACAATGCAAATAATTATATATTACCAAAAGCCACAGCTAGTACAGTAGGTGGTATAAAAGTGGGATCTAATTTATCAGTTACAGCTGATGGAACACTTTCTGCCCCAGCTCCATATACACATCCAACAACTTCAGGAAATAAGCATATTCCAACAGGTGGGGCATCCAATAAATTTATAAAATGGCTTTCAGATGGGACAGGAACTTGGGATTTTATAGACTGGTCTTTTATTCAAAATAAACCATCAAGTTTTCCACCAACAAGTCATTCGCATACTCCTTCACAAGTCGGATTAGGAAATGTTCCAAATACTGCTCATACAGCTGCAGCAACTGCAAATACTGTTCCTTTAAGAGATGCTGCTGGAGACATAACTGCAAGATTATTTAGAAGTTCATATCAGTATGAAAATAGAATGACTGGTGGTGTTGCATTTAGAGTAAGCACTACAGATAATTATATTAGATTTTGTAATGATATTGCAGCATTTAAAACATGGTTAGGATTGCAAAATGTACCTAATTATGCCGCAACATCATCAGTATCAGATGCATCAAATGCTATATTAGCAACAGCAGGAGCGGTAAAAACTGCATATGATAAAGGTGTACAAGCTTTAAATGAAGCTAATTCTAGAGACAAAGTAACGGGAAAATCTAGTGGAACAACAGGATATAGAATTTATTTAGATGGTTTTAAAGAGGCGTGGGGAAGCTTAAACAATGATGCGGATGAAGGAACAAAATATATAACTTTACCATTTACTTTTACAACAACAGACTATAATGTTTCGTGTAGCTGTTGGCAAGATGATAAATTGGATGCTTGGGGAGAAGTATGGAAAGATAGTACTTCAAGAATAAGGTATAGAACAAATACAACAAATGCTTCAAGAGTTGGAACAAGAATATCATGGTATGTATGCGGGTATTAAGAGAGGAGCAGCAAATGAAAATAGTTTATAGATTAAAAAATAATGAATTTTTAGGATTTATTCATTTAGAAGATGATGAACTACTAAAAGAAGATGAAATAGAAATGTCAAATGATGAATTTGAAAGATTAATTTCAATAGGAGGGGATATAAGATATAATCCAAGATTAGAAAAATTAGATATAGCACCCAATCCAGCCCCAAATATACTCAAAGAAAAATTTGATATAGAAAAGTGGAAATGGATAGATACAGCAACATTAGAGGAAAAATTAGAGTATTATAAACAACAAATAATATTTTTAACAAGAGAACTGGCAGCAATAGAAGTGGCAGGATTTAGAGATATAAAATTAGAAAAGAAATTAGAGGAAATAAAAGCTAAGCATATAGAATTAAGTTATGAATTAGCTAATGAGATAAATTTAACATATTAATTAAGAAATGTGAGGAATAAGTTATGAGCTATATATTGATTTTGATAATTGGAATTTTAATAGGGTTCAAACTCAAAGATGAACCTTGTGAAGATTGCAAAGAAGTAAAAAAATGTAATGGATGTATCTATAATTAGAAGGGGTGAACAGAATGGACTTTATTCAAGAACATATAGAATTAATTTGTTTATTAGGTGGAGCAATAATTGGGGTCATATTACCTAAAGCTAAGACGAACTTATTTGGCCAAAAGGTAGGACAGAAAATTCCTAAAAAAATAGCTATAATGATAGCTGACCAAATAGATTCGTTTGAAAAAGGATTAAGACAACAAGATGTTAATGGAGATAGTTCTATTGTATCAAATGAACAATTATTAAAAGAAACAGAAAAGTTAAAAGTTAATTTGGGTTTAGACCAATCTTCAAAGGAAAAGACTTTGAAGTAAGGATAGATCCATTAAATTATAAAAAGAAATTAATAGAGATAAAAATTTGTAGGAAAGCTAATTCTATAAAGGAGTTGTTTAAATTTTGGTAGAAAACATAGAATACATAAAATTAGGTATTACAATTGTTACATCGTTAGGAAGTGTTTTAGGAGTTTACCATAAATTTATTATGAAAAAGATAGAAGAAAAAGTAGATCAAAAGTTGCATGATAAAGAGGTTGAATATATGAAAACTCAAATAAAGCATAATTATACTAATTTAGAAAAAAGAGTATTAGTTGTCTCAGATGATGTTAAAATTATAAAGGAATATATACTAAATAATAAATAAATTAGAATTTTTAATCCATAAAATAAGAAAAGAATCTTCAGAAAAATTAAATCTGGAGATTCTTTTGTTTTTAACAAATTAAATATTTAAACATCAGGTAAAAATCCTAATAAAAAAAAGAAAGCGATAAATATCCCAAACAATGTAACCAATGTTGTTTCTAAAAATGTTCCAAATACAAGATATGAGATAAATAAACTGAGAAAAACTGGTACAGTAAAGATATAGTCAAAGATTGGATGCCCCCAGCCAACTACTTCTAAATAAATACATCCTAAAGATACTAATATGGGATAAACTAATGAAAAAAGTATGATTTTTAAAAATTTATTTTTTTTATAATTAACTAGGTATTTTATAATCATTAATCCTCCTGATAAAATTTTAACTTATTTTAGCATAGTTATATTGATATAATTAAATTATACATAAATTTGTATAATTTAAACATGAATAATCAAAAAAGTAAAAAGGCAGAAAATAAACTCTACCTTTTAGGGATTAATTAAGTAAAGAAAAAATCCAAAAATTACAGTTAAAATTCCTATAAGGATTCCAATTGAATCATCAAAATCAATTTTTTTCATATTTGAACTCTCCAGATAATTTTATTAAAATTTTTTTGAAATTAAATAACCTAAAAAGCATCCTATGGCAGATCTTATATTTCCCCATAAATCAAATTGGCCATTAAAAAATTTGATTTCAATTAAATTAAAAATAAAAAAAAGTGCGATTATTATTAAAAAATCTTTCCAATATTTCTTTATAAAATTTACAATACTCATTTTAGCTCCACTCCCCTCAATTAGGTTATTTTACAATTTGATAGGTAAGTATTTATTGATATAGTTATTATAGAAGGAATAATATTATTAAGGGGAATTTCTACACTAAAACTTTAAATTTGAGCATATAAGATAAAAGAATCTACATAAAATTAAAAATTAATCAGAGAACATATTTTAAAAAAATAAAATACAAAAAATAATAAGAACCTCTGGGGGGTAGAGGTTCTTATCTGGGGGGATTAAATTATTTATTACTTTTAACACTTATTATAATATTTAGACCACAAGTTTTATAAAAAAGTTTTAAAATTAATAAAAATATATAAAAAGGTGCATTTTAGGTGCACCTATGAAAAAAACACCTTGAAAACTATTGATAATCAAGGTGTTTTATATTTTCAACTATTATTGAACTTCAATTGTCGCATAATTATGAATTGTATTAGCAACTGGGATAAAATTCTTTATTCTTTTATTTAATCCCATATTTTCATTTTTATAATACAATGGAACTAGTGGATTCTCCTCTGCTAAAATCTCTTGTGCTTTTGAATAAGCCTCTATTCTTTCTGAACTCTCTGTTGATTTTCTACCTAACTCAACTAATCTATCATATTCAGAATTTTCAAAATTAGCTCTATTTCCAGCGCCTCCTTTATAGCTACTATGTAATAAAGGAAATAAAACTATATCCGAGTCTGAAGTTCCAGCTACCCATCCCCCTATAAACACATCAAAATCTCCTTGAGCTGTCATTTGTAGGTAAGTTCCCCATTCTACAGTTTCAATTTCTGCATTTATTCCAACCTCTTTTAAATTGGCTTGTATAATCTGAGCAGCTTGTAATCTTACTGGATTATCATTAGACATAATTTTTATTATCTTATTTTTTACCCCTGATTTTTCTAAAAGTTCTTTAGCTACTTCTGGATTATAATCTATTTTTCCAACTTTTTGGTCACTTCCAAAAACTGTAGGATTTACTATTGTATTTGCCACACTTGCTTTTCCTAAATAAACCGCATCTACTATACTTTGTTTGTCTATAGCATAATTTAAAGCTTTTCTATAATCCTTATTATTAAAAGGTTCTCTTGCTGTATTTAAAGTCAAATACTCTGTTGATGTTGTAGGAAATGACACTGCATATAAGTCCGAACTTCCCTCTACAGTTTGAACATCAATTGGTGCAATCGTTGCTATATCAATCTCTCCTGTTTCTAGTGCTGCTAATCTACTTGTATTCTCAGGAATAGCTCTAAATATCAGCTCATCTATTTTAGCTTTATCGCCAAAATATTCCTTATTGGCAACCAATTGTATTTTTTCTCCATCTCCCCAATTCTTATATTTAAATGCTCCAGTTCCCATAGCATCTGTAGCTATATTTCCATTTTTTTCTTCTGTGTATTTTTCATTTAATATCGCAGTTAAAGGATAAGATAATGTGTACAATAGCGGTGCTGATGGTTCTTTTAATTTTATTTTAACTTCATAGTCATTTATTGATTCAACACTCTCAATAACATCTAACATTACTTTTGTAGCTGGCTTTTCTACCATTCTATTTAAACTAAAAATAACATCACTTGCTTTTAACTCATCTCCATTATGAAACTTGACACCCTTTTTTAATTTTATTACTAATTCTGTTGGTGTTATATACTCATAAGATTCAGCTAATTCTGGAGCTATTTTTCCATTTTCATCAATTTGAAATAACGTATTGTATATTTGCTCTACTATAGAAAGAGACGGAATTTCATTATACATAGCTGGATCTAAGCTTTTAGGTTTAGATCCCAAAGAAACTGTTACTATTTTAGATTTCTCTTCTTTCTCTATCCCACTCTCTTTTTCACCACAAGCTGATATAGCTAAACAAGCTAATGCTAACCCAAATAAATATTTTTTCTTCATTTTATTAAACCTCCCCGAGTTTGTAATTTTTAAAATACTACTCCTTCTTTAAAATTTTGTCAATTCAATTTTGAAAATTTTTTTCAATATATTACAAAAAAGAAAAAAAGTTATAGAAATATTCTATAACTTTTACTTAAGTACCATTTTTATATCATTTTCAATATACTGAAAAAATTCGTTATACCTCAATCTATACAAAAGATTAGGAGATAAATATAGAGAATTATTTTCTCCTTTTAAATTCAAACCACCTAGTATTGAATCTCTTCCATAAATAGAATTATCAGGTGATATTGGTATCGCTACATGTGATAAAGAAAAATTGGATTCATTCCATTTAAGGTTTGATTTACTTTCTTCTGAAAATTCATTATTATTATAGTTTAAGATAGCTACCTCATCATCTTTTTTACTACTGTAATTACTAATAAATGCTACATTAAATTTAAAATTTAATTCTGACATTTCGTCTTTTAAATTCAATTTTATTAAGTTTGGTTTAAAAAAATCTTCAAATTTTCTATTTATATCAAAAATAACTAGCTTATTATTTGGATTTTCCATTTTTTGAAAAATATCATATAAATCTTTATCTAGAACAGTAGAATCTACTAATGAAGTGTAGCTATAAATAGGAGGTAAGTTCATTTTTTCTTCTTTACTCAACTTTGAAAAATTTAATTTTGCTTTTTTTATTAGATAATATACTTGAATTCCTGGATTTTTAGGAAAAGAGTTGTACTTACTCGGATCATATTCTGGATTTATATCTAACCATTGAAACTTTTTAAAGTATGGAATCATACTAACCCAACTATCTAAAAAACCAAATTTTGCTGCAGAAGATACTCCCATAGCTGGTGATAACCAAAATACCTTTTTAGGCCTAGGTAAATCTTTATCTTTCTTTACACTCTGAGTCATATATTGTAAAGTTGCTGCTGCTCCTGTTGAAAACCCTACCATATAAAACTCTGGATTTTTTATATCTTTTAATTTTTCTTTTATCATTTTAGAACCAAATATTGCAGCTTCTTCAAAATCTTTTTGAGATATTTTCGGTAACTCTCCTGGAAAAGTTCCATGGTATTTATATCTTAATCCTAAAACATAGTATCCCTTTTCATAAAAAATTTGACCCACATCTCTCATCATAAAAGGTGAATCTGTTAATCCATGAAGTAAAAGTACTCCACCTTTAATTTCTTCTGGAATAAGCTCAAAAGAACTATTTATATTTTCACCTTTTTCATTTATTGGTGATAATATACCATTTTTAGAAAATCTTGTTAAATCATCTTTTGATTTAATTTCTACTTCTGCATAAGTTTTTTCTAAAAATTCTTTTTCCGCAACTAAATATTCATCAATTGTTTTAAATTTTTCATAGGATGGTTCTTCATATTTACTTTTTTCGTGCCATTTTTTTAGTTCTGGTGCCATTTTATTATATAAATAAGCTCTAGTAAATTGAACTACTAATATTAATATTATAAGAAAAATTAAAAATTTCTTAATTATATTGATGACTGTTTTCACAAATAATCCCCCCTTTAATTTATATATATCTAAACTAATAAAAGCTATCATCAAACTTTCTATAAGTTGATAATAGCTTTTTGCTTTTTTAGTAAATTTTATCTAGCTCTAATTTCCTAGAACATTACCCTTTTTATTATAATTATCCACTGCTGCTCCACCTAAAGCTCCAACTCCAGCTCCTATTAAAGCACCTTTAGAGTCTCCTGAAATTGCTGTTCCAACTAACGCCCCAGCTCCAGCTCCTACTAATGCACTTTTCTCTCTAGATGTCATATTCGAGCAACCTACTAACATTAAACCTAAAATTAAACCTAAAAATAATTTTTTCATTTTAAGGACCTCCTATAAAATTAAATCAACATAATAATTCACTTTATTATACTATCTAACTTTATAATTTCCTTGCTTTTAAACTAATTCTCTCAATAATTTAGCTAACTGATCTGGGCAAGATGTCCCTCTCTCTGAACAATCAATACCTTCTAATTTTTTGATTACGTTTTCTATTGTCATTCCTTCAACTAATTTTTCAATAGCAACTGTATTACCGTCACATCCTCCGAAAAATTCAATTTTTTCAACAATGTTTCCATTTAATTTTATACCAATCTCTTTTGCACAAACACCTTTTGTTTTTAAAATTTTCATTTCCCAAAATCTCCCTTTTAAATTCTTGTTAAATATATCAGATTATTATGAGTCATATCCTGAGCAGTTTTCAAGTTTATCCATTGTTATCTTTTCTAACTCCTCTTTTATTTTTAAATTAACTCCCTCTAATTTACATCTTAATCCACATAAAGCCATTTTAGAAGTTGTACAACTTGTTTTGTCTTCAAAACATCCATTTACTTTAATTCCACCTTCTAAAACTTCTACTATATCGTATACACTTATATTTTCTGGCTTCTTTGCTGCTACATAGCCACCTTTTGCACCACGAAATGATTCCACTAAATCAGATGAAGTTAATTTTCCAAGAATTTTAAGTGTAAATCTTATAGAAACACCTGAAATTTCAGAAATCTCCTTTGCATCCATTTTTCTATTTGCTTCACACAATAAAAGTACGATTCTTATACCGTAATCAACTTCTCTACTTATTAACATTGTTCCTCCAGTTTTTTTAATTTCAATACTAATATTGTAGACCATTTTTTACTATAAATCAATACATATTTTATATAAATTAATTGAAAACGCCTTATTTAAATAGGATAAAAAATAATATCACTATAAAATCTACTATAAAAATTTTGGTAAGAAGACTTTTTCTATACATTGGATTACTAAATAATCTAATATAGTCATTAATTCCTAAGTAACCTCTATATTTTTCATTCATAAAAAAATATGTAAATGCATCAAAAGTTAGTACTATTAAGTTATATATTATCAACCTTTGAACCATAATTTCCTCCTTCAACTTCTTTAATATAATAATATATTACTTTATGTATTATATAATGTCAAATATTTGAAGAATACTATATTTTAAATTGAATTTTTGATTAAAATGAATTATAATGATATCAGTTAGTATAATATCTATATATAAATAAAGTATTAATCTATAAGGGGGAGAGCTATGAGTTTTTTATTTAAACTTTTTAACAATAAGAACATCAAGGAACTCGAAAAAATTAATCTAACTTTAAGTGAAAAGTTACAAAATCTTCAAAAAGAGTTGGAGGAAAAAGAAGTTCTTATTAGTAATTACTCTTCTTTGCAATCTAAGCCAAATACTGACTATTCTAAGCAATGGCAACTTATGGAAAAAAATCTTAGAAATCTACAAGAAGAAAATAGAATGTTAAAGGAGAATTTCATTAAATTAAATAGAATTATTCCGAAACAACAATGGCAATACTCTTTTTTAGTTGATTTACATTACTTTTATTCAGCTAATAAATTTGTAAGTATTAGAGAAAAACTCTTAGAATCTGGTATTAAATATTTACAAGAAATAAACGAAGAGATGTTTTCAACACTTTTAAAAGAAGATCGTTATGTACAAGAAGGACTTCAAAAATTTTTAGATTATAAAAAGGGAATTATTGATTGGGATGTGAAAACTTTCTTAATGAAAGGTGATAAGGTAACTAAAATTTATCAAAAATCTAGAAAATTTTTAAACATTTTATCTGAGCAAAATATTGAATTTATGGTTGATTTAGAATCTTTCGATTTTCAATCGCTTAATGATTTTGGATTTGCTCAAGAAGATATAGATGCTTTTAAACAAAAATATGAATCATATAATGCCGAAAGAAAAATATAATAGCTTTTACCTAGTTTATATATTAGGCGTAGAGTTTTGGGGAGGAAATTTTGATGAGTACATACAAATTATGGTGCAACTACCTTAGAATTGATAGATTTATTTACCCTGATGAAAAAAAATTAAAATTTTTAAATTTTTGTCAGGAAAATAATGTAATTTACCTATCTGAAATAGATGAGGAGTTACTAACTCAATACTCCAAAGTACCTGGTGTTGGTCCTGGAAGAATTGCAGATATAAAAAATGATCTGTCTGAAATTGTAGAAAGATTTTCAAAGCAAAAAACTTTTAAAAAGATTGTTGATTGTCGGTTAGACAAAATAATTTTTAATATAAAGCATATTGAAGGAATAACAGTTGGAGAATTTCTAAACTATAATCAAAAGGATATCGATTCTTTACAACTAACTAATAATGAACTTGAAAGAATATATGAGATATGTACTACTACACTTCCTCTGGAAGAAACTTTAAAAAAAATTAAAACCACTCTTTCTCAAGATGATATTCAACTTTTAGTTGATAGACTTGAAAATAATAAAACTTTAGAAGAGATTGGTACCCTAAGAAATATTAGTCGTGAACGAACAAGACAAATTGAAATAAAATTAAAACAAATTATTGCAAATGTATTTAAAAATACAAATCTAAATATTGCACTAAAAATCGAAGCTGATTTTAAAGATGAAATCTCTCTAGATGAAATGTTCGAACTTTTTGGCAAAGATTATCGTTTTTTAGTTAGCTTCTTAAAAAGAAATGAAATTTTCTCAAGACCTTTTTATATAGATTTCTTAGATTTATTTCTTTTTGATAAAAGAGAACGATTTTTTAAAATTTTCTATTCACTAGAATTTACTAATATTTTAACTACAGAAAATGTAAAAACAATTAGAAGTAGTTTTAAAAGCTTTAAATGGATTACCCAAGAAGAAATTGAAAAAATAATAACAAAATTAGGGTATGAGAAACATGGAAAATATTATGTTCAAAATAGTGGATATAAAGATATTTTAGAGCTTTATTTTGTTAAACTAGTTTCTCATCCATTGAGAGTCGATGAAAATACAATTAAGTTAATTATTGAAGATATTAACTCTAGACTAGATTACAATCTTTATTCTGAAGAGATTAAGAATATGAATGATAACACTGCAATTTACTTAGCTCGTAGATTAGAAGGTCTACTTTCAAGAATAGATGGTATTATAATGACAGATTCTAGAACTTATATTCATATAAATAAAATAAAATATAATGTTGAAGAGTTTTTAAATTTAAAAAATACTATTCTTTCTTTTAATGAAAATTATATTGATAGTATTGCTGTTTATAAAAATTTAGAAAGCATACTAAATAGTATTGGTATTTACTCTGATCATGTTTTTTACTCATTATTTAAATATCATTTTGCTCAAGAATTAAACTTAACTACAAATGGTAATAGTAGAGTTTTAACAATTGGAGATCAGGGATTTAATAGAGTTGATGAACTTGAAAAATTTATTGAAACTGAAGGTAAAATATTAGAAAAAAGTTATATACAAGAAAAACTTAATTATTCTAACGTTTCTTTAAATAATGCCATTGATAATTCGAATAAAATTATAAGTTTTGATAGGTCTTTTATCGGATTAATAAATTTTGTTCAAATGTCAAAAAATGAAATTGAACTTTTTAAGGAACTTATTATCTCTAATGATAATGATGGTAATGTATCTATACCTGAATTAATAAGTAAAATAAATCTTAATAAAAGTTTTAAAGCCTTTATTAAGAAAAATAATATAAATAAATACTTTATTGCTTCTTTAGTTAGATATTACTTTCCTGAATATAAGGGTGGATGTAACTTACTTAGTAAAAAAAGTATTACAAAATGATTAGAGTCTGGTTAAATCTAGACTCTTTTTTCTTTTTAATTCTTAAACTTCTTGAAAATTTAACTAAAATGATATAATATTTAATTAAGTCAAATTTTTGGAGTATACATATGAAATTTTTAATTACTGATTATTTTTTTAAAAGTATTCCCATTGAAAAAAATAAAAAGGTTCTTGATAAACTTTATTTTTTTTATAATACAATTAAAAATTATAAAATTTTGTCTTATAATCTTCCTAAAGGTTTTTGGATTAAAAAAATTGCAGGAGCTAACTCTCTTTACGAGTTTAGAGTAGATAGTGGTGACCGTATTTTTTTTCTTCTTAATAGCTTTTCAAGAGATGATATTGAAGGGAATCTTATTTTTCTTATTTATTCCTCTCATGATATGGCTATAAAAAAAGCTAAGCGAAAAGAGATTAATGAAAGTTCTTTAAAAGATTTTATAGTCTTTGATAAAGAGGACAATATAGAATCTATTGATGAAAATTTCTTTAACTATAATAATTTAATTACTTATGAAATTATTGATGATTCTCATTTTGTAGAAAATTTTTATAATAAAAAATATAAATACTATTATTTAAATGATGAACAATATTCGTGTCTTGTAGATTTACCTCCTCATTTTATTGCCGGTAGTGCTGGTAGTGGTAAAAGTACAATAACATTAAGAAAACTTTTAAATTTAGAAGAAAATTATGAGTTTTATGATATATCAAAAATTCTGTATTTAACAGCTAATAGATATTTAAAAGATAACTCTTTTGAACAATATTTAGAATTTCGAAAAGAGGGTAAAAAAATTGCTGATTTTTTTACATTAAAAGAGTTTATATGTCAAAAATTACAAGTTTCATCAAAACAAATTATTGAATTTAATAAATTTAAAGAATTTTTTCTTCTTTCCTATCCTAATAGAAAAAAGTTTAATCTTTCTATTGAAGAGATTTATTCAGAAATAAATGGAATTATTAAAGGGCTTATGATTAAAGGAAATGCAGATAATTGGAATAGAGACTTAAATCAACGGACAATAGCGTTAGAGGATTATTTAAACTTAAGTTCTAAATATTCAACACTAGATAGAGAAAATCGAATATTTTTTTATGAAATATGTTTAAAGTATAACCAATGGTTAGATGATAATAATTTTTTTGATTTAAATGATCTTTCTTTAACTCTTTTAAAAAAAGATATTCAATTTGACTTTATTATAATAGATGAAATTCAAGACTTAACAGAGTTACAAATTTTTGCTTTAACTTCTCTTGTTAAAAATAAAGAAAACTTATTCTTAGCTGGAGATATACATCAAATGATAAATGCAACTTTTTTCAACTTTGAAAGAATGAAAAATCTTTTTTACTCTAAATACAATAAAAAAGTTAATATAAAAATTCTTTCTAAAAATTATCGAAGTTGTAAAAAAATTGTAGATTTAGCTAATTATTTTGCTGAACTTAGAAGTTCATACATTGGAAATTTAGGAAGTGATGATTACAAAGAGATTGCTATTCAAAAAGATGGTGAAGTTAACCTAACTACAGTAAATTTTTCTCTCCTTGAAAAAGCACAAAATGATGCTAATACTGCTATCGTTGTTTCTGATGCAAAAACAAAAACTGAACTTCTTGAACAATTAAATAATAAGCATAGAGTTTTTTCTATTCAAGAAATTAAAGGATTAGAGTACAGTAATATCATTTGTTACAATCTATCATCGACTTATAAGTCACAATGGGAAAAAATTTTTTCTAAAGTCACTAAACATGATCAAAAGTACAGAAAATATTTTAATATTTTTTATGTTGGAATTACTAGAGCCCAGGAAAACCTTATCATCATGGAATCTAATATAGAAAATAATAAAGTTCTACAAGAACTTCATAATTTTTTAACACCAAATGATAATATTAATATAACAAAGAGTACTAATGATGCTCTAAACGAAAAAGATGATTGGTTAAAAGAAGGAATTAAACTTTATAAACTTGAACAATTAAGTGAAGCTCAATATGCTTTTGAAAAAGCTGGGGAACCTACATGGATTTTAGAAAGAGATCTTGAAAATGATATATCAGACCTTAATTTTAAATATGCAATTACTAAACTTTCAAATAAATTATTAAAAAGTAAAGAAGTTTTTTATAGAAAATTAATCATCGATACTGCTATTGAAAATAATCTTTTTTTTACTGCTGCTGAATGCAATCGTTCTTTTGGAATAGCTTATAAAGATAAGGAAATTAAAGAAGGAATTAAAAAAGGTGTTTTAGAGAATAGATATACCCAAAAAGAGCTTCAAAAAATTATCCAACTTTATAAAGAGCGAAAAGATTCCAACTTCGTCGGAGATTTACTCTTAAAAATGAAGCGTTTCAATGAAGCATTAATTTTTTATCAAAATTTAAATAATATTCCAGGTATAAGGTTAGCCCGTTGTGGAATTTTACAAGATTATTTTAAGAATCTTCCTAATTTTCAAGATAAGGTTGCGGAACTAGATGAACTTATTTTCAATAAAAATATAAATAGTTTTGACAAAAAAGATAAATTAACCGCTTTACACAAAGCTCTTTTAGTTAAAACCGATCCTGTACTTTTTGAAATGATAATGTATCTAGGTGGTAATTTAAATACTTTCGTAAAAGGTAAAGATTTAGTACCTTTTTATTGTTTATATAATATGACTTTATCAAAAGAACTTCAGTCGATATTCTTAAATATTTTCATTAAGTTTAACTTTAATTTTAACAATAAATTATTTTTTCCAACATATTTAAAAAGCATTCCTATTTTTAAACTTTTATTACATAAAGGAGTTTTTGATTTAAACTCTTATGAGAACACAATTAATGAACTACTTAATAAGTTAACAGACCTTTCTAATAATAATCTAGAAAAAAGGAAATTAATTTTATATAAGAATATAATAAAAAACTACAAAAATAAAAAGGAGAATTTATGAACAAGAAGCAAAACTTACTTAGAACAACTTTAGGTTCTGTCTTTATGGAAAGCGATCTTATGGGGGGACTTGTAGGAGAAAACAGACTAATTACAATTTCTGGAAAAGTTAATAATCCAGGAATCTATGAAATTCCTGAAAATGCTACTCTAAAAGATATTTTAGATATTGCAGGAGGAATGAAAAATGGAAAAGACTTTAAAGCAGCTCAATTTGGATTACCTTTTGGAGGATTTGCTACTAAAGAATCATTAAATGAAATTGTTGATTTTGATCACTTTTTTGATTCAAAACATCCAAAAGCACTAATCGTTTTATCTAACGAAAGTTGTATTGTTCAATTTGCTAAATATTATATTGAGTTTATTTTAGGAAAACTTTCTAAAGGAGAGTATAGAGAGTATCTTATTGCAAAATTTGAAATAGAAAGATCTTGGAGAGTTTTAGATAGAATCTCTAAAGGTAAAGGAAATATGAGAGACCTTTATCTTTTAAGACAACTTTCTAAAAATATAAAAGAAACTACTCAACAAAAACACAATTTAATAGAAGAAGCTATTGATGCCTTTTATCATGAATTTGAAGAGCATATTGAAGAACATAGATGCTATACTGGAGAGTGTCCACAATTAGTTAAATTTAGAATTACAAGCAAATGTATAGGGTGTACCGCTTGTGCTAGAGTTTGTCCAGTTCATTGTATTGAAGGAAAAATAAAAGAGAGACATCGTATTGATATTGAAAGATGTACTCACTGTGGTCAATGTGTTGCTGCTTGCCCAGTAAACGCAATTAATGAAGGAGATAACAGTTTAAAATTCCTTAGAGATTTATCTACACCAGGTAAAGTTGTTATCACTCAAATGGCACCTGCAGTTAGAGTTGCTTTAGGTGAAGCTTTTGGATTTGAACCTGGAGTTAATATTGAGAAAAAAATAAATGGTGCTCTTAGAATGCTTGGAGTAGATTTTGTTTTCGATACTACTTGGGCAGCTGACCTTACTATAATGGAAGAAGCTACAGAGTTCCAACAAAGATTAGAAGCATTCTTTAAAGGTGATGACAATGTTAGATTACCAATCCTTACTTCATGCTGTCCAGCTTGGGTTAAATTTATTGAACAAAGCTATCCTGATATGCTTGATGTACCTTCAACAGTTAAATCTCCTATGCAAATTTTCTCTACAATAGCTAAAGATATTTGGGCTAAAGAAAAAGGATATAAAAGAGATGAAATAACAACTGTTGCTATTATGCCATGTTTAGCTAAGAAATATGAAGCTTCTAGAGATGAATTTTCTAGAGGAGATAACTATGATACTGATTATGTTATCACTACAAGAGAATTGATAAAAATATTAAAAGAAACTGAAATTGATTTAAATGCAGTTGAAGAAGAAGAGTTTGACAATCCATTAGGAGAGTACTCTGGGGCTGGTATTATTTTTGGTAGAACAGGAGGAGTTATCGAAGCTGCAACTAGATCTACTATTGAAATGATTACTGGTGAAAGAATTGATAATATTGAATTTGAAGCTTTAAGAGGTTGGGATGGATTTAGAAGTTGTGATTTAACAATTGGTCATATTGAACTAAGAATCGGTATTGCTCATGGTCTTGAAGAAGCTAAAAAAATGCTAGACAAAATTAGAAGTGGTGAAGAATTCTATCATGCTATTGAAATCATGGCATGTAAAGGAGGTTGCATCGGTGGTGGTGGACAACCTAAAGCTATAAAAAAACAAGAAACTCTTGAAAAGAGAGCACAAGGTCTAAATAATATTGACGTAGCTTCTGAATACAGAAGATCTCATGAAAATCCACAGGTGCTTGCTATTTACGAGAAGTACTTAGATTATCCTTTAAGCAGAAAAGCTCATGAGCTTTTACACACTAAATATTTCCCAAAAATAAAAACACATAGATAATGTGATTGCAGAATATAGAAGTCCATTGTGACTTCTATATTTTTATATCTTTTAACCTATTTAACAGGAGGTTTATATGAAGTATAATAAAATTTTTACCAAGAAATATTGTTTATCACTTTTTGCTCTACCATTTATTTTAGGAACATATGCCTATTCAGAAGATAATTCTACATCTAAGGTTGATGTAGATATTATGATGAAGAAATCTATTGTTGAAAATATTATTAATAATCAATTACCTTATACAATTGAAGATTCAGGTTCTGGAAATCAAATTTTTAATGGTGGTAAAAATAATCTATTAGGATTTGGACTTGATATCCTTGGAAGTGTGGATAAAAAATTTTCACAGTTTTCAGAATCTTTTGTTTGGGCTTATAAAATAAATCGTTCTCCTATTAGTTTTTCAGCACAAGAACAACAAATTCAAGCTGTCACTAATATTAATGGAAACTTTAAAGCAAGTTGGAGTAGAGAAAGTCAAAGTACTGAAATTGCACTAAATGGTACTGCTGGAATATCAAGTATCGTTAGTATATCTCCCAATTGGCAAATAAGTGCTAATAGTACACCATTTTTAAATATCTCTAACAATAATTTACCATTAACTTTAAATATTTATGGTCTTAATTTAAAAACCGATATAAATATTGGAGATAGTTTGGAAAAAAGTATTGTTTCAAAATTAAGAACTGCTACAAACGAACTTGATAATAAAATTCAAGCCTTTGACTTAAGATCTCTTGTTGAAAAATATTGGTTAGAATTTAAAGAGCCTATTTTAGTTAATCCTGAGTATAAACTTTGGCTAACAGTAAATCCACAATCAGCAAGATATTCTAACTTAGTTACTACTGATAATAATTTAGGAATTAAAGTTGGTAGCGATGTTAATCTTCATCTATATTTTGGAGAGAAACCTGCTGCTTTAAATCTTACAACTCTTCCTAATATGAATTATGGATTTGTAAACGATTCATTTAATATTATATTACCTGTTTCAGCATCATATAAAAGCTTAAATGAAGTTATAAATACAAATTTAACTAATAAAGATATTCAATTGACATCAGGTATATCTTCAAATATAAAAAATATAAATATATCTTCAGAAAACTCAACTTTGTATGCTACATCTGACTTTAATCTATCTATCTTTAGTTTTTTACATCCAAGTGGAACTATAAAGGCTAGTGTAAAACCTAATTTTAATAATGAAACTGGAACTTTAAGTGGTGACGATTTTGATTATACATTAGAAACTGATAGCATTATACTAAAAATAGGAAATTATTTCTTTAAAAATAAAATAATAAATTTAATTAAAAATAATTATCTATCTTTTAATCCAGCAAATGAAATGAAATTAGCTCAAAATTACTTACAAACAAAAGTTGAAAATATTGAACTAGAAAAAAATATCAATTTAAAATCTACTATAAACACTTTTAAAATCGTAGGTCTTAATATAAATAATGATTCTATTTCAGCTATTTTCAATACTAGTGGTAAAGCAACTATTGAAATATCTGAATAATTTTATACTTATTATAAAAATAGAGGAGAATATCTCCTCTATTTTTGTGTTAATATTCTTATTACCTCTTTTGATATTTCTTTAGTATTTATATCTGATTCAACTTTATCTTTTTTTATCAAATTTATAAACTCTTCTAATTCATAAATCATACTATTTTCTTCTTGAGGAACGCTAATATTTTCAATCTCACCATTTCTATAATAGATTTTTACCTCTTTTATATTAGAAATACTATCTATTATAATTGAACCCTTTTCTCCTTGAATTTCACTTCCTATATAGCTGTTTGTTATTTTTGAATAAACTATTACTCCTGCCATATTTTTATACTCTAAAAGGGCACTTCCAATCCCAGGAACTCCACTATCTAAAGTGTAATTTATTATTTTACTATTTAATGGAATTCCAAAAAGTCTCAATATAAAATACAATGGATAAACACCAATATCTAAATGTGCCCCTCCTCCATATTTAGGATCAAAAATATTTGTTAATTCTCCATCTTTTAAATTATCATACCTCGATGAATATTGACAAAAATTTCCTATAAAACCTCTTACATCACCTATTTTATAGATATTTTTTTCTATTGACTTAAAATTAGGTAAGAATGTATTTTTCATAGCTTCCATTAAACTCACTTTATTTTCATAAGCTACTCTATACATCTCTTCAATTTCTTTTTCATTAATTCCCATAGGTTTTTCACACAATACATGTTTTTTACTTTTTAATAACTCTAACGTCTGGTTATGATGCAACGAGTTAGGACTCGCTATATAAACCATATCTAAATCTTCTCTTTTACATAGTTCTTCAAACTCTATAATTATATCCTCTACTCCATATTTTTTACCAAACATTAATCCTTTTTCAAAATTTCTTGAATAAATTGCTTTAAGCTCACATCCCATAACTTTTTGAATAGCATTTGCAAATTCATCTGAAATTTTACTAGTACCTATTATCGCTATCTTTATCATTAGTATCTCCTTTATAAAACTTAATTTTCAAAAAAAAGATGACATAATTTTTATGTCATCTCTTGCTGTTTAAAGTTATAGGCTATTGTTAACTACATTCAAAATTTCATCTTTTAACTCTTTTGATGCAACTAATATTTCATCTAACTGATTAATAGTTTCCATTTTAAATCGTTCATCATCTAAACCTGCTAAATTAACTTTGACATTTAAAATACCACCTTCTATTCCAGAGTAAAGTAGTATTGCTGACATACCTAAATCTGTAATTGCATTTTTATTACCATATTTTAATATAATTTTTAATGCTTTCAAAGTTTTTTTTGAAATTTTACAAATTTCTAAAGGTGTTTCAATTGCTAATTTTAGATTTTTTTCAATAGTTATTTTTCTAATTTCTTTTTCAGCATCATTTTCTTTAGGAAGTTTATAAGCTGCCATAACTAAATTATATGCCTCTGTATCTTTATCTACTAATTCTTCAAGAACTTTTCTATAATCATCAATCTCTTCAAAAGCATTTTTAAAAATAATCTGTTCTTCTTCAGGTAACTCTTTATATTTCTTTTTATCAAAAGTTAAGTGAGCAACCATTCTTCCTAAAGTACACCCTAATGCCGATACCAAAGCTGATACTGAACCTCCCCCTGGGGCTGGACTTTTAGAATCAACTATGTTTAAAAAATCTTTAACTGATAATTCTACTAGCTTCATTTATCCTCCTACCTTTTTATAAACTAAACATCCATTTTTGAAAACTTTTTTTGTATGACTTACACCAAAATGATATAAAATATACTCTATATTTTTAGCATCAAATACTACAAAATCCGCTTTTTTTCCTTCTTCAATTGAACCTATTCTTTTTTCTCGACCAATAGACTTTGCTGCATTTATAGTTACTGCTTTAAAAATCTCTTTAGGCTTCATCTTCAATTTTAAAGCTGCAATTTGCATTATTAATTGTAAATTTTCCGTTGGACATGATCCAGGATTATAGTCTGTTGATAGTGCTACTTGAACTCCTGATTCTATCATTTTCCTTGCAGGTGCATATGCTTTTCCCAAGCTAAAAGATGTTCCAGGTAAAAGATTTGCAATTGTTTTACTATTTTTAAGAGCTTCTATACCTTCATCACTTATTGCCATTAAATGGTCTGCCGAGTTCATTTCAAACTCTACTGCTAACTCTGCTCCTTTAGTGTTTACTATCTCATCTGCATGAATTCTTAATTTAAATCCATATTTTTTAGCCTCTGAATACAATCTTCTGCTTTCCTCATTTGAAAAAACACCCTCTTCACAGAAGACATCAAAAAACTCAGCTAAATTACGCTCTTTTATAATTGGAAGTAAATCTACAATCTTCTCAAGGTACTCTTCTCTTTTATTTTTATATTCTTCTGGTAAAGCATGAGCTCCCATAAATGTTGAAACTACTTCAATTTCTTGTTCATGGTTTAATCTTTCATTAACTTTAAGTTGCTTTAATTCTGTTTCACTATCTAATCCATATCCACTTTTAGATTCTACCGTTGTTACTCCAAATGATAACATTTTTCTTAAGGATTTTTTTGCTTTATCAAGGAGCTCTTCTTCACTTAACTCTCTAGTTGCTCTTACACTACTTAATATTCCTCCACCATTTTCTAAAATTTCTAAATATGGCACACCTTGAATTTTATCTAAAAATTCATTTTCTCTAGAACCTCCATGCACTAGGTGAGTATGAGAATCTATTAATCCAGGAGTTACTACACATCCTTCTGCATCTACTAATTTTGTTGTAAATTTTATCAACTTTGACGGTACTTCTCCCTGTCCAACTTCCATTATTTCATTTCCTGAAATTACTATATATCCATTTTCTAAAATTTCAATATTTTCCATTGGACTTTCTCCATCTTTTAACGGTATCTCTTTACCTGTTACTAATTGTCCTATGTTGTAAATTATTAAATCTGCGTTCATAAACTCACCTCATAAAAATTCTACTTTAATAACTCATTCTCTATTATTTTATCTATTTTAAACCCATCTAATCCTAAATAATATTCTATTGAATCAGATAAAGCTTCCATTGGAACAGCTCCTATTATTTCACTTCCAAGAACATTAACTCCGTATCTTTTTGCTTCCATTTTTACAGTTTCAAATACTCTATAAATAGGATTTTTCTTATAGTCCTTTATATTCATCGTTACTTGAACAATTCCTTTTTCTTTCATCTCAGCTGGTCCAGCCTGAATAAATCTAAATCCACCACTTGAAAATCTTATAGCCTTAGATATCTCTTTCGCTATATTTATATCTGTTGTATCTAAATTTATATTAAAAGCTATTAGAGGCATCCTTCCTCCTACTGCAGTTACTCCTGCTGTTAGATGAGGAGTTCTCTCTCCAAAATCTGGTTTCCATTCTTCTAACTTTAATTTTTCTTTCATTCCTTCGAATTCACCTTTTCTAATAGATGGTAACGAAACTCTATTAGGTGCTGTAGCTGATTCCTCATATAAAAATACTGGTACTTTAAACTTTTCCCATATTTTTTCGCCTACAATTTTTGAAAGTTCTACACATTCCGCCATTGTCATATCTTTTATTGGAATAAATGGAATAACATCTGTTGCTCCCATTCTTAAATGCTCTCCTTTTTGAACATTCATATCGATTAATTCTGTAGCTATTCCAACTGATTCAACTACTGCTGCCACAATATCTTCTGGTTCTCCTATTACAGTAATTACAGTTCTATTATAATCAGCATCTGGTTCACATCCCATAAACTTTATATTTTTATTATTCTTAAAAGGTGCTGCTATTTTTTCTATTTTTTCTAAATCTTTTCCTTCACTATAATTTGGAACACATTGAACTAACTTCTTCATTTTTACCCCCAACTATATTTTTAATTTACCCACATTCTCTTCTACTTTTTCCACTATCTTATTAGTTTTAATTAGTTCTTCTACTTTTTCTATATCAATATACATAACTCTATCTTTATCATAATATTCGACTATTTCTCTCACTAATGTATGGGCTTCATTTGTTCCTTTACCTAATCTTTTTACATCTCTCAAATCAATACCTTGACATGCAGCTAAAATTTCCATTGCAATTACTTTTCTAACATTTCCTAAAATTTCATTGGCTTTTCTAGCAGCTATAGTTCCCATAGATACATGATCTTCTTGATTAGCTGAAGATGGTATTGAATCAACAGATGCAGGATGAGCTAAAACCTTATTTTCTGAAACCAAAGAAGCTGCACTATATTGAACAATCATAAATCCTGAGTTAACTCCTCCATTTTCAACTAAAAATGCTGGTAATCCGTTATTCAAAGATGGATTAACTAATCTTTCTAATCTTCTTTCAGATATATTAGCCATCTCTGCTAAAGCTATTCCTAAAAAGTCGAAAGGTAATGCCATTGGCTGGCCATGAAAATTTCCTCCAGATAAAACTTCATTTTCTGTTGGGAAAATTATAGGGTTATCTGTAACTGCATTCATTTCAATCTCAACTTTATCTCTTATATAGTTTAAAGCATCTTTACTTGCTCCGTGAACTTGAGGTGTACATCTAAGTGCATATGGATCTTGTACTCTCAGCTCTCCTTGCTTTGTTATTGATGTACTATTTTTTAAGATTTTATTTACATTTTTAGCTGTATTAATTTGTCCTAAATGTCCTCTAACTTCCTGAATTCTTGGATCAAAAGCGCAAATAATTCCATTTAAAGCTTCCATGGATAAACTTGCTGCTACATCTAAATGCTTCATTAAATTTATTGCATCATACACTGTATGTGCTCCTACAGATGTCATTACCTGCGTTCCATTAATAAGAGCTAGCCCTTCCTTAGAAGATAAACTCTTAATAGACTTAATCTTTGCTTTTTTTAAGGCTTCTTCTCCAGTATATAATTCTCCTTTATAATAAGCCTTTCCTAATCCTAACATAACTAAAACCATATGAGATAATGGTGCTAAATCTCCTGATGCACCTAGTGATCCTTTTTCTGGTATATATGGTGTTACACCTTTATTTATCATTTCCACTAATAAATCTAAAACTTTTTGACGTATTCCTGAATGACCTTGAATCAAATTATTTACTCTTAAAAGCATTATTCCTCTAACTTGATCTATTGGTAATGGGTTTCCTACACCACATGCATGGCTTATTATTAAATTTCGTTGTAAAGTTGCAGTTTCCTCTTTGGAAATTATACTATCTGAAAATTTTCCAAATCCTGTTGTTATTCCATAAGATATTTTTCCTTCCTCTACATAATCATCAACTAATTTTCTAGCTATAGCAACCTTTTCTTTAGCTTCCTCTGAAATTTTTACCTCGTACCCATTTCTTGTAACATTAATTAAATCCTCTAAAGTTAGTTTTTTGTTTCCTATTAGTAGTTCCAAATCAATCCTGCCTCCTTTTTAGAATAATACTCCACCAATAACACCTGCTATTATAAGAGGAATGTTATAGTGTATAAATGTTGGAATACAAGTATCCCTTATATGATCATGCTGTCCGTCAGCATTTAATCCAGCTGTTGGTCCTAATGTTGAATCTGATGCAGGGGATCCTGCGTCTCCTAAAGCTCCTGCACATGCTATTAAGACAATAGTTCCTAATGGAGATATTCCTAATTCTATACATAAAGGAACGTATATAGCTGCTAAAATTGGAATTGTACCAAAAGATGTTCCTATTCCCATAGTCACAAAAAGTCCAACTAATAGCATTACAAAAGAACCCATTATCTTACTTCCACCAACTATTCCAACTACACCTTGTACCAGAGGTGCTATTGCTCCAGTTTCTCTAATAACACTTCCATATCCTGCTGCAACTAGCATAATAAATGCTATCAATCCCATAATTCCAATTCCACCACTTATTAATCCATCTATTTCATTCCATCTAATAACTTTTACGGCTAACATAAATCCTATTGCTACAATAGCTCCTAAAGGAAGTGAGCCTGTATAGATCTGTATACCAAAAGCTATAATTGCTGATATTAAAGTATACCAATGCTTAAGTTCCATTTTTTCTGGAATATCCTCATGTACTCCACCTATTGATAATTCTTTATAATCTCTTGGTTTACTGTAACTTATGAATACAGCTATTAACAATCCAGCTAACATAGCAATTCCTAAAATCCAAGTCGCTTTCCAAACTTGACTTAACTCTATATTCATACCATTACTAACAATTTGATCTCTAATTATTCCATGGAAAATTAATCCAAATCCTACAGGAAGAACTATATATGGCATTTTTAATCCAAATGTCAGTGAACATGCCATAGCTCTTCTATCCATTTTTAATCTGTCCATCAGCTTCAATAAAGGGGGAATTAAAATTGGAATAAAAGCTATATGAACAGGTATTGCATTTTGAGATAAACAAGCTATTCCAGCTATTATTAAGGCTAATATCCATTTTTTTCCACTAACTACTTTAGATATTCTCTTAGATAAAAGAGCAGCTACTCCTGTACTATTGATTGCTACGGCTAACGTACCTAAAAGAATATAGCTAAGTGCTGTTTCAGAGCTCCCTCCCATTCCACCAATTAAAATTTTCATCGCTTCACTAATACCTATTCCTGAAGTTGCCCCTGCTACCAAAGCTGCCACTAATATTGCTAGAATTACATTTAATTTTAATAAACTTAGTACAATCATAGCAGTAACTGATAATATCACTGGATTAAAAATCATATGGCCCTCCCTTTACTTTTTTATTTTCTTAAGTGGTACTTATATTACCTCACAGACATTTTGAAGTCAATAGCTATATATAAATTTATTTATACTAATAGTTTAAATAAAAAAACCATAAAACTAATTTAAAAAAATTAATTTTATGGTTTTTTTTTATAAATATTTTTTATTTAAAAATCTCTAAGGATTTATCTAAAATTCCAGTTACTTCAGCTATAACTAATCCATAATTTGTTATTGGAACATTTAGTGACATTGATTCATCTATTCTACTTTGCATATGTTTTTTATTTATCATACAAGCTCCACAGTGAATAACTAAAGCATATTTTGATAAATCTTCTGGGAAATCTTTTCCTCCTACAAAAGTAAATTCAATCTCTTTTCCAGTATAATTTTTTACAAGTTTTGGAATTTTTACTCTACCAATATCTTCATGAGAAGTATTGTGAGTACAAGTTTCTGCAATTAATATCTTATCTCCATGATTCAAAGATTTAAGTTTTTTTACACCTCTAATCAAATCATTTAAATCTCCTTTTTGTCTAGCAAAAAGAATTGAAAAACTTGTCAATTTAGCTCTATCATTTAAAATTCTATCAACATTTTTAAAAGCTTGAGAATCTGTTACAACTAAATCAATATTTTTAATATCCTCTAATGCACTTTCTAATTCAGTATCTCTTACCACATAACTTTTTATTCCATGGTCAAGACACTCTCTTATAAGTTGAACTTGAGGTAGTATCAATCTCCCTTTAGGAGCTTCTGAATCGACAGGGACAACCATTAAAACTTTCCCATTATAAGGAACTAAATCTCCTAAAAGTTTTGGCTCCTCTTTTTCTTTAGTTATTTCTTTTAAAATATTTTCTTTTAACATTAAAATAGAATCTCTATTTTTTGTTGAAGCAAATATTGCTCTTGGAAATATCTTTTTTATAACATCTTTTTCGTTTTCAGTTAAAAGATCATCTTTATTTATAACAAATAAAAATGGTATATTATATTTCTTAAATTGAATTTCCTGATCTTTATAGAACGCCATATCAATTTTTGTTGCATCCATAACTAAAATAGCAAAATCAGTTCGTTTTAATTCGTCCAAAGTTTTTTTCACTCTTAACTTTCCAAGAGGTGTATTATCCTCTAATCCGGCAGTATCTATGAATAACACTGGTCCAAAAGGTAAAAACTCCATAGCTTTTACTACAGAATCTGTTGTAGTTCCTTCAATTTCTGAAACTATCGCTATGTTTTGCTCTGTAATAGCATTTAAAAGAGATGATTTTCCAGAGTTGGTTTTTCCAAAAATCCCTATATGTAACCTATTTGAATTTGGGGTATTTTTCATAAGCTCCTCCTAAAGATACAAATCTCTTTCTCCATTTTTTATTTTTTCCAATTTTTCTAAAGTCAATAATTTAATATCTTCTCTTTTTATATTTTCTATCTCTCTTGCTATAACTTTTTCAACTTTTTCTGTTAATTCTAAATCTCCATAATCCATAGCATATTCCATTAAAGTCAATAATGCATTTGGCGAGCAAACATTTTGAATATTTCCACTTTTAGCTAATTGCATAAATCTATCTCCTGTTCTTCCCATTCTATAGCATGCTGTACAATAACTTGGTATGCAATCTTGATCTAAAAGTTCTTTTAATACCTCTAGAGGTGTTCTATGATCAGCCAGTTCAAATTGTGTCTGAGTTTTACCTTCTTCTCTGTCTGTATATCCTCCAACATCAGCAGAAGAACCTGCACTTATTTGAGAAATTCCATATTTTATTAACTCTCTTCTTAACTCAGCAGTTTCTCTCGTTGAAAGAATCATTCCAGTAAATGGAACAGCTAATCTTATTATAGCCACAATATTTCTAAATGTATCATCATCTATTTGATGAGGATATTCATCTAAACTCATTCCTTCAGCTTTTTTTATTCTAGGTACAGATATTGTATGGAATCCTACTCCGTAATGCTTTTCTAAATATTCATTATGCATCATTAATGCTATAATTTCATATTTATAATCTGCTAATCCAAAAAGAACTCCTGCACCAACATCATCTATTCCACCTTCCATTGCTCTATTAAAAGCAGTTAAATGATATTCATAATCTCCTTTTAAAGATTTAGGATGAACTTTCTCATAGGTTGGCTTATGATATGTTTCTTGAAATAAAATATATGTCCCTATTTCAGCATCTTTTAATTTTTTATAATTTTCAACTGTTGTTGCTGCAATATTTACATTTATTCTTCTTATAGAACCATTTTCAAATTTAGTTGTATAAACTGCATCAATAGCTTCTAGTACGTAATCAATAGGTACATTTACAGGATCTTCTCCTAATTCTAAAGCAAGTCTTTTATGTCCCATTTTCTCTAATAATTTAACTTCATTTTGAATTTGTTCTCTAGTTAGTTTTTTTCTTGGGAATTTATTATCTCTTTTATATCCGCAGTATGTACAATTATTTACACAATAATCACTTACATAAAGAGGTGCAAAAACAACTATTCTATTTCCATAAATTGATTTTTTCAACTCTCCTGCAATTTCATAAAGTCTTTTCTTTTGATTTTCATCTTTTATCTGTAAAAGAGATGCAACCTCTTTATGTGTTAATCCCTCTTTATTGCTAGCTTTATCTAGTATTCTATCTATCTCTTTATAATCTGTTATTTTAGATTCTTCTAATAATTTTTCTATATATTCTTGATCAATAAAATTTATTTTCTTTTCCATCTGACATTATCTCCTCTTGTTAGTATTGGCTGAAAACCAGCTTCTAAAATGCTATTTTCAATCTTTAGTTTCTCTTCTGCTGACTCTTTACCTAAAAAGACCTTTCCATTGTATAAAGCATATTTTTTTCTGCATTCCATTGGAGAAAGATTTGGCATAATTACATTAGCTCCTGCTTTAAATCCTTTCTCTCTTCCCTTAGGATCTATTGTTCCCAAAGCAGTTGTTGCTGGTAATAATACATCTGGTAAAAGAAGCCTTATTATTGCAAGTAAAGTAATTGTATCGTAAGCAGTTCCTCCATTTTCATTTTTTAAAGGAGTATCTTCATGAGGAATAAATGGTCCAATGCCTACCATATGCGGTTTAAGTTTTTTTAAAAAAATTAAATCTTTAGCATAGTCTATTAGTTTTAACCCTAGTAATCCTATTAAAAATCCACTTCCCACTTGATATCCAATTTCTTTAAGAGATTCTAAACATTTTTTTCTATTATCTAAAGACATATTTGGATGAAGCTCTTTATAAAGTTTCTCATTTACTGTTTCATGTCTCAATAAATATCTATCTGCTCCTGCTTCATATAATCTTTTAAAAGATTCTTCTCCTCTTTCTCCAAGAGAAAGAGTAATAGCTATGTCTGAGTATTTACCTTTTAAAGTTTTTATTATACTTTCTAAAAGCTCATCAGAAAAATAACTATCTTCTCCACCTTGAAAAACAAAGGTTCTATATCCTAATGAATAACCTCTATAACAACACTCTAAAATTTCTTCTTTAGATAATCTATATCTATTAGCTTTTTTATTAGAAGCTCTAATACCACAATAAAAACAATCACATTTGCATATATTAGAAATTTCTATTAATCCTCTAAAAAAAACAGTATTTCCATAATATTGTTTTCTTACTTCATATGCTTTATCTATTAAATAATCTCTATCTTCTTCTGTTAGATTAGTAAGTAACACTTCTAACTCTTCCTGTGATAAATCATTTTCTATAGATAATTTATCTATTAAATACCTCATCCTTCACCTCCAAAAGTATATAACATACCAATTATATACCCTTTTTGTCCAGAAAGACAAGTTTATTTTTACTTTTTATAATAATGGAATATTTTTAGCTTTACACTCTTCTATTACTTCTTGTGGCCATAAAGAAGCCTGAACTTCACCAATATGTAGTTTATCTAAGAAAAACAGACATAATCTTGACTGCCCGATTCCGCCACCTATTGTGTACGGTAACTCTCCTGCTAAAAGTTTTTTATGAAACTCTAACTCTTTTCTTTTCTCTGCTCCTGCTATCTCTAACTGTTTAGCTAACGATTCCTCTGATACACGAATTCCCATTGACGATAACTCCAAACCTATTTTTAATGGTTCATAATATACAATTATATCTCCATTTAAATCCCAATCATCGTAATCTGGTGCTCTTCCATCATGTTTCTCTCCTGATTCTAAAACTTTTCCTATTTCACTTATAAATATTGCTCCATATCTTCTTGCATGTTCATGTTCTCTCTCTTTTGGAGTTAATTTTGGATAAAGTTTTTCTAACTCTTGAGATGTTATAAATGTTATCTCTTCAGGTAATTTCTTTGAAAGTTGAGGGTAAATATTTCTAATATAACTTTCTGTATCTTTTAATGAACTATATATTTTTTTTACAGTTTCTTGTAAAGTTTCAGTTGTTCTATCATCCTTTTCTAAAACTTTTTCCCAGTCCCATTGATCTACATAATAAGAATGAATTGGACTTAAATCTTCATCTCTTCTGATTGCGTTCATATCTGTATAAAGACCTTTTCCAGAGTCAAAACCATATTTATGAAGAGCCATTCTTTTCCATTTTGCTAAAGAGTGAACTATTACTGCTTCTTGTTTACACTTTGTATCAAAAGCTACTGCTCTTTCGATACCATTTAAATCATCATTTAAACCACTTTCAGGTGTTACAAATAAAGGCGCTGAAACTCTTGTTAAATCAAGTTTTTTAGCTAAATCTCTTTCAAAGAAATCCTTTACTTCTTTAATTGCAATCTCTGTTTCCATGATATCTAACTTTGTCTTATACATAATACTACCTCCAATTTTTTTATAAAAATAAAAAACTCTTAACATCTCCATTAGCGGAAATAGTTAAGAGTTCTAATTTAATATTATATAATACACCTACTTAAAGATGCACCTAAATAAATTTACTTTAAACAAATAAATCTACCTAATTAAATTTAAATTCTTTTTTATTTCGAGATAACGGAAATTATTCATCACAAATTTCAATAAATTATTATTGTTATTATTGTTATTATTATTACAATTATAATTATTATTATTGAAATTTATAGACATAACTTCCTCCTCTTTTTAAAAATTTATTTTTATTATTTGACTAATAATAAAACTTTTTTGTAAAATTGTCAAGTTTTTTTTATAAAATTTCTACATCTGCTGAAACTTTATAGATAACATCTTTTCTTTCTACAAATATTTCAGTTTTATTTTTTAAATTTTCTTCTGTTTTTATTTTTAATAATAACTCTCTTGATGGATTTATAGCTCTAGGATGCCCCACAAGATTAAGCATACTATAATCACCATTAGTATCTCCATATGCGTAACTTTCTGATAAATCAATATCATATTTTTCACAAAAATTATTTATTGCTATCATTTTATTTTTCGAATCCCACATTGGAGAAATATCTCCTGAAAGTTTTCCATCTTCAAAATGATATATTGATCCACAATAATCATCTGCTCCCCACTTTTTAGCCATTCTTGAAACTAAAAAATCTGGGCTTCCAGAAATAAAAATTACTTTATGTCCTTGTTCCTTATGCCATTTTATCATATCTCTTGTAAATTTATATACTCTATTTCCTTTTAATTCTAATACTTGATCTGAAATAAAATCATTGTATTGAAGAGATAATCCTTTTATAGCATCAACATATGTTGTTGTTATTTCTTCTAGATATTTATCATAGTCTCCTACTCTTTCATCCCATTTTTTAAAAGCATCCTTTACCTTTAATTCATATTCTCTAATATCAAGTAATTCGTACTTTATAAGTTTCTTAAAATGCTCTGTTAATAGTGAGTTTCTATAAATTGTTCCATCAATATCAAAAAATGCTGCTTTCATACTTTATACCTCCTATGAGTTTATTATTACAACTCTTTTACTGTTTCAGCAATCCATTTACAGAATCTCTCTCCTGTTTGGTTTGCTATTTCTACAACTTCTTCATGTGAATGTGGTTTAGTAGCTATTCCTGTAGCCATATTAGTTATACAAGAGATTCCTAATATTTTAATTCCTAAGTAGTTAGCCACTATTGACTCTGGAACTGTCGACATTCCAACTGCAGATGCTCCCATTGTCATCATCATTTTTACTTCCGCAGCTGTTTCATATGTTGGACCTGAAGATCCCAAGTATACCCCTTCTTCAAATTCAATATTAAGTTTATTAGCTACTTTTTTTGCTTTTTCAATTAAAGCTTTACTATATGTTTCAGACATATCTGGAAATCTCGGTCCAAATCTTTCATCATTTGACCCAATTAATGGATTTGTTCCAAAAAAGTTTATATGATCATTAATTATCATTAACGTTCCTGGCTTAAAATCTCTATTTGCTCCACCAGCTGCATTACTTACAATCATTGTCTCTATTCCAAATTTTTTAAATACATATTGAGGATATGTAACCTCTTTCATATTATACCCTTCATAGTAGTGAAATCTTCCTTTCATTACTAAAACTTCTACATTATTTATTGTACCAAAAACTAATTCTCCTGCATGGCCTGCAACTGTTGAAATAGGAAAATTTGGTATATCTTTATAAGGTATTACAACCTTATTTTCAACATATTCTACTAATCCACCTAATCCAGATCCTAAAATTATAGCTATTTTAGGTCTATTTATAACTTTAGAATTTAAAAACTCTACAGTCTCCATTACTTTATTATACATAATATTTTCTCCCCTTATTTTTTAGATAAAAAGGGTAGATCTCTCCACCCTTGTGTTTTTTTACTATTAGAAAACTATTTTTGAGAATGTTTCATCTAATCTTACTTTTTCTTCTTTTAGCTCTTTCATTAACTTGTCTACAATCTCTTGACAACTTAAAGCTTCTTTAACTAATCCAGCAACCTGTCCTGACATAACACTTCCATTCTCTATATCTCCATCTACAACTGCTAATCTTAATTTTCCTTTTCCTAAATCTTCAATCTCCTCTTTCGGAGCTCCCTTTACCTCTAATTCTAATATTGCTTTAGCAAATTTATTATTTAATACTCTTACAGGATGTCCTGTATAATTTCCTGTTGTAACTGTTGATCTATCTTTAGCTTTTAATACTAAATTTTTATAATTTTCATGAACATCACACTCATGAGCAACTATAAATATAGTTCCAACCTGAATAGCCTCTCCTCCTAAAGCTAAAGCTGCTAAAAATTGCTCTCCACTTGCAATTCCTCCTGCAACTATAACAGGAATTGAAACCTCTCTAGCTACTTGAGTTGCTAAAGACATAGTTGTAATTTCTCCAATATGTCCTCCTGCTTCTAATCCTTCTGCAACTACCGCATCTGCACCTATTCTTTCCATTCTTTTTGCTAAAGCTACTGATGCTACTACTGGTATAACTTTTATTCCAGCTGCTTTTAATTTCTCCATATATATTCCTGGATTTCCTGCACCTGTTGTTACAACTTTAACACCTTCTTCTATACAAACATCTATTTGCTCTGCAACACTTTCCATCATTAACATTAAGTTAACTCCAAAAGGATTATCTGTAATAGATTTTGCCTTTTTAATCTCTTGTCTTAAAACTTCTGGCGGCATTCCTCCACCAGCAATTATACCTAATCCTCCAGCTTTAGACACATGTCCTGCTAAATTTCCATTTGATATCCACGCCATTGCTCCCTGGATAATTGGATATTTAATTCCTAATAATTCACAAATTCTATTTTTTTGCATCTTCTTTCCTCCCAAAATTAAGAGTTTACCTCTTTGGTTCTCAACTCTTGTCTCAGCTTTAAAAATTTATCAAAAGTTTCTCTCGAACTATTTATTATTAACTCTTCTGGATAATCAACTTCTTCCAAAAGTTCAATTGCTCTTTGAAACTCTCCTATGTGACCTGAATAATGAGCATCTGTTCCTAAAGCTATGTAGCATCTCTCTTTTTTAGCTAGTTCTAACATTTTTTTACAATTTTTCTTTGAACCAACTCTTGTAATTGTTCCTAAAGAGGTGTTATTAACTTCTAACGCCACGTTATTTTCTTTAGCTGCCTTCACTATTTTTTCATAGTCCACTGGAAAAATTGGATTCCCCAGATGCACTATTATATCAGCTTTTTGCTTTTTTATCAAACTCAATATAGCTTGTGTATTTTTCTCGATATCATCTATGTTTCCATATTCATCTACAACGTGGAATCCTGCTAAAACTAACTCCATATTTTCATAAATTTTTTGATTTATATCTAACTTTCCATTTTCATTTAAAATATTAGCCTCTACTCCTTTTATAACTCTTACCCCTTCTATTTCTTTTGGTAAAATAGCAATATTAACAAGATGCCACCAATGTGGAGTATCTTGTAAAGCTGGTCCGTGATTAGTTATTGCTATAACTTCCATTCCTTTTTTTGAAGCTGCACCTATATTTTCTTCTAATGTGCTAAATGCATGAGGATTCACATTTGTATGAATATGTAAATCAATTTTATAATTTTTCATAGTTGATCTCCTTTAATAATTAAACTACATAAAAACTGTATAAAGAATATTAGCTACTACTCCAGCAACTATTCCACCAATTGTATGACTAAATATAGCTTTTCCTGTTAACTTTCTATAACCTAAACTATCCATCATTGCTACGTGAGTACTTAAATATCCACTCCATGTCATCCCCATAGCTGTAAATACTGCAATTTCTCTAGATGTTATTGCGCCATCATTGATAAATCTAGGTACTAATCCTAATGCAGCTCCTACTGCTCCTAATGATGTTATTGGAAATGCCAAAGCTTTTGCACTTGTAAATCCAAAAAGTGGCTTTAAAATAAATTGTAGTTTTTCACCTATATAAGGTAATAATGCAATCCCTTGATAAGCTTCTCCTGTGTAACCTTGTGGACCTGGTCCATTAGTTAGTAATAAAACTGTTGTACAAATTATCAAAACTCCTGGAATTATTTCCATTCCCATTTGTACTCCATTTTTTCCACCTTCTAATAAAGCTTCTAATAATCTTTCCAATACATTTCCATCCCTTATATCTCTATATTCAAAGAAATCTGAATCTACAGACTCATCTTCTAAAGATTCTTTTTTTTCATTAAAAATCTTTTTTGTAAAATTAATCATTAGATTAACACTTACTATACTACCTATAAAAGCTCCTAAGTTTCCTAGAATAACTGGAAATACAAGATTTTCATTCATACTACCACTTTGAGCTATCATAAATGTAGAAACTATAAATCCCATTCCAAAAGAAGTTCCTAAATTTGTTAAAGCTGGCAACTGATATTTCTTAAAATATTTAGTAAATCCTTTATCTGCTGATAAACTTAAAATAGCTGGATTATCTGAAATATATGTAGTTAAAACTCCTAAAGCTGCAGCTCCAGGTAATCTATATAATGGTTTCATTAGTGGTGATAATAATTTATTTAATATTGCAATTACTCCAAATTCTGATAAAATTCCTGCAAATGCTCCTGCAATAACTGATACTCCCATTATAAAGAACACTGTATTTAACAGTAAATCATGAGCCGTTTTTATAATTGTATTAATCATATTGATTCCACCCATTTTACTAGATGTTAAATAGATTAATGTCGAAAGTATTGCTATACATACAACACCTTCTAAGCCCATAGCTTTTTTTCTTCTTGATTTTTTTGCATCCATGTTTTTTCTCCTCTTTACTTCCTTGCTACCTTATAGAATATCTTAATTTTTACTATTTTTCAAATTTTTTTATAGGAATATATATATCTATTATCCCTCCAAAGCCATTTTCAAAGGGTACCACAACTTCATTTCCCACTTCAATAGAGTTTCCTTCAATTTCAAACTCATTATCTTTTATAAAACGATATAAATTTTCATAAGTCAACTTTATCATATCAAAAGTAGTTTTATGCTTTAACATAACACAAATTTTACTTTTTAAAACTTCTTCACCTGCTATTGATTGATTATCTGGAACTAAAATGCCAATTTTACTTAGTGGCAATTCCGATCCTTCGTACAAATCATGTTTTTTTACTTCTGATATATAAATTATTTCTTCTATATTATTTTTATTTCCTAACCTTTGTAATTTATCATATGTTTCTGCTATTTCTTTTTGATCCAAAGGATCTTTTATTTTTATAAAATATACTTTCATTTCTTTTAAATTAGTTATTTCAACTTTCTCTTCTAAATTGCTTAACATCTCTTTTAAACACACTATTTTTTCAGTTATCCTATTTTTACTTTTTCTTAACTCATCAATTTTTTTATCTATATCATAAATTTTCTCTTCTAAAAACTCTATATTTTTAGTTGGATTTTTTACTTTTATATAATTTTTTATCTCTTCTAAAGAAAATCCAGCTTCTTTTAACGTTATAATAAAAAATAAATCCCATATTTGAGAATTGGAATAGTATCTATACCCATTAATTTCATCTATATATTCTGGAACTAATATATCTTTTTTATGATAAAAAATAAGAGTTTGCTTTGAAATATTCGCCAATTTTGCTAATTCAGAAATTTTATATCTATTTTTCATATTTTCTCCTTGACAGTATAGTTAAGTATATAGTTTATAATACCATATATAACTGTTTATTTATATAATATTATTTTAATTTCATAGAGGAGAGAAAAATGTCACAAAATATCACTTTAGAAAATGGATGTGTCAAAAAATTATTCTTTAAGTTTGCTTTACCTAGTATTTTAGGAATGTTAATTGTTTCGCTTCAAATTATGGTTGATGGTCTTTTTTTAAGTAAGGGCGTCGGAGCACAAGGACTAGCAGCTGTTAATCTGTCCATGCCTCTTATTAATTTATTACTTAGTATTGCTCTTATGATTTGTATTGGTGGAGGAGTTTTAGTTGGAATAGCTTCTGGAAATGGAAATGAAACCAGAGCCAAAGGACTTACAAGTTTAACTTTAGTTTTACTTTTAACCACGCTTCTTATAATATCTGTTCTTCTATTATCAAATTTTGAAACAGTTATAATGCTTTTAGGAGCTAATGATGAAACTTATGTTCTTGTAAAGAAATACTTAGCTATACTTATTCCAGGTTCTATATTCTTTAGTATGCCTATTTTTACTGAAACTTTTGTCAGAATAGCTGGTAAACCTAACCAAGTTTTTATTAGTGGTTCTGTTTGCTTTATTGCTAATGTTTTTCTAGATTATATATTTGTTTTAAAATTAGGTATGGGAATGGAAGGAGCTGCTATAGCATCATGTTTTGCAAATATGTTTGGAGCCTTAACTCTTTTTCATCATATGCGTTTCGGAAAAATAATATGTACATTAAAAGATATTAAAGAGATTTTTTACAATGGTAGTTCTGAAATGCTAACTGTTATTTCAAGTGCCATTACCATCTATATTTTCAATATTATTATAATGAAAAATATTGGTGTCTTAGGTGTATCTGCACTAACTATTGTTTTTTATATTAATTCAATTGTCAACATATCTCTTTATGGTCTTTCTCAAGCTTTACAACCTATAATTTCATATAATTTAGGCGCTAACAGAATTGATAAAATTAAAGATGTTCTCAAAGTTGCTTTAAAATCTGGAGCAGCAATTGGATTAACAACTTTCATTGGAATGCACCTATTTGGCGATAAAATAATCTATCTTTTTTCAAATGGAAATAAGGAACTAGCAGATTTAACTAACAAAGCCATATTTTTCTTTACATTTGCATATTTATTATCATTTATTAATATAATATCTAGCAGTTTTCATACATCTATTGAAAAACCTTTTGAGTCAGCATTTATATCTTGTGGAAGATCAATTATATTTGTATTAATTCCTCTTTTTATATTACCTGTATTCATAGGTGAGATTGGTATCTGGTTAGCTATTCCTATTGCTGAACTTATTTGTCTCGGTATTAGCATTCCATTAATGAAAAAATCATTAAAAAAACTTCCTCTTTCTATTTAAGAGGAAGTTTTATTTTTCCATTTTCATATAATGGAGCAATATTAAAGATATCTACCTTTATGCAATATTCTAAATCATCTTCATAACCGATAGATTTCAAATAACTATAGTGTTTACTTTCAGATAAAATTTCTTTTACACTTGAAGTTAGATCTGCAATCTTTTTTACTGCTAATCCTAAATCATTCATTTCTAATTTAATTTTTTCAGACATTTTCTTTATAATCATTCCAGCACATAAACTATCATCTAATGAAAATTCATCATCTGTTCCTGCACAAAGAATAACAACATCCTTTTCACTTTCTAAAAGCTTTTCAGAAATAGCAGATATATTTAAATAGCAAGCTATATATAAATTATCAGCGCTTAAAGCATTCTCTATAGCTCGTGTTCCATTACTTGTTGTCATGAAAATTTCTTTTTCTTGGATAGCTTCCTTAGTGAACTCTAGAGGAGAATTTCCAAATTTAAACCCTTCTATTTTAAGTCCTCTCCTCTCTCCTGCTAAAAATCCATCCTTTTTCGCCTTCCATTTCTCTTTCGCTTCATCTATCTCTTTAAAGGGATATATACAGCTAGCACCATTTTGTAAAGCCGTAACCATAACTGTTGTAGCTCTTAATACATCAATTACAACAACATTTTTTCCATTAAACTCCTTTTTTAAGGCACATTTTGCTGATTCTAAAACCTCTACTCTCATATTTAATCATCTCCTTATTTTGTATTTTATAATATTTCTTTTGAAATTTAAAGAATTATATGGTAATAATAGTAGCAATATAAAAATATATGCGGGGTGTTCTTATGGGAACGTTGTCATCACGCTGACCGCGGAAGAGGAGCTGTTGCAAGTT
>OGWY01000043.1_pt1 | contig 78914 bp, 71 predicted proteins | sample 1576121 | NCBI WGS metagenome assembly OGWY01 (sample SAMEA3541543, study PRJEB24748) | human gut metagenome | biome: human gut; feature: human-associated habitat; material: faeces | place: China | collected 2012 | reverse complement strand
ATGACACTTATTGTATATGAACCATCCGTTGCTATTTTCCAAAAAACATTAGAGAGACGCGGGCAGCCAGCGCCGACGGACGATAGCCAGTGGCGCCAGCGCGACCAGGGCAACCAGAAAACGAAAGACCAGCAGCGCCATCGGCGAGGCGTTATCCAGTCCCCAGCGGGTGAAGATGGCCGCGCTGCCCCACAGCAGCACAAAAAGGGCCGTTGTCGCCTGCGAGGCGAGCAGAGAATAGCGAACGTGCATAGCATGCTCCAGAACGTCAAACACAAGGTATCAAGCGTCATACCGGCAGGTAAGCGCCTGCTAAAGACGGCGTTAAGCGCCGAAAACTACCCGGTCTGGAGGGGGAGGCGGTGGGCAGAGCGTGGCGAAGCGATGATGAGGCGCAGACGTCATCCACCCCGCGTCGAAAGCGGCGCCGGGCAAAGTCTCGCTAGAGAGGGCGTAATGCGTCATGGAATGCCTCGTGAAATGTTCCTGTCAGCATCCTGGCACAGACCGTTGCGAAGTGACAACTGCCCTTTATGGCTGATCCATCCCGAGGTTGTTTATTTTTAATCGTAAATAAACGTAAAGGCGGCCTCGGCTTATTCAGCCGTGGTTTTTAATCGGCTATAAAACAAAGCAGTCTGCTTGCTACTTCGAAAATAACGATATGAAGCCAAAACTGACGCATGCTCTCTTTTTAATTCCTTTTTTGTTGTTGGCAGGATGCTCCTCCTCACCGAAACAGGCAAAGAACACAAAATCTCATGCGGATATGACCATTGATAGCGGATCGGACGATCTGATCCCGGTGGTGGCGGCCCTGCATGATCAGATGCACACCTGGCAGGGAACCCCCTATGAATGGGGCGGTACTGAACAAAGCGGCGTCGACTGCTCGGGTTTCGTCTGGCGCACGCTGAAGGATCGCTTTAACCTGCCGATGGAGCGGATCACCACCCGCGAGCTGCTGCACATGGGCGTGCGGGTCAATAAGCGGGATTTACGTCCCGGCGATCTGGTGTTCTTCCGCACCCGGGCCGGGATGCACGTTGGCTTTTACGATACCGATCATAATTTCCTTCACGCCTCGAGCAGCCAGGGCGTGATGCGCTCTTCGCTGGACAACCCTTACTGGGAATCGGCGTTCTATCAGGCGCGTCGTCTGCCGAAGGAGTATAACGCGCAGATCACCATGAACAGCGACACCCTGCATCTGGCGAAGAATCGCCGCTAAAAAAAAGCCGCAGCCAGGGCTGCGGCGGGTGGTTCTGCGGTTAATCAGAACTGGTAGGTCATACCCAGCGCGACGATGTCGTCATCGTTGATGCCGAGTTTGTTATCGCTTTTCAGCTGGTTGATTTTGTAATCCACGAAGGCGTTCATGTTTTTGTTGAAGTAGTAGGTCAGGCCCACGTCAATGTAGTTAACCAGATCCTCACTTCCCACCCCTTCGATATCCTTCCCTTTCGACAGCACATAGCCGAGGGACGGACGCAGACCGAAGTCGAACTGATACTGCGCCACCGCTTCAAAGTTCTGCGCTTTGTTGGCAAAGCCGCCGCTGATCGGGGTCATCTTGCGGGTTTCAGAGTACATGGTCGCCAGGTAGATATTGTTGGCGTCATATTTCAGGCCGGTCGCCCAGGCTTCCGCTTTCGAACCCTGGCCGCGGGCCAGCAGGTTCTGATCGTTGGTACGGTCGGAGCTGGTGTAGGCTGCGCTGACGGCGAAGTCGCTGCCGCCGAAATCATAGCTTAACGAGGTGCCGACGCCGTCGCCGTTCTGTTTCTTCGCTTCACGGCCTTCGTTTTTACCCTGGTACTGCAGGGTCAGATCCAGGCCATCCACCAGACCGAAGAAGTCGGTGTTGCGGTAGGTCGCCAGGCCGCTGGCGCGCTTGGTCATAAAGTTATCGGTCTGGGCAGAGGAATCGCCGCCGAATTCCGGGAACATATCGGTCCAGGCTTCCACGTCGTACAGGGCGCCAAGGTTACGACCGTAATCGAAGGAGCCGTAGTTCTTCAGCTTCACGCCGGCGAACGCCAGACGGGTTTTCTGGCTGGAGTCGCTCTCGGTTTTGTTACCGGAGAATTCAGATTCCCAACGGCCATAGCCAGTCAGGTCGTCGTTAATCTGCGTTTCGCCTTTAATACCGAAACGCACGTAGGTCTGATCGCCATCCTTGCTGTCATAGTCGCTGAAATAGTGCATGGCTTTGATCTTGCCGTACACATCCAGCTTGTTCGCGTTCTTATTATAAACTTCCGCTGCCTGCGTCGCTGTTGAAGCCACAAAGCCCATCATCATTAATGCCAGAGTACTCTTTTTCATTATTCAGTCCTGGTGATTTATTTATACGCGCTATTCAATTGCGGGCGCTCGCCCATCAAAAACTGGAGGTTTTTTAACGCCGGGATATTAAATATTTATGACAAGATGGAACTTTTTATAAAAAAGGGTATTTAAATGTATCTGACATATTTTTGTCACATTCCCTCTCCAGAATGCCCGATCCCGCGCAATAAAATGGCGCGCCCGCCGCCCCGGGTGTTGGCAAGCGGGCCGACTCCTGCTACAACATCAGCTCGATATCGATATTCCTTTTGAACGGCAGAGAATCATGAGTGAAAGCCAGACGCTGGTGGTAAAACTGGGCACCAGTGTTTTAACAGGCGGGTCCCGTCGCCTGAACCGCGCCCATATCGTCGAGCTTGTGCGCCAGTGCGCACAGTTGCACGCCATGGGACACCGTATTGTCATCGTGACCTCCGGGGCCATTGCCGCCGGGCGCGAGCACCTTGGTTACCCGGAACTGCCCGCCACCATCGCCTCCAAGCAGCTGCTGGCGGCGGTGGGACAAAGCCGTCTGATCCAGCTGTGGGAACAGCTGTTTTCTATCTATGGCATTCACGTTGGCCAGATGCTGCTGACCCGCGCCGACATGGAAGACAGAGAACGGTTCCTCAACGCCCGCGACACTCTGCGCGCGCTGCTGGATAACAGCATCGTCCCGGTCATTAACGAAAACGACGCCGTCGCCACCGCGGAAATCAAAGTGGGCGATAACGACAATCTCTCCGCGCTGGCCGCGATCCTCGCAGGGGCGGATAAGCTGCTGCTGTTAACCGACCAGCCAGGCCTGTTCACCGCCGACCCGCGCAGCAACCCGCAGGCGGAGCTGATTAAAGACGTCTACGGCATCGACGACGCGCTGCGCGCCATCGCCGGCGATAGCGTCTCCGGACTCGGCACCGGCGGCATGGGCACCAAGCTGCAGGCCGCGGACGTCGCCTGCCGGGCGGGGATTGATACCATCATCGCCGCCGGGAACCGTCCGGACGTCATCGGCCATGCCATGGCAGGCCTGCCGGTAGGTACCTGCTTCCACGCCCAGGAGTCTCCGCTGGAGAACCGTAAGCGCTGGATCTTCGGCGCGCCGCCGGCGGGGGAAATCACCGTCGATGCGGGCGCGACCCAGGCGATCCTCGAAAGAGGCAGCTCGCTATTGCCAAAAGGGATCAAAATCGTCAGCGGCAACTTCTCCCGCGGCGAAGTGATCCGCATCCGCAATAGCGAAGGACGCGACATCGCTCACGGCGTCAGCCGCTACAACAGCGATGCGCTGCGCCTTATCGCCGGCCAGCACTCGCAGCAAATCGATGCCATTCTGGGCTATGAATACGGCCCGGTGGCCGTCCACCGCGATGATATGATCATCCGTTAAGGAGCTGAAAATGCTGGAACAAATGGGCATTGCCGCCAAAGCGGCCTCCTGGCAGCTGGCGTTACTCTCCAGCCGGGAAAAGAATCAGGTACTGGAAAAGATCGCCGATTATCTGGAAGCGCAGACCGACGATATTCTGCGCGCCAACGCGGAAGATTTAGCCGAAGCTCGCGCCAATGGCCTGAGTGAAGCGATGCTTGATCGCCTCGCGCTGACCCCGGCGCGTCTGAGCGGCATCGCCAACGATGTGCGCCAGGTGTGCAATCTGGCCGATCCGGTCGGCCAGGTGATCGACGGCGGGCTGCTGGACAGCGGTCTGCGTATTGAACGTCGCCGCGTCCCGCTGGGGGTGATTGGCGTGATTTATGAAGCGCGTCCTAACGTGACGGTCGACGTCGCCTCCCTGTGTCTGAAAACCGGCAACGCGGCGATCCTGCGCGGCGGGAAAGAGACCTGGCGCACCAACGCCGCCACGGTGAAGGTGATCCAGCAGGCGCTGCAGGAGTGCGGTCTGCCGGCCGCCGCGGTACAGGCTATCGAGAGCCCGGATCGCGCGCTGGTGGGCGAAATGCTGAAGATGGATAAATACATCGATATGCTGATCCCTCGCGGCGGCGCGGGCCTGCACAAGCTGTGCCGTGAGCAGTCAACGATCCCGGTGATCACCGGTGGGATTGGCGTGTGCCATATCTTCGTGGATGAAACCGCCGAGATCGCCCCCGCGCTGAAGATCATCGTCAACGCCAAGACCCAGCGGCCGAGCACCTGCAATACCGTGGAAACGCTGCTGGTGCACCGCAACATCGCCGATACCTTCCTGCCGGCGTTGAGCAAGCAGATGGCCGAGAGCGGCGTCACCCTGCACGCCGCCCCTTCCGCCCTCCCCGCGCTGCAAAACGGCCCTGCGAAGGTCGAGCCGGTGAAAGCGGAGCAGTATGACGACGAGTATCTGTCGCTGGATCTGAACGTCAAAGTGGTGGCTGATATGGATGAGGCTATCGCCCATATCCGCGAACATGGCACCCAGCACTCCGACGCCATCCTGACCCGCACCCTGCGTAACGCCAACCGCTTTATCAATGAAGTGGACTCTTCCGCGGTATATGTGAACGCCTCCACGCGCTTCACCGACGGCGGCCAGTTCGGCCTCGGCGCGGAAGTGGCGGTCAGCACCCAGAAGCTGCACGCCCGCGGCCCGATGGGGCTGGAAGCGTTAACCACCTATAAGTGGATTGGTTTCGGCGACGATACCATTCGTGCGTAAATGAGAACGGGCGATGCAAAAATAGGCAGTTGATTCCACTGGCTATTGACGCATCGCCCGCTAAGTTCTAACCTTTTGCCTCGTGATTCACGCTCGTGAACACCTCTTGCAGGGCCGATATAGCTCAGTTGGTAGAGCAGCGCATTCGTAATGCGAAGGTCGTAGGTTCGACTCCTATTATCGGCACCATCACGTAAAAATCCTTATAAATCAATAAGTTAGACTTAAAAATCTGCCTTTTATTCATCTATAAGAATCGGTAAATCATCCCTCATAACTGCCGTTATGGTTGATATGGCAATTGGGAATGTTAACTGTAACGGCCTGTAGTTGTACAGCTCGAACAGGTACAAGCTCAACTCGAAGCCTATGACGTTGCCAGCGTCTCTAATCAATCCCAACACTTTTAACCGTTCCACACTTAGCGCGGTGTCCCGTAACAGCCTGTCGTGATGACACGCCACGGATAAACGAGCAAATGATGGGAATCCTAACCAGTCCGGGAAAGGGGCTGGCTCTCTCGTGGTGTTCACCGTGCCATAAACGAACGGTACTCGATAAGAGAACGGTTAACTGAAAGATGCGCATAAGGCGCTTGTTATGGTGTCCCATCACGGCGCTAAATGGCTGCTATTGTCTTGAAATCACTCATGCCGATTCAATCAGGTGAGCCAATGCCAGCAATCTCACGCGCTGCTCTGATAATCCGCCCAATTTGTAACGTCCCGCAAGTTCATAACCTACTCTGTCCAGCTTCTGTAGCATTGGGACAGGAATATTCAGGGCGAGATTTTGAGTTAACGGAATTGCATCCCCTTGAGACTTCAGAGGATTACACGGATAAAGCGTCATTCAAGCCTCCTGAGCATCTCACCGATTGCCAGTGTTAAACGCTGGTCTTCTGATACCACACCTTGACCAATCTGTTCAGAAAGCTTTTCCAGCTTTTTGATAAGCGATGGATGCAGCGTCATCAAAAGATTACAACTTACTTTCTGACCATATTCATTGAAAAGTTGAATCATTTAGCCCTCCCATCGACTGAGCAACTTCAGCCGCTTCTGAGGCTGCTGTTATGGCTTTGTTTCGTTTTGTCTGTGCTTCAAGGATTCGTACAGTTGCATCACGCTGCAAGCGGGTGACCTTTGAAGAAGCTGCTTTCAGAATCCCGTCACAGAACGCTTTATGCTGGTTACTCATAGCGCTGGTGGCCTTAACGTAATCAGCGGGATTGATACCTATAGCTTCACAGAAAGGCTGTACAGCGTCGATAGCAGTCACTGTATGACGTTGCATTAACTGAGCCTGTAAAGTGGCAATCTGAGCCTTGTAAGCGGCCTCAGTGACTTTGTTAGTCATTACCCACCTCATCGGCTACAATCACAGACAGATAGGATTCAAACGGTTTGATTCCCGATAACGCCTCTTCAGCCTGTTTCACCAATACATTGTAAGCATGGATGGCATTATTTACCTTATTCGCTTTCTCAGTGATTACTGCATCAACAAATTTCTCAGCGGCTTTCTTACATGCCTTTTCAATCTCAGCAAGCGGGTTATGTTTTGGTGACTGCTGTAATGGTACAAACTTGATAAATCCAGCGCCCATTTCATACACAATATAATTCTCATTCATCATGTTCTGAATAATGGTCTGTACCATCGCTGGGTGTGTAACCTGTCGGATTCTGAATCCATAATCTTCGACTGGCTGAGACATTAGTTGCTTAGTCTTGACAGCAATAAGAGTATCTTTATTCAGGCTGTCTGCGTTGTAAATATCCTTTGCATCTTCGATATTTTCCAGTGCAGCTTTAATTTTGGGGATGAAATGTGATTCGATTTCAATTCGTTTCTGTGTAGGACTATTCATTATTAACTCTCGTGAAATTCAGATACAAAAATACACCACACAGGCCGTCTTTTACGTAACCCGTGTAGTGTCATCTGGAATGTGTAAAGGGTTGGCTAACCTGTCTCCGAGGAAGGATGCCACAGGAAAGCCATTAATTTTTCAGGAAATCAATCTAATACACAAATGTTAACATAATGTTAAATTCTGTCAAGGGGTTTAAGTTTCAGGCAGATAGCCTTAATGATTTCATACCGTCTGGTTTTAGTCATCATACGAGGCAGGGTGTAACCAGAGGGAGATGTAATTCCTGTTAATTCGGAAAGGCTCTTATACTGCATGTAGAATTGATGTGTCTTTTCAGCTACGATAGTAAAGTATTTCTTTCTTTTTTTCATTCATATTAATAATCCTTAAACAGGAAAGGTCACCCCCCATGATAAAACCTGAGAAAGTGACCCTCCAGCTATTCTCATCTATCTAAGACCCTGTTGACCGATTTTGATAAATGAGCATTACTGTATTATTATCATACGGAACTGTGTTTTTGTCCAGTGGTATTTTGTTATTACAGAAATTGATGAATTGTTATTATTTGTGGGGTGGATGGGATGGTGGAAATACATATTTAGCACTTTTTGCTATTGACGTAATTTTTACGATTGATATAATGCATTAAGACCTTTACAGATTATCTTTAAAGTTTTCTGATTATCACTAATTGAATACTACAATAAGAAAATGGCTTACGCCAAAAGCCATTAAAATCTTATTATCTCTTCAAAGATACTTAATCAATACCTTTAAAGATTACTGTTAAGATGTGGAATCACCAATCAAGGAATTATCCTTTCAACATTCGCATGGCTTCGCGTTGTCATGCTTCTTGCTTTCGCCTTGTAATCTATTCAGATAGCCTATCAGAACCCCTGTATGCCATTCTGAAGCGTTCCCAATATCAACCTACATTCTCCCCTCAAGGCCCATCATAAGCCCTCAGAGAGCGCTAAAATAGCTCAGGTTACAATTGCATCAAACCATTGCGTTTGATATAATAATCAACCTGTTAGAGATGAGTTCTCTTTGAGTTGTGGGAATATCTGGTGTCGTTGCTTAAGCCCCCGTTGAGTCGGGATAGCTTGAGAGTTCAACTAGTCCAGCCATATCTAAAGAGATTTATCAAATGGCAGACATTCACAATAAGAGTGAATACTAAACAACCCCAAATTGTTGAGTCACCTCACCCTACAGCAATATTGTGAATTGCAACTTTTCAGACCTTCCCATCTGTTAAGCCATAGACAATCCATCACGGTGAAAAGGGTTCCTTCCCATCAAGCGTTAATCGCTGGTGGGCTGAATGATTTTCCACACCGGAGACTGGAAGAATGAAATCTACTGTACAGACATCAAACCGATTTTTGTTTCTTACCGGAAACGAAGACTTCACCATCCGAAAAACTGCTGCGGCAAAGATTGCCAGAGCACGCGGTCAGCGTTTCTTTGTTCACATCTGCAAGAGACATGGTGCTAGTGAACATTATTCAAGCTGCATGGCTTGTGTTGAATGCCAGAAACAATGGTACAGGGATAACGGTAAGCATAAGCCGGATCCAGACATCAAACCTTTTAGCTCTGCCTATACAATTGCAGCGGTATTTTTCAAAGGTATTAGGCTGTGAGTAGATGATACATCCCTCCCTGCGAAAACAAAGAGGGAGGGCAAGATTACTTAATCACAACTTTAACTTCTTTTTCCTGCCAGCTTGATTTGTTAAATGACTGACCGTAAATGAGTTTTAGTGTGCTTTCCCCTTTCTTTTCACCAATGAAGTGAAGCACTTCTTCACCACCGCACCCTACAGCACCTTTCGGACAGTCTTTTGACTGCTCATATCCTCCAGAAACGAAAATCAATCCATCAGGAAGGTCTTTAATCATCCAGCCGTAACCCGTAGTCGGATTGGACTCAAGGGATAATTTGACATCTTTACCGACTTCACCTGTTACAATGGTAGTTTCGTTTGCAGCATTAGCAGTTATAGCAGCGGACATCATAGCGCCAAAAACGATAGTCTTAACTTTATTCATGTTTATTCTTCCTTTTCACACATCAATCGACCGAAAATCCAGTGATGAAGCAATATCTGGTTTTTCCATCTGCATGAATGAATCATGACAGACTATAAATCCATTTCGAATGGCATTAATCTTATTTTTCCCCAAATTGGGTAAGGTCGTTTGATAGTCCAATGTTCATACATGATGGAACATATCTGTGAAGGTCTGGAAGATTTGATGAGCAGATGAATACCTGCTTAGAAGGCGAACCTGAGAAAGTAGCGGTTAACAAGCAATTTATCAACATATCTACAATGAAATCAACAAGAAAGCCCCGCTAAGATGCAGGGCGTGACTCTAAATTAAGCTAATTCTTTGAGACTCTTACTGACCTTTGCCACTGTTGCCCTTGAGCAATTCACCGTTTCCATTACGTCACTGTAGGACATACCAGCCTGTAACAGCTTGGCTATTCTCTCATTGCGCTGTGTGTCCTCTGGACGGCCTTTGTATTTCCCGTCTGATTTGGCCTTTACAATGCCCTGAGCCTGTCTTCTTTTACGGTCTGTGTAATCTTTTCTGGCAATGGCCGCTAACATGTCCAACATCATCCCGTTTAACGCCTCAAGCATTCTGCTGGTGAACTCATCTCCTGACTGAATAAGCTGGTGGCTTGTTGGCAGGTCTAAGGCAACCACTCTCACACCTTTCTCATTAATCAGTGACCGTAACTTGTTCCAGTCTTCGCCGCTCAAACGTGACAGGCGGTCTACCTGCTCCACTAAGAGAACATCTCCCTTCTGTGCAATCTCAAGCAGTCTGAACAACTCAGGACGCTTTAGAGATGCACCTGATTCATTCTCTGTAAAGTAGCTTGAAATGGTCATACCGTTGGCTGTAGCGAACTCATCCAACTGACCTTTGGCGCGTGTTGCGTCTTGCTGAGTGGTGGAAGCTCTGAGGTAAGCATAGACACGTGAAGTCATGATAGTGAACCGTAGCAGTCTGTTTAAGATGGTTCAATTATATCAGTCTGTTTTGCATGGTTCAATAAATCATCTTTGGAGTGAACTGGTTCAGTAAATCGGTGCCTCTTGAGGTATACCTTAACCAGACTGGAAACAGTGTGTAAATTACCAGTAAGTTCACTGTAATCACCGCAGAACAGAAAAGTGGCTTGAGGTCAACGCTGGCAAGCCTTCTGAGAAGAAAACATGGAGTGTAAGAGAACTGTTAATCACTGTTAAATAAACGAATAATCATTCAAATTAATCAGTGTTTTCGGGTTTTTTATGTATAACTATGCACTTTTCAGGAGTGAAAAAGAAAGGCCGTCAGATAATAGCGGCCTTATCCACGATAACTTAAACACACAAAAAGTTATTGCGTTTAGTTTTTAATAGCATTAATAGGAGTTAACTCTTTTGACTGCATCATATTATAACGCCCTGTTGTTGCATCATAAGTCAACAAACCCTTCTCTTTTATATCAGAGAGGAACGACAAAAAATCTGCGTGAGATGACATGTCTTTATATTTGAAGTAGACGTCGGCAATCCCATTTATCTTCTTAGCCACAGAATGATACTGTAAATCTAAATGTCTCTTTTTTTCATCAATATCTTCAAGCTCATTTTTCTTTTCATTCAAACGAGATTGCGCATTTTCATACTCTTTGTTAAGAGATTCTCTGGATGTATCAATCTTAGCCTTTCTCATTTCTAGGATAGACAGCCTGACTCGTTGTCTTGCCTCTGTGATTTCTCTATTAGACTTTTCCCTCTCTTTAAATAAAGCCTCTGCATTCTCGAACTTAACTCTTTCTTGGGTAATAGCAGAGTCATCTATATATTTATTGATTATTTTTTCCTTATCAATTTCCCTTTGCTTTTCGATGGCTTTTTTATGTGCTATTGAAAGCCATTGAGGGAAATATGGCGAAAGAGCGGCTAACGCACACCCCAGCAACAAAGGAAGCGCCAAAAAATGCACGTAAAAATAGCTTTGAGAGGTTATGTCAATGATTCTCTCCTCTACCGGCTTACTACTCATAAAAAGCCTGGCTAAATTCTGCCAGTTAAATCCCAGCCACGCAAAGAAAACATAACCCCATAAAGGACTAGAAATTCTTTCCTTTAAGACCTGCTTTATCTGCTCAACAGGCTCTTTCTCAATTTCACTCATACCCACCCCTTATAACCCTTTCATATTTTGGCTGGCATTTAATCTGCACAGATTCTGCGCAAAGCCTATAGTACTATTGTGCCGTCAGGAGAGCTATTGACAGATGCGTCAAAATTGACCTGTTCCACGTACTGAGCAAGCTCTTTGAGTGAAGCCCCTTGACTGTAAGTCTTGAAAGACTCTGTACTCCCCCTCTCGTGACCTACAAGAAGCGCTATCCGGTCTTCAGGCACTTTGAGGCGGTCAAGTTCAGTGATGAACATACCACGCAATGAGTGAAAGACTTTCCTCTCCGTTTCCTTCTCGCCTAAAGCCTTTCGCTTTGCTCTGGTGAATTGCTGTGTATGCCATGTAGAGCGCTTACCATCAGCCCTGTCTGTTAACGCTGCGTGTCTGAAAAGAAACTTATCCGTATGGTTTTGAATCAGCGTATCAATAAGTCCGTTAATTGAAGGATGAACGGGAACTAATCGGGCTGCATTCTTTGTTTTGCCTTTTGAGATGCGTAAGCACCTTACGTTTTCCTCTGTCACAACATCATCAGTGGTAAGGCTACAAATTTCATTCAATCTCATCCCTGAATAAAGGCCAATTAAAGTAACCTGTTTCATCTCCTCATTGAGTAACCTAAAGACTTTGCTTAACTCAGAAATAAGGAAAGGCTCATAACTATCATGTGAACTTTTGGCCTCTAACCTATGCCCTCTGAAAGGATTATCTTTAGGCGCATCGTGATAGCGATTCTTTGCAAAATCGAATAGTTGAGCCAGTGCGCTTATATAGTTTTGTAGCGTTTGAGTTGCTTTCTCTTTCTTCAGTTGGTCAAGCCATCCGGTCACTACTGTTCTGTTAATATCCTGAAGCTGTGAATCACGTTGCTTAATGTGAGAAAGAATTAACTCAACGGCTTTAGTTATCTTTGAAAGCGTTGTTAGTTTGCGTTTATCGCTATATTGCAGTAAATAAAGGTCACGTATTTGTATCAGTGTAGGACAGCGCTCGATATTAGCCCCGTAATTCACTGGTGATTCCTTTGCAAAGTTGCTGATACCACGTAGTTCATTGATTATCTGCTCAACCTTTGAGCCGTTTTGTTTTGGCTTAAGCTGTTCCCTTAGCTTGATGAACTCTACCGCTACAGCATCCCTGAAAAGCCTTGCTTGCCTGATATCTTTGGTGGCTGTTGATTTCATGTAGTAGCGCTTACCGTTGAAGTAAGGCTTCATGTAAGACGGTATAACGATTCGCACCATGTAAACCCCGCAATGGTCGAGAATCAGATATCTGTCACGCTTGTAAGTCATGTAAACCCCTGATATTTTGTCGGGGCAGTTTCAGGGTTGATATATACCTTTTGTTGCTGGTGAAAAGTCTAATTAACTAAGTTTAATCAATTGGTTAGCTAGGCTTTGTAGATAATTCATTAGAGTCTGCGAAGGTCGTAGGTTCGACTCCTATTATCGGCACCATTTCAAACGCTTCCCAAGTAAACCGAAACCAATTAAACCCAAGAATACTGCGCTTTGTAGCCCGGTTCTTATATTCCGTTATCAACTTGATTCAACCGAAATCAAGCACCTATTGGGGGCATAAGTGGGGGCATTCTGTGTTCGGTCCTGGGAGATGCCCCCAATGAAACTTAATGCGAGACAGGTAGACACGGCTAAACCCAGAGAGAAAGCCTATCAGCTGGCAGATGGTGCTGGTTTGTATCTTGAGGTTGTTCCCAGCGGCGCACGTTACTGGCGTTTAAAATATCGCTTCAATGGAAAAGAGAAGCGGCTGGCATTTGGCGTTTACCCGATAGTATCCCTTGCACAGGCGCGAGCATTGCGTGATGAAGCTAAGAAAAAGTTAGCTGACGGGATAGATCCCTCTGTTGCGAAGAAAGAAGAAAAACTTGTTCGGGATATGCAGATTAACAATACATTCCAGTCTGTCGCTCTGGAGTGGCATAGTTCGAAAGCGAGCCGATGGTCAGTAGGTTACGCATCCGACATTCTTGAAGCGTTTAACAAAGATGTTTTCCCTTACATCGGTCAAAAGCCATTGCTGATATTAAGCCCCTCGAACTGCTAAATGTGCTGCGGCGCATGGAAGATCGTGGTGCGACAGAAAAGGCCAAAAAAGACGGGAGGTATCGTTGGTGGAGCGGCTGGCGCTCTCAGCGGTGCGGGGACTGGTGCTGCGATTGGTTCAGTTGTGCCTGTAGTGGGGACGGCAACAGGGGCTGTTATTGGCGCATTGCTGGGACGGTTTGTCGCTGGCGCAACGGCTGGAACTGTTACGGGTTCAGCTATGGATGGGGTGCTGTTTGACAGGTATGTATGCAGAGGCTGTGAGCATACATTCGATTGATAGTATTGACGTTTATTGTCCTCTCCTCCCTCAGTAATACACATTTCACGCTCATTTTTCTTCTACACCCTTCTCATTGATTGATCTATGGCGTCGATCGGCCCGCTTCATTTGATAGGTATTGATGATAAATAACAATAAATTGATCGTTTTTAACGATAGATAACGTCGATCAATTTTGTTATTTCGATCGGTATTAACAATTTTACACATATATCGCATCCTGAAAAGATCACAAGAACCTAACTTTAATCAGGTTATTACTCATAGGTGCTGGAGGCTGTTCAGGATTTTTTCGGCGAAAGCTGAACATTAAAAATGAGGGGTTAATGGAAGATAAAGCAAAACTAAGTGGCAATCCCAGAAAGCAGTTGAGGATATTTTAGCTGAGGGAAATATAAAATTTTTCACAGCGGAATACATAGTTATAGGTAATGCATCAAACGTTATTCGGAAATTAAAAAATTTAAAAGGACTAATGATGAAATTTAACTTTGTAGTAAATAATTTATTTAAGAAAGGTTTTATAGTATCGGTTCCTCTTATCTCACTTATTATTACAGGATGTGATGATAATATTAACAGTGTAAAGTCGACAGTCTATAGTTCTTTAAATTCAACGTTAAATATTGGTGATACCTTTAAAAGCCGGAGTGATTGTATTGATGGGAAATGGGAGGAAAAGAAAGATAATCGTGAACGTATTATTGTCAGCTATGAATGTTCTTTACCTGAAAAATATATTGATTTTTATAATAAAAAACAAATAAAAGAAATATCTGATTCTTATATGGCAGATGAACAGATAGCTAATTCCCAAATAGAGTCTATTCAGAGCCAATTGGTTAATTACCAAAACATAAAAAAATCCCTTAATAGCAACAAAAAGGACATTGCTGAAGTTATAGAAAAAAGCGTAAGGTATAAAAATACATATAGTAGCCAATCTGGTGGTGATCTAGGAGAACTTATAGAAGCAATGCAATATGGAAAAGAACGTGATATCAAAAAGGCTGAATTTTGTAAATTTATATCAGAAAAATATTTTAAGGGTACGGAGGAATTAAATAGCGAGCGTTGTAATTTACTTTTCAATATTCATAGTTCTTATGTTGGAGTTGTAGAAAAATCTAATATGAATGATGAAAATAGGTATAAATATATTGATTACCCTATAATGAAATCATTACCAACATGGGCAGATAACGATGTTAGTTCAAAAGCTAGCGTTGAGAAATATTATAAGAAGAATGAAAAGATTCTTGACGATATGGAAAGAGGAATCCTAAACGCAACTAAGAAAATAAAAATATACAACGACATTAAAGAGAATATAAAATCCTATCGTAAAAAGCTGGAAGATAATATCAGTCTGACTAAGACGATATCTACAACACAGTGGTACGTAACCAAAACAGGTGGGGTTGAACTTATTGATAGCTACTTGACTTTTTATCTTGCTGATAATGAATATAAATATACGTTCCAGAATCCCTTGATTGCAATAGAAGTTGCTTTACATGATTTTAGCGATGATCAAATCCCATCTGTTTATATTTCCAGTATGGAGAGTTATTTCAGTAATCTAAAAAGATCTTTGAAATTCGATGTTAGGGGGGAATGCCGCAATCAGATTATGCCTTGTTAATGAAATTTCTTGTTAGTACAGTATGTTTCAGGAGAGGTATATTATAGGTAGCAGTGAAAAGAATTATTTAAATAATGGAAGTCTACCAGCAGTGGTGGGCTTCTGCTCATGCTGAGAGTTACTATTGAAAAAGTGTTAATATATATTCTAGTGTGTTGACAAACTAAGAAAGTTAAGAAAAAAAGCAACTCTGTTGCCACAAATCAATTAGAAATAAAGGATGGGGAATACTTAAACGCCATTGCTGATGCAGTTTTTTATTAAATAAAATAAAAGGGAAAAATTAATTCTCCCCTTTTATTTTTTTGTGATGTACATATAAAAATTATTTATTTAACAAGGTAAGAATAGCAATCTACTTTAATCAACTATGTATTCTCTCATATTTGAGCTGGCACTGTTCAGGGGCATAGCTCTGTTTAGCCAGACATTTGACAATGAGTGAAGTGGATCTAACAAATCCTTTTAAAGGGATTCTTCGCTATGATGTTAAAGTACCACTACTCTTGTGGATTTTAATCAGCGGGGAATGATGTGTTATGAAGTCCAGAATCGGGCCAAACGGGGTTCATTTCTTCGACCGAAATACAGGTCTGAATGTCCTTTTAGACGAGTTTTGCCCTCATCAGACGGTCTGGTCGAAGTCTCCTCGCCAGGTATCCGTTGCGCTCACCAATCTTTGTGACCTCCACTGCGCACATTGTTTTGCGCCCAAGCACAAGGCATTGCTACATACTGACCAAGTGCTTACTTGGTTAAAAGAACTGGATACTGAAGGATGCCTCGGTATCGGATTTGGTGGCGGAGAACCAACACTACATCCTGATTTCGTCGAAATATGCAAACGGGCTGCTGGGGAAACTCATCTTGCAGTCACATTTACGACTCATGGTCACCGTCTGACCCAACCATTGGTTAAAAACCTCAAAGGTACGATCCACTTTGCGCGCATTAGCGTTGACGGGATAGGCCATACCTACGAAGAACAGCGTGGAAGGGAGTTTGCAAGTTTACTCAGAGGCATTGAGTCGATCGCGAAATTGTCGCCCTTTGGGATCAATATCGTGATAAACGAGCGTACGATTTTTGAGCTTGACGCAGTGGCTGAACTGGCGCAACAGTTTGGAGCTAGTGAATTGCTGTTGTTACCCCAGCAAGCAACTAATGCAGTCGCAAGTATGGACGAATTGGTCGGCCGAGAGCTTCAAAACTGGGTCTCTAACTATAGAGGAAAGGTTCGACTTGCAGTAAGTGAGGTGGGAGCGTCAGGGCTCCCCATATGCGACCCTCTTCCTAATGAGACAGGCCTTCAAGCCTACGCGCATATAGACGCTTCCGGGATATTGCGCACGAGTTCTTATTCAACCACAGGTATGGATATTGAAGAAACTGGTGTTATGTCCGCGCTTAAACGGCTTAGAAATACCTTAGAGATTAAACAAGGGACACAATCATGAAAATTTGGAACGGATACGGATCTGAGCATTCGATGAACTTAGTTCTCATCGGAAAATTCAAGCAAGAGCAAGATGCAGTGAAGGTCGAGAAGGATATTAAAACGCTCAGTACTCAGGCTGAGAAAGATGAATGTTACTCGATCCCTTTTGATGAGCCAGAGAATCAACGGTTTTCAGATGAAATGCTCTCATTACTATGCAGCTTAAAACTCCACACTTTAGGACCAACCGATCTTGGTCAATTGGTGTCAGATCATCATCTAGATCGTGAAGGCGATAGAATAACAATAACTACTGATGAGGCAGAGGTATCCGCGTTCGTGAAGCTGTTTATCGAGGCTGGAGCAAAGGTCGAGATTTTCTCAGCGCATGACTATCCGTCCGATTCCAGCGACGCCAGTTGAAAGAGGATGCATTGATGCCTGAAGTAAATTGGAAAGTATTCAACGAACTGCCCGGTGCAGCAGATGTGAACTTCGAAAACCTTTGCCGCGCTCTGGTACGCCGACACTATGGTCGTTTCGGTCGCTTTAAGCAACTTGCAAATCAGCCTGGGGTGGAGTTTCACCTCGAGCTGACGGAGCCTTGTGATCTCGGTGCGCCACCAAGCTGGATTGGTTGGCAATGCAAGTGGTATGAGCTGGTGAATGGACAAGATTTGGGAGCCTCCCGCCGCAATAAGATCATCGAAGGTATCGAAAAGACGCGTAAGCATGTCCCTGGAGTGACCAACTGGAAGCTTTGGACTTATCACACGTTAACAAAAGGAGATCAAGAGTGGTTCTTCGCGCTAGAGCAAGACCGCTTCCCCGAATTGAAGCTAGAACTACTCACTGCTACGGATATCGAAGATCTTTTGGTCGGACCGGGAGCGCTTTTACGAGAAACCTACTTTGGTGAACTGGTTCTAACCCCAGAACTAATTGCTGAACAGTATAGGCTTGCTGCGGCTCCGTTTAAGAACCGCTACCAGCCAGACGTTCATGTTGCTGTGGGGGTTGAGGAGAATATATTCAGGCATCTGTGCAGCCAAAACGCATGGGAATCCTTGGAAGAACTCTCCAACGCTTTAAAAAAGAATCATACAAGCATTGCTTCGATTACTGAGCAAATCAAAACTGAGCTCAGGGCAGAAGTTGAATTACTCTTAGCCCGGGTTATTGGGTTGACTGAGTTTATTGATGGCTTACACACGGCGCTCGGCAAAGGTGACTTTAACTCTGTACATCAAGCATTGGTTTCAAATCCGCGTCAGCCGGTACGTTATGAAAGGCTACTTTCGAAATTGCGTGGAGCGCGCTTTGACGGGGCTCCGTTAACCGCTAATTTGGTTGCAGATATCCACGCGGTTTCGTCTGTTCTCCGCAGTCTGGAGCAATCGATTGGTGCCCGGGCGGTTGCTGTACTTGCGCCGGCAGGTGAAGGTAAATCTGAACTTGCAGTCAAGGTAACACAGCCAGAAGGGGAATTCCCAGGGGGGATCCTCCTATTGGGTAAGAATCTTCATTCAGGCCAGGGGCTTGATGATCTCGTATCTGCTTTCAAGATCTCTGGGAAGCCAGCAGAAAGTTTCGACCGCTTGATTGAGGCTGTAGATGCGGCAGGCCAGCGTGCAGGCAAACGCATACCTATTGTTATTGACGGTCTGAATGAGGCGGAAGATCCGAGAAATTGGAGGGATGAACTATCCCGAGCGGATGAGCTTCTAAAGAATTTTCCTTATGTCTTGTTAGTTGTCACTCTTCGCAATGAATTTGCCCCAATGTGTCTGCCCGAGGAGTTTCTCCAAGTTGAGCATAACGGGTTTCAGGAAGATCCGAAGACAGCATTTGACAAGTACTTTGAGTACTACAAGATCGATGCTACCGATGCGGACCTACCAGTCGAACTCTTGCAGCACCCCTTAACACTGAGAATTTTTTGCGAAGTAGCAAATTCTCCTCGTCAGCATATTGTCGGAGTGGAAGCATTGCCCCGTTCGCTTGCAAGCCTGTTCGAAGCACACTTTAACAAGGTTGCCGCACGAGTCGCTGAGCTTTCACCGACGATTCATCGCATTTATCAAGATGACGTTCAGGATGCACTACTAACGATCGCGGGTCTTCTTTGGGATAACAATGCGAGAAGTGTGGATTTTCAAGCTACACGGACTGCAGTTCGGGATATGGGGTGGGATGACAGTATTATTCGTGCACTTGAGTCTGAAGGCATTCTCGTTCGGACTATTTCTCCAGAAGGTAGGCAAGGAGTTGGGTTTGCATACGACCTAATGGCCGGACATATGATGGCGCGCAAACTGCTTATGAAGCCTGAACTGGTGCAATGGCTACAAAGCAATGAAGGGAACGCAAAATTTAAATCTCATGGACCTGATTCGCATACCTTCGCTTATGACGTATTACGGGCTCTGGTTGATTTGTATCCGCAATACTCTGGTAGGCGGCAGCTTTGGCAAGACTTGTCGGATGATATACTCGTTATGAACGCTCTGTTATTGACGACGCAATCGGACCCAAGATATATCGGGCGGGCTACTGTTGAACGATTTGCTCAAGCTATGCAGGAGTCGAAGCGGTTTGCACAACTTGCCTTCGAGAGACTATGGAGCACTAGGGCTGCGCTGGCACATCCGTTTGATATGAGCCTTTTGCATGATGTGCTAATGGCGATGTCCAATACTCAGCGCGATCTTTTTTGGTCCGAGTGGATTCGTCAGAAATCTGAACAAGTTAAAGATGACTTAAAATTCTTGTCGACGAGATGGAAATTGGGTCATCTGGATGAGCGTGAACTTCGGAGAGTTCGCTGGGTGATGTGGACATTGACGACGACATCCAGAGCTTTGCGGGATATGGCTACCAAAGCCCTGTATGAATTTGCCATCAGGCGGCCAGAAGAGTTTTTCCGGTTGGCGATGGAGACAAATGCAGTTTCAGACCCATACGTCCCCGAGCGAGTGTTCGCCGCAGCCTACGGTGCAGTCCTGACCACTTGGTCGGATATCGATGCAGTAGAGTTACATGATGCGTTGCCACGGTTCGCTCGCGAGATTTACCAAACCATGTTTGCACCTGGTGCTACAGCTCCTACCTGGCATGCATTATATCAGCAATACTGTTTGGGAATCATTGCCATTGCAAGGATGGTAGATCCAAATTGTTTTTCAGAGGATGAAGCTGCTTATCTTCTTCCGCCATTTAGTCATCTGCCTAACGTATTTGAAAGCATTCAACAGTACGATCCAGCAATGATTGAGCGAGCGGAGAGCGCAGCGATTCAAATGGACTTCGGTAACTATACGATTGGTAGACTTATTCCAGACAGAGCGAATTACGATGACAGCAATCCGGAGTATCAACAGGTATTGCGGGCCATTGTTTCTCGAATGCTGATGCTTGGTTATGACCCTGAGCAGTTTGAAGCTGTTGATCGGCAAATGTACTCAGGTTCTCGTATGGGAGATGACAAGCACAAAATCGATCGATATGGCAAAAAGTACAGCTGGATAGCTTACTTTGAGATGTGGGGAATACGATACGCGCAAGGCCTCCTTTCCGAAGACCGCAGTGCTCGCCCATCAGATGCTGATATCGATCCAACGTTTCCGCAAAAAGCAGAGAGTATTAGTTTGTCACTCCCAGTCTTATTTAACGATCCGTCTGTGGATGATGGTGACTGGATCGTGGGAGGCCCGCTACCTGACTACCGTAGCATCCTTGAGATTACGGAGATTGATGGTCTGACGGGGCCATGGATCCTACTTGATGGTTTTGTTGAGCAAAATGCTACCTCGGATGACCGACAGATTTTCACTTTCCTGCGAGGAGTATTCGTAGATAGCCAAGAAGTTGACAATCTATGTAGGTTGTTCACTGATCTTGAATATCCTGGCAATAGCGCCATCCCTGATGCTCCTGGCTACTATTACACCTATGCGGGTGAGATGCCTTTCCCGTCGATTCCGGGGCTGCTAGTCGCTAATGAACAAGAGGATGATAGCGATGAAAATTTGGTGTCCGCAGAAAGATGGTCAGGCAATGGCGTTGCGGTAGATATCACAGTGCAGGACTACAACTGGGAGAGTTACCATAGCGTGGAGAACCAAAGCAGCGGTGCGAGCCTGCCCTCAAAGCAACTTTGTGAGGCTTTGAATCTCAGGTACCGTGCAAACAAATGGGATTTATATGATGCTGTAGGTGTGGCATCACTGTACCGCAAAGTTGGCGAGTATGAGTCGGATGTCAGTGGCTCAGTCAGTTATCTGCGCCGTGATCTACTTGATCGTTACTTGATGCAATCCGGCAAGGTTTTGGTATGGCTTATGTGGGGGGAGCGTGGTTTTCACTACCGGTCCAACAAGACGCGCAATTTGCACAGGTATTACGTGAATCACCAACATATTCACAAGCGTATTCATATCCATCAGATAGCTTCGAGTACTAGTAACCCAAACATTGCGGATGGAGTCGCTATATGAGTTACGACTTTAGAAACCTTTCATCCGCAGACTTTGAGGATCTTGTTCGGGATCTTATCGGAAAAGAAGAAGGGCTTCGCTTTGAAGCATTCTGTGTGGGGCCTGATAATGGTATTGACGGCCGACACGCATATGCTGGAAAGAATGTCATCCTACAGGCAAAGCATTATGAAGGGTCGTCGTTCAGTAAACTGATGACAGCTATGAAGCGTGAGCGCTTGTCGATAGATAAGCTAGCCCCCTCACGCTATATTCTAGCGACCTCCTGTAAGCTTACTCCAGCTAATAAGGGCAAGCTCGCTCCGTTCATAGGGCCGAGTTTGAAATCTGAGGCGGACATTTGGGGGCCAGAAGACATAAATGGTCTCCTCCGGAAGTACCCTGAGGTACTCAAGTCGCATATCAAGCTGTGGCTATCGGGGGTGGGTATTTTGGAACAGGTTGTACGCGCAGCGGCCCATACTTTTGCTGCGTTGACGATGGAAGAGATCGAACAGAAGGTTCGAGTTTACGCATCAAATCCTAGTTTCAGCGAGTCATTAGAAACGTTAGAGAAATATAGGCTTCTCATCATTTCTGGGCCACCTGGCGTAGGCAAAACAACACTAGCTGAAATGCTTTGCTACACCTTTCTGAGCGAACAATGGGAGCTAGTCCCTATCCGCAGTCTGGAGGACGGCTTTTCTGCCATTATCGATAGTAAAAAGCAGATCTTTCTTTTCGATGATTTCTTGGGAAAAGTTGCCCTCGATAGGCAGGCTTTGGCGCATAAGGATTCTGATTTGATGCGGTTCATGAATCGGGTGCGCCGCTCGCCGAATGCTCGTTTTATCCTGACGACGAGGGGGTACATATTTGAAGAAGCCCGGAGAGTCTCCGAGTACCTTGGAGATCAACGCCTTGATGTGACGAAGTACGTGCTCGATGTTGGTGTCTATACTCGCCGAATCAAGGCACGGATTCTCTATAATCATCTGCTTGTGTCAGGAACCCCTAAATCTCACATCCAAGCACTTTTGGAGAGTAATAAGATCGCGAAAATTGTTGATCATAAGAATTATAATCCTCGCATCATTGAGGCTATGACCGATGCATTACGTACCAACGATATAAAATCCACCAACTATCCCACAGCCTTTATTGACGCCCTGAATAATCCCAGCCAGATTTGGGACACTGCTTTCCGTACGCATATTGATCACCGCTGCCAACACCTTCTGATTGCGATGTTTTTCCTTTCGGAATACGGCGTTGCCTTTGCTGATCTTCATTCGTCTTTCGATAAACTACATACCACGATGAGCACTGCTTACGGTTTGCCACATGGGCCTAAGGATTTTGAAGAAGCCCTTCGCATTCTGGAAGGTAGTTTTATTAAAATCATCAACATCAGAGGACCTGTAGTCTCTTTTATCAATCCTTCGCTCAAGGATTATCTCTCAACCTATCTGCTGGATACGGACTTCCTTATTCGCCTTGTTCCCACGGCGGCCTCAATTGATTGGCTGTTGAGTCTGTGGAACTTCGTACATCCGCGCGGACTCAGTGAGGTCGATCAAGCGAAGGTTGCCAGATCCTGTGTTGGCATGCTGGAGATGATCGAAACACGTCTTCCTTGGTGTCCGAAAGCTGGTGACCCCCGCTCACTTGAATACAATGACGCCGCAAATTCCAAGAGGCTCCGAATGATAATGGATTGGTGGCAGCTCACGAATGAACAACGATTTGCCGACAGTATAATGACAATTGCCCGCAACCCACAGCAGGGTTTCAGTACATGGTCGGATGGAGAGATTTTGATTGACTTCTTTTCTTTACGGAATCAAAAGGGCTATAGCCGACAATTTATTTACGAAGATGAATTATTAGAGCTCCTTGAAAAGGAACTCACAGACACTATAAGTTATAGTTCAATTGACATGCTTTCCTCGTTTATTGATGCGGTGGACGCAGCAAGTTGGTTGCCTGATAGCATTACTCTTGCTTTAAGGAGGGCTGTGCTCGACGAGTTCAAGGATAACACTAGCCGCATTTACCAGGATGACAGTGAATCCTCCTTGTCGGATCGGATCGATGCCCTAAAAAAATTCGCTCCGCGCTTTGGCGTACCAGATAGTGTATTGGATAAAGCCATCTCTGATATTGAGGAGCGCATAAGCGAAATCGAAGACCGCAGTAGCATTGCCTCCTCTCCGACCTTCCCGTCGTCCGACGACAAGTATGAACAGGAGACGTTTGACGATAGCGCTCTTCGGAATCTTTTCATAACCCTTTTGGATCGTTAGGCTACCTACAATATCAGGCTCGTTGCCCTTTATTCAGAAACATGAGCCTTTACTTGTGGTATTGATGATTTCATTTTATTAAGAAATTGAATGTGCTATAGAAAATTAAAATAGGAGTTAGTTTTGCTGAGCAAGGTCGGGTATACCAATCCCGCAATTTACAGGGGAGTATCAATATCCAGTATGTTTCCTTTCTGACCTAGTTCCAAGCCCAGTCTCCTCTGCTGATACTGTAAATCCCCGTTTGACAGGTCTTACAGTGTTTTTCCCCTTGGTAGTGCGACTGGCACCACACAAAACCAGTATCTCGTTGCTACCAGCGTATCCAGTTCGTTAATCATCGTGCGTAAGCGCATCATGAAAACCCGTTTTCTGATTGCAGCGAACAGATGTCCGCATCCCATCGCCTATGCTTTCGTTGTCTCATTGTAAGTATCCCGCATAATCGTGCCATTCATATTTAGAAATCATCCGGCATAATCAATCTGCCAACGAAGGAGATCGCTATGCGTAAAGCCCGTCTATCCATGGCTCATAGCACCGTAACGTAAGCGGCAATGAGCAATGCCATCTTAATAATATTTTATATCCAGCCCTCCCTCTTCAAACCGTTAATCCAGTAATTTCATCTCCAGCGCCCGGCTCATCGCTTGAGTGCGACTATTCACTTTAAGCTTCGCGTAGATGTTTTTGATATGCCATTTGACCGTCTCGGCAGAAATAGCGAGGGAGCGAGCGATTTCTTTGTTCATCTGACCTTCAGCAATCAGCTGTAATATCTGAAACTCACGCTCGCTGAGCTCGCCAGGAATATCGGGGCTTCCACTATTAAACGGTGTTCCGTCTACAGGCCCGCGCTTGTCTGCCCAGGATCCCTGCACTCCCCTTTTCTCTGTCCAAGCCGAAGAGGATTCATTCATACCGATAAGCAAAGGTTGCAAGGTATCGCCAGCGTCAAGAAAGAGGCCCGTGAGATGCTGTTGTTCAGCCAGCTGCACGACTGGCTGAAATGTCGTGCGCGCAGCGGCAGTTTTGCCGCTGTTCCACAAGGCCAATGACCAGAGCGTACGCAGACGCGCTGCGGTTAACCTGTCCCTCCGGCTTTCCTGATCGGAGACCATCTCAGCCAGTAAAACGCAGGCTTGCGGTGCCTGGCCTCTGGCGAGAAGAAGCCGGCTGCGGCCAAGGGATGCAGACATAACGATGGCGCGTTGGCAGGGATGTTCGGCATCCATTCTGAAGCTGGCGGCCATTTGTTCAAGCTGTCGCTGCAGTTGCTCTGCGCCGGTGAAATTGCCGCGCTGCAGTCGCACCCTCACCTGCTCGGCTAACAACATGGCCTGGAGCCGTTGCCAGCCGCGAGACACCGCAAGACGCTGCGCATGCTCCAGCAATCGCTCGCCCTCATAGGGCATATCGTTATCTAAGGCCTGACGCGCGAGATAGGTATAGCAACGACTCAGCGCGTCGGGTGGACTGAATCGGTCGATGAATTCGAGCCGGTCGGCTAACAGATGCTCGGGCGAGTCACCCCTCTGACATTCATAGGCTATCTCCGCCAGCAGCGGCGCCAGCGTCGCGCCACTGGTCGACTGGGTACCGGTATAACATTCAGCCTGGCGCAACGTTTTCTCTGCATACCACCCGGCTTTTCCCAGATCGCCCTGACAAAGATGGCACTGGGCAATAATAAACGCGCGATAAACCGAAACAAACAGATTATCTAAAGGACTTTCCGGAGAGGGCATATGCTGTTGAACCTCCAGCGCGTCGTGATAGCGCTGGTTAACAACATGGCAATAGCTGAGAATATTGCATATCAGACCATCAACCCAGGTGTCGCCGCAGGGCACTTCGGCCAGCAACGGCTGAACAATAGCCAGACTCTCCGGGATGTTTTCCGCAAAGGCTTCGCAAATTGCCCGCACAACGCGCAATTTACACCAGGTGCTGCGAGTTAAATCCTCACGATGATGAAGTACCATCTGATCGAGGTTATCAAGCAGCTGCCTCGACTCATCAAAGTGGAAATAATGCGCCAGTGCCCAGGCCAGATTAATTTGCAGGTCTATGCGCGAAGGATCGGTACTGGGCGGTAAATGATGCATCCATGAGATCAGGGTATCGATATCCCCTTCTTCCGCCAGTGACTGAGCGCTTGCGCCGTCCTGTACGGGGCTATGCACCGGCTTGCCTGCGCTGAGCGCATGGCGTACCGCTTCAGACCACAATTTCTGTTCGACGAACCAATGACTGGCTAATTCATGTAGCTGTTTGCGATCAATATCGTTGTTCTGCTGCAGCATGGTCCGAAGATTTTCCTGCAACAGAGGATGGTAGCGGAACCAGTAGCCTTGTTCGTCAAGGGCTGACAAAAAAAGGTTGTGTCGCTCAATCCATGTCAGCATCGCTTTACTATCATCTCGTCCTGTCACTGCGTTGCATAATTCGGCATTTAACCGACTGAGGAAGGACGTTTTTACCAGGAAATCGAGAACCTCTTCCGGCAGCGGATCCAGTACCACCTCTTTCAGATAGCGGGCAATGGATCGTGTTCCTCCATGCATATTACGCAACAGATGCTCGGGATCATTCTGTAATTCTGCCGACAATGAAGCGATCTTCATGCCCGCGATCCAGCCCTCTGTCACGGACTGTAGCCGCTGTGCATGATGGTTGCTGAGGGGTAGCGCAACCGTGCGGCTAAAATAGTGTTTTGTTTCTTCGAGCGTGAATTGCAGGTCTCGATCATAGATCTCCACCAGTTGGTCCTGGGCCTGCAGCTGGCTCAGCGCAAGATTCGGGTGGAAACGGCTGCCAATGATCAGATGCAAGGCGGCAGGCGCATGCTTGATTAAATACCCCAGCGCTTCATAGACCCCACGATCGTTAATCACGTGGAAGTCGTCGATAATCAGGTACACGTCATGCGGGCAGTAGTGTAGCTGGTTAATGAGCCCGGCCAGCAGTTGCTCGGAGCTGGAGAGCTTCTGCTCTTCCATGTCACGCCAGAAATCGGCGTCCCAGTCAGCATAGAGTGGACGCAATGCTTGCAGCAGATAAGGAATAAACTGCCATACGTCATCATCATCCTCATCGAGGCTCAGCCAGGCAATACGTTCGCCCTGGGCGACCATCTGCTGATGCCATTGCGCCAACAGCGTGGTTTTGCCAAATCCAGCGCCGGCGCAGACGACGCCCAGCCGGCACTGCTGAACGGGACTGAGAAGCTGAAGCAGCCGGGGGCGCTCCAGCAATTGTATTGAGGAGCGAGGCGGGACGAATTTGGTCAGGATTAGCGGCAAGCCTCGCGTCAGCCGCAATGGCCCGGAGACCAGTGAGGGTGATTGGCGACCTTCTAAATCCAATGGCTTCATCCGTGGTGTCTACTCGCTTTGTTTTTTTCAATTGTACGCCAGCCCCCGGGATGACATGGGGCAGCCAAACTTTATTGCTACACAAAATTTAGAAAGTTTGACCTCAAGCATGAAAACCCCCACCTACCCCCCCATGAAGGTGGCTTCGCACTCCCTTTAACCGCTCGTAGATTCATTGCATGGGTGTGGCCAGGGTTATCCGCCCTGTCTGTTGGCCCCGCCTGGGTGACCTTTATTGAGGAGAATTAAACGATGCTCAGCAAACAGGCGTTATTGCAGGCTTACCGCAAGATGCGGGAGATAAGAACATTTGAAGAGCGGTTGCATCAGGAAAATACCAGCGGTGATATTCCGGGCTTCATTCACCTTTACACCGGTGAGGAGGCCATCGCGGTGGGGGTCTGCGAAAATTTAACGAGCGCAGATTTTATTGGTTCAACACACCGTGGACATGGCCACTGTATTGCTAAAGGTTGCGACATTCACGGCATGATGGCCGAAATATTCGGTAAGGACAGCGGGTTATGTCGCGGTAAGGGCGGGTCGATGCACATTGCCGATCTGTCGAAAGGAATGCTGGGGGCGAACGCTATCGTTGGGGGAGCCCCTCCCCTGGCCATCGGCGCCGCGCTAACGGCAAAGACGCTAAAAACCGGCAACGTCGGTGTCTCTTTTACGGGCGATGGTGGTTCTAATCAGGGCCTGGTCTTTGAAGCCATCAATATGGCCGTCGTGCTCCAGCTTCCAGCCGTCTTTATTTTCGAGAATAACGGTTACGGCGAAGGGACCGGCCATGACTACGCCGTGGGCGGGCGTGATATCGCCCGGCGCGCCGCTGGCTTCGGCCTGCCGGCAGTGACCGTCGATGGCACCGATTTCTTTGCCGTTTATGAGGCAACCTCAGAGGCGGTCAAGCGTGCGCGAGAAGGCGGTGGCCCAAGCGTCATTGAGGCCAAAGCCTTCCGCTGGCATGGTCATTTTGAGGGCGATCCCGCGCTATACCGCGCGGAAGGTGAAGTGCAACGCCTGCGTGAACAACATGATCCGCTGAAGATTTTTACCGCTAAGGTCAAGCGACAAATCACCCATGAAGAACTAACGGCGATTGACGAGGAAGTAGAAGCCCTGGTCAACGATGCCGTATTGAAGGCCCGCGCCGCTGCCTACCCGGCTCCGGAAGACCTGCTGACAGACGTGTACGTCTCATACTGAGGGTGATAACCATGACAATAAAAACCTATCGTGAAGCGGTCAAGGAAGCCCTGGCTCAGGAAATGGAACGCGATGAACGCGTGGTGCTCATCGGTGAAGACTTGCGTGGCGGTCATGGCGGAAATGCGCCCGAAGAGGCGAAAATAGAAGCCTTTGGCGGTGTGCTGGGTGTCACTAAAGGGCTGTGGACGCAGTTCGGCTCCGATCGGGTGATCGACACGCCTATTACCGAGTCGGCCATCATCGGTATGGCGGCCGGCGCCGCAGCGACGGGTTTGCGGCCGGTCGCGGAATTGATGTTCATGGATTTTTTTGGCGTGAGTCACGATGCACTGTACAACCAGGCGGCTAAGTTCCGCTACATGTTTGGTGGCAAAGCCAGAGCTCCGCTGGTGATGCGAGGGATGATCGGCGCGGGGTTTTCCGCCGCGGCCCAGCATTCACAGTCACCCTATAATATCTTTGCCACCACGCCTGGACTGAAGGTGGTGGTGCCCTCGACGCCTTATGACGTCAAGGGTCTGTTAATCCAGTCCATTCGCGACGACGACCCGGTGGTATTCTGCGAGCATAAAATGCTGTACGACCTCAAGGGCGAGGTACCGGACGAGATCTATACCATCCCGCTAGGTGTAGCCAACTACACTCGCGAAGGGGAGGACGTCACCATCATTGCGTTGTCGGCAATGGTACATAAAGCAAACCAGGTGGCGGACAAACTAGCCAGAGAGGGGATCTCGGTCGAGGTGGTCGACCCGCGAACCATTTCGCCGCTGGATGAGGAAGGTATTCTGGAATCGGTGGCGTCCACGGGGCGGGTCGTGATTGTCGACGAATCCGCTGCACGCTTCGGTTTTGCTCATGATGTCGCGGCGCTGATTGCGTCCCAGGCATTCCATTTCCTCAAAGCGCCCGTTCTGCTGGTGACGCCGCCACACACGCCGGTCCCGTTCTCCCCTGCTCTCGAAAAACTCTGGATCCCTGGCGTTGAACGTATCGAAGCCGCCGTCCGTCAAGTGCTGGAGGATTAACCTATGAGCGAAATCAAGACGCTTGAAATGCCAAAGTGGGGGCTTTCCATGGAGGAAGGCTTGCTCGCTCGATGGGCAATCCAGGAGGGTGACGATTTCACCAGAGGGCAGGAAATATGTGAGATTGAAACCAGTAAAATCGTCAATGTGCTGGAGGCCCCCTTTGCCGGTACGTTACGTCGGATACTCGCCCGCGAGGGTGAGACGCTTCAGGTAGGCGCCGTGCTGGCCCTGGCGGCTGACGCGTCGGTCAGCGATGCTGAACTGGACGAATTTGTTGCCCGCCTGGCGACGGCGAAACCCGCAGCCCCAGGCCCGGAGGCTGCCGCGCCGGACGTAGCGGCACAGGCAGGCGCTAAGCCAGCTTCCGTTGTTTCGCCGCCATCCAACAGCCCCGAGCCCCCTGTTGGGCAGACCGTCATCCCCGTCAGTCTGCAAGGTGTGACCGATGTGACTCAGGTTAATGCCACGCCCCATGCGTTACGACTGTCTGCCCGCTGGGGTGTCGACCTGAAAAAAGTCCGCGGCAGCGGGCGCGGGGATCGTATCTCTGTTTCTGATCTGGAAAGCGCGATCGTTGCCGCCGGCGGTCGCCTGGCCTCTCCGACGCCCCCCGTTCGTCGCAGCAAAGCGCCCCGCTCGCATGCCGATGACAGCCAGGTATCGGCCACCCCGCTGGCGCGCCGCCTGGCCGGCAAACTGGGTATCAACTTGCATGACTGCCGAAGCAGCGGTTCACGCGGTCGGGTAAGTCGCGATGATGTGCTGGCCGCGGCGTTGTTACTCGACGAGCACCCTCAGACCAGTCCTGTGCAGGAGAGTGCCCCGGCCCCCTTTGAGAGCATCCCGATGTCCGGTATGCGGCGGGCTATCGCTTCTCGCCTGCAAACGTCCAAGCAACAGTCTCCCCATTTCCGTTTGAGCGTCGATCTCGATCTGGAGCGACTGTTAGCGTTACGTCAGGACATTAACCGCGAAGTACCCGGCGTCAAGATTTCGGTGAATGACCTGCTGGTGAAGGCCTGCGCCCTGGCGCTGGTGGCCGTGCCTGACGTCAATATCCAGTTTGATGAAGCGGCACAAAGTATCCGCCGCTTTACGGATGCCGACATTTCGGTGGCCGTTGCGCTGCCTGCCGGGCTAATTACCCCTATTGTTCGCTCGGCGAACCGGAAATCGATTAGCGACATATCGAACGAAATTCACTCGCTGGTGACCAGAGCCAAAGCGGGCACGCTGAAGCCGGAAGAGTTCCAGGGGGGAACCTTTAGCGTGTCAAATCTGGGTATGCTCGGCATCCGGCAGTTTGACGCCATCATCAATCCACCGCAAAGCGCAATCCTCGCCATTGGCGCCGGCGAGATGCGGGCGGTAGTAAGCGACGGGCAAATCGTCGCGCGCCACCAAGTGACGGTATCGCTATCCTGCGATCACCGGGTCATCGATGGGGCGGCAGGTGCAGCTTTTCTCCGGGAACTCAAGCGACTGACTGAAACCCCGACCTTGATGTTTATCCAGGAGACGAGCTATGCACGATAAATACGATGTGCTGATCATCGGCGGGGGTCCAGGGGGATACGTTGCCGCCATCCGTGCCGGCCAGCTAGGGCTTCGTACCGCATTAGTTGAAAAACAACATCTGGGCGGCATCTGCCTGAACTGGGGATGCATTCCAACCAAGGCGCTGCTGCATGGCGCTGAGGTTGCGCACACTATCACCCATGCCAGTCAGCTGGGCATCAGCGTGGGTGAGGTGAACGTCGATCTGCAGAAACTGGTGCAGTTTAGCCGTACCGTATCGCAACAGCTCACCGCTGGGGTTGCGTACCTGTTGAAGAAAAATGGCGTGCAGGTCATTGATGGCACCGCGCGGCTGCGTGGCAAGGGGCAAATAACGGTCGAGGATGCCCAAGGGGAGGCGCGCGATTACCGGGCCGATCACGTGATCCTGGCAACCGGCGCCCGACCACGCGCATTGCCAGGCATAGCGCCAGATGGCGAACATATCTGGACCTATTTCGAGGCGCTGCGGCCTAAGCTTTTACCCAAGTCGCTCTTAATCATCGGTTCAGGGGCGATTGGCGTCGAGTTCGCCAGCCTTTATAACGATCTGGGCTGTAAAGTGACGCTGGTCGAGCTAGCGTCGCAGATTTTGCCAGTGGAAGATGCCGAGGTGTCTGCAGCAGTGCGTAAGTCATTCGAAAAACGTGGTATTCAGATCCATACCCAGACCCTGGTGACGCAAGTACAGCTCACCGATACCGGGGTGCGCTGCGCACTAAACAACACCGGCGGCGAATATTCTCAGGATGTCGAACGCGTGCTGCTGGCGGTTGGCGTACAGCCGAATATTGAAGATCTGGGGCTGGAAGCACTGGGCGTCGAGTTAGACCGCGGTTTTATCAAGACGGACGCGGCTTGTCGCACTAACGTATTTGGGCTTTATGCCATCGGCGATGTAGCCGGCCCGCCGTGTCTGGCGCACAAGGCCAGCCACGAAGGCGTGATCTGCATTGAGACACTGGCTGGTGTCGAAGGCGCCCACCCTCTCGATCGCGACTATGTGCCCGGTTGCACTTATGCCCGGCCCCAGGTTGCCAGTCTCGGCCTGACGGAATCGACGGCCCTGGCCAGGGGACGGCCCGTCAGGATCGGTAAGTTCTCTTATCAGAGCAATGGTAAGGCGCTGGCCAGCGGCGAGACAGAGGGTTTTGTGAAGACCATTTTCGATGCTGAAACAGGTGAATTGCTGGGCGCGCATATGGTTGGCGCACAGGTCACGGAACAGATCCAGGGGTTTGGTATCGCCCGACACCTGGAGGCCACCGATGAAAGTCTCCTGTCGATGATCTTTGCGCATCCGACACTTTCCGAAGCGATGCATGAGTCAATCCTCGCGGCCTGCGACCAACCGTTGCATCAATAAGAAATAAGGGAGGCGATAGCTGCGCGATACGGAGTAAGTTCCCGTTATCCCTCCCGCACTCCCCGGCAGAAGATCCCCAACAACGGTTACGGCAGGATCTATTGATCTGAAACGCTAAGCGCCATGCGTAAATTCTGTATGTTTAGTAGACAACCAAACGACAGGAGGAGCGCTCTATGACACAGCACGAAAGGTTTTGCCAGGCCTGCGGAATGCCGATGTCCGCACCTGATGCGCAAGGGGCCAGCGATAAATATTGCGCGTATTGCAGCGACAGCGACGGTAATCTGAAATCCTGGGAAGAGGCCGTATCCGGTCTGGCGGCTTTTCTCGACGCCTGGCAAAAGGTGGGCGTAGCGGAATCACGGAAACGGGCAAAACGTTACCTGACGGCGATGCCTGCCTGGGCGCACAAAGCGGACGAGTAATTTGCCCGGGCGGCAGGAAGAAACCATCCCGGGGACAGACCGCCATGCCGACAACATTGCTATAGCGTTTTTGTACGCCATCCGGACAGGAATAAATACGCGTTTGGGGATGACGACCTGCAGGCTGGAGCATGCATGGATGCGTTCTTCATGCGGATGAAATAAACGCCTGGCGTTCTCCCCTTGTCCGGATGCGTTATTGCCTGGTTTTTAAGGGGTCGGTTTCTGTATTTAACCCAGAACTTCTCAGGTAATACAACATATTGATGTGATGAATCTCTCATTTCAACGATACCAACTGGACAATAAGTTATCGCGTGTGTTAGTTATTTAATCACGCAAGAGAACAGATTTAATTTAAACAAAAGTTAAACCTTTCTCACTTTGCTAAAAAATTGCATTGATAATGCTTTGGATCCCTGAACCATTATCAAAAGGGTATGTGAACAGAAAGCCCTCAGAGACGCGAGTCTCTGAGGGCTTTTTTTTTGTTTTTTTTATCTCAGGAGTAAATAAATGTCTAAAGAACGTCGTCTCTCAAGAATATTCGCAAAAGACGGTAAATCCGTGACCTTAGCGCTGGATGGCTACTATTTTTCCACGAAAACAAATGGTATTGATAATACGATAAATCAGCTCCCTGCTCTGGTGGAACACGGCCTGGATTGCGCGCTCGTCACGTACGGCATGTTGAAGAATTATCGGGAAGCATTGAACAGCGTTCCCGTTGTGTTACGCGTCGACAGCACGGTCAGTATCTTTGACAATACCGTTCCCGATACTACCCCCGTTTTTTCCGTCGAAGATGCGCTTAAAGTCGCTGCCGAGGGCGTGGTCTGCATGACCTTCCCCGGCGCCTTCAATGAAGAAAAAACCCACATTATGGCGATGCAACTCGCGCAGGCAGCGGATCGCTGGAATGTACCGCTGATTGTCGAATCGCTCCCGTATGGTTATCCCGTCACCAGCGATGACTCTAACAATCCGGCCATCATCGCTGCATCGGCCCGCGCAGCGGTGGAGCTGGGCGCGGACGTCATCAAAACGCGTTTTACCGGTTCACCAGAGGACCGACTGATCGTTGAAGCTGCTGGCGTGCCGGTGCTTGCCTTAGGAGGGCCAAAAACCGGCATCGACGGTTACTTCAAATTTGTTCAGCACTGTATGCAGATGGGTGCGAAAGGCGTGGCTGTGGGACGAAACATTACCCAGGATCCGCAGCCGGCGAAAGTGGTAGCAGGCCTGAATGCCATCATCCATGAAAACGCAACAGCGGAAGATGCATACAGCCTCTACATGGCTAAATAACATCGGAAATTAATATGATTTCAAATAACACCATCATCCCTTCCATCAGGAAGTATAAATACTTTGAGAAAGCATTATCCTGCCAGTCAGAATATGTGCTGCTATCCGAAGCGAATATCGGCAATCTGCAGTCGCTGATTGGCAAATGCCATCAAAGCGGTAAGAAGGTCCTCGTTCACCTTGAATTACTGGGCGGCTTTAAACCGGATCAGGCGGGGATCAATCTGCTGAAAAATTATTACAAGGTTGATGGTGTTATTTCTTCCAATCTCTCCGCGCTACGCTACGCCAAAAAAGAGGGATTGCTGACCGTATATCGGGTTTTACTTATCGATTCGCGATCGCTTGATCAGTCGCTCGATATTGTTAAGCACAGTCCACCGGACGCAATTGAAATCTTACCTGCTGAATATGCCTGCCAGTGTCTGGAGTTGATTAGCCGAAATTTGAAAGGCTTTGATGTGGTATTCATCGCCGGAGGCTTTGTTAAGCGCAAATACCTTGTAGATAAAATATTCCATGCCGGATTTAAAGGGATAACCACCAGCGAGCCCGGCTTATGGTAACCAATAAGGAGTCCACGCGAATGAAAGATGAATACGTCATGGGCATCGACAATGGTGGAACCGTCACCAAGGCAGCCATCTATGACCGTAAAGGACAGGTGCTCGCCATCGCCTCAAAATCCACGCAGATGCTGACACCCCGGGAATTCCACACAGAGCGCAGTATCGATGAGCTGTGGGCCGCTAATGTCGAAGTGATTAAAAACGCGATTGCGCAATCAGGTATCGACGCCAGCCAGATAAAAGGAGTGGCCGTCACCGGTCATGGTAACGGTCTGTATCTGGTCGACGAAGAAGGTCACCCGGTACGTAACGGCATTATATCCACCGATAGCCGGGCAAAAGAGTACGTTGAGAGATGGCAACGCTCGCCAGAATTCCTTACCGACATTTTGCCAAAAACGATGCAGTCCATCTGGGCCGGACAACCTGTCGCCCTGCTGGCATGGCTGAAGGATTTCGAGCCCGAGACGCTGCAAAAAGCGCGTTATATTTTTATGGTCAAGGACCTGATCCGTTTTTACCTGACCGGAGAGGCTTTTCTTGAGCTGACCGATATCTCAGGGACCAACCTGATCAACGTACGTGACTGCAAGTATGACGATGAACTACTGGCGTGGTGGGGACTTGATGAACTGCGGGATAAATTGCCCCCCATCAAACGCTCGACAGAATGCTGCGGAAAAATCACTGACGACGTGGCCCGTCTGACCGGTTTATGCGCAGGTACGCCGGTTTCTGGCGGGGTGTTTGATATCTCGGCCTCTTCCATTGCCTCGGGGATTAACAGTCTCGATAAGATGGCGATCGTCACCGGCACCTGGAGCATAAACGAATACGTTACCGACCACCCGGTTATTGATAAAGATCTGTTTATGACCTCCATTTATCCCATTGAAGGTAAATGGCTCATCACCGAGGCCAGCCCCACCTCCGCGAGCAACCTGGAGTGGTTTATTAACAACTTTATGGAGAGCGATCGGAAAACCTCCGCCGAACAAGGATCGTCGGTCTATGACCTGTGTAATAAGCTGGTTTCGTCAACGACGCCGGATGAAAGCCACCTGTTGTTCTTTCCGTTCGTGTTTGGCTCTAACACCATTCCCGACGCCTCGGCCGGCTTTATCGGTGTCAACAGCTTCCATAAAAAAGCCCATTTTCTGCGGGCGATTTATGAGGGTGTGGCCTTCAGCCATCTCTACCACACCGAGCGCTTACGCAATATTAACCCGAAGCTAAGCCGCACTATTCGTATTGCTGGCGGCGTCACGAACTCCCCGGTCTGGCTGCAGATATTCGCCGATATCTTCCAGGCCACGCTGGAAATCGTTGACGTCAAAGAGCACGGGACCCTGGGTACCGCGATGACCGCCGCCGTTATGGTGGGCTGGTTTGCGGAGGTATTTTCTGCCTCAAACGACATGGTCCATGTCTCACGCACCGTCTCCCCTAATCCGGAAAACCACCGGGTCTACCAGACCAAATACCAGCTTTATAAAAACCTGTTATCAGAAATGCAGTCGCCGTGGAAAAGCTGCAGCAACTACATCGCGCACTAAGTGAGGAAAAAATGGATCTGAATTTAACGAATCGTACGGCCATTGTGACAGGCGGCGCAACCGGCCTGGGGAGAGAGTTTGTTCTTTCTCTCGCCAAAGAAGGCGTCAATATCTGCTTTACCTATATGCGTGAGGAAGAGCATCCCGAACGGCTGATCGAAACGGTGAAGGCCAGCGCGAACGTAGAGATCATCGCGGTCAAAACCGATCTCTCTGACGAACAGAGCCGGGAAAATCTGTTTGCCACCTGTATCGACAGACTGGGCAAAGCCGACATTCTGGTGAATAACGCCGGGATCTGGCTGAGCGGCTACGTCACCGAGATCAGCCCGCAGGACTGGGATCTGGTGATGAATGTCAATCTGAAAGCCATCTTCCATCTCAGCCAGCTGTTTGTAAATCACTGCCTGCAGCATGACCAGATGGGCAGCATTCTGAATATTACCTCGCAGGCCGCGTTCCACGGCTCCACGACGGGACATGCGCATTACGCGGCAAGCAAGGCCGGCCTGGTCGCCTTTGCTATCTCTCTGGCGCGGGAAGTCGCCAAACAAAAAATCAATGTGAACAATATCGCCGTCGGGATCATGGATACTGCGATGATCCGTAAGAACATTGAGCAAAACCCTGACTATTACGTCAGTCGTATTCCGGTGGGCCGCGTGGCCCAGCCGCAAGAAATTGCCGACATCGGTGTCTTCATGGTTTCTCCTAAGACCAGCTATATGACGGGAGCAACTCTGGACGTTACCGGCGGTATGTTGATGCGTTAATCTAGGGAGAGTCATTATGAAATGTCTGGCAATTGCCGATCTGTTTATCAATGCAGCGATGATGGAATCAGGACTGAAAGCGCTCAGGGATAACGGGATTGAAGTAGAAGTACGCGAGTGGTCACATGACTCCGTTGAGAAACTTCAGGAAGATAATCTGCGGGTTGAACAGGAAGGAGCAGAAGCCGTGGCCTTACCGGAAGCGCTGCTTCAGGGAACGGATGATATTGACATCCTGATCACTCAGTTTGCCCCCGTCAATACTGCGGTGTTCGATAAACTACCAAAGCTGAAATATGTAGGCGTGCTCCGCGGTGGTGTGGAAAACGTGAATCTTCAGGTGGCGAACGCCCGGGGCGTTGAGGTGATGAACACCCCGGGGCGTAACGCTCGCAGCGTCGCCGAATTCACGGTCGGCATGATCCTGGCGGAAATGCGCAATATTGCCCGTTCACACGATGCCCTGCGTGACAAATACTGGCGTAAAGACAGCCCGAACCATCAGGCAATCCCTGAGCTTGGCGGAAAAGTCGTGGGGCTGGTTGGCCTCGGTCATATTGCCCAACTGGTCGCGGGATTTCTCAGCGGCTTTGGCACGGAGATTATCTTTTACGATAAGTACGTTGCAGGCCATGAACGTTATGAGAAAGTCGATTCTCTGGACGAACTGGTACAACGCGCCGACGTTATCTCGTTACATGCTCGCCTGACGCCGGAAACCGAAAATCTGATTAACGCACACCATTTCGCGCTGATGAAGCGCAGTGCCATCATTGTTAACACAGCACGCTCCGGGTTAATCAATGAAAAAGAGATGATTGATGCGCTCAGATCCGGGCAAATCATGGGCGCCGCGCTTGATACGTTTGATGACGAGCCGCTTCCTGACGACAGTGAATTCTATACTCTGAATAACGTGACCATTACGCCGCATATTGCCGGGAGTACCATTGACGCATTCAGTAATTCGCCCAAACTCTTCGCTGAGATCCTTTTAAAGAAACTCAGTTAAATACTAAAAGAACCATTAAAGGTATTAACAGGGCCCAATGGGCACGGGTTTACTCGTGCCCAATTCGCCCGCCTTTTAAGGAATCATTATGGATATTATCAACAGCATTATTAGTCTGGGGGCATCAGTAATGATGCCAGTAATATTCTTTATTATCGCGCTTTGCTTTGGCGTTAAAATCGGTACGGCATTTAAAGCAGGAATGCTGGTAGGCATTGGTTTTGAAGGGGTGGGGCTGGTGATTGGCCTGCTGCTGACAAACCTGGGCCCGGCATCGCAGGCGATGGTTGAGCGTATCGGCCTGCAGTTAACGGTCGTTGATACCGGTTGGCCTACCGCATCGACCATTGGCTGGGGTTCGCCGCTGATGCTGCCCGTCGTGGTGGGCTTTATCGTCATCAACCTGGCCATGCTTCTGTTGAAATTAACCAAAACGGTGAATATCGATATTTTTAACTACTGGAGCTTCCTGATCATGGGGTCCGTGGTCTATGCCGGAACGGGAAATTACTGGCTTTCGGTCGGTATTACATTCGCTATTTTTGTGTTGACGCTATTGGCGGCAGATTTAACGGCTCCATATTTACAAAAAAACTATAATCTAAAAGGGATATCATTCCCACATCTTACCTGTATAGCTTACGTGCCGTTTGGCATTGCCTGTAATTACATCATTGATAAGATCCCGCTTATCAATAAAATCAATTTCGATCCGGAAAGTATTAATAAAAAATTCGGCGTTTTTGGCGAGCCTCTTACCCTGGGGTTTGTGCTGGGACTGCTGTTGGCCTTCCTGGCTGGATATGACGTTTCCGCTGCCGTTTCACTGGCCATTAAGGTTTCAGCCGCCATGCTGCTGCTGCCTAAAATGATTGAAATTCTGGTGCAAGGATTGTTGATTGTCCGTGATGCCGCTGAAGCAAAACTGAAGGCTAAATTCCCGGGGCGCGATTTTTACATCGGGATGGATACGGCGTTATTGATCGGGGAACCTTCGGTGCTGGCGACCGGTCTGCTGTTAATCCCTATGGCTGTGGTGCTGTCTATCATTCTGCCCGGCAACCGCGTACTGCCCTTTGTCGATCTGGCTTCATTAATGTTCCTGCTGGCAATGGTCACGCCGTTCTGTAAACGAAATATGTTCCGCATGTTCATAACCGGAACCCTGATCGTGACCTGCATCCTGTATGTCGGGACGGACATTTCGCAAGAATACACTCAGGCGGCGGTGAACTCGCATATTCCGGTGCCGGAAGGGATGGCAGAGATCACCAATATCGTCGGCGGCGCCACGACGCCTGTCGGCTGGCTGGCCGTCAAATTTGGCGAGTTTTTTAGCGCCACACCTTAGTACAAGGCCACTCAAGTAAACAGAGGGCAAACTGTTGCCCTCTGTTTCTTCCTCTTATTCTGTGCGCTGAATAGCTGGCTCAGCTAAGCCCCTGGTTTGAACATCTGACCAGCGCGTCCGCCCCCTGCGCGGCGAGGTAGCTCATTTCTTTTGCGCCCCCTCACGTTTTCAACCCAACCTGCTATGCTCCTTCTTTCCCTGTTCTCTGGAGAACTCAATGCTGACCATCTGGGGCCGAAAAACCTCCTCTAACGTGCAGGCGCTGATGTGGTGTATTGGCGAGCTTGGGCTGGACTATCTCCGGTTCGACGTGGGGCATCGCTATGGTGGTACCGACAGCGAGGCGTTTTATCAGCTCAATCCCAATCGCACAGTGCCAGTGCTGCAGGATGGCGATAATCCGCCGCTGTGGGAAACCGGCGCGATCCTTCGCTATTTAGCCAGTCGCTACGCCGACGACGCCTTCTGGCCGGGCGACCTGCTGGCTCGTACTGAGGTTGATCGCTGGGCCGAGTGGTCAAAGCAGAATATCGCCCTCGGCTTTACAACGCCGGTGTTCTGGCGCGTGGTGCGCACGCCCGCCGCCGAGCGGGATCCGCAGGCCATCGCCGCGGCGGTGACGGCCCTGGAGCAAAAGCTGGCGATTGCCGAGGCTCGTCTCGCCGGCAGTCGCTATCTGGTGGGCGATACGTTCACCCTGGCCGATATCCAGTTTGGTCATGTGCTGTACCGCTACTTTGCCATCGATATCACCCGTCGTCCCCTCCCCCACCTTGCGGCGTATTATGCACGGCTAACCGCACGGCCCGCCTTTCGCCAGCACGTCATGATCAGCTACGACGAACTGAAAGTCTGAAGGTAATCGGTAGCGCCTCCCGACGCTACCGACATACCGGTTAACGCGCCATCAGGACAAACACGCCCCAGCCGAGATATTCCCGGGTCCAGGTGACGTGGTGTAGCGGCGCAGTGGTCAACTGCTGGCGAACCTCCGGCGCGAAGTCATCGTGCGGATTGGCCTCCAGCCAGCGGCGCATCGTCAGCCATTTCGCCGCTTCATAACGATCCCAGCCCTCCTGGTCGGCCAGCACCATCTCCACCACGTCATAGCCCAGTTCGCCGAAGTGGGCGACCAGCGCCGGCAGCGTCAGGAAGTCGTCGGGAGAGTGCGCGCCGCAGGCAACCGCCTCTTCCGCCGTGGCGGGGCGTTTGCGCCACCATGGCTCGCCGATAAGCAGCATGCCGCCTGGGTTAAGGCTCTGCTTCAGCAGCGCAATCGTGCCTGCCACGCCGCCGCCGATCCACGTTGCCCCCACGCAGGCGGCAATATCGCACGGCTGACTGGCGACATACCCGCTGGCATCCTGGTGCACAAAGGTCACCCGGTCGCTCACCCCGAGCTCCTCTGCCCGAGCGGCCGCCTGCTGGCTGAACAGCAGGCTCATGTCCACCCCGGTGCCGACGATCTGATGATCGCGCGCCCAGCTACAGAGCATCTCTCCGGAACCGCTGCCGAGGTCAAGAATGGCTGTGCCCGGCGCCATTCGCAGCGCCCGCCCCAGCGTGGCGTACTTTTCCGGGGTAAAAGGGTTATGGATACGGTGCTCGCTTTCACTGATGGTAAAAATGCGAGGGATATCGATCATGAGGTTTTCTCCTTGAGAGCCATACGCCCGGGCAGCGACCCTGCCCGGGTCGCTATTTCAGCGGTTGTCCGCTTGCGCGCGAACGTTATTCAAACCGGTCGTGTTGATCCGGTACGGCTGGCCGTTCACCGACTTAATCAGCTTTTTGGTTTTGAGCTTTTTGAAGACCGCAAGGGTGCAGTCGCTCAGCAACAGCCCTTCGCGGGTGTAGCATTCAACGGCGGTAATGCGGCCGGAGGTATCGCGGACGTGCGCAATACGGCCACCTTTGGCGAGAACGTGTAAGGTCCGTTGTTCCTGACGGGATAAATTCATACTGAAACCTGTTCATTATCATGTGCGAAAACATGCCTACACCCGCAGGTGTGTGCGTAAGGTTTAAGCGCAGCGATAATCAGTCCGGCCTGGGCAGGTCGGGAAACTGATTATCTGATAATGACATTCTCCAGCATCGAAGCCTCAGTGAGCATTGAAAGGTATTTACCGGCTGAATATTAACACCTTCATCTGGTAAGGATATTGTGCAGATTAAAAACTGTGACCGGTATTACGATTTCCCTCGGCCTTATCCCCATTTTGCGCTATACGCCACCCGCTCTGTTCCGCAACTTTCACCACCACCTTATCCCCCCCTTCCGCATTGTTAAATAATTGTTGTCAGATCACAAAATGGAAACAAAAAGGCCATTTCGTACGCATTTTATAAAAATGTAGATATTTTTAATTTATGGCTACGAAATGAACATCACCCTGACCTTACAGCGAGGAACGATCCTGATGAACGCCCTGACCGCAGTAAAACCGACACCCGCGCCGGTAGCCCAGCAATACCCTGGCTTTTCTTTCACCCCTTCCGCCCAGTCGCCGCGCCTGCTGGAGCTCACCTTTTCCGCCGAAACGACCACGCAGTTCCTGCAGCAGGTCGCGCAGTGGCCGGTGCAGGCGCTGGAGTACAAATCTTTCTTACGCTTCCAGGTCGGCAAGATCCTCGACGATCTGTGTGGCAATCAGCTGCAGCCGTTGCTGATCAAAACATTGCTCGATCGCGCGGAAGGCGCGCTGCTTATCAACGGCGAAGGGATCGATCACGTCAGCCAGGCCGAGGAGATGGTCAAGCTGGCCACCGCCGTCGCCCACCTGATTGGTCGTTCCAACTTCGACGCCATGAGCGGTCAGTATTACGCCCGCTTCGTGGTGAAAAATGTCGATAACTCAGACAGCTACCTGCGCCAGCCGCACCGGGTGATGGAGCTGCACAACGACGGCACCTACGTCGAAGAGCAAACCGACTACGTATTAATGATGAAGATCGACGAGCAGAACATGCAGGGCGGCAATTCCCTGCTGCTGCATCTCGACGACTGGGAGCATCTCGACGAATTCTTCCGCGACCCGCTCGCCCGCCGCCCGATGCGCTGGGCCGCGCCGCCGAGCAAAAACGTCAGCAAGGATGTTTTCCACCCGGTGTTCGACGTCGATTCGCTGGGCCGCCCGGTAATGCGCTATATCGACCAGTTCGTCCAGCCGAAAGATTTCGAAGAAGGCACCTGGCTGAGCCGCCTCTCCGACGCGCTGGAGACCAGCAAAAACATCCTTTCCATACCGGTGCCGGTGGGCAAATTTCTGCTCATTAACAACCTGTTCTGGCTGCACGGCCGCGACCGCTTTACGCCGCACCCGGACCTGCGCCGCGAGCTGATGCGCCAGCGCGGCTACTTTGCGTATTCCACGAATCATTACCAGACTCATCAATAAGGGTTTTCAGGCGAAGGAATTGAGCGGATGTATGATTTCGTGATTATCGGCGGCGGCATCATCGGCATGTCGACCGCCATGCAGTTAATTGAGATTTATCCGGACGCCCGCATTGCGCTGCTGGAAAAAGAGGCCGGCCCGGCCTGCCATCAGACTGGCCACAACAGCGGCGTGATCCACGCCGGGGTGTATTACACGCCCGGCAGCCTCAAGGCGCAGTTTTGCCTCGCCGGCAACCGCGCCACCAAGGCCTTTTGCGAGCAGAACGGCATCCGCTATGACGTCTGCGGCAAAATGCTGGTCGCCACCTCACCGCTGGAGATGGAGCGGATGCGCGCCCTGTGGGATCGCACCGCCGCCAACGGCCTGCAGCGCGAGTGGCTGAGCGCCGGGGAGCTACGCGAGCGCGAACCGAACATTACCGGGCTCGGCGGGATCTTCGTCCCTTCCAGCGGCATCGTCAGCTACCGCGAAGTGGCGGCGGCAATGGCGAAGAACTTCGAAGCGAAAGGCGGGACGATCGTCTACAACGCCGAAGTCAGCGCCCTGAAAGAACATGCCTGCGGCGTGGTGATCCGCACCCGCCAGGGCGCCGAGTATGAGGCCTCGACGCTGATCGCCTGTTCGGGCTTGATGGCCGATCGGCTGGTGAAAATGCTCGGCGTCGATCCCGGGTTTATCATTTGTCCGTTCCGCGGCGAGTATTTCCAGCTGGCGCCGCAGCACAACCAGATCGTCAACCATTTGATCTATCCGATCCCCGATCCGGCGATGCCGTTCCTCGGCGTCCATCTGACCCGCATGATCGACGGCAGCGTCACCGTCGGCCCCAACGCCGTGCTGGCTCTGAAGCGCGAAGGCTACCGCAAGCGCGATATCTCGCTGGCCGATACCCTGGAGATCCTCACCTCGCCCGGCATCCGCCGGGTACTGCAAAACAACCTGCGCTCCGGACTGGGCGAAATGAAGAATTCGCTGTGCAGAAGCGGCTATCTGCGGCTGGTGCAAAAATACTGCCCGAGCCTGACGCTGAGCGATTTACGCCCGTGGCCGGCCGGCGTGCGGGCGCAGGCCGTGTCGCCGCAGGGCAAGCTGATCGACGATTTTCTCTTCGTTACCACCGCGCGTTCGATACATACCTGCAATGCGCCATCGCCAGCGGCCACCTCCGCTATCCCGATCGGCGCGCATATCGTCAGCAAGGTGCAGACCCTGCTGGCCAGCCAGAGCAATCCTGGACGCACGCTGCGTGCGGCACGTAGCGTGGAGACACTACACGCCGCTTTTACCCGTTAACCACCCTGAAGACAGGAAGCGTTTATGCAACTCAACGATATGACACTGTTTCGCCAGCAGGCGATGATCGATGGCCAGTGGCGCGATGCGCCCAACGGCGACGTGATTGCGGTCACCAACCCGGCCAACGGCGAGCAGCTCGGCAGCGTGCCGAAAATGGGCGCCGATGAAACCCGCGAAGCGATTGAAGCCGCCAATCGCGCCCTACCCGCCTGGCGCGCCCTGACCGCCAAAGAGCGGGCGAACATTCTGCGCCGCTGGTTCGATCTTATGATGGAGAATCAGGACGATCTCGCTCGCCTGATGACCCTCGAGCAGGGAAAACCGTTGGCGGAAGCCAAAGGCGAAATCAGCTACGCCGCCTCCTTTATTGAGTGGTTCGCCGAAGAAGGTAAGCGCATCTACGGCGACACCATTCCGGGCCACCAGGCCGACAAGCGCCTGCTGGTGATTAAGCAGCCCATCGGCGTTACCGCCGCCATCACGCCGTGGAACTTCCCGGCGGCGATGATCACCCGCAAAGCGGGCCCGGCTCTGGCCGCCGGCTGCACCATGGTCCTGAAACCGGCCAGCCAGACGCCGTTTTCCGCGCTGGCGCTGGCCGAACTGGCGAATCGCGCCGGGATCCCCGCCGGAGTATTCAATGTGGTCACCGGCTCCGCCGGCGCGGTCGGCGGCGAACTGACCAGCAACCCGCTGGTGCGCAAGCTCTCCTTTACCGGCTCTACCGAGATTGGCCGCCAGCTGATGGAGCAGTGCGCGAAAGACATCAAAAAAGTCTCCCTGGAGCTGGGCGGCAACGCGCCGTTTATCGTCTTTGACGATGCCGACCTCGATAAAGCCGTCGAGGGGGCGCTGGCGTCGAAGTTCCGCAACGCCGGGCAGACCTGCGTCTGCGCCAACCGCCTGTACGTCCAGGACGGGGTGTATGACCGTTTCGCCGAGAAGCTGCAGCAGGCGGTGGAAAAACTGCGCATTGGCGACGGCCTGCAGGACGGCGTCACCACCGGCCCGCTGATCGACGAGAAAGCCGTGGCCAAAGTTGAAGAACACATTGCCGATGCCATCGCCAAAGGCGCGAAGGTGGTCACCGGCGGCAAACCGCACGCCCTGGGCGGCAACTTCTTCCAGCCGACCATCCTGGTCAACGTTCCCGACAGCGCCAAAGTGGCGAAAGAGGAGACCTTCGGCCCGCTGGCCCCGCTGTTCCGCTTTAAAGATGAAGCCGACGTCATTGCCCAGGCCAACGATACCGAGTTCGGTCTCGCCGCCTATTTCTACGCCCGCGATCTGAGCCGCGTCTTCCGCGTCGGCGAAGCGCTGGAGTACGGCATAATCGGCATCAACACCGGCATTATCTCCACCGAAGTCGCGCCGTTCGGCGGCGTCAAGGCCTCCGGCCTCGGCCGCGAAGGGTCGAAGTACGGCATCGAAGATTACTTAGAAATCAAATATATGTGCATTGGCCTTTAACAGGAGCGACGGATGAACAGCAATAAAGCAATGATGGCGCGTCGCAGCGACGCGGTCCCGCGCGGCGTCGGCCAGATCCACCCTATCTTCGCCGAACGCGCGGAGAACTGCCGGGTGTGGGACGTGGAAGGCCGGGAATATCTCGATTTTGCCGGCGGTATCGCGGTGCTCAATACCGGCCACCTGCATCCGCAGGTTGTCGCCGCCGTCGAAGACCAGCTGAAAAAGCTGTCGCATACCTGCTTCCAGGTGCTGGCCTATGAGCCTTATCTGGCGCTGTGCGAAAAGATGAATCAAAAGGTGCCCGGTGATTTCGCCAAGAAAACCCTGCTGGTCACCACCGGGTCGGAAGCGGTGGAGAACGCAGTGAAGATCGCCCGCGCGGCAACCGGGCGCAGCGGCGCTATCGCCTTCACCGGCGCCTATCACGGCCGCACCCATTACACCCTGTCGCTGACCGGCAAAGTGAATCCTTACTCCGCCGGTATGGGCTTAATGCCGGGCCATGTCTATCGCGCCCTCTACCCGTGCGCGCTGCACGGCGTCAGTGATGACGAGGCGATCGCCAGCATCCATCGCATCTTCAAAAACGATGCCGCGCCGGAAGATATCGCCGCCATCATTATTGAGCCGGTGCAGGGTGAAGGCGGGTTCTATGCCGCCTCCCCGGCCTTTATGCAGCGCCTGCGCGCCCTGTGCGACGAGCACGGCATTATGCTTATCGCCGATGAGGTCCAGAGCGGCGCGGGCCGCACCGGTACCCTGTTCGCCATGGAGCAGATGGGCGTCGCGGCGGATATCACCACCTTCGCCAAATCCATCGCCGGCGGTTTTCCGCTGGCGGGCGTCACCGGCCGCGCGGAGGTGATGGACGCCATCGCCCCCGGCGGACTGGGCGGCACCTACGCCGGCAACCCCATCGCCTGCGCCGCCGCCCTGGCGGTATTACAGATTTTCGAGCAGGAGAATCTGCTGGAAAAAGCCAACCAGCTCGGCGACACCCTGCGCCAGGGCCTGCTGGCGATCGCTGAAGATCATCCGGAGATCGGCGACGTGCGCGGTCTGGGGGCGATGATCGCCATTGAGCTGTTTGAAGAGGGCGACCGCAGCAGGCCGAACGCCAGGCTGACGGCGGATATCGTCGCCCGCGCCCGCGACAAAGGCCTGATCCTGCTCTCCTGCGGGCCGTACTACAACGTGCTGCGCATCCTGGTGCCGCTGACCATCGAAGAGGCGCAGATCGAGCAGGGGCTCAAGATCATCGCCGACTGCTTTAGCGAGGCGAAACAGGCATAGAGAAACAGGCATAGAACAGAACACATGCGGAAGCGAAGTACGTTCGTAAGGGAATGAAGACGAGACCTGCAAAACAACAATAATACGCGTGCCCCGGCGCGGGAACGTCGGGGCGCTCTCCCAGGTGACACACTTCGAGAGGGTAAATGATGGGGCAACTGTCGCAATCACAGGATTTAGGGGCGGGGCTGAAGTCGCGCCACGTCACGATGTTATCTATCGCCGGGGTGATCGGCGCGAGTTTATTTGTCGGCTCCAGCGTCGCCATTGCCGAGGCAGGCCCGGCGGTGCTGCTGGCCTATCTGTTTGCCGGGCTGCTGGTGGTGATGATTATGCGTATGCTGGCCGAAATGGCGGTCGCCACGCCGGATACTGGCTCCTTTTCCACCTACGCCGATAAAGCCATCGGCCGCTGGGCGGGGTATACCATCGGCTGGCTGTACTGGTGGTTCTGGGTCCTGGTTATTCCGCTGGAAGCCAATATCGCGGCGATTATTCTGCATTCGTGGGTGCCGGGCGTCCCGGTGTGGTTGTTCTCCCTGGTCATCACTCTCGCCCTCACCGGCAGTAACCTGCTGAGCGTCAAGAACTACGGCGAATTCGAGTTCTGGCTGGCGCTGTGCAAAGTGATCGCTATTCTGGCGTTTATCGTACTGGGCGCGGTCGCCATTACCGGCTTTTATCCCTATGCCGAAGTGAGCGGCATTTCGCGGCTGTGGGATCACGGCGGCTTTATGCCTAACGGCTTCGGCGCGGTGCTGAGCGCGATGCTGATCACCATGTTCTCGTTTATGGGCGCGGAGATCGTCACCATCGCCGCCGCCGAATCGGATACCCCGGATAAACATATCGTGCGCGCCACCAACTCGGTGATCTGGCGTATCTCTATTTTTTATCTGTGCTCGATCTTTATCGTCGTCGCCCTCATCCCATGGAATATGCCGGGGCTGAAGAGCATCGGCTCCTACCGCTCGGTGCTCGAGCTGCTGCATATTCCCTATGCCAAGCTGATTATGGACGGCGTGATCCTCCTGTCGGTCACCAGCTGTCTGAACTCGGCGCTGTATACCGCCTCGCGGATGCTCTACTCCCTGAGCCGTCGCGGCGATGCGCCGGCCATTATGGGCCGGACCAACCGCAGCAAAACGCCATACGTGGCGGTGCTGCTCTCCACCGGCGCGGCGTTCCTCACCGTAGTGGTGAACTACTATGCCCCCGCCAAGGTGTTTAAATTTCTCATCGACAGCTCTGGCGCCATCGCCCTGCTGGTCTATCTGGTGATCGCCGTTTCACAACTGCGGATGCGCAAAATCCTTCAGGCGCAAGGCGGCGAGATCCGTCTCAGAATGTGGCTCTATCCATACCTGACCTGGCTGGTGATCGCCTTTATCACCTTCGTGCTGGTGGTGATGCTGTTTCGCCCGGCGCAGCAGCTGGAGGTGATCTCTACCGGCCTGTTAGCTCTGGGAATTATTTGTACGGTACCGATTATGTCACGCTGGAAAAAGCTGGTATTGTGGCAAAAACTGCCGCTGCAAAATACGCGTTAACCCTGTTCCCGGCGCCCGCCGGGAAGAGTATTCAGGAGTAAGAACATGACCGCCATTCCCCAGGCGACGGCCATTGACGGATACCGTTGGTTAAAAAACGACATCATCCGCGGGGTTTACCACCCCGATGAGAAGCTGCGGATGAGCCTGCTGACGTCGCGCTATGGCCTGGGGGTCGGTCCGCTGCGCGAGGCGCTTTCGCAACTGGTGGCCGAGCGGCTGGTAACGGTGGTCAATCAGAAAGGCTATCGGGTGGCGCCCATGTCGGAACAGGAGCTTCTCGATATCTTCGACGCGCGCGCCAACATGGAGGCCATGCTGGTGCGTCTCGCCATTGAACGCGGCGGCGACGAGTGGGAAGCCGAGCTGCTGGCCCGCACCCATCTGCTCAACAAGCTGGAGTCGTGCGAAGCGAGTGAGCACCTACTCGATGAATGGGACCAGCGCCATCAGGCGTTTCACACCGCCATCGTCGCCGGCTGCGGTTCGCAGTATCTGCTGCAGATGCGCGAACGGCTGTTCGATCTGGCGGCGCGCTACCGCTTCATCTGGCTGCGCACCACCGTGCTGTCGGTGGAGATGCTGGAAGATAAGCATGTCCAGCATCAGACCCTGGTGGACGCTATTCTGGCGCGCGACGCCGAACAGGCCAGCGCGCTGATGCGTGAGCACTTACTGACTCCGATCCCGATTATCCAGCAGGCGATGGCCGGCAAGCTGTCGCCGCAGGCAGGGTGAGTCAGATGGAGGGGTGGAAATTACGGGTATGGCGGCACGCATCTCCACGCCGCACGGGCGTGGAGAAATCGTATCCGTAGATCAATCAGGCTCGCAGGCGAACCGGCTCGCTGAAATCGTCGGCCGGTTCCAGCTTCAGATTAAAGGTGGTCAGCAGCGCTGCCGCGCGCTCGTGAAACTCGCGCAGCGTTTTTTCCAGCCTGTCGCTCACTTCCGGGTCGCCAATGTCGACCGCCTGCCATGATCCTTCCTTATTGAACAGGCCAAACTGGTAGCTATAGGTGAAACGTGACTCTTGTGCTTCCATTTCCATCCACCAGCCCCAGAATTCACGCTTCTCCGGTGCGGGCTTAACATTGACGCAAACTGCCAGGCAATCGAAAAAGAAACGGTTGTCATGGCACTGCTCTTCGCGAATGTAAGGCCCCAGCGCCGTGAATTTCTTGATCAACTTACTTTTCAGGTGTCCACTCGGTAACGTCATTGCGATCTCCTTTAGTGATGCAACTGTTTTACCAAACCAATAGAATTTAGCAATAAATTAACCAAATCTATGATTGATCCAGCGGGCGATCTGTCGCAATGCGTGATCAAAATTGCGATACACCGGGTTAAACGGGATCTCCAGCAGTTTGCCATCGGCAGATGACGAAGTGATTAACCGCGACTCCTCTTCGGGGCTGAACGGATCGTCCTTCCAGAAGCCGGAGAGCATCGGCGTCGGGCAACGGCGCCCCAGCAGTCCCTGGGTTTTTAACGAATAGCGGTTGAGCTCCACGCGTAGCGCTTCATCGGACGCGTCATGCATGCCCAGCCGCGAAGCCAGCACGTCAAGATACATCTCCGGCACGCGCCCCTGATGCAGGGGATCCACCAGCAGACCATGAACGACCGGGCCCAGACAGGCTACAGCCTTCAGCCGCTGCGGCTCCAGATAGCCCAGACGCACCGCGATATTGGCGCCAAAGCGGAAGCCGAAAGCGGCGACCCGGGTATGGTCAATCCACGGCACATTTTCCAGATGGCGCAGCGCGTGCTGATGCAGCAGGCTGGTGTCTTGATTTAGCGTCCATTTTGACGAGAAGCCGATGGAGGGCATATCAATGGTCAGCATGGCAATGCCGAGCGGTGAGAAGTAGTTCTCATACAGGTTGTAATAATCGGTCTGCAGCGAGTCCAGCCCCCCGCACATCAGCACCGTCGGAAACGGCCCCTCGCCTTTCGGCATATGCAAAAAGCCGGTTATCGGCGAGCCGCCAGGGATGGTGAACTCCAGCTCGCGCAGCGAGCCCGGCAGCCGCTGGGCGGCTTCTTCGTACGCCCGGTTGGCTAAAGCCTGCGCCTGTTCCGCCAGCTCATCGCCTTTAATATGCGGATAAGCGGCAATGCTATACAGGTTCGAGGCATGCAGCCAGTGGCGGCCGCTCAGCAAAGGATCGGCTTCCTGCCCGGCCTTTTGCTGCCACTGCATGGCTTCTTTCGCCCACTCGAAGATCCAGTTGCCGCCGCGATAGCCGATGACGGTATCGAACAGCTCAGGATCGGTTCGTTCGGCCTCGCTCATCACAATGCGCGCTTGCACATCGAGGATCTCCTGCGGAGTTACGCCGCGCCAGATCCACATCAAACGGTTGATCAGACGGTACCAGTGATCGACGTGATTGCCGCTCAGCGCCGACTGCATCGCCTGGGGTTTTCCGGCAGAAAACCGACGCACCAGCGTAGAAGTTTCGGGATGTTTGAAGCGAGGTTTAAACAGCGTTTCGCTGAGGTTAGCCTGTGACATGTGCAGTCTCCGTCGTAGTGCCACTCCGGATATTGTAACCTGCTAAAGGATAAAAAAAACCACGCCCGGCAAGCCGGGCGTGGTAAATAGCACTGTCCTGAAGAATTAACGACCTGCGATAGGCGGTACAAACACCACGCCCATATCCCACGGCTGTTCAATCCAGGTATCCTGCGGAATATCCACAACGTAATCGTCCACCAGCGGGCGGCCTGCCGGCTTGGCGAAAATGGTGACAAAGTGCGCTTTGGGATACATTTCGCGGATCGCCACGGCGGTACCGCCGGTATCCACCAGATCGTCGATGACGATAAAGCCTTCGCCATCGCCTTCCGCACGTTTCAGCACTTTCAGCTCGCGCTGGTTATCATGGTCGTAGCTGGAGATGCATACGGTATCAACATGACGAATGCCCAGTTCACGCGCCAGTAAGGCTCCCGGTACCAGTCCACCGCGGCTAACGGCAATAATGCCTTTCCATTGCTCAACCGGCAGCAGACGGCTGGCCAGTTTGCGGGCGTGAATCTGCAACATGTCCCAGGTGACGACGTATTTTTCGCTCATGTGAAGTGTCCCAGCCTGTGTAATACGGCTTAAATAATGTTCGAGGGGGAAAATGGTTGCGCGAGATTATAGAGATCTGACGCACTAAAAACCAGTGCTAAGCGGTTTGCGCAACGCTTTTTGCGTTGTTTACACTACCTGCGGCGGTGGAAAGTGGTATTCTCAACCCCATCGCGCAAGCCCGGGCTTGTTGTGTATTTTAACGCTAACCCTCGTCCTGCAACCGCTGTATGCAGGAGTCTGTAAGGAGACTTACCGTGTCTGAACTGTCTCAACTATCCCCGCAGCCGCTTTGGGATATTTTTGCCAAGATTTGCTCCATCCCGCACCCGTCCTATCACGAAGAACAGCTCGCCGAGCACATTATGGGTTGGGCAAAAGAAAAAGGCTTACATGCGGAACGCGACCAGGTTGGCAACATTCTGATTCGTAAAGGCGCGACTGCCGGTATGGAAAACCGTAAGCCGGTAGCGCTGCAGGCGCACCTCGATATGGTGCCGCAGAAAAATAACGACACCGTCCACGACTTCGTTAAAGATCCGATCCAGCCGTACATTGACGGCGAATGGGTGAAAGCGCGCGGCACCACGCTGGGCGCGGACAACGGTATCGGAATGGCGTCCGCACTGGCAGTACTGGCCGACGATAGCGTCGCTCACGGCCCGCTGGAAGTGCTGCTGACCATGACCGAAGAAGCCGGTATGGACGGCGCGTTCGGTCTGCAGGCCAACTGGCTACAGGCCGATATCCTGATCAACACCGACTCCGAAGAAGAAGGCGAAATCTACATGGGTTGCGCCGGCGGGATCGATTTCACCTCTAACCTGGCGCTGACCCGCGAAGCGATTCCCGCCGGGTTCCAGAGCTTTAAAGTCACCTTAAAAGGGCTGAAAGGCGGCCACTCCGGCGGTGATATCCACCTTGGTCTGGGTAACGCCAACAAGCTGCTGTCGCGCTTCCTCGCCGGCCACGCCGATGAGCTGGATCTGCGTCTGGTCGATTTCAACGGCGGCACGTTGCGCAACGCCATCCCGCGTGAAGCTTACGCTACTGTCGCCGTCGCCGCGGATAAAGCCGATGCGCTGAAAGCGCTGGTGAATACTTACCAGGCGCTGCTGAAAAACGAGCTGGAGGCCAAAGAGAAGAACCTGGTGGTGCTCGTGGAAGCGGTCGATAACGACAAAGCGGCGCTGAGTCAGGCTTCCCGCGACACTTTCATCCGTCTGCTGAACGCCACGCCGAACGGGGTTATCCGCAACTCTGACGTGGCGAAAGGCGTCGTGGAAACTTCGCTGAACGTCGGCGTCGTCACCATGACCGATGACAACGTACAGATCCACTGCCTGATCCGCTCGCTGATCGACAGCGGCAAAGACTACGTGGTCAGCATGCTGGATTCTCTGGGTAAGCTGGCGGGGGCGAAAACCGAAGCCAAAGGCGCCTACCCTGGCTGGCAACCGGACGCCAATTCGCCGGTGATGCACCTGGTGCGCGAGACTTACCAGCGTCTGTTCAACAAGACGCCGAACATCCAGATCATTCACGCCGGTCTGGAATGCGGTCTGTTCAAAAAACCGTATCCGGAGATGGACATGGTCTCCATCGGGCCAACCATTACCGGTCCGCACTCCCCGGATGAGCAGGTCCATATCGAGAGCGTCGGTCAGTACTGGACGCTGCTGACCGAGCTGCTGAAAGCCATTCCGGCTAAATAAGCCCCACAACCGGCGGCGGCCCGCCGCCGGTTTTACCCCGCATCACCTTAGCGCCACGCGTTTTTCCATCCGGTAATTAATAAACCACTCCCCGCGCGCCGCCACCCGCTGCTCAGCCACCACCTTAAAACCATGGGCCGTAAAACAGGGCTTTGCGGTAATGCTGGCGTCCACCGTCAGGATTTGCGCTGGATACTGAGCGCAGAGCGCCTCGATAAGCGCGCCGCCGATACCCTGGCGGGCACGATCCGGCGAGACGAACAGCAAATCGATATGCGTCCCGATGGCGGTGATAAAGCCAACCGGCTGGCTGTTGACCACGGCCACCAGGCCGATTGAGTCGGCCAGCTTTTGTCGCCAGCGCGTCTCATCCACCTGCGCCCAGGCCGCGATCTGCCCCGGGGTATAGTCCCGACTGGCGGTTTCCCACACCGCGCGCAGAAAGATCTGGCAGAGCAGTGGCAAATCGCTGTCGCGGTAAGCACGAATATGCATGGCTAAATCCCTAATAAAAGCTGCCTTTCCAGCTGCGGATCGAGCAACGTCACGTGGAGCCCAACCAGGCGCACGCCCCGTCCGCCGCGGCGCTCATCCCAGGCTTTGTGCGCGGTGGCGATCAGATCCTCTTTGTTCAGCCGCGGCCAGACGTGCTCCTGGGTGGTCAGCTGGAAATCATTGAATTTCAGTTTAATGCCCTGACGGGCGATCAGCAGGTCAGGTTTGACCTTCGCCAGTCGCCTCTCCAGCTCGGGATAGAGGTTTTCGATAATCGCTTCGCACTCCGGCCATTCATGGATATCTTCCGCTAAGGTGCGCTCCACGCCCACCGATTTACGCTGCCGATCGTTATGAATTTCCCGCTCATCAATCCCGTGGCTGCGCTCCCACAGAATACGCCCGAATTTACCGAAGCGCTTAAGCAGCATGGCCAGATCGCTGTTTTGCACATCGCCACAGGTTCGCAGGCCCATATTTTCCAGCTTCGCTGCCGATACCTTCCCGACTCCGGGTATTTTCGCCAGCGGCAGCGCCCGCACAAACTCTGCCACCTGATGGGGAGCGATAACGAACTGGCCGTTGGGTTTATTCATATCTGAAGCGATTTTAGCGAGAAACTTCACCGGCGCCACCCCCGCCGAGGCGGTGAGGCGCAGCTCCCGTTCGATGGTCTGGCGGATCTCCTGGGCTATCAGGGTGGCTGACCCGTGACAATGTTCGCTGTCGCTGACGTCAAGATAGGCTTCATCCAGCGACAGCGGCTCAATGCGCGAGGTATAGCGGGAGAAAATTTCGCGGATATGGTTCGAGGCTTCTTTGTAGGCATCGAAGCGGCCGGGAAGCAGCGTGAGATGCGGGCACAGCTTGAGCGCCGTCGCCGTCGGCATGGCGCTGCGCACGCCAAACTTACGCGCAGGATAGTTCGCGGTACTAATCACGCCACGTTGTACCCGACTGCCGCCTATCGCGAGGGGAATATCGCGCAACGCTGGGTTGTCGCGCATCTCCACCGCCGCAAAGAAACAGTCCATATCGACATGGATAATTTTACGCATCGTCAGACTCAACACTGTATACCCATACAGCATAGCAAAATCAGATGCGAATTTTATGCTTTTTTTATTTCATCGGCTAAAAAAGCGGTTAAAACATAAATCTGCAATAAATCATGTTTATTTTCATTGAGTTAAAAGATAAATCAGGAAGATATAATCATGAAGAAAATACTTACCGCACTTTGCCTGCTGGCCACAGCCGGCGCCTGGGCCGCTCCACAGCTGATAGCCCACCGCGGCGGCACCGGCGATGCGCCGGAAAATACCCTGCCGGCCATTAAGCTGGCGCTGGAGAATAACGCCGAAGCCATCTGGGTCACGGTGCAGTTAAGCCGCGACGGCGTACCGGTGCTCTACCGGTCAAGCGATCTTTCCGCATTGACCAATAGCGAGGGCAAAGTTTCCAGTTTGACCGCCGCCGAGCTGGCGAAAGTCGACGCCGGCTGGAAATGGGGGGATGACAGCCACCCGTGGCGCGGTAAGCAGGCCACCATTCCGACCTTGCAAAGCGTTTTACAGCAATGGCCGCACACATTTTTCTATATTGATATCAAATCTCCGGATGCCGATCCGACCGTGATGGGCCAGCGCCTGCTTGAAGTGTTAAAAACCACCGATAGCCTCGATCGCGTGCGGGTCTATTCCACCGAAGACCGCTATATCGCCGCCCTGCCGCCAGCCATCCCTCGCTTTGTCACTCGCAGTGAAACCCGCACCAGGCTTGCCAATATTTCGCTCAGCCATCAGTGCCAGCCAGCGAGTCAACGCGATGGTGAGCAGTGGTATGGACTGGAGCTGAAGCGCAAAGTCGAGGTGGTGGAGAAATTCACCCTTGGCGAAGGGATCTCCCCGGCGACGCTCACCTGGGATAAAGAGGCAATGGATTGCTTCCGCTCGCAGGATAAAGCGCACATTATCTTCTTCGGCATCAACAGTGCGGAAGACTACCGCACGGCGATAGAACTGGGCGCCGACGGGGTGATGGTGGATTCTCCGGCGCAGGCGAAAAGCTGGCAGTAAGGGAGTCAACGGCTAAAAAGGCCGCGAAAGCGGCCTCACATTGCTGGCATGTTGTTGCCGGGTGGCGGCTGGCGCCTTACCCGGCCTACAAAACTGAAGCAGCAGGTCCGGCATGCGCAGCGCCGCCGGGCATTACAAAATACGCCGCTGCTGACGCTGCGCCTCGCGGGCGAGGCGCTTTTTACGCGCGTCGCACGGTTCCGGACAATCGCAGACTTTCTCCAGCCCCAGCGCGGAGATCCCACCGCAGCTGCCCTGGATGCTCTTGCGCTTCACCAGGTAGCCCAGCGACATGCCGAAGATCACCAGCGCAAAAATCACAAAGGTCGCGATAAATACCGTCAGCATCGTCAGCCTCCAAAGTCGTCGAGGAGAATATTCTCGTCCTCGACGCCCAGATCTTTGAGCATCTTAATTACCGCGGCGTTCATTACCGGCGGCCCACACATGTAGAACTCGCAGTCTTCCGGCGCCGGGTGATCGCGTAGATAGTTCTCGTACAGAACGTTATGGATAAAGCCGGTATGCCCGGTCCAGTTATCTTCCGGCAGCGGATCGGAGAGCGCGACGTGGAAGGTAAAGTTTGGATTGTCGCGCGCCAGCTGTTCAAACTCCTCATCGTAGAACATTTCGCGCAGCGAACGGGCGCCGTACCAGAAGCTGATTTTGCGCGTGCTGTGCAGGCGCTTGAGCTGGTCGAAAATATGCGAACGCATCGGCGCCATCCCGGCGCCGCCGCCGATAAACACCATCTCGGCGTCGGTTTCTTTAGCAAAGAACTCGCCAAACGGCCCGGAAATCGTCACCTTATCGCCCGGCTTCAGCGACCAGATATAGGATGACATGATCCCCGGCGGCGCATCCGGGACCTTCGGCGGCGGCGTCGCGATGCGCACGTTGAGCATAATGATGCCCTTCTCTTCCGGATAGTTAGCCATTGAGTAGGCGCGCAGGGTCGGCTCTTTCACCTCAGAGACATAGCGAAACAGGTTGAACTTATCCCAGTCTGAACGGTATTCATCGGGAACATCAAAATCTGCATAGGCCACTTTATGCGGCGGGCATTCAATCTGAATATAGCCCCCGGCGCGAAACGGCACCACCTCCCCCTCCGGGATCCGCAGCTTGAGCTCTTTAATGAAAGTGGCTTTGTTATCGTTAGAGATAACTTCACACTCCCATTTTTTGACGCCGAAAATCTCTTCCGGCAGTTCAATCTTCATGTTCTGCTTCACCGCCACCTGACAGGCCAGACGGCAACCGGCTTTGGCATCCCGCTTGGTAATATGCGAAAGCTCGGTCGGCAGGATATCCCCGCCGCCCTCTTTAACAGTTACCCGACACTGGCCGCAGGAGCCGCCGCCGCCGCAGGCGGAGGAGACGAAGATCCCGTTGCTGGACAGCGTGTTCAGCAGTTTGTCACCCGCCGGGGTGCGGATCTGTTTATCCGCTTCGTTATTGATCTCAATAACCACGTCGCCCGCGTTCACCAGCTTTGAGCGCGCTGCCAGGATAAGCCCCGACAGCACCAGCACAATCAGCGTGAACATCACGACGCCAAGAATAATTTCCATACTTATTCGCCCTTATAGCTGCACGCCGGAGAAGGACATAAAGCCCAGCGCCATTAGTCCGGTGGTGATAAAGGTGATCCCTAACCCGCGCAAACCGGCGGGCACGTTGGCGTACTTCATTTTTTCGCGGATCCCCGCCATCGCCACGATCGCCAGCATCCAGCCAATGCCGGAGCCGAAGCCGTAGACGATGGACTCCGGGAAGTTGTAATCGCGCTGCACCATGAACGACACGCCGCCGAAAATCGCACAGTTCACCGCAATCAGCGGCAGGAAGATGCCCAGCGCGTTGTACAGTGCCGGAAAATACTTATCGAGGATCATCTCGAGGATCTGCACCAGCGCGGCGATCACTCCGATAAAGGTGATGAAGTTAAGAAAGCTGAGATCCACCCCCTCAACCAGCGCGCCGTCGCGCAGCACCAGGTTATAGACCAGGTTATTGATTGGCACGGCAAGCCCAAGCACTACCGTCACCGCGACGCCGAGGCCGAAGGCGGTGGAGACCTTTTTCGACACCGCAAGAAAGGTGCACATCCCGAGGAAGAAGGCCAGCGCCATGTTCTCAACGAACACCGCGCGGACAAACAGGCTGATGTAATGAGCCATCACCGATTACTCCTTTTCCTGCTGCTCAGGCTTCCAGCTACGCAGGGCCCAGATCAGCAAACCGATAATGAAGAACGCGCTCGGCGCCAGCAGGAACAGGCCGTTCGGCTGATACCAGCCGCCGTTCTGCACCGTTTCCAGCACCGTGATACCGAACAGCTTGCCGCTACCGATAAGCTCGCGCAGGAAGCCGACGATAATCAGGATCGCGCCATAGCCGAGACCGTTGCCAATACCATCCATAAAGCTCGCCAGCGGCGGCGACTTCATGGCGTAGGCTTCGGCGCGGCCCATCACGATGCAGTTGGTGATGATAAGCCCGACGAATACCGACAGCTGTTTGGAGGTCTCATAGGCGAAAGCCCGCAGCAGCTGATCCACCACGATCACCAGCGAGGCGATGATCGCCATCTGCACGATGATGCGCACGCTATTGGGAATATGGTGGCGGATCATCGAGATAAACATGCTGGAGAACGCCGTCACCAGGGTCACCGCAATGGTCATCACGAAGGCGGTTTCCAGTTTGGTGGTTACCGCCAGTGCGGAGCAGACACCCAGCACCTGCAGGGCGATGGGGTTATTGGCGATGAGCGGCCCCACCAGCACGCGCTTCACCTCTTTCATATCGCTCTGTTCAGCCATTATTCAGCTCTCCCTCACGAACCTTTTTCAGGAACGGACCAAAGCCCAGTTCGCCCATCCAGAAATCAAAGCTATGCTGTACGCCATTGGACGTCAGCGTGGCGCCGGATAAACCGTCAACCGCGTGGAGATCGCCTGCGCGCGCGCCGCCTTTCACCACCTTCAGCGCCGGCATGCCGTTGTCATCCAGCACCTGCTTGCCGACAAACTGCTGGCGCCAGTTCGGGTTTTCCACCTCGCCGCCCAGCCCCGGCGTTTCGCCCTGATCGTAGTAAGTAATGCCTTTTACCGTGCGGCCATCGACGTCCAGCGCCACGAAGGCATACATCATCGACCACAGGCCGTTGCCATAAATGGGCAGCACCACCTGCTCAATCTTCTGCTGCGCGTCGCGCACCAGGTAAATTTCCGCCAGATTACTGCGTCGCTTTATACCAGCCGGATCCTGACTGGCATCCAGGGCCATACTCTGCTGCGGATCCTTCAGCGCCTGAGCCTGATTAAATTTACCCGGGTCTTTCTCCAGCAGTTCGCCGGTGGCCAGATTCACCAGTCGCGGGGTAATGCGCGCCGCGAAGGTGTCCGCTACCGCATCCGCATCCATACCGGGGTGCATCAGCCCTGACACTGCCAGGATATTGCGCTGCTTATCCAACGCCCGCTGCGCCTGCTGGCGGGATTTCAGCCCCACGGCCGAGCCCGCCACCACGATGGAGCAGACCAGACAAAGCACCAGCACCACCAGCAGCGTTTTGCCGATGCTATCGTTACTTTTCTTCTCAGCCACGCGACTTCCTCCGCTTAATATTGGCCTGCACCACCAGATAATCGAACAGCGGTGCGAAGAGGTTGGCGAAGAGGATCGCCAGCATCATCCCTTCCGGATAAGCCGGGTTCACCACGCGGATCAGCACGCACATCACGCCGATCAGCACGCCGTAACTCCATTTCCCTTTATCGGTAAACGAGGCGGATACCGGGTCCGTCGCCATAAACATCATCCCGAAGGCGAAACCGCCGAGCACCAGATGCCAGTACCATGGCATAGCGAACATCGGGTTGGTGTCGGAGCCGATAACGTTAAACAGGGTGGCGGTGGCGATCATGCCGATCATTACCCCGGCGACGATGCGCCAGGACGCGACGCGGCCAAAGAGGATGATCGCCCCGCCGATGAAGATCATCAGCGTTGACACTTCGCCAATTGAGCCGGGAATATTGCCGAGGAAGGCGTCCATCCAGCTCACCGGCACGCCAGTCGCCACGTTCACCAGCGCTTCACCGCCGCCGCTGGCCCACTGGGAGAGCGGCGTGGCGCCGGAGAAACCGTCCGCCGCGGTCCATACGAGATCGCCGGAAATCTGCGCCGGATAGGCGAAGAACAGGAACGCGCGCCCCGCCAGCGCCGGGTTGAGGAAGTTGCGCCCGGTGCCGCCGAAAATCTCTTTGGCGATCACCACGCCGAAGGAGATCCCCAGCGCCGCCTGCCACAGCGGCAGCGTGGGCGGCACAATCAACGCGAAGAGAATAGAGGTAACGAAAAAACCTTCGTTAATCTCATGCTTGCGCACAATCGCGAACAGCACTTCCCAGAAGCCGCCGACGATAAAAACGGTGATATAGATCGGCAGGAAGAAGACCGCGCCCAGGGTCATCATGCTCAGCCAGCCGGCGTCGGCACTGAAGCTCACCCCTAACCACTGGGCGACGCTGTAGTGCCAGTTGTTGGCGATCGCCTGCTGCAGCTGTTCGGCGCCGTATAGCTTGTGCAGCGCCGGAATGGTCTGCAGCCCAACGTTGTACATGCCCCAGAACATCGCCGGGAATACGGCAAACCACACGAGGATCATCATCCGCTTCAGGTCGATGGCGTCGCGCACGTGCGCCGCGCCGCGGGTTACCTGGCCCGGCGTGTAGAAGATGGTCGCCGCCGCCTCATACAGCGGGTAATATTTTTCCAGCTTGCCGCCATGCGTGAAATGCGGCTCAAGTTTCTCAATCAGGTGCTTTAAGCCCATCTCTTATCCTTCCTGCTCAATCCGGGTTAACACGCTGCGCAGCGCCGGGCCATATTCATACTTTCCAGGGCAAACATAGGTGCACAGCGCCAGATCTTCTTCATCCAGCTCCAGACAGCCCAGCGCCTGAGCGCTGTCGGTGTCTCCGGCCAGCAGATCGCGCAGCAGTATGGTCGGCAGGATATCCAGAGGCATCACCCGCTCGTAGTTGCCGATCGGCACCATCGCCCGCTCGCCGCCGTTGGTATCGGTGGAAAAATGAAAGCGCTTGCGCTTGAAGAAATGGCCCAGCGTGGTGCGGGTAATCGAGAATTTCTCTTTGCCCGGCATCACCCAGCCGAAGAGCTCTTTTTCCCGCCCTTCTTTGACCACGCTCACCTGCAGATGGAAGCGCCCCAGGAAGGCGTGAGGGCCATGGGCGCGGGCGCCGCTAAGCACCGAGCCGGAAATGACCCTGTTTTCCCCCTCCTGCAACTCACCTGCCAGCAGATCCTCCAGGCTGGCGCCGAGCGTCGTTTTGACCAGCCGCGGAGATGTTACCTGCGGGCCGCCGAGCGCAATTATCCGTTCGCAGTAGAGCTCCCCGTCGAGGAAAAGCTTACCAATGGCGATCGCGTCCTGATAATTGAGGTGCCAGACCTGCTTATTCAGGCTCACCGGCTCCAGAAAGTGAATATGCGTTCCCGGCAGCCCCGCCGGGTGCGGCCCGCTGAACTGATTAAAACAAACCTGGCCGAGAGGATGACCGCCCAGCTTGCCGCCGCTGGGCTGGCAGACGTGCACTTTCCCGTCGGTCAAGCGCGTGAGCACGGTAAGACCGGCGTCGAAGGCGGCACGTTCGGCCAGAATAATCGGCTGCGGCTCCGCCGCCAGCGGATTGGTGTCCATGGCGTTAACAAAGATAGCGGCGGGCGTGCTCCCCGGGAGCGGCGTTTTGCTGAACGGCCGGGTACGCAGCGCCGTCCATTGGCCCGACGCCAGCAGCTGCTGCTGTACGGTGTCGCGCGGCAGTTCGGCCAGCGCGTCCGCGGCGTAACGGGTAAACGCCACCGCGTCATTGCCCTCGATATCAATCACCACCGACTGCAACAAGCGCCGTTCGCCGCGGTGGATCGCGCTGACGATCCCGCTCGCCGGGGCGGTAAAGCAGACGCCAGGGATCTTTTTATCTTCGAACAGGATCTGACCTTTTTTGACCCGATCGCCTTCTTTAACCGCCATCGCGGGGCGCATGCCAACGTACTCTTCGCCGAGTAGCGCGACGCGCTTCACCGCTGGCGCGGGAGAAATCTGCTGTAATGGCATGCCAGCTATGGGCAAATCCAGCCCTTTCGTGATTTTAATCATATCGTTAGCAGGTATCCGTAACCTCAACCCCGACGCAGGTCAGGGCCAGCTTATTGACAGAATGGCAGAGAAGAAAGGGCGAAACGGCGCCAGTAGCGCTCAGGACGGAAGAGAAGCATCCTTTCTTACTCTGATGATGAACCGGCGCAAGTGTAACATTTCGTGAGCGGCGGCTGTAGCGCAAGGGGCGATAAGTGCTTCTAAAATGCGAGCTATTGCGCAAAGTTCTCACTGTGTTTTCGTCGCTGGCAGGGTATAAAGTGAGGCTGATTTGTAAACGCCGCCACGTCGCCCTTGCGAAAAAATGCCGTGATGCTAATGTGAGCGCTCTAAATCCAGAAAACTCTGATTTCGGGTCTCTCTTGCCGTCCTGGCAATGTGGCTATTTTGTTTTATCAAGGAACAAGCAGTATGCGCAAAATCGCATTATTTATTGCGATGCTTCTGTTGCCGTGCGTGTCATTTGCCGGGCTGCTCAGCAGCAACAGCCCGACGACGCCGGTAAGCAAAGAATATAAGCAGCAATTAATGGGTTCACCGGTTTACATTGAGATCTTTAAAGAAGAGCGCATGCTCGACCTTTACGTCAAAATGGGTGAGACCTACCAGCTCCTCGACAGCTACCGGATCTGCAATTACTCCGGTGGCCTCGGTCCGAAACAGCGCCAGGGCGATTTCAAGAGTCCGGAAGGGTTCTATAACGTCACCCGCAGCCAGCTCAAACCCGACAGCCGCTTCTATAAAGCGATTAACATCGGCTTCCCGAACGCCTACGATCGCGCCCATGGTTATGAAGGGAAATACCTGATGATCCACGGCGACTGCGTCTCAGTCGGCTGCTACGCCATGACCGACAGCGGTATCGATGAGATCTTCCAGTTCGTGACCGGCGCTTTAGTCTTCGGCCAGCCAAGCGTGCAGGTGAGTATCTATCCGTTCCGCATGACCAACGCCAACATGGAACGCCACAAATACTCCTACTACGCGGATTTCTGGAAACAGCTCAAGCCTGGCTATGACTATTTCCAGCAGACCCACAAACCGCCGGTCGTATCAGTGACCGACGGCCGCTATGTGGTGAGCAAGCCGCTCAGCCACGAGGTTGTCCAGCCGCAGCTGGCCTCAAACTACACGCTCCCCGAGACAAAATAACGCCCACTCGCCTGGCATGATCTTATGCCAGGTTTCATTGGCCGTCAGCGGCTGCGTGGCGATAACCGTGACCACATCGTTGGGTGTGGTCTCGCGTTGAAAGTCGATCTCCACATCCTGGTCCAGCAGTTTTGCCACGCCGAACGGCGCTCGCCGGGTGATCCAGTGCAGATTGGTCGAGCAGAACGCCATTACGTAGCGCCCGTCCGACAGCAGCATGTTGAACACCCCTTTCTCACGTAGTTCACCCGCGAGGGTGGCGATATATTTGAAAACGCCCAGCATATTGCCCGGCGTGCGCGGATAGCGCTCGGTTAAACGGTGCAGCAGCCAGCAAAACGCTTTTTCACTGTCGGTTTCACCTACCGGATGAAAATTACCGGTTTTCAGCGACTTATAGCCTTTTAGCTGCCCATTGTGCGCATAGGTCCAGTTGCGCCCCCACAGTTCGCGGGTGAAGGGATGGGTGTTCTCCAGGGCCACCCTCCCGCGGTTGGCCTGACGAATATGGGCGACGACGGAACAGGACTTAATGGGGTAATCCTGAACCAGTTTCGCGATCGGCGACTGAAAGCTCGGCTGGGGATCCTTGAATGTGCGACAGCCTTTACCTTCATAGAAGGTGATGCCCCAGCCGTCTTTATGCGGCCCCGTCCCGCCGCCGCGCTGCACCAGCCCGGTAAAGCTAAAACAGATATCGGTTGGCACATTGGCGCTCATCCCGAGCAGTTCGCACATAGATCACCTCACCCTCACAAATCACGACGGCGCCGGAGCGAGGCCACCGTCAACAGTACACACTCACCTGCCTGTTAGCCTTTCGCCATCTCTTTTTCGATCAGCATAATCAGAATGTGGATCACTTTGATATGGATCTCCTGGATGCGGTCGGCGTAGCCAAAGTGCGGCACGCGAATTTCAACATCAGCGCTACCGGCCATTTTACCGCCGTCTTTACCGGTCAGGGTGATCACTTTCATCCCCTGCGCCCGCGCGGCCTCAATGGCCTTAATCACGTTGCCGGAGTTGCCAGACGTGGAGATACCGAGCAGCACATCGCCTGCGCGGCCAACGGATTCAACGTAGCGGGAGAACACATACTCATAGCCAAAATCATTGCTCACGCAGGAGAGGTGGCTGACGTCGGAGATCGCGATGGCCGGGTAACCCGGGCGGTTTTCGCGATAACGTCCGGTCAGCTCTTCCGCAAAATGCATCGCATCGCAATGGGAACCGCCGTTACCGCAGGACAGCACTTTCCCACCCGCCTTAAAGCTATCCGCCAGCAGGACAGCGGCACGCTGGATAGCATGGATATTGGCTTCGTCCTGCAGAAAGTTAGCCAGCGTTTCCGCGGCTTCGTTCAGTTCGTTACGAATAAGATCCTGGTACATGAGGATAATCCTTCAGTATGAGTGGAATAACCCCGGCAGTGTACCGGATAGCCGTCGAAGCGAGAAGCAGCAGGCAGCGTTATCCCTCGCTCTTTTGATTTTATGTGCCGCTTTTGCATACAACAATGTGAGCAAGGTTGTAATTATTTTGTAAACACATTGCTAAATAAAAACGCATGCACTACAACCAATACATCACAAGTGGTCAGACCTCCTACAAGCTCAGGGAGCATTTCTCTATGATGATTTTGAGTATTGTTGCAACCGTCGTTTTACTCGGCGCGCTCTTCTATCACCGGGTCAGCCTGCTGCTCAGCAGCGTGATTTTGCTCGCCTGGACCGCGGCGCTCGGCGCGGCCGGAGTGTGGAATATCTGGCTGCTGCTGCCGCTGGCGATCATACTGTTGCCGTTTAACTTTGCGCCTATGCGTAAATCCATGATTTCCGCACCGGCGTTTCGCACATTCCGCAAGGTGATGCCGCCGATGTCGCGCACGGAAAAAGAAGCCATCGACGCCGGCACCACCTGGTGGGAAGGCGATCTGTTTCGCGGCAATCCTGACTGGCAAAAGTTACATAACTATCCGCAGCCGCGGCTGACCGCCGAAGAGCAAGCTTTCCTCGACGGCCCAGTTGAAGAAGCCTGCCGGATGGCTAACGACTTCGCCATCACCCACGAAATGGCCGATCTGCCGCCGGAGCTGTGGGCCTATCTGAAAGAGCACCGCTTCTTCGCGATGATCATTAAGAAAGAGTATGGCGGACTTGAGTTCTCCGCTTACGCTCAGGCACGAGTACTGCAGAAACTCTCTGGCGTCTCCGGCATCCTGGCGATCACCGTCGGCGTCCCGAACTCGCTGGGTCCGGGCGAACTGCTGCAGCATTACGGTACCGAAGAACAGAAGAATCATTATCTGCCGCGTCTGGCACGCGGCCTGGAAATCCCTTGCTTCGCTCTCACCAGCCCGGAAGCGGGCTCTGACGCCGGCGCCATCCCGGATACCGGCGTGGTGTGCATGGGCGACTGGCAGGGTCAACAGGTGCTGGGGATGCGCCTGACCTGGAACAAACGTTATATCACGCTGGCGCCTATCGCCACCGTGCTGGGGCTGGCTTTCAAACTCTCTGACCCGGATCGTTTGCTGGGCGGAGAAGAAGAGCTGGGTATCACCTGCGCGCTGATCCCCACCTCCACCCCGGGCGTGGAAATCGGCCGTCGCCACTTCCCGCTGAATGTGCCGTTCCAGAACGGTCCAACCCGCGGCAAAGATATCTTCGTGCCTATCGATTACATCATCGGCGGCCCAAGCATGGCCGGTCAGGGCTGGCGCATGTTGGTTGAATGTCTATCGGTCGGCCGCGGTATTACTCTGCCGTCCAACGCCACCGGTGGTCTGAAATCCGTTGCCATGGCGACTGGCGCTTACGCCCATATTCGCCGCCAGTTCAAAATCTCCATCGGCAAAATGGAAGGGATTGAAGAGGCGCTGGCGCGTATCGCCGGTAACGCCTATGTGATGGACGCTGCGGCGTCGCTGATCACCTACGGCATCATGCTCGGCGAGAAACCTGCAGTGCTGTCCGCTATCGTGAAATATCACTGCACCCACCGCGGCCAGCGCTCCATTATCGACGCGATGGATATTACCGGCGGGAAAGGCATTATGCTGGGCGAAGGCAACTTCCTCGCCCGGGCCTATCAGGGCGCGCCTATCGCCATCACCGTGGAAGGCGCAAACATTCTGACCCGCAGCATGATGATCTTCGGTCAGGGGGCGATTCGCTGCCATCCGTACGTACTGGAGGAGATGGCCGCCGCGCAGAATAATGACCTGAACGCCTATGACAAGCTGCTGTTCAAACACATCGGCCATGTCGGCAGTAATAAAGTGCGGAGTTTCTGGCTGGGCCTGACCGGCGGGCGCACCAGCAGCGCGCCGACCCGTGACGCCACCCGTCGCTACTATCAGCAAATGAATCGTCTGAGCGCCAACCTGGCACTGCTGTCAGACGTCTCAATGGCGGTGCTCGGCGGCAGCCTCAAGCGACGCGAACGTATCTCCGCCCGTCTGGGGGATGTGTTAAGCCAGCTGTACCTGGCCTCGGCGGTGCTGAAACGCTATGACGATGAAGGACGCAATGAAGCCGATCTGCCGCTGGTTCACTGGGGGGTACAGGACGCGCTGCACCAGGCCGAGCAAGCCATTGACGATCTGTTGGACAATTTCCCGAACCGTCTGGTGGCAGGCGTAATGCGCCTGGTCATCTTCCCGACCGGCCGTCATCATCATGCGCCGTCGGATAGGCTGGACCACCAGGTCGCCAAAATTCTGCAGGTGCCCAGCGCCACGCGCTCCCGCATCGGCCGCGGTCAGTATCTGACGCCGAGCGAGCATAACCCGGTAGGCCTGCTGGAAGAGGCCCTGCTGGAAGTGATGGCGGCCGATCCTATCCACCAGCGGATCTGCAAAGAGTTGGGTAAAAATCTGCCGTTCACCCGTCTGGATGAGCTGGCCCACAACGCGCTGGCCAAAGGATTAATCAGTCAGGATGAGGCCGCCATTCTTACCCGTGCAGAGCATAGCCGTCTGCGCAGCATTAACGTCGACGACTTTGCGCCAGAGGAGCTGGCGACAAAGCCGGTAAAGCTGCCGGAAAAAGTTCGTAAAGTTGAAGCTGCATAATAAAACCACTACCACATCACACGCCGGGCGGGGAACTTTCCCCGCCTTTTTTCGCCCTCTCCTCCCCTTTCGTTTCCATCAGTAGCATTTTTTTAACAAAATATTCCGCGGACCGCCGCGCGGCTGATATGGTGTTACAGTTAACCTAACCCCCTCATGAGAATGGAGTTGACCATTGTGCCTGGCCTGAAAATTTCGCTGTTGCAACAACCGCTGGTCTGGATGGACGGCCCTGCCAACCTGCGCCATTTTGATCGCCAACTGGAAGGAATCACCGGGCGCGATGTGATTGTTTTACCAGAGATGTTTACCACCGGCTTTGCCATGGAAGCGGCAAAACAGTCTTTACCCGAGGCCGACGTGGTGGAGTGGATGCATGCCCGGGCTGCGCAATCCCAGGCGCTGATTGCCGGCAGCGCTGCGCTGCAAACTGAACACGGCGCTGTTAACCGCTTCCTGCTGGTCGAGCCTGACGGTACGGTGCACCATTATGATAAACGGCACCTGTTCCGTATGGCCGATGAACATCATCACTATGAGGCCGGAAACCAGCGCGTGGTCTTTGAATGGCGTGGATGGCGGATCCTGCCGCTGGTCTGTTACGACCTGCGCTTTCCGGTATGGTCGCGTAATCAGAACGACTATGATTTGGCGCTGTATGTCGCCAACTGGCCGGCGCCGCGCTCGCTGCACTGGCAGTCGCTGCTGATCGCCCGCGCGATTGAAAACCAGGCCTATGTCGCCGGCTGTAACCGGGTTGGCACTGACGGCAACGGCCATCATTACCGCGGCGATAGTCGGATTATCAATCCCCAGGGGGAGATTATCGCCACCGCCGATCCGCATCAGGCCACTCGTCTTGATGCCGAGCTGTCGCTGAGCGCCCTTCAGGAATATCGTGAAAAATTCCCCGCCTGGCGCGATGCCGATCCTTTCACGATCGGCTAATCACCCTTCGGGAGCCGCTGCGCTCCCTTTTTATTCCACCACGATCCGCACAGCACAGTAGACCAATAACGCAGCCAGCATCCAGTTCAGTTGCCGCCCGTACAGCAAAAACAGGCGTTGAAACAGATGCCCCGCCAGCGCCCAGCACAGATTTCCCAGCGCGCCAATCGCCGCCAGCAGCAGACTCACGCTGATAAGCCAAACAGGCTCGCGAGTAACGGGCAGAACAAAGGTAGAAAGCGCGGTGATGCCATACAGAATAATTTTAACGTTGACGAACTGTAGCCCCAGACTCGCCCAAAAGCCTACCGGTTCTACACTCGGCGTCCCTGTCGCCGGTTTGCTTTTGGCAATCTGCCAGGCCAGCCACAGGATGTACGCCGCGCCAATCCATCCCAATACCAGGGTAAAGCGTGAGTCGAGTTCAACCAGCGAAAAGGTTAAAGCCGCGCAAATCAACATAGTGATAATAAACCCGACGCTCATCCCGGCCAGCACCCGCAGGCTGCGGCGTAGACCATGGGAGGTGACGCTGCTCAGCGCCAGGATATTGTTGGGCCCGGGTGTCAGGGCGGTGATCAAAGTGTAAGTTAAAAAGGCGCTTATCAGGGTAGGTGTCACGGGTTTTCTCCTCTTGTCTGGCAGACACTACCCGAAGCTGATAATTTAAAAAAATGAATATTTTTTCATTCTCGCTTCGATAATATCGATACAAAGAGGAAATATGGATCTGCGACGCTTCATCACCTTCAAAACTGTTGTCGAAGAAGGTTCCTTTCTGCGCGCGGCGCAGAAACTATGCTGCACTCAGTCCACCGTGACTTTTCATATCCAGCAGCTGGAGCAGGAGCTTGCCATCCCGCTGTTTGAGAAAATCGGCCGGCGGATGTGTCTCACCGCCGCCGGTAAGAAGGTCCTGCCGCATGTCTACGACCTGACTAAAGTGATGGCCTCGATTCGTCAGGCGGCACGCCAGGACGATGAGCCCGGCGGCGAACTTCGCGTCGCCACTGGCGAAACGCTGCTGGCGTATAAAATGCCGCGGGTGCTGCAGCGTTTTAAGCAACGCGCTCCGAAAGTGCGCCTGTCGCTGCAGTCGCTCAACTGCTACAGCATCCGCGATGCGCTGCTTGCCGACGAGGTCGATTTGGGGGTGTTTTACCGGGTGGGTAACGATGACGCGCTCACGATAATGGAGCTTGGCCAGCAGTCGCTGACGCTGGTCGCATCGGTCGAGCAGGCGCCGGTAGACTTCATGCGCCCGCGGCAGCATATCCCGCTGAGCTTTATCATCAACGAACCCCAGTGCGTGTTCCGGCAGATTTTTGAAAGCACCCTGCGCCAGCGCGAAATTACTCTGGAGAACACCATTGAGCTGTGGAGTATTGAGAGTATCAAGCAGTGCGTGGCGGGAAATCTGGGAGTGAGTTTTCTGCCACGCTTTGCGGTGGAGGACGAGCTCAAGCGCGGGACGCTGGTTGAGCTGCCATTCAGCGAGACGCCGTTGACGATCCATGCGCTCTGCGCCCACCATGCCGGGAAGGCTATCAGTCCGGCGATGCGGGTATTTATGCAGTGCATGCAGGAGGAACAAGAGGCGCGCTGAAATTCGGCGACGAAAACGACGAAAGCCTGAATCATTGCTGACTCAGGCTTTCTGAATAGTGGCGGAACGGACGGGACTCGAACCCGCGACCCCCTGCGTGACAGGCAGGTATTCTAACCGACTGAACTACCGCTCCGCGTTGTTGTTCCGTTGGGAACGAGGCGAATATTACGGATTCCCCTCTACCCCGTCAACGCTTTTTCTACCATTTTGAATCGTTTGCTGCAAAAATCACCCAACCGCCTACTTTTAATTCATTTTAGTGGCTATCAGGCACGCCACAGGCAGCTTCCGCCTTTCTTTTGTACCAGGTCGAGGCGGGATTCATGGTTCGCCAGTTCTTCATCTGAGGCATAAACCACGCGTAACTGACTGCCGGCGCGGACGACGCGCTGAATTCCCATCTCTCCCGCCTGCTGCTGGCTTTCGCCTTCCATAGAGAACGCCATCGAAGTCTGGCCGCCGGTCATCATCAAATAGACATCGGCAAGGATCTGGGCATCGAGCAACGCCCCGTGCAGCGTACGCTTGCTGTTGTCTATTTCGTAACGCGAACATAGCGCATCGAGGCTGTTGCGCTTGCCTGGAAACATTTTCCGCGCCAGCGCCAAACTGTCGGTGATTTTACAAAAGGTCTCGGTTTTTCCGATGCCGCGGTTTAGCTTACTGAATTCATAATCCATAAAGCCGATATCGAACGAGGCGTTATGGATCACCAGCTCCGCGCCGCGGATGTAATCCATAAACTCATCAGCCACGTCGGCAAAGGTAGGTTTATCCAGCAGGAACTCATCGGCGATCCCGTGTACGCCGAATGCTTCAGGATCCACCAGCCGATCGGGCTTCAGATAGACGTGAAAATTGTTACCGGTCAGGCGGCGGTTGATCACCTCCACGGCGCCGATCTCAATGATCTTGTGTCCTTCGTAGTGTGCCCCGATCTGGTTCATACCGGTGGTTTCGGTATCGAGAACAATCTGGCGCGTAATTGCAGTGCTCATAGCGGTCATTTATGTCAGACTTATCGTTTACAAATCGATTTCAATTACAGGAAGTCTACCAGAGATGCTCAAACAGGTAGAAATTTTCACCGACGGCTCTTGCCTGGGTAATCCAGGACCTGGCGGCTACGGCGCCATCATGCGCTACCGCCAGCACGAAAAAACCTTCAGCGCTGGCTACCGTCTGACCACCAATAACCGCATGGAACTGATGGCGGCAATTGTTGCCCTGGAAGCGTTAAAAGAGCATTGCGAAGTGGTGCTCAGCACTGACAGCCAGTATGTTCGTCAGGGGATCACCCAGTGGATCCACAACTGGAAAAAGCGCGGCTGGAAAACGGCAGAGAAAAAGCCGGTGAAAAATGTCGACCTCTGGCAGCGGCTGGACGCCGCGCTTGGCCAGCATAAAATTAAATGGGAATGGGTAAAGGGCCACGCCGGCCATCCTGAAAATGAACGCTGCGACGAGCTGGCGCGCGCGGCGGCCTCCCACCCCACACTGGACGATGTCGGCTACCTGCCTGAGAGTTAATTCTGCCCTTTGCGCCACTGCCGGGTGGCGCCCACCGCCGGCCGCAGCTGAGTTTTCGCTTTGCCGGATTTCATCGGATTGAGCGTCAGCGGAATGGTCCGTTTGCGGGCGACAATCAATTGCAAACAGCCCAGCGCCGGCAGATGGGTGCTCAACAATTTGCCGCCATGGCGCGACCAGGGCAAAACCTGGTAACGTCCATAGTGCAGCACTTCAAAGTTGAGCAGCGCCAGCCAGTCCAGCTGGCGCATCAGCGTAAACATACGGCTATTATAAGGCGTTCCTTTGCGCAGGACCGGCACCAGCTTACGCAACCCCATCAGGCTGACCGGATTAAACCCGGTCAGGATCATCCAGCCATCATCGATCAGTACACGATCGGCTTCCCGCAGCAGACGATGCGGATCGCTACACCACGGCAGGGTGTGCGCCAGCAGGCAGGCGTCAACGGACTTTTCGGCAAAGGGTAAATGCAGCGGGTCAGCCCGGACCTGCATTGGATTTCCCGCCAGCGAGACATTCACCTGGTGCGAGATGGCGCAAGCTTCGGTATTGATTTCCGCGCTCAGATTGCCAATCTTAAGCAGATGAAAGCCATATAATTTAGCCAGCCACGGTTTCATCTGCTGCTCCAGCGTTTCGCGATAGTATTCGCCCCACGGCATACTGGACCAATGCTCAGGCGCTGTCACTGTGTGAGGTATCCTTGCCGGCTTCATTGCCACCTTCCGCTACGCTTTAGAGGTAATTTATGAATCTTATCAGTATTCCCGCGTTTCAGGACAACTACATCTGGGTTCTCAGTGAGAATAACGGCCGCTGCATCATCGTAGATCCAGGCGAAGCCGCGCCGGTTCTGGCGGCCATCGAGGAAAACCAGTGGCAGCCCGAGGCTATTTTACTGACCCATCATCATCAGGATCACGTCGGCGGCGTAAAACAATTACGTGAAAAATTCCCTTCTATAGTGGTTTACGGGCCGGCGGAAACCCAGGATAAAGGCGTCACTCAGGTGGTAGGCGATGGCGATCGGCTGTCAATTCTCGGGCACGATTTTTCCATTTTCTCTACGCCAGGTCACACATTAGGACATATCTGTTACTACAGCGAACCTTATCTGTTCTGTGGCGATACGATGTTTTCCGGCGGCTGCGGAAGGCTGTTCGAAGGTACAGCAGAGCAGATGTATCAATCATTTATGAAAATTAATGCCCTTCCTGAAGAAACCCTCATATGTTGCGCACATGAATATACGTTAGCGAATATGAAGTTTGCATTGAGTATCCTGCCAGATGATAGGGACATAAACGATTACTATCATAAAGTTAATGAGTTACGTGCAAAAAAACAAAAAACACTACCCGTAACTCTGAAAAATGAGCGGCGTATAAATTTATTTTTACGCGTAAATGATATTGATTTAATTGATAAAATTAACAAAGAAACAAATTTGCAACACTCTGTGGCGCGATTTGCATGGTTAAGGTCAAAGAAAGATGACTTCTGATATTTAATTCTTGTCATCGGCCAACTTCGCCGTTATCCTTGGTCGTCTTTTAAGCAACTATTGACACACACATGAAGGCACGAGCGATATTACTCGCCTCTGTCCTGCTGGTGGGGTGCCAGGCGTCTAAGCACGATGGCACCGTCGAACAGCGAGCACAGAGCCTTTCTGCGGCTGGTCAAGGGGAAGCAGGCAAGTTCACAAGTCAAGCGCGCTGGTTAGATGATGGAACCTTCTACGCGCAAGACCAGGATCTGTGGACTTCCATAGGCGACGAGCTAAAGATGGGAATACCGGATAATCCCCGGATTCGCGAACAGAAACAGAAGTACTTAAGAAATAAGAGCTATCTCCACGATGTAACTTTACGGGCAGAGCCGTATATGTACTGGATAGCCGGGCAGGTTAAGAAACGTAACATGCCAATGGAACTGGTATTACTACCCATAGTGGAGAGCGCTTTTGACCCACACGCGACGTCTGGCGCCAATGCCGCAGGCATTTGGCAGATCATTCCGAGCACAGGGCGCAATTATGGTTTAAAACAGACCCGCAGTTACGATGCGCGTCGTGATGTCGTCGCGTCTACTACCGCGGCGCTGGACATGATGCAACGTCTGAACAAAATGTTCGACGGCGACTGGTTGTTAACGGTCGCAGCCTATAACAGCGGCGAAGGCCGGGTCATGAAGGCAGTAAAAGCGAACCGTTCGCGTGGCAAACCCACCGATTTCTGGTCGCTGTCTCTGCCGCATGAAACGAAAATCTACGTCCCGAAAATGCTGGCATTGAGCGACATTCTCAAAAACAGCAAACGTTACGGCGTAAAGCTGCCTACGGCTGATGAAAGCCGTGCGCTGGCGCGCGTTCGCCTCGACAGTCCGGTTGATATTTCTCAGCTCGCGGACATGGCCGGTATGCCGGTCAGCAAGCTGAAGACGTTCAATGCGGGCGTAAAAGGGTCAACGCTGGGCGCGAGCGGGCCAAAGTACGTCATGGTGCCGCAGAAGCACGCCGCACAGCTGCGTGAATCGCTGGCCTCTGGCGACATTGCCGCCGTGCAGCCGACGCAGCTCGCGGACAATACGCCGCTAACCAGCCGTAGCTATAAGGTGCGTTCCGGCGACACCATTTCCGGGATTGCTTCCCGTCTTGGTGTGACGACCCGCGATCTGCAGCAGTGGAATAACCTGCGCGGCTCTGGATTAAAGGTTGGGCAGAATCTGGTTATTGGCGCAGGCAGCAGCGCCCAGCGTCTGGCGAACAACAGCGATAGCATCACCTATCGCGTTCGTAAAGGCGATTCGCTGTCGAGCATCGCCAAACGTCACGGCGTTAATATTCGCGACGTGATGCGCTGGAACAGCGATACCGACAACCTGCGCCCAGGCGATCAGCTAACGTTGTTTGTGAAAAACAGCGATCGACCAGAGTCCTGATACCTCTGGTTCGACAAAAAGGCACCGACTTCCCCGGTGCCTTTTTTGTTGCCTAAATTAAATCGCTTTATGCGCTTCGAACAGAATGGTATCGCTGGTAAACGATCCGTCCTCCTGTAACTCGAAGTACGCTTTGACCTCCGCCGAAGCGCTCTGCTGATATAAGCGAATCGCCTCCACCAGCGGCTCAGGAGTACGCATCCGCGCCACCCATGAACTGAACTCCAGCGGCAGGCGATCGGTCAACAACTGGTTAACCACCAGCCCCGCTTCAGTCGCCAGCGTCAACCACTCGCCGCTGGAATAATTTCGCACATGCGAGGTGTCGCGCAGGGCTTCCACCGTCTGCAGCCAGACATCACGTACCGGATGACCCGGCGACATCACGTCCATCACGATAATCACCCCGCCCGGCTTGAGAACACGTTTCACCTCACGCAGCGCCTGGCCAACGTCATGCCAGTGGTGAGCGGAGTAGCGGCTAATCACCACATCAAAGCTGACATCAGCGAACGGTAGCGTTTCGGCGTACCCCTGCTGGGTCACGATATTGCTAAAACCTTTCTCCTTTGCCGCGGCGGCAACGACCTCCAGCATCTGGCTCGATAAATCATAGGCGGTCACCTCGGCAACCTGTCCCGCCGCGGTAAAACTGGCGTGCCCTGCCCCGCAGCCCATATCCAGCACTTTCGCCTGAGGAAAATCAGCCAGCCGTTCCGCCAGCCGCTGCAGATCGCGACCAGAGGCGTGTACGGCGCTGGTCAGATAGGCGCTGGCCTGGGAGCCGAACTGCTTTTCGACGTTGTCATGGTGAGAGCGTGTTGTCATGTTGTCTTGTCCTTACGGTTTTTTTTGAGTAATAAAAGGCAGCACCATGCATGCGCAGGCCTGCCCCATGGCAGGCCTGACCAACCTTAAATTAATCAGGCTTGCCGGGACTGAATTCGACTAGTAGCGGGTTGTGGTCGGAGGCGCGGGTCACCAGCACGGAAGCATCGTGCACGCTTAACCCACGGTAGAACACAAAATCGAGGGGACGACCAAACGCGCGGCGGCGCTGATCGTCTGAGAAACGAACTTCGCGTAACGACATCTCACGCGCAAAGCGGTACAGCGCATTCATCCGCGGCCGGCTCCAGGCATTGAAGTCGCCGGCCATGATCACCGGCCCGCTGTGATGGGCGATCTGATCGCCAATTGGCAGCAGCTGTTTGCTGTAGACGTCGACGCCAAGGCTAAAGTTGACGGCATGGATATTGACAACCATCAACAACCGCGCATCCGGCAGCGGATAAACGGTCACTAACGCCGATTTCGGCAATCGCAAAATAGGCTCGCGCTCGCGCAGCGGACAGCAATAGATGGGGTGCGCGGAGGCCAGCGTCATTACGCCGGAAGGATGCTGCGGCAATACCAGCGCCGGCACCTGATCGGCGGCCAGATAGTTTGAAGTCGCGAACCGGACCAGTTCTGGGGTAGTTTGCGCCTCCTGCAACAGGACCAAATGCGCATCTTTGCCGAAATTTTTGAGGACCGACTGCCACTCTGCGCGCTGCTGCTTGAAGATATTCCATACCAGCACGCGGATCTTCTCATCGCTGCTTAATGGCGTCCCCGCGGGATAAACCGGACTTACGCCCGCAAACGCCCCCGGAGGCAATATTCTCTCCGCAGGTTGTCCGGCGACATAGCGCATGGCGTAGGTGTTCTTTCGCAATTTGGGCATTAATCCTCGATAACAGAAACCAGCCCGACGACGACTGGTTATTCTGTTATAGGGATTTTCCCATACACTTTCAATGCAAATTGCGAGAAACCCTTAGCCTTCGGGAGAAAGCGCTGCCGAACGGCGTGGCAATTTATCTAAACGTCCGCTCAGGACCACCAACAGCAAAGCGACCAGCACAATCATCGCGCCAATCCACGGCGTCTGCGCCAGACCGTACCGTTCGACCGTCTGTCCGCCGACGATCGACCCCAGCGCGATACCGATATTGAAGGCGGCAATATTCAGGCCGGAAGCGATGTCGACAGCCCCCGGGGTATACTGCTCTGCTTTTTGCACCACATAGACCTGCAGACCCGGCACGTTGCCGAAGGCGAAAACGCCCATCACCAGCACTGTCGCCAGCGCGGCATAGTGAACGCTGGCGGTCAGCTGGAAGACCAGCAGCAGTAGCACCAGCGCGGCGAAGATAAACTTCAGCGCGGAGACGGCGCCATGCTTATCGGCCAGTTTGCCGCCCCACACGTTACCTATAGCCACCGAGACACCATAGCCCAGCAGGATCCAGCTCACCGCTGACGGGCTGAAGCCGGCCAGCTCCTGCATCATCGGCGCCAGGAAGGTAAAAGCGGTAAACACGCCGCCATAGCCCAGCGCGGTAATGGCGTAGATCATCAGCAGGCGCGGATGGGTTAATACTTTCAGCTGATCGCGCAGGCTGGCGCTGGCGCGGCCCGGAATATTATTCGGCACCAGAAGCAGACTGCTGATTAGCGCAATCACCCCGAGAATCGATACCGCGAGGAAGGTTTCCCGCCAGCCGAAATGCTGGCCAATAAAGGTGCCAAAGGGAACGCCGGTCACCAGCGCGACCGTCAGGCCACCGAACATAATGGCGATGGCCGAGGCTGCTTTCTCTTTTGCCACCAGGCTGGTGGCGATTGTCGAGCCGATAGAAAAGAACACGCCGTGCGCCAGACCAGTCAGCAGTCGCGCCAGGATCAGCGTTTCATAGCCAGGGGCCTGCCAGGCCAGTATGTTACCCGCCGTAAACAGCACCATCAGCGCCAGCAGCAGCTGTTTACGCGGCATACGCCCGGTCAACGCCGTCAGTACCGGGGCGCCGATCGCCACGCCCAGCGCGTAGATAGAGACCAGCAGTCCCGCCGAAGGCAGGGAGATAGAGAGTTGCTGGGCAATGGTCGGGACCAGACCGACAATCACAAATTCAGTGGTGCCAATTGCGAAGGCACCGATGGTTAAGGCAAATAGCGCCAGTGGCATAATTTACTCCGTAGCATCAGGATTAAGATGACACGTAGTATGAAGGGTTGTATAAATAACAAAAACTATCAAAGTATCAATAGAATTTTGCCATAGGTGCAATAATGAGAGCCACATCAGAGGAGATCGCCATCTTTGTGGCGGTGGTGGAAAGCGGGAGTTTCAGCCGGGCGGCCGAACAGCTCGGACAGGCCAACTCCGCCGTCAGCCGGGCGGTCAAAAAGCTGGAATCAAAGCTAGGCGTAAGCCTGCTCAATCGGACCACCCGCCAGCTCAGCCTGACAGAAGAAGGCGAGCGCTATTTTCGCCGGATGCAGGTGGTCTTGCAGGAAATGGCGGCGGCAGAGAACGATCTGCTGGAGACGCGCACGACGCCGCGGGGCCTGCTGCGGGTAGATGCCGCGACGCCGGTGATGCTGCATTTTCTCATGCCGCTGGTGAAGCCATTTCGCGAACGCTACCCGGAAATGACGCTGTCGCTCGTCTCGTCTGAGACGTTTATCAATCTGATTGAACGGAAAGTGGATGTGGCCATTCGGGCCGGGACCTTAACGGATTCCAGCCTGCGCGCCCGACCGCTGTTTACCAGCTATCGTAAGATCGTCGCCTCGCCCGACTATGTCGCGCGCTACGGTATGCCGCAGCATCCATCCGATCTGAAACAGCATCACTGCCTCGGCTTCACCGAGCCGGTATCGCTGAATACCTGGCCGGTCTCCTGTTGCGATGGCCAGCTGTTAGAGATCGAAGCGGCGGTGTCATCCAATAGCGGCGAAACGCTCAAGCAGCTGTGCCTGACCGGCAACGGTATTGCCTGCCTGTCGGATTACATGGTGGATAAAGAGATTGCCAGCGGAGAGTTTGTCGAGCTACTGGCCGATAAGCGCTTACCGGTGGAAATGCCTTTCAGTGCCGTCTATTACAGCGACCGGGCGGTCAGCACTCGCATCAGGGCATTTATTGATTTTCTGAGCGACCACGTAAAACAGCTCCCGAAGGAGCTGTCGTAATACCTTCTCGGGCGGCAGGGCGAACGGCATACCGGTAGCGAGTGATTAATCCCACTGCGGCGCCAGACCTTCCGGGCTCACCAGCCGATCGTTGCAATCCAGCGCAGCGATCGCCTGTCGATCTTCATCATCCAACTGCAGATCCAGCGCCTTCAGGTTGCTGGCCAGGTTATCACGCTTCGTCGAGGACGGGATCACCGCGTACCCCTCGCCCATCGCCCATGCCAGGATAACCTGCGCCGGAGTCGCATTATGTTTCGCCGCGATACGGGCAATCACTTCATCTTTCAGTGCCTTACCATAAGCCAGCGTCATGTAAGAGGTGATGTGGATGCCGTGCTCACGTGCCCAGTCGACGACTTTACGGTTTTGCAGATACGGCGAGAGTTCAATCTGGTTGGTCGCAATGTTTTCAGCGCCAACGGCGGCAATCGCGCGCTCCATCAGTGGAATAGTGAAGTTGGAGATACCAATCTGACGGGTCAGACCCAGCTTCTTCGCTTCCATCAGGGCTGCCATAAACTCTTCAACGGCAACCGCATCGTTCGGTGATGGCCAGTGGATGAGCGTCAGGTCAACATAGTCCGTGCGCAGCTTCTGCAGACTTTCTTGCAGGCTGGCGATGAGTTTGTCTTTGCTCAGGTTCTCGATCCAGATTTTGGTAGTGATGAACAGCTCATCACGCGGCACGCCGCTTTCGGCGATAGCCTGACCCACCGCGGCTTCGTTGTCATAGATTTGCGCGGTGTCGATAGCACGATAGCCCAGCTCCAGCGCGGTTTTTACGGATGCGATAACAACATCATCTTTCAGACGGAAGGTGCCAAGACCAAATGCAGGGATTGCCATGATTTTCCTCGTTATTTCTTCATTTCGGTTAACGGATGAAATTATGGCTGATGGTGTGGAGGGGAAAAAGAGCGATTAATGCAGAGGATTTTTGCTGAATTAGCAATAATAGAGAACAGATCAAACAAAAAAGCCCTGAGCAAATGCTCAGGGCTCTTAATAAGTGGCGGAACGGACGGGACTCGAACCCGCGACCCCCTGCGTGACAGGCAGGTATTCTAACCGACTGAACTACCGCTCCACCGAATTTCTTCGCTTTATTACCACCGGTTGTCACCCCGGCTTACTGCAATTTGATGCCTGGCAGTTCCCTACTCTCACATGGGGAGACCCCACACTACCATCGG
>OGWY01000040.1_pt1 | contig 80492 bp, 114 predicted proteins | sample 1576121 | NCBI WGS metagenome assembly OGWY01 (sample SAMEA3541543, study PRJEB24748) | human gut metagenome | biome: human gut; feature: human-associated habitat; material: faeces | place: China | collected 2012 | reverse complement strand
TCCTGTCGCTGACGATGCCCCGCAGTTTCCTGTCGCTGACGATGCCCCGCAGTTTCCTGTCGCTGACGATGCCCCGTAGTCTCCTGTCGCTGACGATGCCCCGCAGTTTCCTGTCGCTGACGATGCCCCGTAGTCTCCTGTCGCTGACGATGCCCCGCAGTTTCCTGTCGCTGACGATGCCCCGTAGTCTCCTGTCGCTGACGATGCCCCTTTGTATCCTGTCGCTGACGATGCCCCGTAGTCTCCTGTCGCTGACGATGCCCCGTAGTATCCTGTCGCTGACGATGCCCCGTGCGGTTCATCAGAACCCGCTTCTTTCTTCACTCTTTCCGTAGTGTATTCAATAGCTGCTTTTACTAATCCCGCAATATTGATCTGCGCTCCAATTTTAATTTTAGTAGATGCAACTTTTGTATCTGAATTCTTTTTTTCGGAAAACTCCCCGCCCTGTTCAACCTCGTGGTAAACACTGCAATTAGGAGAATAATAGCTAAAGCAATCTAATGGATACTTGCAAGCATGAAATCCCGAATCACATATATTTGCCTGTTTTTCTTCATACGCTTCTCCTTCCTTATATTGAAAACCACGGCAAGTCATATCTTCGTTAAATCCCTTGTAAGATTTGATTTTGTTCTCCATCTTATTTTTCCTCGCTTTCTTTGACAATTGTGTATTTAAATCTGCCCTTTCCGGAATTATGCCACTGGCCAATTCCGTTTAATTCTCCGTAATCAAGCCACGATTTAAGATTCTTTGCAAAGGTATCCTCCAGACATTTGATTGTAAATTCAATTACTGTTCCGGCTGGCGCTGCTTCTGAATTTGCCAATGCGACCCTTTCTCCCTGTGCGGTCTGTGCTCTAAGCGGTCTCTGGCAATCGGTTAATCCCGCTCCCTCTGGAAACTGTAAAAGAATTTTTCTTGGAAATACAAATACCAGATTATCAATTTTGGTTTTGTATGCCGGTATCTTTTTTACATAATTAAAGGCTTTTGCCGCATTTTTAAGAAATCCCTTAATCTGATAATCATATAAAAACGGATTTCCTTCTCCATCTTTCGGAAAAATAGTTTTTCCTTTTTCGATCACTGCATCGACGCCAATGGATTCAATCTCCTCTTCTCTAGAAGGAGCATCTGGCGCTTTGCTTGCAATAAATTCTGCATGAATTTCCTTATCATTATTTGCACTTCCTAACAATTCTTCGATAAACTCTGCTCTGATTTTTAATTCTTTCATTTCTGTTTCTCCTTTTCTTAAATACTTAATATTTTTCATTTCTGCTCAGCACATTTCTTTTACTTGCATTTCCGATGCATTTCCATGCATTTGACTGCTTATCTTTGCCCTTGCTTTACCGTACAAGCCTGCGCTGCTCCCTTTCACCACGTCTTATTTCATTTCCACACCATTCCTTGTCTTTTCTGAACTTCGCAGTACTGGGCTACTCCCATGCATTTCCACGTTATACCCTACTATGCCATCGCTCCGCTCTGCATACCTAGCACTACTTCACTCTGCCATTTCATTGCAGTACAATCAACTCTGCTCATTTCCACACAATTCCGCTACTGTGCGACACTGTGCTTCTCATTTCCAATCCTTTACTTCTCTTTACATAAATGTGCTAAACTGTGTAAATCCATTGCGAATCAACACTTTACTACTCTTCGCTGTTCCAACGCCTTATAATTCGATTCGATACCTTTCCCGTTGCTTTTCGGTTTTAGATTTAGAATTTAATTACCGATAATGTAGTGTTGTCATTTCTCTCTAAAAGAATCAGCTGCCCTTCTATATCTGGTACCCTATCTGAATCAAGACTTTCGCTATCATCAACAAAAATAGGGATATTTAATCCGTTCATTTTCTGTAAACCTTTAACAAGATCTATTTCACAAAGAATCCTATCTCCATGATTCAACCCTTTGAAATAGTTAATTCCATCCACAACCATCTTGCACGTTTCTACCGGATTTCCCTCAATGGTATATTCCAAAAATTCAAATTCAAAGTGATTAAAATATTGGTTTATTTCATCCGCCAAAGCTTTATTCTTTTCGATTGAAAAGTTAAGAACCGAATCTATCTTTTGTTCAAGATTGGCTTCTACCTGGGATAGTTCTCTTAATTCCGCATTAAGCGTGTCAAGCTGATTTTTTTTATCTTTTTCAGCCTTTTCGGACGCCTCAATCTGTCCCTTAAATAAGGCAATACTTTCAATGATGATTTCTTTTGCTTCAGATATTTTTTTTCTGGTGTCAGTTTTAGACATTTCAATAAGTGCTTTTTTCTTGTTATCTATCTGGTTATTAATAGATATAACTTCATCATTTCCGGTCAAATTAGCATGCGGCGGAACAGCGTCCAGTTCCTTCCGGGTTTCCGCAATTTCTTTTTTGCTATTTTTAATGGCCTCATCCAGTTTTGGAACTTTTCCTTCCAAGTCAGAAAATTCTTTCTTAAATGATTTCAGATTTGCCGCTGCCTTATTGCCTGCCAAAGTAATCCGACTTAAATTTTCTTTTTTGTCTGACTCAAACTTCTGTTTGAGCATTTTCTGCGCATCTATACGGTTTTTTTTGCTGCTTTCCCATTTTTCTCTGGCTCTTTCTTTCATTTCATCCGGAAATTCCTGCCCGCAAGTTGGACAAATGCAAGAGCTTTCATCGAATTCTTCCGCTTTAATCCTTTTTAATTCACTTTCGTCAAATTCCTGCTTCCTAACTTCAACATAATCTTTTCTAGCTTTCTCCAGAGTTTTCTGAGCGCTCTCTATCTCCTGCTTTAATTCTTCCATCCTGCTTTCAATAGCTTTTTTCTCAGTTTCAAAATTAGTTTTGCACTTTTCGAAACCGTTTAATTCTTCCCTGACAGCCATTCTTTTCGCAATCAGTTTATTTTCTTCTCCCGAAACAATATCCTGCTTTCTCTTTTGCAATTCTAAAATTTCAGAATTTAGTTTGTCAGATGCCTCTAATGCATTATTTAACCGCGTTTCTTTCTCTTTCAGCTCTTCTAGCTGTTTTTCGGCTTCCTCTTTTTGCTTTCGCAAAGAATCCACATCAACTTTTACAAGCTCTCTGCCCTGTTCGTATTTGATTTCTGTATTTTTTGCTGCTACTTTCTTTTTCTGCTCATTCAGTTGCTTTCTAAATTTTGAAAGAACATCTTCCACTTTATGCCCTTCCAGAAGCTCTGCAACATCTGTATATTGAGGGTTTTGAGCAATAAATTTCTCGACTTTAAAACCAGATAATCGCTCCAAAAGTTTTCTTGCTTCGTTTGTGTTTTTTTGTAAAATATTCAAAAACGGGACAGGATTGCTACACATAAGAAGTGTATCCGGGGTCGTGATATTTTCAGAAATCCATTCGACAAAGGCTCTATTGCTGACAGAATAGCCGTCGACTTCAATTTTTGTTTCATTTCCAGAAAAGACCTCTTCTGTTTTCCCTCTAGGCTTTTTCCATTTCTGACGTGTAGTTTTCTGAATTGTGTGCTCTTTCCCGTCAATATCAAGGACAATCCTTCTCACTACATCCACTTTGGGGATTTCCTGTCCATTCTCTTTCCTACGAATTTCATCCGGCTCTTTTCCACTCGCCATCTTTCCGGTAATTGTGTCAAAATATCCGTCCATAAGAGTTGTTTTTCCAACTCGATTTTTTCCAATAATTTTGCTCCTTTTAAATATTGGAGTTTTTACTTCCGAAAAATTTTTATAATTTTCCAGTTCAATTTCTTTTACTAATACTTCCTTCAACTTTAGGCTCCTTTCTTCTTTGCATCTTCTATTTTCATTAATCCAGATAATGAAATCTCATAAAACGTATGGGGAGCATCATTTTTTGTTCCTTGTCTGCTTTGCAATCTTCCCTTTCCGCAAACTCTAGTTTTTTCTGGCAAATTACGAGCAAATTCTGCGATTCCATTCCAACAAATACATGGAAGGAAATCTGCTCTGTTAAATTTTCTCGCCGCAATCACAGACATATACGTCACACCCACTCCTTTTCCTGTTGTATGGAATTTAGGAGTTAAATACAAACTTCCACATACAGAACATCTGTTTTTATACGTTTCTTCCGAAACTTTCCACATTTCCTGACAGAATACGAAAGATTTAACTTTTCCTCCTTCTTTTCTTGACTGGAATCTTCCTGCCAACTCCACAAACATTCCTTTTTCAATCCGAATCATATTATCTACAATCTTATTCGGGATAACCAATGGGATTACATCACATACTCCGCTTAATCGTTTGATAATGATTGATGTTTTAAAAAAACTTTCTGAATTAGTTTTGTGACTAAATTCTAATGGCTTTTCAATTTTTCCAGCTAATCTCACTTCGTTTGTGTCTTCCAAATTTACTGGAATTACATTACTCATCACTTTTGCCTCCTTCCCAGTCAATTAATTGGTTTAATCTGCTCATGCAACGAATATATCCATCTTCCGCCTTTTTGTCGTCTTGAAATTCGCCTTTAAACGGAATGTGGAATTCCTCCACTTTTTCTTCCACTGCATCTTTCGTTAAAATGCGAACTACTGTAACATCTCCGAATAACAATGAGACGTAATGCCCAGCATTTTGCGCCGCGTCCACTTTGTAAAGAACTTCTGCCAAATCCTTAATGTTAATCATTCCCCAACCTCTCAATTAAAACAAAAATATTATTGGGCGCATACTTTTTATCGCCCCGCCAAGGGTCATTGTGCGCAAGCACATTCATCCAACTAGCCGCAATCCATATTTCAAATAAAATACACGCCACAATAATTATATTTCCTGCTACTTTCCACGCTTTCTTTTTAAAATTCTGCATAATGTTTCTCCTATTAGTGCTCCGATTGCTATGCCCGAAAATATTCTTAACATCTTAATTTTTTTCTCCTGTTCTTTGATGATTTCAGAGGCAACTCCTCCATCTTTTTCCTTCTCTTTCAAACATCTTGCAATTTCCTGTATCATTTCATCCCAAGTTTTTTTATCTTCCATGACTCCTCCTATGGTGTTGCTAATTAATAAAAAATATGTTAAAATCTTCATAATTAGCATTTATTCGTGTGGCACGAATTCAAAATTAGCCTTTCCACACTGAAATTGGCAATTTAACGCATCTGCCAGTGAAACGATGTTGATTAAGGATGGCTCATAATCCCCTTTTTCGTATTTATAGAGCGTGCAGGCGCATATTCCTACTTTTTCCGCAAGTTGTGCCTGCGTCCATCCCTTTCCTAGCCTTGCTTTCTTTAAGGCTTCTGCAAATGTCGGACTCATTTTCCTTCCTCAACTACATCATTCATTTTTTTGATAGAATCCATCAAATTCTCAAAAGCTTCTCTCTGTTTTGTGTTATCCAGATTTATTGTAGACTCTTTCACTTTAAATCTTCTTGTTCTTCCAGCGATTGCAACGCAAGTCACAGTAAAACCAATAACCGCTCCAAAAAACATTCCTACTCCAAACGCAACAATTATGTCTATGTACATCCCTAATCCTCCAAAATCTCAACAAATTCAATTTTATTTTTGTTGAGATTCAACATCGTCGTTTTCTCAAAATATGCATTTATCTCCTCAAAGGAAGAAAATAAAACTGGGAAGGCTGTTTTATAATGAAGTAACTCTCTTCCATCTTTTGGGTTGATAAGCTTTCCATCTACAACATTGTAAATGCGACCTGTTTCAAATCCGCAGCATCCCTTGATACACACAACCTTTCCGTTGTAAACTTTTCCTTTTCCTTTCCCTTTGATATCCTGCAATCTTTCAAAAGCTAGCTTTGCACCAGTATCAAAATTAAAATCGTCTACTGGATTGTATCTCGCAATTCCCTTACATTTTGTGGCCTTGTCCAGAGCGATTATATTGTTCCCATCTCGATAAATGATAATTTCTTCTCTGGAAACAAGTTTTAATTCATCCGCTTTGAAGTAATAGCAGTCTTCCTGATGCTCAAAAGCGAGTACGTAACGGTACTGGTACTGCTTATCTGGCACTGTGACATCCTCCCCCACCTGTAGAGGTTGGGGCTTCCCACCTCGGCAAGTTTGGTTCTCGTTCGATAACACTTCTGTGCTAAGCATAAGCGAGCTATCCCCGTGTGTCCCACGGTTGTGTTATATTGTTTAAGGTCATCCTATTACCAGCCGCATTCCTATAACACTGCAAATCTCTGCTGGCAATTTGCTTCCTGAATCTCTAACTTTGTATTTGTCGAAGGTGTCCAAGAATCTACATAATCAACAGCTTCTTCATATCTCTTACGAGGGATATTATTTCGGCTGTTAACTTTGAATCTGTCCTGTAGATCTCGATTACATTCGGAAAACACTTTCTTGCTCATACAGTGATAAGCTTCTGTATTTTTACCGCCAAGTGCATCCAGTACAACCCGGTTAACATGTTTTCTCAAAGTCTGTTGCTGCCCATAGTCGATAACCATATTCTGCTCCAAATTTTCAATTCTGGATTCGTGGTCACTAAATCCTGTGGCAAGAAGTTTAATCTGTTCCGCTGGCGAGGTTGGCACTTTATACCCTCCCGTTTTTCTGATAGATGGAAGAACCTCTTTGGTTACCCAGCGTTTGAATCGTGTTGCAGACTCTAACTTGCTTCCAAATATTAAAGAGTACAGTCCTGACTCATTAATAATGGTCATTTTCTGTTTTCCACCAGGGGTCATCATTTCAGTGACCCCCTTATCTTCAACATCGACATGATTTGCAATTGCGTTTGCTAATGACTTTCCTTTTCCATAACCAAGGGATGTAGCTACATCCTTCCCGACAAACCACGGTTCACCCTCAATTACCATCGTGCGAACCTCTCCAAATTCTTCATTTGTAAAAACTGTTAAATCCAACATTTCACTCCTCCTTTCTATTGAGTTTTTCAAGTAATCTCCTTATAATTGCAAATACAGGTGTAAAATACCGAGTAATTTGAAAGGAGATATATTCTTGGTCTTATTGCCTTATCTGGATGGTTTCTTCCGTTCTGGCGAAAAAGTGTCCCAAACCACTATTTTCGTTTGTAATAATTGTGGTTCTAAAAGAACCGTAAAATCTGGAAAAACCATTCCAAAGTGTTCAAAGTGTAACGATTATACTTATTGGTTCAAAATCGTGACACATTGATTACTCTCAATATCTGCAAACATCGTTTCTGGATGATATTCGTCTCTTAAATCACTGTTTTCATAATCTACGGATTCTATCTGGAAACAGATGTTTGCACCACTTTGAGTATTAAATACTTTTAAATACTTCTTTCCATCTTTTGAGAAACACATCAGACGTGTTTTATCTGGTATCTTCACAACTCTTACTGGAAAGAAATGTCGAAATAATCTTTTAAGCATTATTGTCCTCCACGTCAGGCAGGTAAAGATTTCGCTTCTTTATCTTTTGCGGCAAACTTATTTGTAAAGTAAATCTGCCCTTTTCCTGTTACTTTGGTGGTTTTGCTTATGTGTGTCGAGCCATCTGGCTTCGTAATGCTGGTTTCCTTAATCTCGAAAAGTCCCATTTCCATAGATTTTTGCGTTGGCATATTGTAATCTGAGCCTTTTCTTTTGATTAAGTATCCTTTCTCACGCATCCATGCAAACAGTTTGTTCTGCCCAATGTCAGCTCCGTTCTGTTTGAGAATCTTAGCCAGTTCTCCGACAAGTATTGAAGTTTTACTCGTAGCCACGGCATCTGCAAAAACTTCTTTCGGTTTCATGCGGCGGTTATCTGCCAGCAATGCCGCATTATCAGATTTCAATGACTCAATAGTTTTGTCAGCCATCTTTAATGCTCTGGCAAATATTTGCTCTGGTGTGTTCCAGGCTTTTTCAAGGTCAAGAAAATATTGACGAATCTGTTTTCCTTCTGGCGTCCTCTGAATCATGCAAATCTGTTTCGCCATATCTACAGAAATTTGATAATCTGTTATATCTCTCTTTACCTTACGCACTCCTTCTATTTGAACTTGCTCAATTTTGAGTAAGTTGAAATCTATGCCATTTTGAAAGCCGTATTCGCACATTCTTGAAAACCAATCATTAAATTTTGTTTTAATATTCAGCGATTCGTGCAAATCTCTTGCGGAAACAGTCGGCTGCTCCGCATCATAGTTGATAGGAATCAAAGTTTCCATTTACTCGCCTTCTTTCTTATCTTTAGATTCCTGATTCTTGTTGTTAACCATTGCTTCGCCCATACCGAGTAAATAACCCTTATTAAATTCGGACATATTAGGGATTGCCTTTGTTATCGTTTCGAGAATCTGTTTCTCTTTTTCTGACATTTTTCTCACCTCGCTTTTGTTGTTATTTGCTTTGTTTTTTTGTTGTCTGTGTGACTATTATAGGTTATTTATACAACAATGTCAATACCTTTTTTGTTGTTTTTATCACCTTTTGTTGTTTTTGTGACTTTTTTCTATTGATTTTTGTTTTCTAATGATGTACAATATTAGCAAGAAAAGAGGTGAACAAGAGTTGAATGAAAGATTAAAGAAATTAAGAAAAACTTTAGACTTGACCCAACAAGCATTTTCCGATAAATTGGGAGTAAAACGCAATACAGTTGGGCAATGGGAAATTGGGCGTAACGAGCCCAGTGACGCAATTATTTTTTCTATTTGCCGAGAATTCAATGTCAATGAAGAATGGCTACGAACTGGAAACGGCGAAATGTTTATCGAATTAACAAGAGATGAACAGATTGAACGTTTTGTTGGCGATACACTAAAAAGCGAAGATGATTCTTTTAAGAAGAAGTTTATTTCGATGCTTGCGGCATTAGACGAATCCGACTGGGAAGTTCTACAGAAAATGGTAGAATTGTTACAACAAAATAAAAAGGACTGATTACTTCAGTCCTAATAAAGCCTTGATGTGTACGCAGATGAGTTTTAGACAACGCTCATCTGCCATGTCAAGCATTTTTATAATTTCTTTTTTATAGTCCATGTAACCCCTCCTAATGTGCTTCAAACCTTTTGTTATATTATATGTTGTGCCCGCCATATTTATACACTTATAATGTACGTTTTTAAGAAGATTTAAAACACAAATATTATCAAACACTCTACTTTACTTTTTGCTCTTATATGTACCTTTTGCAATCTAAAATAATAATATTTCATGCAATTATTTTTTAATAAATTTGTATTCTATTTATTTCCTTTATGTTTTGTTGTATAATAAGACAAATACTTATAAATTATAAATTCACAAAAGGAAAGGAAAGAAATTTATGAAAACTTGGAAATTGGTATCTGGAATTATCTCTATTGTATTGTTTTTCCTTGTGGCATTTCAATCTTGCGCTGCTGGAATCTCTAATTCACTAGAAGAAAATGGAGAAGTTGGCGGTACTGCCGGAATGTTTGTAGCCTTTATGTTATTAGCTGGCGGTATTGTTTCGATTGCTACACGAAAAGGTAGCAAAGGCGGAAACATCGCGCTAATTGTTTTATTCCTTCTGGGCGCAATCGCCGGATTCACCTTAGGTGGAAGTTATAGTGACTTGGCAATCTGGTCTGGCTGGTGCTTGATTTGCGGCGGTCTGGCAGTCGTTTCTTTGATATTTTCAAACGAATCCAAATAATTATTATTTCTTTGCATGTAAAAAGAGCAGCTCATCCGCTGCTCTTTTCTTTTTTTGTAGTCAGCTTTCTGACTAAATACGCATTTTTCACTATACTTACTAAAAAAATCACGCATGGAGGTTTCCAGAAACCTCCCCTCTTATAGGATATAACATGGTTTATAGTGCAAATACCTTCGGATTTCACTAAAAAATATGCATTTTTGTGCAAAAAACCTACTCCAAGACTGGTTTTCGCATATCTGAAACCTTCTGAGGCACCTTTTTTCTTACAAACACTTAGTCTTCTTTTTCTTCTCGTTTATTTTGCCAAATCTTTTTTGATATTTTTTACATTTTATTATTAAAATACATATTTTTGTGTGAAAAAAATATAATTAAATACATATTATTTCGATTTTATTTGAATTAATTAGCATCTTGATGTATTATTTTATAAAGGGAGGAAGATTATTTCGTGTATTACGAACCAAACAGAAAAGGGGACCAAAAAATGATTGTATTAGATATAAGGACGGACAACTTCTATTCTTTTAAAGATTTTCACATGAATATGTCCTATCCTAAAAAAATTGTTAATTCGTACATTTCAGATGAGTATTTGATGGAACGACCAAATTTCAGATACAAAAAGATTAATATTCTTTTAGGTGCAAACGCTTCCGGAAAAACCTCCGTTGGTAAAATGTTGATGGATATTTTTAACTTTATAGACAAAAAACAATATACCACTATTGTACAAAAAATAAATAATCCTAAAAAAGAAGCTTATTTTTCAATGGATTTTATAACTTCTGGTTTCAAAATGTATAGAATTAATGCAATATTTTCACCTCTAAGAGTTGAAAAATATACCGCTGAAAATGTTAAGGTATGTATACGAGAAGTACCTATTACTTTAAAAGACAGTTATGAAACTTGTGCTGAAAAAATTTCAAACCAAAAGTGTAGTTACGATAATAATTTTGTACAGGAATTAGAAAAAGTAACTGATTTATCATGGTTATTTGAATATCCATCAGATTCTTCAATAGTCAACACCGATTCAAACCAGAATGTAGATCTTTATATTAGAGTCTTGCAGAATATATTACATACATTGGATCCATCTATTGAAAAAGTAGAAAAAATAGCTCAGGTAGAAAATGCTTTTGTTATTCGCATGAAAAATAAAGATATTGTTATGCAGGATGGTGAAGTTATCAATAAAGATATCCTCTCTAGCGGCACAAAAGAAGGAATTGCCATTGCCAGCGTGCTTACTTCAATACTTGGAAGAGAATGTAGTTTTTATTATTGTGACGAAAAATTTTCTTATATTAATAGCGATGTGGAAAAAGCTATTCTAACTGTTATGATTAACAGTATACGGCAAAACGAACAGCTATTTTTCACTACACACAATAATGATATTTTAGATCTTCCTCTCCCAAAACATTCTTTCTCTTTTTTGAAAAAAGAATTTTATGAAGATGATTTTGTTATTACATGTGTAAGTGCCTCTAAATATTTAAAGCGAGCTGCTGATTCATTACACAACGCAGTTGATAATGATTTATTTTCGATTGCCCCTAATTTAGATTCAATCTACCAGCTCCTAGACTTTATACATAATTAAAATTTTAGCACAAAAGATTTTTAGTAAATACGAAAGAAGGGCATTATGGGGAATAAAAATTATCATTATTTTGTTGAAGGCGAAGATGAAAAGAAGCTATTAAGTGTATTGAAGACAGATATGCAATTAATTCTTCCCGGGAAAATAGAACATTTTAATATCATCCAAGAAAAAATTACCAAACCTCGTCTTATGACTATAAAAAGTGGTACAACTATTGTTTTAGTTTTTGATACAGATGTTGGAGATTCTAAAATTCTAAATGAAAATATTCGTTTTTTAGAAAAGCAAAGCACAATCAGAAAGGTTTTATGTATAACCCAAGTTAAAAATTTAGAAGATGAATTTAAACGTAGTTGCAATATAAAACAAATTAAGGAGCTTACTGGAAGTAAATCAAATAAAGATTTCAAAGCAGATTTAATAAAAGAAAAAAATCTATCCAAAAAGTTATCTGCCAAAAACTTTAATTTTAAAAAATTTTGGAATACCGTTCCAACTGGTAACTTTCAATCCATTCATAATGATGCTTCTAAAATAAAAAAAGCATAAAAATCTAAAATAAGAATATACTTGAATTATCTGACCCAATATGATGTATTGAAGTCAGAAAAGAGTAAATGATGATATCATTTATGCACCAAAAACCCCTCGGTACCGCTAATACCGAGGGGTTTTATTTTGGGCTTGGTTGCCGTTTGTTTTACTTCCTTTTCCTCGAAAAACCGCCTGCGATACTTGAACACAAGCACAAGATGATAGTATAGTAAGAATACTAAATGTGCGTTATTATCTCAATTTTTTATTATCCGACTAAAGATACTATACCATAATCAGGATGCTCTATCAAGCAGGTAGCAGACGCAATTCATCTCCCACCTCAGAGGTCGGAGTCTTCTTGCTAGAAAAGGATAAAGTCACTCCCATAATGCTATCGAAACAAAAAATGCGAGAATACACGCTATTAAACATAGCCATATAGGGTAAGTTGTGCGAGCCTTTATTATTTTTCTAATTTCAGGATTTACTAGTACGCCACCTAGAACCATTGATAGGCCTGAAAAGAATCCATTCGGAGTCAATGCTACACCTATGAAGATGTATACCCCTGACACACCCCAAAACAGGATTTCAAATAGTATGTTTAATGCCTTACATGCCTTTTCGGATATTTTTGCCGTTTCGTCTTGTTCGACAGCAACACCTTTTGTTGTTATTGTCTCTGGCTCTCGTTTCTGCCACTCAAAATGTGTGTAATCATGCTCACATCGAGATAATGTAGACTCTCACGAGTTCTACTTACTGCTTCTTTGTGTATGCTTTTGACTGACCAAAATCATATCTACTCACAAGTTCTTGTACACTCCACAGTCATAAATTCCCGAAATAGCCTTCGGTACATACTTACATCTGCTTTTTTATGCAGTTTTGTAAGTCCTGGCATCTCTCAGATTCAGGGCGGCATTGAAATCCCTGTCTTCCACATAACCACATCCGCATCGGTAGATTCTGTCTGAAAGTTTTAACTCTTTCTTAATGCAGCCACAACAGTGGCATTTTTTTGAAGAGGGATACCATCTGTCCACTATCCGGAGTTCGATTCCCTTTTCCGTGCATTTCGCCTGAAGTTTCCTTCTAAACTCATAAAATTTCTGTGATGCAACTGCTTTAGAAAGATGTTGGTTCTTCATCATCCCTTTTACATTCAGATCTTCTATGGTTATATAAGATGGCTTGGTTTTCACTATCTCAGCGATGATCTTATTCATGTAATCCGTACGGATATTATGTATCCTGTGATGAAGTTTCTGTACCTTACGCTTTTGTTTTTGTATATTTACTTTTTGAGTGGTCTCTCCTTTCTTTGAATCTTCATATTTACGGGAGAGTCTCCTCTGTTCCCGTATCAGTTGTTTTTCTAACTTTCTTATTCTTGCTGACCTGTTAATATTCTTATAGCTCCTTCCATTGGAAACAACGGCAAACTCCTTTAAACCAAGATCAATACCAATGCCTTCATGAAACGATTCTGCAGCCCTGCTGTCTGGAACTTCTACCAGTGCAGAAACATAAAATCTTCCGGCTTTCATTGAGACAGTACCACTTTTGATTATATATCCATCTTTCGTTGTTGGAATGTATCCTTTTTCTTTTATACGTACCCAGCCTAACGATGGAATATGAATCCGGTGTCTCTCACAGCGGCAATCCTTTGGATTATTTCTTACAAAATACATCTTGACATCCGATCTCCCTTTCTTTTTAAACCGGGGAAAGGCAGCCTTATGATCAAAGAATTTCTTAAACGCTGTCTGTGCATGGTTTACTGCCTGTGTTACTGCCTTGGAATACGCTTCTTTAATCCACATCTTGTCAGGATTATCTGAAAGAAACTCATTGTTAAGCCAAAGTCTGAATTTGTTACTGCTCATAAACTTCTCGCCTTTATCATAAAGTTCTTTATTGTGAGAAAGATAGAAATTATAGATAAACCGGCAGGTTCCTATTGTCTTACAAATCCTGGCTCTCTGTTCTTCTGATGGGTTAATCTCCGTTTTGAAGCTCTTTAGCAATCTCTCCATCCCTTTCTATCTGCATTTTCTAGTTTCACGAGCTGGTTTTCGTTCATTTTGGAAATGAGTTTTCTGGTTTTGCTGTCCGAAATGCCCAAACACCGTCCTACATCGTATGGATTGAATAAGATTCGCTCTTCAAACTCAAAAACCTCAATGTTATGTCCTTCGAAATTCATATAATTATTCATTCTGTACCCCTTTATGCCTCATGTTTTTCTTTGCCATAATTGTACCACGGATATAGCGAAAATTATAATTCTTTTTTGCAAATATATAAAAAGATGGCTTGTTTGCTTCGCCTGCATATGTTAGACTGTTAAATATCAAGAATGGCAAGGAAGAAACACATGAGATTATTAATAGACGAAAAGGATTTGGCTTTGTTGTTAGAAAAGAAAAGAGATTTCGTAGGAAACAAAGTTACAGCTGACACCATAATTGCAGGCATATCTTTTTTACTTTCGGTATTCACAGCAAGTTATGAAGATATATTGGGTATTCCAGGAATGGTTTTAAAAACTGTTTTTTGTTTTATCGGGATTATCTATTGTTTAGAAATTACGCAAGACATCTTATCTAGAATAAAAAATAAATACAATCACGAAGTTTTGTTTCAAGATATTGAACGTTTGAATATGATCCAGCACAATCATTCCCTGGTAGTAATCAAAGACGCAGTCTCTAATCGCTATCTCGTCTATTACGACGAAAGATGGGATTGCAAGTTGTTTCTAAATTATAAAACGCAGGATAGAAATAATGAATCTGCTTTAAAGGAACAGGTTGCGGCAGATTTAGGACTGGATAGCACGAATTTACTTTTTGACTATATAGCATCCAGAGTGCAAGAAAAATATTCTGTCAGCCACGGCGAAATGAGAATATACAATCACCGATTATACGAAATACATTGTTGCGATTTCCCAGAAAAGTTCAAGGAGAACAATTTTGTAATTAACGGTAAGCAATACTACTGGATGTCCATACCGGAAATGGAGAAAGACAAAAATATCCAAGAAAAGAATTTGGAAGTTGTTGATTTTGTAAAAGAATATATTAAATAATGGTTATAGGGCAGGAATTGATTTCCTGTCTTTTTAACGTATGCAAGACATGGCAAAAATTTACCATTTATTTATATATGGCTTTATTGTTTTGTATGGTATAATAGTATCGAATTAACATAGGGAGGTAAAAATTATGAAAAGAAATTTGTTAATTTTGTTAACCTTTTTAATGCTGCTCCCAGTTGGAGTATCTGCACGAAGTATCGACTATACTTGCGACCACGACTGGAGCGAATGGCACATTTACGCTCCAAGTTGCGGTTACGAAGGTTGGAAGAAGCGATGGTGTTATAACTGTAATGAAGAACAGACAATTTACATTCCGGCAACAGGAAAACATGTCTGGACAGAATGGGAAACCAATCGCGAACCCGATTGTTTGAACGCAGGGGAAAAGGAACGACATTGTAAAGAGTGTTACACTACGGAATATAAAACGATTCCTAGAAATTCCAACGGTCACTCATGGGGAAGATGGTGGGGTAAAAAATCCGCTACTATATTTGCCGCTGGTTTGCAGGAACGAGAATGTTATATCTGTGGTCGCAAGCAGTCTAAGAAAATCCCAAAACTTAAAGCAACCGTTAGATTTTCGAAAAAAACTTACACTATGAAAAGAAACTATTGGTTAAGCCCTAGAATTTACTATAAAATCGGTGATTCTGTAAAAACTTTTAAGAGTAGCAACAAAAAAGTTGCGACCGTAACTAAGAAAGGCATTATCACAGCAAAGAAGAAAGGCACTACCAAGATCACTGTTATTACCAAAGCCGGAGCAAAGGCAACGTGTAAAATTAAAGTTAAATAATTGCTATTTCAGCCGGGTATTATTTTTCCCGGCTATTTTATTATTGACTTTTAGCCGTGCAAATGATATGATTTAAATATAAAAAAAGGAGGTGATATTGATGGCAAGAACAGGAAGGCCACGGGTTAATAAGGAATCAAGAGACATTAAATTGACTTTTCGTTTTTCTCAATCGGAAAAAGACAAAATTGGTGAGGTCGCTGCGAAGATTGGTATTTCCAGAACCAATGCCGTTTTGAAAGGGATAGAGCTTTTAGAACAGCAGCTTGATGATTAATCATTAATTCAAACATTTATTTTTTTCTACATTTCAGATTATCTCCCGAATTTAAGGGAATCATTACACTTTCAGAATACCGTGGGAATCTCCACATTTTACCATTTTAAAATTTAATATTTAAGAAAGGAATGTGTTTATAATGCATAATCCATTGCGCTATGAGTTTCCTGCGCCAATAAAAGATTACAGGAAATATTATGAAAGATGTATGGGCGAACCGATACCGCCTGGTTTTGAAGTACATCATTTAGATCTTGACCGTTCAAACAATCACATCGAGAATCTTATTGCTATTCCCCAAGATTTGCACCGAAAATTTCACCTTTTATTAGGTGAATTACAAAGACTATCTTCTGATGACACTTGGTGTTTTGAATCACTATTTAAAGTTGGTGGGAATTTTGATTTTTCTTGGAACGAAATCACTCGGGTTTTGAAATCTTTTTTGCCTGTTGCGGAAGAAATTTCTTTCTACGTCCGAAACAAAGAAGTTAAAATTCAAGAAATGGCAATAAAACAATATTATAGCAGGGAGGATATATAAATGACTGTACTTGAAAATTTTGAAAATAATCCGGTAATTATTTCTGAAAAATTTATTCATGACCGAGAACTTTCTTTGAAAGCTCGAGGCATTTATTTTACTTTACTTGCCCTAAAAGAGTCTGATAGACGATTAGGAAAACTTATTAAGACGTCTGTAGAAAGTAAGACCGCTATTCGGTCAGGTGTCTTAGAATTAGAATCTGCTGGGTACATTTCTATGCTAAATGGAAAGATTACTGTTTTGGAGGTGGATGATAATGCCAATTTATAGAGTTGAAAAATCAAATAATTTTACTACCATATCCAATTATCCTTTTAGAGATAGCGAGCTTTCCATGAAAGGCAGAGGGTTATTAGCAACAGTTTTAACATTGCCGGACAATTGGAAATTCAGCATTGCTGGGCTTGTTTCTATACTTAAAGAAAATAAAACTGCCATAAAGACCGCCCTAAAAGAATTGCAGGATAAAGGATATTTAACGATAATTAAAATTCCTCCAACTAAAGAAAATGGTGGAAAATTTTTATATGAATATTCTTTTTATGAAATTCCAGCTCTTAAAAACAGAAAAAATACCAAAAATCAAGACACACATTCTCTAGGTACAGAAACCCTATCGCTAGAACCATCAGACCTAGAACCACTGACCCAATTAAATACTAATATATTAAATACTGATATATCAAATACTAAAGGTATTAATAATAATGCTCCATTTAAAAATGGAGAACAAAAATGCACCACTTCTAAAGAAGATGGTGGACGGTATTCTCCTTTTCAGGAGAAAGAAGTCCACTATAGTAATAATAGTAATGGAAGGACTGATTATACTAACGTTGAATTGCATGATTATTTAGTTCAGAATGTATATAACAATATGCAGCCAGATGGCTATTATCAAACAACGCCCGATAATGAAACTGTATTTTTGCCAGCCGATTTTGACCGTAGAGGGATTCTCTTAGATATTGTCGAATATTTCTATGCCAAATATAATTCAATATATGATATGAAGCACCCTATACTGTCATACGGAGCTTTTGCACGAATCATTGACAATTACCTCATGCCACCGAAAATAATGCAGGATAACGAGGTCTACGGCTTTGAGACATACCGTCAAATGATTGATATATATTTCAGTATTGAGTTTGGCAAGTCTGGAAATTCTGAATATGGAACTGTGAAACCGATAAATAAATACATTTCCCATTTTATGTCAAATGGCATCAGGGAGAATATTTATCGAAGATTAATTGATAAACAAATTTAGGATGTGATTTATAGATGAACAAAACCAGAAAAAATTTGCAAAAGATACAAAATGAATTGAATCACGCTTATAAGCATATTGAAATTGCGTTAGGTGAGCTGTCCGAAATAAAAGGATTGCCTCCGGCATTACAGGAAGACATGGTTCGCTTTGACATTGGAAAATTGGCATCGTTGATAAATTGGGTGGATATTACAATGGATGAGTTAGATAAAATTAAACATAGAAACAAATAACAATCAGGAGAGATAATATGAAAATAGTTAAAATTTCAGAACTGGAAGGCGCTTCTAGATACGGAACCTGTAATAAATGTGGGGCAAGTTCCAAAAACGATAAAAACATGATTCGAATAAGCCCCGAAAACGGTAGTTCTATTTGCCTGTGCAAAGAATGTGCATTAGAATTATTAAAAGATTTAAAGCGATTGTATGAACCAGATGAGATTTCACGAGTCTCAAAAGAGGAAAAGGTTTATATTAATTACGGACGCACCGAATTTAAAAAACAGTTATTTTACCCTGTGGAGAATCGGGCAGGATTTCCAAAGCCAGAAGGAGGTTTGTGGGCTTCTGACATTAATGCAGAGTATGGTTGGAAAGACTGGTGCAGAGATGAAAATTTCAGGGAATGCAACATTGAAAACAGCTTTAAATTTAAGTTGTCAGATTCCGCAAGGATTTTAGAGATTAATTCAGTTAAAGACTTGGAAGATTTACCTCTTGTTTCCGGAACCAAACTTGAGGGTAACCCTTATTTTTGCATCCCTTTAGATTTTGAAAAAATATGTAAAAATTACGATGCAATAGAATTTACCATTAGCAATGATTGGAGATTATATTATTCGTTATATGGCTGGGATTGTGACAGTATTCTAATTATGAATCCCGACATCATACTTCCTTTGAACGGTGGTGAGGACTCATGACAAATCTCGACAAAATGAAGGAGGATATAATAGAGCAAATAAAAGAAATGGGCGTTGAAGAATTTGAAAGTTTGCTAAATTATTGTAATTCTTTCAATGTTGATGAAGACGGTATTTTTAACTGTGAAAATCTTTTTACCTGCAAGGCTTGTCGAGAATTCTTTGGGTATTGCGGAGAAGAAAATCACGATGCGGGATATAATTGTTTAGGGCAGTTCGAAAAGTATGCCAGAATGGAGGCAACGAAGCGAAAAAGTTGTTAACTAAATGCCCTTTTTGCGCTTCAAGTTTGTATTATGATAACGCGTGCTATCACGGGCTGGCAAAGGAATGAAAGATAACTGAAAGCTTAGCTGTACCACTCCTCAGATTGCAAAAGAAAAGGATAAATTTTATTATGAACTTTTGCAAATACAAAAAGAGGGGCAGATGCCCCTCTTTTGTTCGGCTACAATTGTAACCAACGATTGCTCACGGATATAAGTTGTCATATTTTCTTTGTTATGTCAACGGGTCATTTTCTTACAAGCTGCCAGGCACTTATTTCCGAACTTTCCGTTGACAGGCAGTCCACATTGCTTCTGCAATTTCTTTGTGGCATCCCGTGTGAGATAGCCATAAACTCCGTCATCATCAAGTTTTGTTCCTAATGCCCAGTTTAAAAGGCATTGTACTCTTCTGATTTGTGTTTTGTAATTTTTAAGTGTTTTCTTTCCATCACCCTGTTGGTAATACTGACGTGCGTCTGGAAATGCCGGATATTCCCCTGTATAATGCTGTTTTGAATGCGTAGCAGGCTTTTTGCCGGATTCTTTTTCTATAGAGGTACAAAACCATGCCTCGTCCTTTTTAGTGCCTGTAATGCGGTTTAAATCGAGTTTTCCAGAAATTCCTGGGCAAGTTCCATTTTCAGTAAACTGATGCAGCTCCGCAGTTTTATGAGGGGAATATTTGGTATAATATCTTCCGTCATTTTTTCCATATCTTGCTTCCCAAAAAGCGCAATTTTTAGGCTTCTTTTCAATGATGTCTTTGTATCGGTTATAATCTGCATACATGCAATAAAACATTGTTTTGTATCCTAGGGAATTGATATAATCAAACGCTTTCTTTACGCTGTATGACGAATTTTTCTGCTCTACGTCAAGAATATAGCCCACGAAATAATCTCCGATAATATTTTTGCAGGTTTTTACCATAAATTTTGCCTGTTCCAACTCGTTTCCCGGTTTTAAAAATGTGTATAACCAATACGGAATTTTCTTTTCCTCACATTTTTTTACAATGTTTTTCAATTTGGTGTCAATATAAGTTATTCCTTCCGTTGCTTTTGTAATCAAAAAAGGACACTTGTTTTTAACAGTGTCCCAATTTGTTACGGTTTCCCAATGTGAAATGTCTGGGTAATAAAGTTTTGCCATAGATTTTCCTCCGTAATTATTTTATTACAATGACGCCTCTGTACTTCTCATTTGTACATTTGCGAGCATTTTCTTTTGATGCGGTTGTTGTGTTTTTTGCTCCGTCTGAAAAGCGCCATATTTTTCCCGTCTTTGAATCCCTTAAAAGAACTACCGTATGAATCGGGTTGCCCTCCTCGAACAAAATCATATGTCCTTTTTTCAGATGTGCTTCGATTCTGTCATTACTCATGCTTTTGTGATAGACTGCTGGCTTCCCTGGGCAGATCCGGTTGATTCCCTTAACGATTTCCGCCAATGGATACTTTGCACCACATTTCAGTTTTCTTCGAGCGTACCGCAATGTCTGCTGCATATTTTTCTTAACGCCCTTATAGCGTAAAGCCATATAAAAAGCGACAAGGCTACAACCATGTCGCTTAATAAAATCCGTTTTAAAATTATGCTGTGAAGGGATCGGGATAATCCGGCCGTTGTCTAAGATAACCCTCCACGGAAATCGCTTTTTTGTTTTTTTATCCTTATTTGCTACTATTTTCATTCAGATCACCCTTGCAAATTTCTACTTTACTCCACCGGCCGTGATATTTTCCAAATACGGGACGGATGCGGATGTAATAATTTTGATGAATATGTGTGCACGGTTCGTCATTTAAGCTGCACGCGTATTCCCTCGTTGCACTACCCCAGTTTGGACCACCTTTCTGATTATGCACATCTTTTTTAAATTTTTTATCCGGCGAAATCTGATGCTCGTACCCTGTCACGTTTTCCAAATGCGTCCATTTATACATAAATTTTCGTTCATTTTTTCCAATTGTGTTGTAGCTGATAGAAATTTTTATCGGCTTATGTACCTTTGCACGTAGAAAATTTTTATAATTTTCTACAATTTGTGTTCGTCCTGGCTGTTTAGCAGATACGCTAACCGGAAATAATAGACATATAGCCAATGCTGCATACAGAAAAACATTTTTTACTTTCATTTTATAATTCTTCCTTTCTGATTTTATTGATTATCATGTTGCCTTTGAATAGATGCCCTTTACATACATATATTTCAAAAGAACGTTAAGCAAGTTTCCCGTCCCAATCAAGGGCAAACACCTGTATATCCATCATTGTTACATTTACAGATATTCTATCTACAGGAGTAATCCGAAAATCAACAGTATCGTTTGCGGCCAAATCTAACAAGATGGTAGTCATAAAAGTACTTGTATAATTACCATTTGTGCAATAATTAGATGTGTTCATAGCCGATCTGGAGTTATTAATGTATGTGGCAACCTCTACTCTTTTGTTTGCCGTTCCAGAATTAATGCCTAATCGGAGTTGAAAAGCATATAGACCGGTTTTATTAATTTCAATCTGACTGCTCGTATTTTTAGTATACAAAGAACTTAAAGTGCCATTACCCACACTGGTAAACGAAGGTAACAATGTATAAGTTCCGTTTGTTGAACTTGAAGAAATGGTACTGTTTCCATAACCGTGAACGACTGATTTTGATTGTTTTCTTTTGCCTTTGATATATTTCGCAATATTTGCCATTGTAATTCTTTTCATAGTTGTGCTTCCGATAATAAGATTGTCAGAATCAGATGCACTGGTTTGTTCAGCTAAATCTTTGATTAATTGGACGATACCGGAAAAAGTTGCCATTTTATTGCTCCTCTAAATGGTTCTTTTGAATAAAAGTTTGAATCGCTCTAATGTGATTAATTAATTCGTTATCAATAGCAACAAAATTGCCTTTGTTATTCTGGCTTATTAAATTTCCAGAAGAATCCAACTCCGAATAAGTGAATGCAATTCTATCTCCTTCTCCTGTTGTTAAATGCGTAAACGATGTTAATTTTTTCATTCAAAAACCTCCAATTCTTTATAAAAATTATTTACCATTTCTGCTGCTTCCGATGCATAATCTATGTCGACAAAATCATCCTCTTCTTCATCAAAAATTTCCATTCTCTCAGACGAAAAATCATTTTGCCTTGCTTTTAATTCCCAAGCAAATTTAAGATTTGGGGTACCATTTATTTCGAAATAATTACTATTTTTTTCTTGTACCCAAATGTCTCCTTTTCCCTCTTTTTGTAAGAATACTTGATACTCAATTTCAGTAGTAATTGTTTCAGAAAAAATATCATCTAACATAATAATACATTTCCCAGAATCATCCAAAATTGCTTCACCTATATCTCCGAACATCGGAGAAGGCATTTCGTAGCAGTATAGACTACGTACGGCATAGTTATCTGTGTTTACTACTCGCTTTTTGGTTCCTGATGCTGTAAGATTTTTCGTCGTTATGCCAACAGGCTCTATCCTCGTAATATTACCATTGTCCGTATTTGCAACCTGTAAACCATTTCTAGTTAGTACGCTAAGTCTATGTCCACTTGCCGCTGTATATGCTGGCGTTCCGTTATCTGTAGAAATTAATAATTCTGATTTAAAAGATATATCTCCGCTAGAAGTAATTTCTGTACTTCCCACTTTTAAATTTCCACTTTTATCCACTTTAAAATTCGTTCCTAAAGCGCACGAACCATCTGGATTTAAAGTAGTGCTTCCAAACTGCGCTTTCCCGTTGGAAAACAAAATAAAAGCTGATGAAAACGGGCCACTACCTGTCTTTTTTTGGCACGATAGCACAAACGTTCCGGATGGGTTACTTGCAAGAGGTGGTTGAAAATAAACTCTATAAGTTGTATCTCCTGATACCACGTCTTTATAAATTGCAGTATCATTTACCACCCAGTCTCCAATTTTGGCCATCTTAGTAACGAATTTTCCGGCATCTAAATCCCAATAATTGTTTTTCCTTTTGTCTGCCAGCATTCCCGTAACAAGATATGTTGCATTGACATAAAGTTCGTTTCCGGACATATAGATTCCTTTAGCGGCACCGTTATTGGTAAGAATATTAAACACTTCCGTTTGACTCAAGTTATCTATGTCAACCACTACTGCTACGGATTGCATATCAATTAATTGTGAAGTTCCGCCAGCTGCATAAAGTTTGCAGCGAATTGCAGAAACATCTCTGGTAATACCAATTGCGTTTCCGGAGCTAGTTGAAACACCTTTTCCGCTGCCATCTGCAAGTACGGCATACACACTATGTGTGATGGAACTTTCGTTTGAGGAACTAGTATAAATTGTTTTCCAGCTACTTCCATCAGAAGTTTCTTCGATGATAAACCTTCCGGAATAAGCAGTTCGCGAAGTTGAGGTTCCATCTCTATAATAAGCACTGAATGTAATCGAATTAGGCACAATAGAATCATCTCTTGAGCGTTTTAATACGTTTACAGAAGGCTCAATAAAATATGTCCTTCCAGCCGCGCCATCGTCACCTTTAATTTTACTCCAACTATATTTTGTCGGGTCGGTACTATCTTTTTCTGTAAAATCAGTATATTGCCCGATATAGGTTTTATTTGTGCTGTCAGAAACCGAAAATCCAGTTTTGCCGTCCGCACTCGTTGCATAAGCAATGTGCAAATAAGATGTTTTACCATCTTCTCCTACTCCAGGAATCCCCTGGTCACCTTTTTCGCCTTGTGCTCCCTGAAATCTACTCCAAGTATATTTTTTAGGATCAGTACTATCTGTCTCTGTGAAATCAACATATGTTCCTATGTAAACATCTGGTGTCTCTTTCATCTGTGAAGAGCTTGTTGGACTTGATACGGAAGAATATTTTATGTGAAAATAAGACGTTTTTCCGTTTGCTCCGGGGATTCCTTGTTCTCCTTTTTCTCCCTGTATTCCTTGCAACCCTGTCTGCCCCATCATGCTAACGGAATATGCATTATCGCTTGTATTGTCGCTGTAAGTGAAAGTTGTCCTTGTCCACAAAAATTCCCCTGCTGGTACAGAAGGAATTGTGGTTTGCCAAGTTCCTGATGGAACTGTTGTTCCTGAAGTACTTCTTTGATAAGTAACAGAAGTACCGGTAACACTTCTGCCGTCTTTCCCATCTGTTCCGTTTATTCCATTTAAACCATTTGCTCCGTTTTCTCCCATTCTACCAACCGAATAAGCTGTTGTTGAAGTGCCATCTGTATAATTTGTTACTGTTCTGGTCCATAAGTACTGCCCTTCCGGCACAGAAGGGATTGTGGTCTGCCAAGTTCCTGACGGAATTGTATCTCCACTTGAGCTTACTTGGTAAGTTATTTCAGGCGTTCCAGAAATCCCTTTTCCATCTTCGCCCATTGCCCCTGCGTAAAGTTTTGCCACGGTTAATCGTTTGACAACAGAAAGCTTATTAAGGTAGGTCGCCTTGATATCAACCCATCCAGAATCCGCCGTAAGAGCTGTAACAGTATAGGTTTTCTTAGACAAATTCCAATTACCTTGAATGTTGCCGGACTTAACAATATCATACGTGCAATCATCTGTAATATCTGAAGAACCATACATTACAGTTGGGCTTGTTGTTACATCCGGAAACACACTATACTGCCCTTTATCGTCCACAGGAATTGCCTGATAATCATTATCAAGCTGCATTGTCATGTTTTTTGCTAGCGCAGCCGCATTTAAAGCATCCTTGGAATTTTGTAATGCATCGCTAGAATCTTGCAGTGCCTTTGTAATATCAGTATCTTTTAACTGTTGCCACTCATAGCCTGAACCATCATTTCTAAAACGATAGGCGTGATTATTTCCATCATAATACACATCTCCAACATGCTTATCTTTTTCTTCATCAGTCTCCCATTCATTCGCCGGATAATTTTCAAGGGTAGGCGCAGAAGTTCCTGTCCAGGTCTGGATATTTCCATCAATTTGCCCCTGTAAATTATTTACTTTGTCGGTAAGATTTCCGCCGCCGATTTGGATATATTGCGCATCAATTATCACACTTCCCGTATCCATATCCACAGAAAATACCGTTTTTCCAGAACCATCTTTAACCGTTAAAGCCCCTGTATTAATCCATTCTGCATTAACTCCCGTCGCTGTGAGAATTCTTGCAATAACGTCTCCGTCAACAGTCATTCCTGCATTCCAAGTTTTTCCGCCGTCTGTAGAAACGGCCCAAGCCTCTGCTGTCATTTTCCAAATCATGTCAGAGTCGTCCAGGGATGGTTTATTATGAAGATAATAAATTTTCGCTCCTGATTCCGTTTCCTGAACAGTAGTAAACACTCCGTCGGAATCTTCCAGGCGCTTCGATAAATCTTCTAAGGCTTTTTCTCGTGCCGTTTTTTCTTTAATGATCGCATTTCTCGCGTCTTGATAGATTCGTGTTATTAAAGAATACTGTACTGAACTGTTTCTTTCAGCACTTTTCGCATTATTTGAAATACTGTGCGTGCTACCAGGCTGCATAGTGGCATTCGTAAGATAACTTTTATACGTCTTGCCTTTTCTATCGGTAAACACAACTGAATCTCCTGCTTCTAACTCTAAATTCGTCATGCAGGAACCCGTAAATGGTGTAAAAGACATGCCGACTATTTTTTCTCCGATAATAGCAGCTACTGTTTCTCCTGTTCCAATCGGAATCATTCTATTTTCAGAAATTTCAAGAACATAGCCTTCTTTTCCATAAAGATACTTTCCGGCAACAATTTCTGTTGTAGTACCATCTTCGTTTGTAATTGTTGTAGCAGAATCAACAAATTCCGTTACTCTAACGCCAGTAATCACAACTGGTTCTAAATTTGGAGTTATAGAAGTTAAATCAAGCAATGCACAAGCATTAAAATCTTCTGGATTAGGAATATATTCTGTGTTTTCTGTATTTCTTTCAAATTTTACTCCGGCAATGTAAACCGTGCCTCCGGCATTTGAAGTACTATATGGAATTCTAACAGGAGTCAGCGTTTTCAATCCTGTTGTTTGGTTCGAGGTGAGCCATAGCACAGAATAACGTACCCACTGTGTTGTCAATGTGGTTTCCACTTTTCCATCCGAAGATAATTGATATTCCCCGTTTTCGTCTTCAAATACAACACAGTTTGTTCCAAACAAAGATTGAATTGTCATTCCACTTTTGCTTGCCTTTGCATAAAAAGATAACGCATAATCTGTATTTGGCTCTGGATTATCGAAATCATCCCATTTGCATACATCAACATATGACGTACCGCTCGAAGGCGCATTACATCTAAGAATACTTAATTTGTTGAATTTTTCCGAATCCAATTCTCCTGATACTATTCCCTTTGAAAAATTTTCGGTTCCTTTTAAAAGATTTGGCTCAGCCCTAAAATTATAGTAGCTTATATCTTTTTGAGAAAAATTTACATCATACCAATCCACGCATAATCTGCCAGAAGCATCACAACGGCCATACTGACCTCCTAATTGCAGAACCCATGAGATAACCTGTCTAAACGTCAAATTGTCATTAGAAGGTTTTTCTTGCACGACGTAATCATCTCTATCAAAACTTGTAGTTTGCAAATTTACTCCACATACATCGCAAGCATCCTTTACAATCTGTAATCGTGTAGCCGGATAAGTAATTTGGCTTTCAGAATAATCCTTATCAAATTTACGCATGTTGTCTTCGCATTTCAAAGTAATAATAGATGAATCTTGATACGGCGCTTCTACTACAGTCCCTGTACATACGGCAACTTTTTCAATTCGGCTGTTCGATTCATTACCATTTGCCAAATCAAATCCTACCGAGCAAGATACTGTTGCTCCTTCAAAGTTTTTATCAGTAAACTCATCATTAATATTGTTGATTGTTAATGTAAATGAATTTACTATCGCTGCGCCAATTGAAAAAGAATCTGTTGATGAAGTTGAATCATCAAAGCTAAATCCTTCAGACCACAATTCTTGATTGGTAAAATTTAACGTTGTTCCATCTTTTAAATTCAGAGTAGCAAAGCGAAGATAATCACTTTTCCCGTTATGTTGCTTTTCTTTAAATTCTGTTGATAGATTTCTCATCTTTGTTTACCTTTCAATCAAATCAAAACTAAGCCTTTCCATGCGTTTGTTTCCGACCCACCAGCATTTCCAAGGAGATGAACGGTCTCCGACGTAAAATGTACGCTTTTCGTGTTCATCTCCAGAAAGCAAGTCCGGATACTCAACCTTGATATATTCCGGATTTACTGCTTTTATAATTTTATGTGCTGTTTCAAAATCTGGGGCATTCCATCCGATTGATAATTTCCTTTTTTGCGCCACTCTGTTTTTATGCATTATGGCGTCGTCTGTTCTGCCCGATTGCGATGCCGAAACATCTTGCAATCCCCATGTGAATGAACTTGGGCAAGGTAATTCCGTTCCATCTACTTTGATAAAATATTTATATGCCATAATTACCTCCGTTCATTAATAAGCTGGGGATGGTTCAAATCTGCTATTTAAACTCTGTTGCCCTTTTGTAACTGCCCTTGCTAAAACTTCATTATTTTCTGTTCTAAGCTCAGAATACACGGTAAGATTAATATTCCCGTTTGCTTGATTGTTCATCATAGACATTGCAACTCCTTGTGCTACAGCATCTATAATTGTTTGCTTATCTATTCCTGCTCCAGAAGGCATACTATTTGTAATACTTTCTGCGATCATAGCCATTGTGCGTTTATTCGTTAAAGGGAGTACCGCTTCGCTACCTGCTTCGCCTACACCGATGAGGGAAGCATCTGTAAAAAGGCCACCTTTTTTATACCAATCTACACTAATATGCGGTACACTAAGAGGGTCTAAGCTAAATTTTCCTGAAATATCAAAGTGCGGTAGTTTAATCTTAGGAAGACTCCAGCTAAAGTTCATAAGACTTTTAAGTTTTTTTACAGCCGAACTAACTGTCTTTTTTATCGAGTTAAATCTGTCAGCAGCATCTTGGTCCATGTCCCCCAAAAGATTCCCCATTATATCTGCTGCGCCTGAAAAATCTCCGTTCATCGCCTTTTTAACAGCAGACGCCATTGAGGAAGCGTTTTTAGAAATATTTTCTCCTGCGCTTTTTGTTGAAGCCATAGAATTTTTCCATGCATCTTTAATCTTAGATTCTACATTCCCAAATGTTGTAAATGCATTTTCTTTTATTTCTTTTGCTTTAGAAAGAAAATCATTGAATATTCCAGACCAATAAGTTTGCGTATCATTTCTGACATTTTTCCAGGATGTAGAAATGTTTTTCTTGGTTTCTTCAAATTTATCATGCGCATCGCTTGTTATATTCTTCCAAGTTTTGGAAAGGTCACTATAAATATCATTCCAGGTTTGGGATGCATTTTTCTTAACACCTTCCCATGCATTGTTGACCTTTTCTGCAACATCATTTGCTGCCGATTTAATGTCGTCCCAGTGTGTAACAATTAATGCCACTCCAGCTACTACTCCTGCAATAAGTAAACCAGTTGGTGAAAAAATAACGCTGCCAATTCCGCCGAGTATGCTCCCTAAGGTCCCGACGAGAGAAGATGCTCCACTAACTAAAGCACTCATCACGCCTCCACTTGCGCTAAAGGTTCCCAACATTCCTGTTTCCAGCGTTGCTTCAGTAGTCGCAACGATACCGCCAGTACCGCTAATTGCACTAATAATTGTTTGCAGCAATCCTTGCCCTGTAAAAAGGGTCGTAAACGCAGATGCAAGCTTGATTCCGCCAATTGCTGTCGTAAGGGCAATTCCGAGTTTTCCAGCAGTGGTCTCTGCCAGTCCGGAAATAAGTCCGCCAATTACATTTGTAATGATGCTAAAAACATCTTTAAAAATTGTTCCCCAGTCTATATTAGAAAGAAATTCGCCTATTCCTCTTCCTAGTCCTTGCCAATCAGTATTTTCTGCGACCTGTTTAATTGTTCCTAATAAATCTGTTACAAACTGACTAAATATTTGCCCGTTCCCTGCCCAATCAACTCCGTGAATCATTGTATTTAATCCGTTCGTAATGTTTTGAGCAATATCATCCCAGTTTACCGTTGTTGTAAAATTTTTGAGCGTTTCAAAGGCCCCGTTTATTCCGCCAACAAGAACATTTGCAATCGTCGTAAAATTAACTTTATCAAAAATACCATTAACTGCACTTGCTAAAGAAATTCCAAGTTGTGCCCATCCCGTTAATCCGGCATCGCTTTTTGAAGACATATTTGTAACAAACCCATCAAGCATCCTCCAACTGACCATAAAGCCATTACCTAAAGCATTGCCAAGATTTGTCCATTGAATTTGGTCTAGGGCTCCCCTAAGTCCTGTTGACAATTTGTTTCCAATATTTTCAAAATCAATTCCTGATTCGGGGTCTGTAAGAAGATTAAACGTATTTACTAAGTCGTTAATTCCTTCTCCTACTGTTCTTCCTAACAAATCCCAATCAAGATTATCTACCAAACTGTTAAAAGTTTTTGTAAATGCTGTTATAAATGCTGTAATCTTAGGACCTACATTGTTCCAGCTGATGACGTCGTATACTTTTTGCAGGCCTGCATTGAGCATGTTTGCAATTTCTTTTCCGAGCCCTTCCCAATCATGGTCGAGAAAAGCTTTTCGAATTCTTTCGGCCCATTTATTTACGGCATCTCCATTATCAGCATCAACTGTTTTAAACATATCTTTTGGATCAACGCTGTAAGCCCCATTTCCACTATTGGATGTAGATGAAGTGTTTTTGGTAAGTTGGTTCAATTCGTCAAACGGCAGTACGGACAAAGATTTTTTTAATTTGTTTGCTTCTTTTGACGCTTTTGATGCCGAATTGCCTACCTTTTCTAGGCTTTTTGCGTAATCGTAAGAAAAAGAAATGGCTTGCGGTGTAAACGTTTTTCCGGTAAGTGTTGCAAAAAATCTGCCTACTGCGTTCAGGGCCGCAGACATAAGGTTTAAAAATTTAGTTATCAATGGAGCAACCACATTTACGATTGGAGCAAATGCTACGCCCCATGCATTTTGGAGCCTTATTAATGCTGCGAGCATCATGGACAGGCTTTGATTGTACTCGTTAGAATATTGTGCTAAATTTTGAGCTCCAGTTTTGAGTCCCGTTGTGATTGAAGAAATTGCTGAAAACACCGAAGAAAAAAGAATAGATTGTGCAAGCATTCTTCCTAAGCTCATTCCAGTATTTTTGGATTCTTTGTTAAAACCAGTAAGCGCAGAATATGCTTTTTGAACACCACTTGCTAAACTTGAAAACACATTTTTAATTTGTCCTGCATAAGAGGAAAGTGAACGAAAAGTTTGGCCTGTTGCAGATGCTACTTTTTGAAGTTTAGACCATGATCCTGTATCAATTCTTGTTTTGCTTGTTTCAGACATTTTCTTTCTCATAGCATCGAGTTGATTCGATGTTTTAGAAATGTCATATTGAAGGTTAGAAAAACCAGTAGAATTAAAATTTCCGCCTGTTTCACGGATTTTATCTTCTTTTTCATATAGCCTGTCTAGCTCGTTTTCAGCTTTTGTAATGGCTTTTTCCAGCTCAGCTGTATTTCCTTTAAACTGAAAATCCGTGCCCACATCTTTGAATTTGGCTCGTAAATTTTCTATTGCAGAATCAATATTCTCGGTCTCTACTTTGGGTTCAACAGTAATATCGTTAAGGTTTTGAATTTCTTTTTCTACATTTCTACCTTCAAAATAATCTGAACCTATTTTAGCTGTTTGCGGTTGGGGAGAAACCGTTTGCGAAGGTTCAATATTTTGCGTTGTAGCTCTTTTTATCGCTTGTTCAAGTTTGTTTGCGCTTTCCGAATTAAGCTCAGCCATTTTTTCTCGCAATACATCTAATTGATTTGATGTTTTTGCAATATCATACTGTAAACTTTCAAATCCAGAAGTATTGAAATTTGAACCTAAATCACGAATTTTATCCTCTTTGGCATACAATCTATCTAATTTACTTTCAAGGCTTGAAAATGTTTTTTCCAGCTCTGATGTATTTCCTTTAAATTGGAAATCCGTGCCCACATCTTTGAATTTTTTTTGCAATTCAAAAATTTTAGTATCTATATCTTTAGTGTTTAATTTAGGAGTTATTTTTTCGACACTTGCAGCAGCTTTTTTTAAACGCTCGATTTCTTTTAAATCATTGGAAAAATTAAAAAAACTTTTGCCTTTTGTTCCCCAGCCGCCTTGCATTTCTTTTTTTAGCTTTCTTAATTCTTTAGATAGATTTTGAAGCCCAGTGAGTGCTTGCTGCGCTTCACTGGCAACTTTTACTTCAAGAGTATCAACTGTATTTTCTGCCATAGTTCACCTCCTATTTTTTGAGGTTAGCGACTTTTTCTACTTAAAAGCCGGTAAATAAAAGAAGGGACGAGCATTATTATTTTTGCTCGTCCTCATTTTTGGGGTGATTCAGTTCAAAATTCGCCTGCATAAGTTGCAGTTTCATTAAGAAATTATTTATTTCTTTTTGCTTTTGATCTTCGGTTAATAATTCTTTTTCGTTTTTTTCTTCTATTGACTCGGTCAAAGGCTTATCTGGATAGTTTACTGTAGGGTTTTTACTTAAGATTTTATCTATAACGGATGCGATTGCGGCTATCGTGTAAAAGCCATTTTGCCACTGGCTGCAATCTTTTCGTTTTTCTTTCAATCTAAAAGCTTCTACATATGGTTCTAATTCATTAGGGGCAGAATCCATAAACTTTTCTTCAGATACCCCAATTGACAAGAAAAAAGGAAGTATTTTACGATTTACTCTTTCAGTAAACGTTTTAAAATCAGCACCTTCTACCTTTTGGCTTCCTCCTTCTGAAGCGCGGATAAAAAACCGTTTTTAAACAGCTCTTTTTGTAATTTTTCAAAAAGAACATATCCATTCTGAGGATTCTCGTCTGTACTTTCGTCCTCATAGTCGTCCATAAGATCATAAACTTTGTTTAAAGCTTCATTTTTTTCAGCTTCTGTTTCATAGCGAAAATCAGGCTGTTTTTTTTGTAAACCTGCCAGTAATAATTCTGCGACCAACTTTAGCATTCCTTGAAAATTTGAATCATCTTTGCTATTTTTTTCTGTTTTTGCAATGCGGTCAATAAGATCTGTTCCACATAGAACCCCATACCCAAACCGTACTTTGTATTCTTTACCGTTCACGTCAAAACTAAACATTATATTCCTCCCGATTAAATTTTAATTAGCTTAATGGAGCATTGAATGCATCTGCCACCGCTTTTGCGTCGTCAAGCGCCTGCAAACTTGCATCTGAAACAACCTTTGTATCTAAACCTTTATATTCCTTTACAACCATGGAAATTGGCAATGTTGCTGCCGACGCTTGTGAAATATCTGGAAGTGGAATGTTGGTACCTGGGTCTGCAATAACAAAAAATGCATCGGAAAGCCCAGGAAAAACAATTTCAAACCAAATACTAAATCCACTTGCTTTTGCTGTTTTTGCGTCAGAAAACAGCTTTTTGATTGCTGTGATTACATCTGTATTCATATTAAACGTAACAGTCCAGGAACCGCCTGTGTCCTGTCTTCCGGCCGTGTACCGAGTAATATAATCTTCTAAAGCCGACACATCAATCTGATCAGTATCAAGGGAAATTCCATCAATTGCATTACATCTTTTTAGCCATGTGAAAGTTGTTGGTTTAGACCCAGCCTTTGTTTCTACTCCATAATGAAGAGTCACACCTAATGTACTTAAATCTGACATTATATCTCCTTTCTACCCCATAACTATTTGGGGTTAGCGACTTTTTCTACTTAAAAGCCGGTACCGGCACTTAACCCTGCGCCCGGGAGATAAAAGGATCGCCTCCTTTTATTCTTCTTTTTGATTCTGTTTAATAAGTTGATTTCCATATACGCTTAGTCCTGCGACAAGAATTCCTTGTACAATCGCAGTGAATAACGCCATGGCCGCTTCTTGTTCAGTATGAATATTAGTTGTAGCAACAACATAGATACCACAAATAATGATGCCCGTAATTCCCAGTATCCCTGGAATGAATCTGTCATTGACAATTTCTGCTCTCTTTAAGCCGATGCCAATAAAATATAGCGCAATTGCTACAATGATTAACTCCGGTTTCACATATGTCAAAACTTGTCCTTCCATGTTACTTCTCCTTTCTTCTTGTAACAAAATAAGTACAGACGTTTTTTGTTTGTCTGTACTTTATATCAATAACATTATATATTATATTTACACTCATTTTTAATTCACATTTCCAATTCTCCCATGTAGACGCGGCTATATCTACTTACAATTCTTTTAATGCTGTTGTCAATATTATTTTGTTCTTCTGGTCCATAAGTTCTCCGAAATCCCATAGCGATCATCGCTTCGTGACTAGCATTATCAATATCATATACTGCGGATAATGACTTGAAGCCTGCGGCAAATGAATCTACTTGAAATGACGCTGTTGTAGCGCATTCGTCTCCCTCTAAATCTCCGTTAATGGTTGGATTACCTAGTAAAAAAATACGGGCATATTTTTTCTTTCCGGGAGCAACGGATTCGCTTCGTTCCATTGCATAATTTCCTTCCCCTACAACATTCTTTACTTTTTCGGACCATTTTTTAAATACTTCTAAAGCAGGATTTTTAATGGTTTCCAAAATTACACCCCCATTAACTTTCAAATACTTCTTTTGCTATCTTTCTAATTTGCTGAATCATTGTTTGGCTTGCTTTGTATACAGGCATTGTAGCTTTTGTACCAAAGGACTTTATATTTTCTCCGGTGTCTGCTGTATAATACCAATGGTCTTTTTTTCCAAGACCTTTTCCGTAAGAACCAATTGTATATCCAAATTCATTTCCCTTTGGATGAGGGCTACTTCCTGCCGAACCATTATAATGAATTCCTGCTCCAAATTCTATAAATAACAATTCTCTTCCCTCAACGATTAACTTTGCTTCCGAATACCCCTGATAAGAATTCACTTGGATATATGTATTATAATTCTTGTCAGAATCACCTGTAGAAGAAGAAATATTTTCTCTAACAACCGGAATTCCGACCTCGCAAAGTCTTTGAACAAAAATTTCATTTTTATTCAAAAATGTATCTTTATATTTTTCTAATTCATCAATAGCATTTTGAATCAACCGCGGAGAAAGCTTAAAAACTATTTTTTTACTCATTATCATATCCTGCAACCTTTACAATGCCGTAGCGTCTAACGCTACTTTTTTGAGTATTTATTTTTTTGACAATTCTGTAATCAGGAGGGGTAATTAGTAACCCATCAGACGAAGTTAATAATTCTCCATTTGCTTTTAATTGAGGTCGCACATCAATCCAGCAAACCATTCCTTCCTTAGGCTCAAATGAATTCCAACGACTTTTCCATTGCGTAATATAGCGATCATAATTCGGAATTAAACCAGCCGAAGTTTCTTCGCTTGTCCCAGATGTATCAGAAACCGTCATTTTATACATTTCTGGTGCAGAATATGCGGGGACTGTATCAATTCCAGATATATTTTCAGAACTTATTGTTGAAAACCATATTTTTTGCTGCTGTCGTTTATTAGATCTCATACAATCACTCTCCATAAGTGGCCTGCAAACAATTTTTTGCAGTATTAATTGAAAAAGTTATACTGTCAGATGATATTTCGGCCACTTTATTCCAATTATTTTTTTCTGCATCTGTAACCGTTCTATGTGTAGCATCCCCGGTGAGTTCTGAAAGTTTAGTTGGAATTAATACGTTTTCTGGAAGAGCTCCGACTTCTTTGGCCGTATAAGAAGGCTTTTGAGGTTGCTTTGCCCAATCTGCCAAATCTGTTTTTTCTAAGAATAAAGAGGTGTCGATCATTGCCCCCATAGCATCCCATCCATCTTTAGTCCATACAACATTCATCCCAGCCTCACCATAAGAAGATTTTTCTTGAATGTTATACATCCATCCAATTTCGTTGTTTTGAGGAAGTTCTGATTCATTTTTAACACTTCCTTGATAAATCACAGGATGTTTTATTGTTTCTATTATTCCGTTAATCTTTACAATCTTTCCGTTAAGAATCGCATAGACTTTTTTTGCTGTTAATGACATAATTGTCCTCCTCTACAGTTTGTACCAAGTATCTGTAGATTTATGGTATTCATATAATTCTGATGTATCAAGGCATAACGCAGATGAACCGCTGTCTACGTAATGTGGTAGCTTGGAAACGTCTTTTGAAAGCCCTTCATAGTCCCTTTTCATCCCTACCGCTTCCACGCATTCAAATGTGCCTAAATCATAAATTTCGTCCCCTGCATGATATGTAATTCCATCATAGACCATTGTTGTTTCCGCTTTTGCCATTTCTGCTCCTCCTAGCCGTCGATATTGCCATAAAGAATATAATTTTCTTCTTCTTTGGTGATTTTTCCATTTTCTTTAAGTTTCAAGACTGTTTCTAGCGATACTTTATTTTTTTCATAAAGCCTTCTAAGACTGAGCACTAAAGTTCTCATGAAATTACCCCCTCTTCAATAAGTTGTAATGTGTATGCATCTATCGCATCTTGTTCTCTTTTTAACTGTTCTAGGGTTGGTTCTCCTTCGGAACTATAATTAAGATATTTTTCTATGTTAGATTTTACATCCTCTTCCGTAATAGAATAAACTGTTCTAAATTGATTTCCGTCATATTGGAATTGTATAGTGGAAGAATTATCATCTTCATTTTTAATAACAACTTCGGTTTCGTTGGTTAATACCGTTACATCTGTTTTTCCATTTGGCAACGGAATCACCAGTACATTAGGCTGCTGCGATGTAAATAACATTTTGGCCATGGTTAATCATCTCCTTACATATTTTCACTATTTGTAAAACCTTATTCTTCTTTTCCCAGTGTCTGCAATCAGAATTTTTAATCCAACCATATCTACTTAATATCCTTTGCGCTTCTTTTCTGAAAATTGTTTTTGTTTTTCTCACTTTTGTAATTGATTTCCTAAATCTTAAAAATATTCTGCTTCTTACGAGAACTTTTGTTCTTGAAATAAGAAATCCCATCATATCAATATATCCATTTAATAAATCTATTATTTTATCAGACGGCTTTATCGTTATCTTAAATTCTTCAAGTATCCACTTTTTAAATATTTTTATTGATGATTTTAAATATTTTAAAGAAGTAGAAAGAAATAAAATATCGTCCATATAAATCAATACACAAGAAACCATATTTACAACTTTGTTTCCAGTTTTACTCCTTCTTGTTTTTAAAAGTTTTTCCTTTGCATAATGATAACCAAATGACATGTAAAAATTTGCAAGATATTGGCTCAAATAAGACCCTATTGATAATCCTTTTTCAAAGCTATCAATCAATTTGAACACCAGCTTTAATAGTGCTTGATTTTTTACATATTTTCTAAGGAGTTGCTTTAGTTTAGGAATATGAATATTTTCATAATAATGTTTTGCGTCACCTTGCCATGCATAGCGCAAGTTCTTATTTCTTAACCATTTTTTAATCGTTTTCATCCCCATAACTTGTCCTTTATTGGGAATTGCAGCGCATTGATAATATCCTATTCTTTTAGAAAATAATTCCGATAGCCCTTCGACAGCTATATAATCATATAACTGTTGCTTGACATCTTGTATTCCTATCTTTCTAACTTTATTACACTCTCTTTTATAAGTATACCAACTCTTTTTCCAGGAATATTTTTCTGTAAGAATTTCTTCTCTAATTCCGTCCACAACTGTATTTATCATGCCCTCAAACATATAAAATTGTTTTTCTTTCGCAATTTTATAAATTAAACCATATGGTGCATCTGAATATTGAGAAAACATTCTCAATACATCCAGGCGGTCCATTTTATTTTTTAGGCATTTGCAAACCGCCCGATTTATTAATTCTCTATTTGTTATATCAATATTTTTACAATATCGTTTCATTCGTTTCTAAATTAAGGAGTTTTCGGTTTTACTACTAGCCCCAACATAATTCCCTTTCGTATTATATTTCTACTCGTACCGCCGTACTTTCGATTCCCTGTAATATCATTTAAGTACCGTTTCCGGTAATCCGATTTCACGGACGGAATGATGTGTAAAGTCGCTCAAACGACACATTTTTTTAGAAATACAGACCGCGTAGTTCCACCTAGCATTCGACAAGTCGTTCCTGCCATTCAAGTACGAGAGGCCGGCATTCGACCTATTCCTGAGATTCCCACGCTCACATCAAGCCCTATTTTTTTTGAGGGGAAGTCCCCTCTTTTGCTACACAAAATTCACCCCTACAGGGTTAGGAAACGCAGACCGCGCAGTTCCACCCAGCAATCGACAAGCCGCTCCAGCCATCCAAGAACGAGAGGCCGGCATCCGACCCATTCCTGAGAAACCCACGCGTTAAATATTCTCTAAATCCTATTCCTGTCCCTCCGAAATAATATCGGTCTCCAGTTCCTACTGAATCACCGCTTCCTATGGTTCGCGGAACTTCTGCGCCTGTCTCTAAGTCGATGTCGACTTCGCCTATCCAAAAATCTGTTGAATCTTCTTTTGTAAATTCGCCAATTTTTTTATAGTTTGTCAAAATCGAATTATCAGAGTGATAGTCACCATAATTTTTATGGTAAAAAACAGTTTTTGTAGCTGTTTCTTTATTCATAACTTCATTTGAAGAAACCATATAGGCGCCAATTTCTTCTTCAAGCCCTTGTAATTTGAATGCATGTTTTCCATCATTCGCAATATATCCATCATTTCCTAAAACATCATCTGTTGTTCCAGAATGTAATGGCATCGTTGAAAGATACGAATCTGCCGTTAAGTTAAATGGAGTTTCAACATCAACATATATTCTGACAATTTCGTCGGATTCTGTTTCAATTTTTGTAATCAAAACCTTGTCAGCAATGTTTCTCATGTAAGAATTTCCGCGATCAAGATTATCTGTATGCCCTGTCGCATCTCCGATAGAAACATCTTCTCCTACATAAAATCCATTTGCATATGATGCAGAAACAGGAAAATATGTGACATTTTCAATCGCTGTTGCTACCTTAATTTGTTGATTGTTTGCCGTATTTCCTTGAAAAACTTTTTGTGAAGAAGAAAATGCATATTTTATCCTTAACATGGTTTTAAGATATATGCTCCTTTCCGAACCTGCTCCAACATATCCGGTCCCTAGTTTTGACATTTCTGTGTGCAAAGACATATAAGAAATAAAATTCTTTACCGGAAGTCCAGAAGACCCGTATAATTTTCCATCAATATCGCCTGCATAATAGACAGGAAGAACACCGTATGGCATTTCTTTTCCTTTATTATCTTTGCAATGTGGCATTAGTACTAATCCAAGTTCTCTATTTGGCTTATCTGACAAGTGCCATATTTCTCCATCTGAGACTTTGCTAATGCCATAATAAAGTGGAGGAGTTAATATTCCTACGTTCACTTTTCCTGTACGCGAGAAATTTTTCTGTCCTTGAATTGCCGTAATTGTCTTTTGACCATCATCGCTAACAATAAAATTGCAATAGCAGAACCAAAAAGCGTTAAAAGATGCAAAATCATCTCTGTTTTTCACTAAATTTGTAGATGGCGTACATTCTTTTCCAATAGAGTCATTCATCTTTTCGCCTTGCGCGGTATTGGTCACTGATAAATTATAAAATTTTGTAGAAAACAATTCTCCTGTTGCTCTAGCATTAAAAAAAGCCTGCCAGTCAATAGCAGACACATCAAATACATTTGCATAAATTCTTTTTAAATAATCAAGTATCTCTTCTTGATTTTCTAAATTTCCAACATTAATTGTAGGCATTCTCTTCTCCTTCCTGTGTATATGTTATAGATAAACATTTTTTAGATTCATTTATCGAAAATTCCATTTCCCCAACATTTAAAATGGATAGTGTTTTCGTTTTTTCATAATATGTCTTTGCGGAGTCGGAATATTCTTGCGCTTTGGATTCGCTTGCGGCCGCTGCCTGTTTGCTATCACTTGCATTTGAAGCAGATGTCTTTGCGGAGTCGGAATATTCTTGCGCTTTGGATTCGCTTGCGGCCGCTGCCTGTTTGCTATCACTTGCATTTGAAGCAGATGTCTTTGCGGAGTATTCAAGCTTTTTAACATCAGATACATAGTTGTCCATTTTATTCAAAAATTGAACATACCAATCTTCTTCTGGCTTTTCAATTCCTCCAGATAGTGCCAAACCTTCTTTAACGTCATATTCCGCATATATTTCTTTTAAAATATAAGTGTTTCCAGAAGAAGTCGTCCCGTGAATAAATGGCATTATCTTCAAAATACCATCAATTTCTACAGCTTTAGGAGGAATAACCCATCCAAAACGCATATGCAAATTTGAAGCAGAAACATCTACTACAGGGCAGTTGTCTCCAACCCCATCTTCTCTTTCGTAATGAACTTGAATTAATTTGTCAATCAAATCAATGTTATCCTCAAAGCGATTTACTTCAAACATAATATATTGACTATTTGATTCTCCTGAGACACTTATTTGCTGATCTAAATTTCCAATTTCTTTATTGGAAATGATAATTATTTGAGAATCCTTATATTCGCTTGTTTGGTATCCAGGAACAGAAGTAAACTGTTCTTCTTCATAAAAGTCTGTTTCATTCTGTTCTCTTAGAAGTTCTTCTACAGTAGGCAAGGTTAAATCACCTCCTGTTCTACGATTTCTTGATTTGTGCAAATTCTAATTCCATCTTTTTCTCCAATTACTTGAACCGAAAAGTCTCTCCATGTGAGTGCTTCATGCGGAATAATACATTTATTTTTTATAATTTTTGCTGGATGTTGTTCTTTTAATCGAGTGAAAACAGCAACCTTAGACATTCCCGACCAGTCACTTCCGAAGCAAAACACCGCTTCAAGATATCCCTTTGTCCCTGCTACTATTCCAGAAAAATCACATGTATTATCTTTTTTAATTCTTTGTCCGTTTACATAAAATTTTAATTCTCTCATGCTACATTCGCTCCGTCCCATGCTGGTTCTATACAAATAAAGTCATTCCCAAGAACATCTCGAGCTATTTTTATTGCAAAACAACCATAATTTGCTATAAAATTGCACACCCATTCTTCGGCTTGAATCCAGAATTCTCTTTTTACCATTTTGTGCAATCCAAAAAGTAGACCACAACTAAACATGATGCAATGTCCAAGTTCATGTAAGAAAACATGGTTAAGTAATTCTTTGTTTATTAAGTTGGAAATAAAAATAGATTTTTCTGAATAATCAGATGTCGCAAGAGTCATTTTCCCCGTTCTATCAACCAAATGCTCGTCCCAAGAGTTTACAAAAACGACCTTCCACCAATCTCCATTTATATAAAATTCTCTAAACATAAAGCATCATCCCTTAAACAAAAAGCCCTCAACCGCAAAGCAGCCAAGAGCCCTTGTGTCACATTATTGCATCTGTTGAACTAATTTTGTAAAATCATTTTTTAACGCTTGACGCAACGTCACGTCAGCATCTGCCCATAAGTTTTTTACGTTTTGAATAACATCATTTGCATAATCTTTCATAGATTCTTCCATTTTATGTTTAGACTCCTGATCGTGCGATTCGTGATAATGTCTACGGTATTCGCTATATCTGTCATAAACCTCTCCGTGTTTTGAAGGAGTTGAATAAACTCCTTTGTCGCCATGATATCCCATTCGATAGTTCTTATCTACAAAATCAGGATTGTTTAAATATGCATTGATCCACTCATCTGGTTCCATCGGAAGGTATGGCGTATAGCCTCGCCTTGTGCCGTGCCCTTTTGGAGCAAATCTTCCATCGGCGTAACGATATCTATCGTATCCAGCTCTTACACCTAATTTATCAAGAATTTTTTCTTCTTCCTCTGCTTCATCCATTGCTTTAATAATACGGTAATCTTTATCTGCGCATATTGCACATTTTACAGCTTCCATACAGTCTTTTAAGTCATCCCAGTCTTGAGAAGTTAACTTTTCTAATCCACATTGATTAGCTTTATTCATCGCCCATCTTCCCATTTCCATTGCCAGGTTATGCATTAACTTTTCCTCCCTTCTTAATTCCTTGCGTTGCTGCAGCTTCCGCTTCAACGGTTGCTGCTGTTCCATTGATCGCTCTTAAATCGTTGTTTGGTGAACAGGCTGGTGTTCCGAACATTTTAAATGTTCCGCCAGTTGCATTAGTCGCGACTCGTGTGGAGTATTTTGTTCTCGTTCTAATGCTACATGCTGTAATTTGCGCACAACAACGATTTTGAAGTGGGTAAAGTTGCGTTCCTGTTCCTATTTGAATGACTACAGGGGCATTTATCGTTGCGGTCTCCGGAATGTTCTGTGCCACAACAATGCAATATTTTTCTCCATTTTCATAACTTCCTGCCGGCAAAGTAATTATCAGCTGACCGTTTGTAAACGCAACCGCCTGACTTATAATTAACCTATTACAAAGTTTACATATGTTTTTGCATCCCATATTTTCTACCTCTCATAAAACAAGAGGTGGGGTTCAACCCACCTCTTAGAAATTTAATCAACCTCTAAGGGTGAATTGTTAGCAACATCCATTATTGCATCCGCAAGCATTATAATATGCGTTTGGATTAGGAACTACATAAGCCGGAATAGCCGCTGGATTTATAGCGTTAATAAGTTGCTGTGTCTGCGCTGTCATTGCCGTTGTAATAAATGCACTCTGTCTATCCTGAGATGCGGCACGTCTCAAATCGTTATTCTCACTCTGAAGAGATGCGATTTTTTCATTGCACAGATAATCAAGGATTGCTCTTGTGCCCGCATTCTGACTATCAATAATATCACGAGTGTTATTATTCATAGTGTTCTGCAACGCACAAGTATTAGTTGCCATGTTGTAGTTTACGCCCTGAATAGCTTCTCTTGTCTCACAGCAACAATTTGATAATTGATTAGCGAGAGCGTTTGTGTTCTGCATATTAGCTACAGTATCAGCATTAATCGCCTGCTGAATTCCAAAAGTGTTCTGCATTCCAGCAATAGTATCCTGCTGAATTGCGTTCTGAATCGTATTCGTTCCTTGGAGTAAACTTGTATTCATGGCGTAAAAGCCATCACATAATCCGTTTGCAATTCCATCTAATTTGCTAATAACTGCCTGGTTGTCGAAGCCTCTTTGAATATCGGCCTGCGTAGCTGCTGTGGCAACGTATCCGCCGCCATTTCCGCCAAATCCATTTCCAAAACCGCCATTTCCCCAACCAAACAGAAGGGCAAAAACAACAATAATCCAAAGCCAGTTTCCATCTCCCCACATTCCATCAGAACGTTCTGCGCCGCCTGTGGCAGCTGCAATATCCGCTAAAGAGTATCCACCTGAATTCATCATAACAAAGTCTCCTTTTTATATATTTACAATTGGAGACAACCCGGGACGCCTCCAAAATTGTAGCGATTTTAATCACCCAATTCTGGGGAGGTTAAAGAAATTATTTTGCTTCAAATTGTTCTTTTACTTGTTTGAACATTTCATCGGCATTTACATTTCTTTCTTTGCAAAGATTTCTTGCCAGTTTTTCAATTCCGGCACCGTCACCTTTTTCCATCATTTGTAATGCATTGTTCATTACAGGATTATTTCCCGTTTGTTGTTTTAATGTATTTACCATCATTTGTTGAGGGTTTTGAGCATTTCTTAACATTTGTATAAAATTCATTATTGGATTTATCATTTTTGATTTCCTCCTCTCTGTTTGGAGGAATCATTTGCTGCCTGTTGCACAGGTAACATACTTTTTATTCCTGAAAGTTCAGCAATTATGTCAGTTTTTAATTGAGAAAATAAATCACTCAACATGTTTGTATCAACTACTGATTGATTAACATTTACTTGCTCTGAATTTTCCGGTAAAACCAATTTATAAGTAAGTATTTGGCTTCGACCATCAGGCTGTAATTGCTTACAATATACTTCTGTGCCATCTGCTTTTGGATACCACGTCGCCATGCCCGACATATCAACATCTTTTGCTTTAACCGCATCCATTCCATCTACAATCTGTCCTGGCAGCCCTTGAAAAGTAGGCATATTTCCAGGTATTTGAGTTGAAAATGTTTGCTGAATCTGTGGTTGATATTGGGGCGTTCTCTGCATTGACATCTGTGGATAAGATGCTTGATACTGAGAATTTGCTGGATAAGCACTCTGCCAGCTGTTTTGATAAGGCATCATGTCAATTCCTCCCTTGTTTTTATACCTTTATTTTAATATGAAACAAGCATGAATAACACGACACTAATCCGCCATATCGAATTCATACAGCAAAGCCGTTTTTTCTATTTTTCTTTTCATATCACGATTTATTCTATCTATTGTCCTTAAGCTATAGCCCATTATATCGGCTGCTTCCCACAAGGTTTTATCTTCATAAGCGCGCAACTTAAATAAGCAAGCTTCTCGCGAATTAAAGCCCGCCATGTGCAAGTAAAATTGTTTTTCTTCCTCTATGAATCTTTTGTAGAAATTTCTTTTACTCAAGTTAAAACGCCTCCCTCATTATTACATACCTTGTACAATAGATAGTGCAATTAATCCTATGATAGCGACACCTATTGCACTGCCTATTGCAGAAATAATTGCAGAAGTAAATTTATCAGCATTTTTAGAGGGCTTATCATTTATTTCATCAATTTTATTATTTATTTCCTCTGTATACTTATCAATGCGCTTAAGTCTTTCGAAAATGTGTTCGGTGTTCGACTTATGAGCTTCGTTTGCCAAAGTTAATTTTTCAAATTTGTCATAAAATCCTTTTTTGTCTTCTCTATCTCTTTCCAATCGCTCTTCGATTGCTTTAATTTTCCCGGAATTTACTGCAACTTCATTTTCAATCCTGGATACTTTTTCTGCTAATGTACATTTTTGGCATTCTTGCATACTTACACCTCGCTGTACTCCCGTTTTCTTTCATTTCTCCCCTCCACACTCGCGAAATGTCCCTGCGACGCTCCGGGAGGTTTTGCGTCACGCTCCGTCTTATTTGTTATTTTAAACTATTTTAGCAACAGGTATAATTCCTCTTAATAAACTTAATGGAGTTCCGGAGGTTTCATAGGAGACAGAAGTTCCTGATTCAGAAAAACTAACAACTCCTTCTTTTCCTTGTTTGTCATAATAATATTGTGCAATTTTTCTAATTTTACTCTTGTATCGTTTCATGGCATTTTGTTTAGCTTTTTCCATTTCAAAATCTGTCTCAAATCCATATGGATACATTACTCGCGCCACTTCTTCTGCTGCATCATCTATTAAAATTAGTAAAAAAGAAGATTGTTCTGGTGTATAATCATCACCAATACACTCAATTAATTCGTTTAATATTTCTTCCTTCATAATTATTCCTGCTTTCTACGCGAAGTTTTAGAGCTAGAATTTCCTTTTTCTGCTTTTCTCTGTTTGTCCTGTATTCCTTTAGAAGTGCCAGAGATTAAATCCGGCACTTCCTCCCCTGCTGCGTAGAATTTTCCGTTTCTTTTTATAATATGATCGTAAATCACTTACTTATCCTCCTACTTTACTTTAAGGACATAAGTACTATCCATACCTTCAAATGACGGAAGAACGATTTGAGAAGCAGTTGTAGAATATTGTACTGGTGGACCGTAATCTGTTTTGACAGCAACAGCCACACCTGTATCAACAATGCTTACATCCACATTTGAGTCTCCAAGAAGAGTTCTTTCCTCCGGTGTCACTCCATACCAAGTATTTCCAAGCTGTCCAGCCCCAATAATTGTTGCGTAACCATCTGGATAAAACTTCTTTTCTTTTCCGTCATAATCTGTGTACATCTTATCATATAAGATAGGCTGCAATCCTGTTTGCGTCGCAAATACATCTTTTGCTGCTGCCTTAGATAAAAAGTCGACATTTACACCCGCACGAGTCACAAATGCATTCTTAATTTGCTTCATATCAAGCAAATAATTAAATGTAGTAGTATTCATCATAATGTAAGTTGGCACGACACCAATGCCTGATAAATAATCTACTCCTTTTTGTACATCATTTAAAGGCTTTGCGGTTTCCGGATTATTCCATGTATCACTCCCGGTAAGCTCGGCAAAATGTTTTGCTTTCCAAGTATTATCAGAATCATATTGGTAACTGTAAATTGTATTATCTGCTTTTCCGATATCAATTTTCATTACTCCGTCAATCGGCGCAAGCAGTTGCATACGCATACGTTCCGCGGAAATATTTGCTCCATCAATAAGATTACCTACATCGTCATAAATGCGTTCAAGAACTTCATTTAAATATGGGTCATTTGAGTCAGCCGCTCTCATAATTTGGGCCAAATCCTGCTCTTTAATGACCATGGACTCTCTAAATAAAGGCATTTCTTCCAGAGTTACATTAAACCCTTGTCTTGGTCTGATTGTCGCCAAAGAATCATAGGAAGATGGTTTTAAGGCAATTCCAAGACCCTTGTGGGATTTAATCCATTTTAAATCAATTCCTGTTTTCTTTTTATTCGGGAAAAATGCCGCTCCGGCAAATGCTATATTGTTACTAGCATCAACAGTTTCCCTATACGCTACTGCCTCCGCTGAAAAAACGTCAGTAAATAACATTATATCTCCTTTCTACCCCATAACTATTTGGGGTTAGCGATTATTTGTCTAAAAAAATAATCGGTATATTATTTAAGCCAATACTTCTGGTTCTTCTAACACAATTCTGCATCCAGATTTGGAAAGCTCTGTAATCAGAGCTAAGTCATAAGTTAAACTTGAGCTTTTTTGTGCTCTTGTAGTATTAACATATGCTTTTTTCAAAATTGCCTGTTGTGGGTGGGTTTCGTAAGTATCGTGAAGCAAAATTCCTACTGCCCCTGTCCACGGAGTAGTTTTTACTACTTGTCCATCTTTATCAATTGGCGTTCCGGCCTTCACTACAAGTCTCCCTGCCTCGTCTTTAGTCGAAACGTTAGAAAAGTCAATTGTATTTGAAATAGCTTCGAATTCTTTTCTATTTAAAATTTCTGTTTCCATGCTTACTGAAAGGCTGTCAACCTTCATATCTCCTCTAGCCATGTTTTTCCTCCTTTACATAAACTGTTTTAAAGCCTCCACATTTACGCCACCTGCACTTTTCTTAGCTAATTCCTTTGCCTTTTGAACAGCTAAGGATTCTTTTCCATCTCCGTGGCCCGCTTGAAGCTCAGGTCTTTGTGCGTAAAATTCTTGTTCGAGTTTAGTTTTTATAGAACCAATATGATTTGCTAAAGCTTCGAAAGCTTTCTCTGAATCTCCATTTGTTAAGGCTTCTGCAAAAGATTTTGCCACATCTTTGCTCATACCAATCTTGGCGTCCATGCAGCGTTCTGTGTATTCATTAACCTGCATTTTTGCTTCAAGTTCAGCAATTCTAGCATCTTTTGCTTCTTCTGCCTCTTTTTTTGCGATTGCTTCTTGTTCATTTGCCGATAAAGTAGAACGATATTTTTTTGTAATTTCTCCTTTTTCCTTTAGAGTCTTGTCCAAATTTGCTTTCAGCTTAGCGCTATTTGCCCTCTCCGCTGCAAGTTGCTGTACTAATTCATCAGTACTTAATTCGACTTCTGGGCCTTCTTCTGCTGAAGAACCTTTTTCTGATTCTCCCGAAAAAGCCCCGCCACCTGTTTCTACTTCTTCAGGCATGGTTTTAAATCGTGCATGACCAAAAACTCTGCTTTCTCCATAATGATTATTCATAAACTTCATATTGTTTCCTACCTTTCTGTGTTTTTTAATCGGCTTCTCTGCCAGCTTTTTTGTGTTTATACACTTCTCTGTGTTTTTTAATTTGTGTTTGATTAACGTCACTTCTCTGTGACACATATAACATTAATAATAGATAACACTACATCTGCAATTTATAATTTCAGAAGAATCCGCTCCCAGTGAAGCATCTCTTGGGTAATTTAATAGTGAATCTCCTACGACAAATGGATCATTTATTTTTACAATTTGCCCATCTGCTTTCTTGTGGTCTAACCTGGTATGTCCATCCATAATAGATACCCATCTTTTGTATGTTTTATTTTGCTGCATAGCTTCCTGATTACATTGAAAGCTTCTGACCGTATTACTTTCGTTTTCTGCAATAAATTTTGCTCTATCCAAAGAAAAATAATAAGGATTATTCGTGTTTTCTTTAGTGGATTCCGTCATCCTATCTGCTTGCATTGAAATATATTGTTCAAATTCTGAATCTGTCGTTGCGTAACCATCTATAGATTCTAGGTATTTTTTTACAAATTCTTTTTTCGCAAAATCCCAATTAAAAGAATTGTATTGTTGCATAGTAAAAAGTAAAATCATGACATATGTAAATTTTTCTTCCATGATTTGAGCCAAAGAAATTCGTTTCTTTTTTTCACTTTCAGTTAACTCCATTTCTCCAAAATACTTTTCATATGGCATAGACCTTTTTGCTTTTATCAATCTATTTAATTCGTCAAAAGATGCCGCCGGCAACATTTAATCACCGCCTTTTGAGTCTTGTTGAATAGCTGTTCCATCTAAAATTGGACTGTTAGAAATCTGGTCACTGTTATCTGCTGCCAATCTTTCGTTTGTATCGACATTTTCATCATCGTTTTGGGCAGTAGTAGATGAGATTTTGGATTGTTGAATAGCTTCAACTATTTCTTTGCTATCGTTCCAAACTTGTTCAACATCCGGAAACACTTCTGCTTCTTTAAGGACATGGCGCCCATTAAAACCAAGATTTATCATTTGAGCAACAAAATTAGCCTTATTAATCAAATCATAATTTCTTCTGCGATTAAAATGAAAATTCACGTCTGTAATGTGAACATTGCGAATAGGATGACCCATAGGCAAAACATTTTCGGGAACGAAAGTTATAGCTTTCAGAATCAATTTTAATTCTTCTCTTTTTCCGCGTTCTGTCATTTGCTGTTCTCTTCGCGCATCGAGCTCTGTTGCGCTCCATCCAGAAGACATATCTGTAGCAATTCCAGTTGAGCCACCGCCAGAGCTATCATATTGAATGGGAACTTTGCAATCCTGAAAAATTTCTGTTCGAAGGTTTTTTATTGCTGCCAATGTTCCAGAAGTATCAAAACTACTTGAAAGAGGTGCGATTTTGGCTACTTTGCCATCTGCGCTATATGTCAAAATCCAATCTCCAGATTTTGGCTTTATAGTTTCTCCTGTCTTTTCATCCTTTTTAAAATCAATGTTATCTCCCCACCACATTTCCTGTGTTCTTTGAGAAACGTCATTTGTGAAATCAGATAATAAAATATTGAGTGCATCCATTTTAGAAAGTTCTCGTTCAAAGCAACCAGTACGATCAAATGAACGCTCATACTCTACAATAGGCACTGCTTCCATTGGATTTTTTTCTTGTCTAATAACTTTTCCTGCTATAATTTCAAATCTCCATTTATCTGTAAAGCATGTAAAATAATTTTTTCCACCGGATTTACGAAAGCTTACCCCCATAAGCTTTTTTTCTCCCGGACCATTATGGTATACGCAAAAAGCATACCTAGAATCCAAAGAATATACATTCACTAAGGATTCCACGAATTTTTCATCTTTTAAAACCGGATTTGAAAAATCTGTTTTAATGTCAACCATCTTGTATCCAACGCCGCATATCTCCACAAATTCACCCATAGATTGGTCTTTATATGCAATGTTTTCTCCATTGCAAAGCATTTCATTTAGGCCAGAAATACCAGAGTCATCAATCGTTGCATTTGTTGCATGCATTTCTTTATCTCCGCGTTGAACTAGCATAATAGGATCACTCCAGTTATATCCTAATTTGAATTCTTTTACATAATTAGCCAAATTGCTATTCACGCGAACATCTATGTCTGATCTGATTTTTTTTTCTCTTTTTAACGGCTGTATACCTCTTTCATAATCAATCAGAAAATTTATCTCCAACACATTCATTCTGTGTTTAGCATAAGATTTCCCAAGCGCTTCAATGATGTTATCAGCCGTGATTTCTGAATAATCTGTATAAATTTTTTTTCGTCCTAATAATCTCACAAGCACTCTCCTATTATTTGCGTAAAATAAAAAGCGTTCAGACTTTCTGAACGCTTCGAAAATGTTTTTTGATTTATTACATATATTATTATATTACACATCTACATCTACTTTTAGTTCACATTTTCCTTTTGTCGAGCAAATAAAAGAAATACCTTCTTGCATCAAAAAATGCCGAGTAGCTTATCGGGATTTCCGCAACGCTTTGCAAATAATAGAATGATTGTTCATAGCAGGCGGATTTAATGATATATTCCCACAAATCAGGAGACGCTTCTTGTGCTGTCTCCTCAATTAATTTAACTTTTTCTTCCATCATTGCCCTTCGAATTGCTATATTGGCTGTCTCATCTACTTTTGCATTCGTCTTAGAAAAAGGCATTCCTGTGATGACCTGTGTTTTCGGAGAAATGACATCATTTCTTAACTCTTGCAAAAATTCTGGATATTGTTCGCAAAATCCTTTTAATTCCTTGTAACGTTTTTGGGAAATTCCATATTTTTTTAAAGTCCCATGCCGTCTTTTATCCATAACACCCTCCTATATTGGACTGCTCATAATCATTGTTTTTCTATGTTCGGGAACTGCAACATATTCTGCCATCATTGCCAAACTATCAGGTCCATCATCATGTAGTACTTTTGCTTTTGTTGTATATGTAGTTACATTTTCCATAAATAATCCATAATCTGATTTTGGCTTATATTGGCTGGGATGCAAAAAATAAAAATGTTTTTTAATATAATTTGAATTAACAAGAATCTTCGTCTCTTTATTTGCGCTAGTAAAAACCGGGTCAATTTCTGCTCTACATTTTCCATTTATTATTTTTTGCACATTATAAGCCACTCGATTTCCGGCATTGTTTGACTCAAAACGAATCATATGAGGATTATGTCTTATTAAAATATTTGCCGTTTTCTCGTCAAGAACTCCATAGTCTGTATTATCGTCGAATACTACATCTGGAATAAAAAATTTATCTCCGTACTGATATGCAATAGGTAAAGATTCGAAGTCGGTTCCTTTGTCTTTTGTATCGCATACAGCCCATATTGCATCTGCTTCTCTGTTAGGAGCAATAATATATTGATCTGTACAGCCTGGCGGAACATCTTCTTCATTAAAGAAAAATCTTTGAAGGGATTCTGGTGGAAATAGCAATCCTTCGCGTTCTACAGGTTTTTGCTGATAAAGGCAATTAAAAGAAATTTCATCCATAGATTCCTTGGCGTCTATAAAATACTTTTCGGAAAAACCATTTGTTGTAAACAAAAAATTGCTCTTATTATCATCAGTTAATGCCGGAACGGCGATAAATCGTGCTCGCGGATTGCCTTCGTATAATTGCTGCAATCGCCCAATAGGGTCATGTACCGACCATCTGGTTGCAATGTAAAATTCTTTGCAACCTTCAAGTCTACGAGAGCGAAGGTCATTTACCACTTTAGTCCAAAGGGTATCCAGTCGATTTTTATTTAACGCTTCTTCAATTCCAGATACAAGGTCGTCTGCAGTAAGAAATCTGTTGCAGCGTGTCGCTCCGGTAAGCGAGCCATCAATAGATCTAAAAGTCCATGTTTTAAACCTTCCGTTTCTTTCCATATTTACGGTTGTTTCTTTCGCATTAGTACCTTGTAATTTTACATCTGGAAAAATTTCATGCCACGTATATTCCACCGGATCATTTATAATTTCAAGAACTCCATCGTAAAGCGATCTGGTCAAAATACTACTGTGTGCAGAAGACAAATTAAAATCATTTGGGAACCACCCTCCCACCAGCGAGAGAAAGAAATCTTCTAAAGTGCTTTTGCCACAGCCTGGCGGCACACTCAGGCAGAATATATCTAATTTATCATCCATTAAATCTTGTAGAGATTGAATGATTCCATGTTTTAAAAAAACTTCTCTTCGTGGTTCGTAAAATCTCTCAGATGGAATTCTGTTTTTTTCCAAATACAAAAGTCCACTATCAACTTGATGATTTTGAGCTTCAATAAGTAATATTTTCCAATAAAGTTCTTCGAATTTTTCATCTCCTGTTTTTCCGGCCATTTGTGCGGCCATCATATGATTGTACCGGCAAATTTTCATCGCGCAATTTCTTGCTTCTTCATTTTCTTTAAACGAAAAATCCATTTTCATATTCAGAACAAGATTGTATAAAGAATTTTGCTCAGAATATTTTCGGAGTCCGGTTTTCATGAGATTATTTGCTACTTCTTTATACCATTCTATTAATTTGCCCACAAAAAGAGCCAGAACCCCCTTTCTATATAGTTCTGGCTCTCACATGGCTCTCTATTATTTGTTTTTTAATCTAACCATTTGTTTTCGGCACTGTAAAATCCATATACAACAAATGCAATCAATGCAATCCAAAATATCCAAAACATCCACGTTGGAAAGGAATTTTCCAAATAATCAACCGTTTCTTTTATATTAGATTCGTAAAATGGAGAACGATTTGAAATTGTTCCGTTTTTTAATTCCGTAAAGATTGTTCCCTTAAGCGTGTCCTTTACGCCATAATACTTATATCGTTTCTTTCTTGAAACTTTTATAGTTTTTAAATATTTGTTTTCTGGTAAAATAATTTTTTCTATTTTGAATTTTTGCTTGCAAAAAACAATCTTTTTGCATTGTTTTACTTTTTTTCCAGCATAGTCCCAAGACCAGTATATTCGTGTTTTCTCTTTCTTGTTTCCCTTTGAATCAGTTGTTGTGTAAGTTTCTTCATGCATATTATAATGCTCTTCAATTTTTATAATTCGAATATACTTTCCGTTGACGCCTTTACAATCGACTGGTTTTACAGCTTTCAGTTCCCCATATACAAATGCATTTCCTACATTAGTAGCCATGCCATATACGAAAATATCTGGTTTTTCTACCTTTATTGCGGTGTTATACTTTTCGTTTGCATCCGCGGCTGATTGAACTATTTTAGAATAAAAAATACTTCCAATTATCAGCATGACCGCTATTATTGCAATACTTGCCACAACCTCTCTTTTTGTGATTTCGCGTCTATTCATAAATTATTCTCCAAAAAGGTTTTGAGGAGCATCACTTGAAACATCAAAATCCAATTCTTCAAATTTTTGTTTTTGATACCCAAGTGCATTCAAAAAATTCCTTGCCGGAAAGCTTTTTACATACCGCTTATACTCTTTTACTTGTTTATTATAATTTTCTCGATATTGAGAAATAAGATTTTCTGTGACAGAAAGTTCATTCATAAATTGGCGATAGTTTTTATCAGACTTCAATTCCGGATAAGCTTCTCCAACCGCCGCAATAGCAGTTGTTGCACTTTCGATATTTCCGGCCGAACTACGTCCATCCACAATAGACTCCAGTGTTTCTGATTCATGCTTATCATATTCTTTTACGCAATCTGCAAGATTTCGAATCAAACTTTCTCGTCTTTTTTCTTGAACCTTAATATTGGACTGTGCCGCATTTACTTGTTCTTCCATTGTGATTGCCTTATTCTGAAAATTTTGAACCAGAAATATTCCTGCAATAGTCAGTAATGCAATTCCGATAATTCCAATTAATATTACTTTCCAAATATTTTTCATTTTATTTTCCTTTCATTCAAAATTCTTTTCTCTAAACAACGTTCAAGCGGCAACATTGGCTTCTTTCTCGTTAGAAAAATTCGTTTTTACTCGATGCTTTGTAAAAATGCAACTAAGGCATAAATCCACAATATTCCGCAAGCCAGAAACCATGCTATGATGCCGATTGCGGTTTCAGTTTTAACCGCGAGTACGACCGTTATTTTATACCACAACAATGACACGACTATTAACGCTATAAAAGAACCTAGCATCATTTATTGTCTCATTCTTTCATTAATGCAAGCTTCTTGCCACACAATGGACATTTCGAAACATCATGTACATTTGTGCCTTTAGGAGACCAATAATATTTCGTGCCGCAGTCAGGACATATGATTGCTATGACTTCATCTTGGTTCTCATTAATTTCGTCTGCATTTTCTCCGATACCCAAATTTTTCTTCCATTCGCAAATCAGTTTGCTCAAATCGAGGGACAAGTTCTTGATTGCCGTTTCAACATCACATTTCTCGCTAGTTTCTGCAGCAATTCTATGCCAATCAGCAATACCTTTACAAATTTTCAAGCGTGTTTTTTCAATTCTTGATGCGTGTGAAGACAGTAAAGGAATTGATTTATTCTCTGGTTTGCAATATTTTTTCAATACTTTATGAAAACGTTCATCGCTGCCCATGGTTTTCTTGCAAATAGCCATAGTTAATCCTTTCTCTTCATCAAAAACATCATCTTCGCAGCATTTGACAACCGTCTTAGTTCCATCAGACCAGAACACAATAGTCGCTGGGTCGTTGAAAATCACATCGGTAATATGAACTCCGGCCGAGAGATTGATAGTAATTTCAGGGTCATTAATTACAGGGAGTTTAATCTCAACTTTAGGGTCTCGGATGCCATATACATTACGCATATGTCGAACAATGTCATTGTATAATTCTTCAGCCATTGCTCTGGTTTCTGTTTCAGTTTCAAATTGTGTGTTTGAAATTATTTTGGCAGAACCATCATGGCTATTCACTATATAATATGTATCGCAACCCATACCATGAATAGAGTTAAATATTCTATCCTGTTGCTCATGAAATTCCGATATTCCTTGAATGCCAGCCTCCAATTTCTTTGTTTCTTCCATTTGCTTCATAATTTTATTGATATGTTCGATATTCATCATCCTTATACCTCCATATAATTTGATAAACCGACGCGGTCCAACATCGAGTAATCGCCATTCTCGAAAGCCGCATAAAACGAGCACCTAAAATTCGAATAATTTACGGGCGAGGCCCACTTAACAACAATTCATTTTAGTGTGCTATTACTGGGTATTTAAACTTTCCTCCGAGACGCATATTCACTTGATTAATTATTAATTTGCGAGGGATTATATCTATCGTATATCCCCCTATAATTTCGTATAATTCTTTTTTAGTCTCTGTATTATAGGAAAAGCTACCCCGACTAAGGTTGATTAGTCGCCATTTTCCATCATACATAATCAAATAAGCAATCGTTTCTTTTGTTTCTTCACATATTGTAAATAAGACGTCTCCTGGTTCTATATTTTGAAAGCGTTCTTCCATAAACTTCTCCTTTGTTTTCAATATTCCAAAACAATTTTACATTTCTTTTTGTAATTCTGTGTCAATTAAGAAATGCCGTTTGCAACTTGAGCCCTTGCATCGATACAATAAATTTCTTATTTTTGTATTTTGTCCAATTGGAAATTGTCTCTTGCCGCAATAAGGGCACTGTATCCAATATTCTTTTCTTTTTTTGCCAGCTTCATCATCTGGTATTTTAAATCCTTTAATTATCAACATTCCATTTCCTTCTTTTTGGGTTGACTGTGTAAAATCACTTTTATCCATCCCTTAACCACGACATCTCCATTTTCATTTAAATATTTTTTAAATTCCATATACGGAATTAACTCATCGGACAAATTTCGTACAACACATTTTTGGGCATAGTCAATAGCCTCCGCGTCATATTCAAAATCGCGAACAATATTTTCCCCTGCCAGAGTCAAAATTTTATATTCTCTCGATTCCAAAATAGGCTGCCGAACCATTGGGCGAACGATTTTTTTCAGTCTTTCATTCTCTTTTTTTATTCTTTTATATTTTTGTCTAAGATTCATTGCTTTTCCTTCTTTCAACAAAATTATTTATATCCTATCAATCGCAGCCTCTTTTCGTTCGTAATATTCTTCTTTTGATATTTCAATCCAGCTACCTTTTTCGTCGCCTTTTGGCTCTCGGAAGAATCTATTGATATCAATTTTCTGTTGCTTGCCATCGGCAGTTACTAATGCATGGAATACACCAACGGTATCAAAATCACCGTTCTTTTTGTCAGTTAAGAAATCTTCGCAGTAAACTTTGATTGATTCTTCACAAGGCATATACGGCATTGTTATAGGAAACATTTCATCAATGATTCTTCTAACCAGGCCAGAAGAATATGTGATATCCGGGTTATGAATATTAACACAATATGAACTGTTGACGTCATTGTATTTAACAGTTCCGTCAGCATAGATTTTCTTAAATAATGAACTCATCCGTTTACATTGATATACTTTTGGACCGTCTTTAGGACGTGAGCACAGATTCCAAATATCATCTGTATCCTCGATAGGCGTTAATGGTTTTCCGTCTAAAAGACGATTCAATATAGCCTGAGTCATTTTAATACTGAAACCAGAATGACCGTCGTCACATAAGCTTTCAAAAGCTTTTAAAGCACTCTCATAACAGGCGCATCCATAGTCAAATTCTCCTTCTTTTCTATTTGGATTCTCTTTCTTACAGGCAATATCAACCTCTCTTTTTGCCCAATTTAATAAATTACTCATATCTAGCTCCTTTCAAATATCAACGCCCATTTTTTGAGCGAATTCTTTAATCTGTTCCATAGTCAACCATTCAGGTTTATCACCATCCGGGAAACTATTCCAAATATCAATCATGGTTTGAATCTGCTCTTTCTCACTATCCGCCCAAAGGCAATTAGCTGACCCTCCAATTCGCAAGTAGTAATCACAATCTTGTCTTAATCTGTCCAATAACATATAACGGAATTTCGGTTCTTTCTTACCCCAGTCTTCCATAGTCAATCGTCCCCTTTTAGTGGTCATTAATTCCTTTCGATCTTCGTACATAGCTAATTTCTGTATAGCGTAATCGAGTACCTCATACCTTGAAAAGTTTTTCCATTCTACATCAGCGCCATAACTCAGATATGCCTTTCCGTCGTAATCCCGATACGTCAATCTCCTAAGGTTTTTTAGATGGGAACCAATACCCTCGCCTTCCCATCTCTTATTGCATTTTCCAATATAAGCAACTGCCCGTTTATATAGCCAGCTTTTAAAATCCATATGCCCTCCCTATAAATAATTCCAGTGGATTAATCTTTTTTAATACCACCGGAACTTTTTATATATATTATTTAAATTTTTTTATTCCATTCTCCCCCCCCTTCAAGGCAGTTAAAATAAATGCTAACGTTTTATTTACTAATTTGAAGAGGGATTTAACATTTAAGAAAAGGGTAATTTATGATAATATGCCGCTAGAATAACATAGTCGCATAAATATCATAAATAGAAGTGGTAGGAATCGAACCCACTACACGCTGGATATAAGCCAGATGCTCTACCAATGAGCTACACTTCTATAAATATCCACTCAGTCAAGATGCATGATTTTTGAAATTTATTGATAATTAACTAAAACGGTTTCTTTGTAAAAATGTAAGTCACATACATTAGACATAAGGAGGTACTATTGTCACTGAGCGGATAAACGAGACCAGCTGGATTCGAACCAGCAAAATGCAGGAGTCAAAGTCCTGTGCCTTACCGTTTGGCGATGGCCCCAAGAGTGACTATTCGCCGCTATATTTTTTAGAAAATTCAATTGTCCGGATAACTTCTCTCGGAATGGAAATAGTCCCCTGCTCTGTTTCTAGTCGAAAAAGTTCCGTTTCTTTATCGTAACAATATCCTGAATTGCCATGAAGCACATATACTTCTGTTTCTCCTGTAATAAATTTGATTTCTACCATTTTTACCTCATCCATATACACGCTATTGAAAGCGTATATCCCAAAATACATAAAGCCAAAAAGAAATTTACTAAACTGAAAATCTTTCCTTCGTTATTTTTCATAGTAGAGATTAACCCCATAATATGAAAGACGATATCCCAACTGCATAAACAGGTTACAATTATTTTAAAACAGAGCATTTAATCACCCATTATCCTTTCTAAGATTCTTTCAGCTAACTCTTTTGTGTCTCTTAAATGCTGTTCTTTGAGAACGGATTCTATACTACATTTAAACGCTTTATAAAATCCTTCCCTCTTTAAAAGTTCTTCACGAATTGTCTTTACAGCCCTTGAAATTTTATTTTCTTTGATATTTCCCAGCTTTCTTCCGCAAAACGGACAATTATAAATACGGATTCCTCTCGAACCAGAAAACTTCTTGTGATTATAAAATAAGAACCAGCGCCCTCTGGAAAGTTTTTTTAAAAACCATTTGTCTTCGTCATTTATAAGAATGTCGCATTCTCCATTACTTTTTATTTCTTGGCATTTGCATTTCTCATTTTTCATTTTTTGATCTTTCTCCCTTTCTGCATAGCTTTTACGTTGGGATAATTTAAGGGTAAATGAATCAATGGTTCCGCGAATGTATCTTTTATTGCTTTTAAATCCTCGTTACAAACAAGAGTCGCTTCTGAGCTATATATTTTTTGAAGCTCAACTGTTTTGCTGATGTACCACTCAGCCCTCCTTAAATACTCTTCGCGTTGCTGTTTAGCAAACATATCGTGATACTTCCGTGCATTGCACCGGCAAAAATTAATAGCCCTATGTATCCCAAATATGATTACCATTGCATCTATACATTTATTATCACAATCTATATTAAATTCCGAATAATTCATATCATTGGTCATATTTAAATAAGCGTTTTAAATTTTTGTTGGGATTTTATTGATTCTGAAAGTGTTTTTGTAATCTGATGTGTTTTTGATGATGGCTGAGATGCATATGATGCTCGCATATAAAAGACCCCTTTTTGTTTTTTGGGAGCTCGGAAAGGTCACTGGCGGCTGGGGCGTCCTTCTTTTAGACCCCTACCCCGAAAGTCACTATTTTCCCTTTCGTTTCCATTTTCAACTATTCGTTAAACATAAGTTTTGCGAATAGTTAAGCTGTATTTGATATACACATTGCACAAAATGCAAGGGCTGTTTTGTATATATTTATATATCTAATATTCAGCCACCTTATTGTGTCTATTGTTTGTGAGATAACTATTATTGTCTGACTATTTATCTATAATTCCGGCGGCTCTGGAGCTGGCAGGCCTGCATATGCTGCATATTTTGCAGCTATCTGCTCCCTTGTCTCGTCCGGTAACGCCTCCGTGTTAGCTGTCTGAATAGGTGCCGTTTCTGCCATTCCGTAGTTTGCTTTTGCGATAAATATTAGATTGGCATTAGCCCCAGCCTGGTTGTGAAGCCTGTCAATCGTGAAGCCCTTGCAGGTGTCCAACCACATTTTGACGGTTTGTTTATATATATTACTCATCTTAGCGTTATTATGATAATTATTAGATATCACTGTATTATTTAATCCTGTTAATATACAAAACATATTAATTGTTGGCAATCTATTATACTTAACACATAACCTTATATATATGTTAAATATTTCATTTAATAATTCAATATCATTCTTATCTGGTTTAGTTATATTATTTTTTATATAAAATAACATATCATTAAAATTATCTCTTATAATCTCTTTGTAATTATCATCGCCAGGTATAATATTTAAGGTGTTTGTTATATACTCATCAGCATAATAAAATATATCATGTTCGTACACCTCAACCCCCTGGGCTTCCGTTGTATTGTCCTTCATCTTCTCACCACACTTTCATGCGTTAAATCAATACAGAATGATATATAAATAATATATATTTATTCAAGATATTCGTTCCCTTATTCCCGGCATCCTGCACACGCTCCCGCTGTTCCTTCTTTCTCACGATCCAGAAAAAAGAAAAGCGCTAGAGTTTTATTATTTATAATCTCTAACGCTTTTTGTAATCATTTATTAAATTATCTACAATCTATCATAATTATTTTTTTATGTCAAGTATTATTATTCTAATAATTATTATTCATTTTACTTTTGATTAACATTTTTATATGATTCAGACAACAAAAAAGCACCTGCCGAAGCAAGTGCTTTATCTTCCAGAATGGAACTATTAATTTTTTGGTTTTCAAAATTAAGCTAACATTTACATCCCAAAATGTTACCATTAAAACCATGTCTATATATTACTTCTTCTCTCCGTTTTTGTCAATAAGTTCTTTTACTGCATCTATGTTTTCTTGTATAGTATTGTATTCAGAATTACGATGTCCTCCAAATGCATGATAATCATGGTAATAATACCCAATACTAATGTATCCGTTTGGCATTTTTATCCGAAACTCATTATTTGACTTAAAAACCATGCCCTCAGGCAAGGTAGCTAAGAATCTATCTAGTTTTCTCCTTTTATTGAATTTTTGCATACCATTTACCCCTTTCATCCTAATAAATCAGCGTCAATTCTCTTTCGTCACTATGTATAAAATTGTCCGCCTCTTTTAGATTATCAAACGTTTTTACAACGTTCCACTCTTCGTCCTCGACACCGATTTTCATTTCTGTAATTTCTTCGATGTCGCCAGACTCCACGGTCTCGCCGTCTTCGTCATAGATTTCTGGTAGAACACAGTATTCCGTAACCAGATAACACCCGCCGTAAGCTGTAATATCTGTCTTATATTTTTTTAAGACTTCTCTTGCTTCTTCTAATGTGTCACAAGATTTTATTAATTCTTCAGAAACACCATCGCAAAAAAATGTACACCCCTGCACTATTTCTGAAATGTCTCTTTCTTTAATCTCTCGTGTGGCTTTGTAAATATTCCATTCTTTCATTTCTTCTCTCTCCTTTTTGTTTGTTTAGTGCTTTTCTTTATGTTTATATTGTAACACGTTCGCCCATATAAGTCAACACTAATTTTAGTGTTATATCAAAAATATTTTATTTTTTCCTCGTCTGTAGGGATTATTTCTATTACGTCTGACGGCTGGCAGCGTAATAATAAGCATATTTTGTTTAGTGTATCTGTTGTAATTCCTTTCCCTTTTCGTAAACTTTGCATAGTTCCTTCGCTTAAAATCTTTTCTTTCCGCATCCTCACACTGGGGTATCCTCTTTTTTCTAATTCTTTCATGACATTTATTTTGTACACAAACATTCTTTTTGTCCTCCTTTTTTTACATATTATATACTATTCTATTTTATAATGCAACACGAATTTTATTATTTTGCAAAACATTAATTTTAGTGTTGACATTTAGTCGTTCAAATGGTATAATGTAGACAGTCAGAAAAGGAGGATAGAAAAATACGCAATAAAAAAGCCGGCTGTTAAAAATCACACACACCACAGCCGGCAACGCCAAACATAAATAAATAGAAAAATGAAAGGCATCTGTATTATAACAGATGAAATGGTGAAAATCAATGAAATACTTTAAAAATGTAAATTCTTACAACGAATTAAAAAAGGCATACAGAGAACTTCTTAAAGCGAATCACCCAGATAATGGTGGCGACGTTGAAGTTATGCAGGCCATCAACGTTGAATACGAGGCACTTTTTCCAATCTGGAAGAACAGACAGGAGAAGGAAAGCGGCGAAATCATCAACGAAACAGCGGTAGAAACACGTAGAAGATTCTATACCCAATTTGGTTGGGAAGGGATCCGCTACGATTGCGATTTATCTTTGAAAGAAATCGCTAAAATTGTACGGACATATATCAAAGAAAAATACCCAACATATAAATTCAGCGTCAGAATCCATTACGCTTCTATGTGCCAGGAATTGACTGCGGTTTTAAAGGAAAGCCCTATCGAAATTTACAAGACTGCAGAAGAAGTGAGCGAAGAAGAAGAGCTTGTTTTCATCAAAAAGGCGGAGCGACATGGTTTGTGGAATTTAACCTCATGGACCCGTGAGGTTTTTGAAAGTGAATACAAAAAAATCACAGAAGAGCACGGGGATTTTTACAAAATCATGAACGAAGCCACGAAAGCAGTTATTGACGACGTGGACGCTTTTGTAAATTCCTATAATTATGATGATTGCGATGGAATGATCGATTATTTTGATGTTAATTTTTATTATTTGGGCTGTTGCGAAAACAACGGCGAAAATGTTAAAATCGTGCCGAAAACCGCACGCATCAAAAATAAAAAAAGCGAGTCGAAAGTTGCAAAGGAAGCAACTTCCGAAAATATCAACTTTAAAGATCTTCATTTTGAAATCTCAGAAGATGTTGACACGCGCAACAACGAAAAAATTTATTGTGTGAAAATTTCTGAAAAGTTGACACGCGAAGAATACAAACAGGCCAATGAAGAAATGAAGGCTCGCGGAGGGTATTACTCTAGATTTAAACATGCCTTTATCTTTAAAGAGGACCATTCTAAACTCTTAGGAGTTCCTGGCAACTCAAAAGCCTCCTATATAGATGATCTGGAGGAGTACAAAAAGCACATTTTAAAAGAAATAGAAGAAGATGCGACAGCGGCCGGAACGACCGTCGAAGAATACGCTAATAATGATTATGAGCTTCGAGTTGATGCGGCGCAGAATCTTGAAAAGCCTAAAAAAATAAACGGAACAGTTTCATACAAAAATTTTATAGGTTTTTTTGAAGTTTGCGAAACTTCAGAAACGTGTCAATTTTATCTGGATTGTGTGGAATTTTCTGCATCAAAAAATTATATAACTGATTGCGAACTTTTGACGCTGCGCCGAGTTGGCCGCCAAAAATTAAAAAAGTTAAAAGGTGAAAACTCCTATTACAAGAAAGAGCCGGAAGATTTTGCAAAAAAATATTATGAAATCAACGAAGAGAACGCCCGACTTGCTCAAGAATTAAATAGCTTTTCTAAATATGAAACAGGTTCAGCAACAAGAATTTATCATGAAAAATGCGATTTTGCGTACAGTATTCTTGATAAAATTTTAGATGAGCATCCAGAGCAAGCAGAAAGTACCGCTCAAAAAATCGACTATTATTGCAAGAAACTAGCCGAATATTATAATGACTATTACCGTAACGAAGCGTCATGTCCTTCCGTTTTAATTTGTGGCCCTGCAAATTTTCCAAGTAAGAAGAAAGAACGTCAAAATGAACGTCGTACGCTCTTAATTGAGCGATGGAATTATTTAGAAAATTATCTTTCTAAAATTCAAAACTTTTTTAATGTTAGCCGCCCAATAAAATCTGGCGACCCAGATGCAATTGAGCAATTAGAGAAGAAAATTACAGAGCTTGAATCAGAACATAAATTGCATTTGAGCGCTAACAAATATTATAAAAAACATAAAACCTTACAAGGCTTTGAGGGCTTAACATCTGCGGAGATTTCTCAAATTGAAAGCCTCATCCGTGACCCTAGCAGGTTTGTTCCGTTTTATGTGTCCAACGAAACCACCAACCTCAGACGCTATAAAGCCAGACTAGAAAGATTGAAAAAAGAAAAAAATTTAGTGGGCACTTGTGAATCTGTCACAATTCCATATCAAGGAGTGGTTTTTAAAATGGTTGAAAATACCGAAAACATGCGATTGCAGCTCTTTTTTGAAGGCAAACCAAGCGAAGAAATACGTGCCCTTTTAAAATCTCATTCTTTCCGTTGGTTTGGAAAGAATAAATGTTGGCAACGCCAGTTAACTAATAACGCTCGTTTTTCCTATAAACGTTTAAAAGAAGAGTTGAAAAATCTCGATGGCATCAAAACGGCAGCGGTATAAAACGCCGCGGAGGTTACGAGGGCAAACGGAGGATCGCGAGTGTATATCAAGGAAAGCGTTATCATTTGGGCTATTATGTGGAGAAAAAAGATACTATAGTTGCAAGAAAGGAAGTAGAAAAACAGATATATTGAGACTTTTTTTGCAATGGTTTAAAACAACCTATCTGAAACAATGGGAAAAGCTTCAAAAGAGAGGAGGTCAATATAAAAATCCTGAAGACAATTCATGATTTGTCTTTCTAAAAAATTACATATTTACATTTTATATCCTTTTTTCCAATTAAGGCGAGGTAATTTCATTTTTCTACCCGTAACGGAATGATATTTCTTTTTTTGAAAAAACAAAATTATAAAAAATCCACCAATATCCCATCAAGGCGTGAATCTAAATTTCGTCAAAATTCACACTTTACTTTCTGCCAATCACATTAATTCCGCTCACGGCGTATTTACTTTTTCTCAGTTTTTGCATCCTTGATTCCTGAGATTCCTTGCTTTTATTTTTACGATCATATTTATCTGTTTTAGTTCCCAAAGTTTTCCCTCACTTTCTGGCCTCTGCTCTTAAAATTAATAATTTCTATGTTATTTCGTATTTCTTTTGGCAGTTTTCCAACCACTATCACTCTGGATGGATTAAGCTGCTTAACCATTTCTGAAAATCCATCACAAAATTCTTTTGTTGATTCTTTGTTTTGCATTCTTCCAATCGTACTACAAGCTATTAGCGATTCTTGCGGCAATCCATCAAAACACCAATCCCAACAATATTCTGGCAAAATATTCACGTTAGGGATTATTTTAACACCGTTGAGCGCCATATAATGCCCCAGAACACGGTTTCTGTATTTGTTCCATAGTTGCATAGCTATAGGCATTCCGTTGTGCCCTACGGCTATGCTGAAATCTGGAGTAATAACACTGTGAAAGCATTTCAGATGTTCTATGTACTTATCTGGGTTATTCCAAATTCTCTGAAATTTCATATCATCAATATAAAAATTTACAGTAAAATCACGATGATTTTTGATTTTTCTTCCGAAGCTATTTTCAAAGTCTATCGTATCATTTCTTGGTATGTTCACAGAGGAATAGAGTGCAGGAAAATCATATTTCCCACATAATTCTGCCCCAGTCAATAAATATTCTTTCATCACAAATAATCTTATACTGGCCATTTTAAGTGAACTAAAGCGAAAAAGTACAAAAAAATAACAGCTTACTAGCTGTTTTTATGTCACGCACACAAGTTTTCCTCCTTCTTGTGTATTTATAATCTAATATGTGAATGTATGTTCTGATACCCTAATTGATACCCTGAGGTATTTTTCATAAAAATAAAAATCTCAAAAACCGCTATTTTATGCGCTCTAATGAGATTTTTAAGAACAGGGGATGAGAGAATCGAACTCTTTTTAAAACTCTCAAAATCTGCTTAAATACTGGCTTTTTAAGAAATGCCGTTGATACCTTTTGATGCCCAGGGTATCAATTATATCTTTATAGCCTTCTGAACCTGTTCTTTTTGATGCGCTGCTGTTTTATTTGAATAATAATAATATTTGCGGCTTGTATCAATCGACTTATGCCCTGCCTGCTTCGTTACAACAGCATCATCACATCCGGCATCTATTAGAGTGGTAATGTAAGTCCTTCTGCCTTTGTGTGTAGATCTCAACGGCATTCCTAAATCAGTCAAGGCCCCCTCCAGGCGCTTGTTGAATGTATTGCCTCTTGTGCGCATTCCTCTTTCGCTTTGCAGTAAGTACTCTGTATGAGGGTTTAATTCTACAATCCTGTTAAGCGTTTCTATGCCTTTCTCTGTGAGAATCACATCTCTGAAACCGGCATCCGTCTTTGGGAAATCCTGTACACCAATAACTGTCTTTTTGCTTTCGTCCTTATATCTTGTTTCGGTACGGCGAATTTTCAGAACATCTCCGTCCCAATCTGAACGTTTTAGTGCTGCTAATTCTCCAACACGAATTCCTGTTTCAAGAAGCAATAACACCCCTAAATCCCTTATGGTGCCTCTCTCTTTTAAGTATTCACAAAGCCTTGGCAATTCATCTTCGTTAAACACCTGTTTGTCCGTTTCAACTACTTTTTTTGTAAACGAATTCTTTGACAGCTCCAGGTCGTTGAAAAATGTGGATATTGAAATTGTGGCCCATTTTCTTTTTTTGGCGAATTTAAAAATCCCTCGAACAATGAGCCTTAATCCGGAATAGGTTTTCGGAGTGAGCTTATTTTCTATTATCTGTTTTTTTACAAAAGCTTCTAAATCATCTTCTGTGATTGTTTTTATTCTCCTGTCTGCAAATCCAGACTTTTCAAAAAAGCGAATAAAATCTGTTTCGTATCGGTCAGCACTTCCTTTTTTGATTTCCTCAAATTCCAGCTTATTTTCAAGCCATTTTTCAAAAACTTCTGAAAGTTTAGGATTTTCCTCTTGCTGCTTCCAGTATTCTACGATCAAGTCTTCGATTTCTTTTTTTGTCTTTCGCTTTCTAGAAACTCTTTTTTCTTCGTCCGGAAGATAAGTATGCCATTTTCCATCTTTGCTTTTCCAGATGCTATACGGATGTTTTTTTAATAATTCTTCTCTTTTTGTCATTTCAATTTCTTCTTGTATGCGTGACAAATCAATTATGCCATTTTCTATAGCATATTTCAATACTTCATCCATAAAAACAACGAGGGGCTTAAATGGCCCCTCGCTCCTCCCTTCACATCAAATTTGAAGCGAATCTTTGTTTTAATTTATCCATAAAGTCTTCTGGCATCGGAGAAGCATTATCGCTCCAGCTTCTCTGCGCATTATTTTTATCTTCCAACAGTGTCTGGTTCTTACTTTCAATCTGGTTCTTGCAATCCAAAATATGCCTATTTTCGAACTTGCCTTTCTCGGTTCTGTATTGCCTCATAAATCCATTTTGATAAAAAGGCGAGTGTTTCTCCCACTGTTCATCTAAAGCCCATTCTCGAAGCTGTCTAGGGCTCACAACAGCCTTTTGGATTAATGTCGGTAATTTGTAGAACTCTTCTTGTGAATTACTGCCAGAATTTTGAATTGCTTTTAAAACTACTTCCCAGGCTTCTAATTCGTTCATTTCGTTATCTTTTCCAAAAATTTCTTCTACCCTGGTTGTTAATTGCCCAATACTTGGAGCAAATCCTGAGGCATTATGGGTAATAAAATCACGCAGTGCTACGCCAATCTGCTTTCTGTCATAATCTTTGAGAAGTGTAAACCAGGTATTTATCGTGATAGTTTTATCCTCCGGCTTAAAATTAGGATAAGTAGCCTGTATTGTCATTAAGATTTCTTTTGTCTCATCTCTTGTCACTACGCATCCCTCCAATCGTCAAATACAGTTTTCTTTGCTGCCCCAGCATTGTGTTGCCGGTTATCGTAATTGCCATCCAATACCTTGGGGAAATTATTCGGCTTTACAAACCAATCAAAAGTTATCTGCCAATTATTGGATTTTCCTTGCAAGTAATCACTCTCTTTTATCTTGTCAATGGCTTCTAGCACTTCTTCCAGGCTATATTGCCGCAGTCTTGCTTTTAATCGCTCTCTTCTTTGTGTTCCTGGTTTAAGTCCTCGAAGTGTTTTTATCCCATATTTTCCTAATTCATTCCATTTTCGAATGATTTCGTCCTCCGTAGAAGGACAAAGAATTTCTTTAGAAATTCTATTATTATATTCTATTTCTAATTCTTTATTCTTATTCTTATTCTGTTGCGTGACGTCACGTGACATGTCACGTGACACATCTTTATTTTTGGAATTTTCTAGTAATTCATTCTCTCTTTCTCTCTGTTTTTGCTTTCTAATTCTATTCTGTTCTCTAATTTTTTCCATTCCTTCAACATTTTGATATTCTCCCCAGCCCGGAATTAACAATAAATCCTCGTTTCTGGTAATCATATCAAATTTTTCTAATGCATTTAATGCCAGTCGAACCACGCTCTCGTCAAATCCCAATTCATCAGCTAAAGTTTTTGTTGTATACGGGATATTTTCAGTAAGGAATATCATTCCACCAGAATTACATTTGCCTGCCATTGTCAAAAGCATCACCCATATAAGGACAATATTGTTACCTTCTGGTAAATTTCTAATACACTTAATTTTCCGATTGTCAAACATATCAAGCGTTATTTTTATCCATTTTACGTCTGCCATAATGCCGCCTCCACTATTTATTTTTTGTCTTTAGGAATTGCCCGGCAGATTCGCCGGAATAATCTAAGAAGTGTATTTATAATCTAAAAATAAGTTTGGATTTTAATTGTTTTTATTTGTTAATATTTCAACAATTTTTTGTCCCGATTCTTCGGGTTTACAGAAAAGAAAATGGCAGCCATATTTTAGTTCCATTGTCTTACAGGCTTTTGCCAAATGCTGCCCCTTCATGCAATTTGGGTATTTCTGTGTCTTTCTATATTTCGGTCTTCCATTTTTATAAACTCCAATTTGTTGATTAGTATTTATAAAGATTTTGCTTCTAGGATTTACCCATTTAAACAAGTCATCTACGCATGTAATGCCATCCTTGTTATCCACCAGAATATATAAGTCAACGCCATAGTTTTTGGCTCTTAAAAGTCCTCTATGAAAGAACCCTTGTCGCTGTACATATAGTTGTTGCAATTTACTCTGAACCCCTTCATTTATTCCGTTTTTGAAACAATAATCTGTGATTTCTCTTTCTGGAAATCGTTCAGAATCATCATCGCAAATCAAATGATAAAGCGCCTCCTTATGTTCAGATTTTTTAAGACCTAAATTGCTAATTTCTTCAAGAATTTTGTTCTTGGCTTTCTTTTTTACTTGCACATCTCCAATTAATTCCTGAATAGAAAATTTTGTATCAACAGCTACGTCTCCTTTGCCTGGAAGTTGGTAATCTCCACATGTCAAACAGCTTCGATTCCAATGAATTCCGTTCCGAATAAACCATTGATGTTTGACTTTATGTTTAGATTCTTGTTGCCTTGTATCTTCCAAAATTGTAATCATTTTCTTGCTTCCTCCACAAAAATATTGAGTTTTTCTTGACAATCTTTGCATAAATCAAGGGCACCAGCACCTAAATTTCTCAAATTTTTTGTAATAGAATATTTCCTGTTCTGAATTGGAACTTCTAGCGTATAATATTTCCCGCATCTGTCACATCTTTTTGCATTCATTATTTTACTTTCCTTTCTTAGTTTTATTACGTTGCCTTTCTCCACGGGCATCGTTCTCTTGGCAAATACGAATCTTCGCACCTGCGGCACAGTCCTTTTTTATTTTCCCAAGGCATAATCTTGTCCCCACAACGATCACAATAATTGCCACTCATTAATTTATTATACATTTTAATTGTGGCTCTTTGCTTCTTGTTTCCAAGTAAAAATACCGAATCTCGACTTCTTAGATCTCTTTTATCACTTTTAAATCTTTCGAAAAAGTTTAGTTTTTGAAGTTGAGAAATACGAATTTGTAGTTCTGAAGAATGAGTTTCGAATGCCCTGTTTTGCGTCAAATCAACACTAGATTTCATCTCTTTTTACCCAACAGTACTGTTTTTATATTGGAAAAGAATGTTTTTTTCTCATTACTGGCCTGAATATATGTTTCTTTTTTTTCTTCTAATCTACCAAGCTGTTCCCTCAATTCTTTAATATCTTCTGGGGTAGATATCGTTTTGGCAATATTTCTCTTTTTTAAGTTTTTTGTCTCATTTACCATTTTATCTAGGGTCAAATCACAATACTCATCTTGCCAGTCGCCCAAATAATAAAATCTATCAATTATCGTCCTATCGGATTCTTTCTGAAATGTCCCAAAAAGAATTGGATCCTTTTCCCTACGTTCCCTGTTTACTTGTCTTTCTATTCTTCCGGTGTAATCCGTAAAAACAATATATAACTGGTCGAACTTATCTTTTGTCGCTTTAATTACCTCAACAATCTCATCGGGAATTTCTCTTTCATAATTTTCCATTTCTATAATCTTAACTGTATCTTTTGCTACGTTATCAATATACTCTTCAATATCATCAAGATAAATGAATGTATTGATACCCATTTTTACAATTTCTCGTTCTTTTTCGATGCATTCTAAATGAAATAGTAGTTTTCTCATCCCTTTAATCTGCCCGGTTATTTTATATTTATTCAGCAGTTCGAGGCAGTTTTCGTATACTTTCAATAAACCTTCGTCATCAATACGATGTTTCTTTTCCTTTAACTTATCAAAATATTGCTGCGGAGTTAATTCTTTTTCTGGGTATTTACTTTTTGCTATTAAGCCATTACTCATAATGTTTCCTTCCTTAATCTTCAATTTTTTCAAATTCAAAAATACTGTTTGCGGTTTCTATGATTAATTTTCTCTCCAATCTATTTAAATTAGTAACAGAGCTAGTTGTTAGATGCTTTTTGCTATAATCAGAACCGTCCGCATCAAGTAAATAGTTTAAATTCATCGGCTTACCCACTCGAATTTACTGGACATCTAAATCAACAATTCTTCCAATTCTCAAAGGGTATCTTCCGTCTTTTCTAGTTTCGCCGTTACTGAAAACTTATAAAAGGTTATAAACTTTTATGTTTCATTCCTACTTCAACGAGTATGCTTTTGCACTGTTGAAACAGATACTACTCACAAGTTCTTGTACTCTCCATAGGCGTAAATTCCTGACTAACGTATCAGTACATATCTGTAATAATTTTAAAGTGTTATGCTACAGATTCCTTCAAAACATTCTCTCCATATCTTTTAAGATTCAAAGCTGCTTGAAAATCTCTGTCGATTACATTTCCACATTCACATTTGTAAATACGGTCTGATAACTTCAAATCTTTTTTGATACTTCCACAACAACTACATAATTTAGAACTTGGAAAAAATCTGTCTGCAATGATTACTGGAATATTATTCCATGCTGACTTATATTCGATCTGTCGTCTAAATTCATAAAATCCCTGTTGTTGCACCACTTTGGATAAATGCCTATTCTTCATCATTCCACTAACATTCAAATCTTCAATACAAATAAATCTTGGTTTTCGATTTACAATTTCAGATGTAGTCTGATTTAAATAGTTCTTACGGATATTTGTTAGTCTATGATTTAATGTTAATAAAAGTTTTTCTTTTTTGATTATATTATTCGTTTTACAGTAACTTTCTCCTTTCTTATTTTTCTCGTATGAACGAGATATGCTACGCTGTAATCTGCGTTTTTGTTTCTCTAGTTTCCTAACTTTTTGAGTTTTATTAATGTTCTTATATTTATTACTATCAGAACATATTGCCAAGTCTTTAACTCCCAAATCTATTCCAATACCGTCATTAGATGGAATAGCAGTAGAATCTTCGTATTCAATGCCTACTGTAATCCACCAATTTATTCCATCATATTTAATATGAGGATTCCTGTATTTACAATCCGTAGGTATTCGATTATTTTCCGCAAGTCTAATCCAATTTATTTTCTGCTTATTCTTCTTTTTGGAAGTAGCAAATCCCTCAACTTTTACATGAGTATCTGAAAATTGAATTTTCACATTATCTTGATAAAAGGATGGTGTAGAAAATTTTCGACTTTTGAATTTAGGAAACTTTGAATATCCTTTGAAAAATCTCTTATATGCATTACAGGCATCTTTAATCGCTTGTTTTGTTACATTATTTGAAACTTCATTTAACCAAGAATATTCCTCTGTTTTCTTTAATTGTGTAAATTCTTTTCTTAAATCACCATCAGATAGGAACTTACCACCATTTTTATAGTTTTCTTTTACTCTTCCTAAAGCCCAATTATAAGCAAATCTGGCAGTATTGGCATATCGAAAGAGTTTTGTCTTTTGTTTATTATTTGGAATCAGCATTACTCGAATTGTTTTTATCATCTTTTTCACCATCATCGTCTATAAGTTCTTTTACAAGTTTTCATTAACTGATGTTTACCTCCTTCCTACTCCTTTGTATTCCCTTTCTTCCGGAATAACTGCCAGATGTCTTTCTGTTTTAATTTGTTCTTGCAGCAAATGTCTGATTCTTTTTATAAAAGCCTTGTTGTTATTATCTGAAGCAAAATTATGAATTCCTTCATATAATTTCATAATGTCTTTCTGTTTTCTTCGCTCTTTCAGTTCTTTCTGCCAGGCTGTTGCAAGCTTATTGCGTTCTGATTTATTTTTACAATCTTCCAAGTCGTGTGTCCACTCATAAGTTTTCTTGTTAAATCCATCAACTTTCGATTTTGAATTTAGATATAACTCATGGCTCTCATCAAGTAATTTTAAAAAATCCCTAATAATTTCAGACGGTTGTTTATCCATATAGTCGCCTCCTATTGAAATGGTAATTCTTCTTCAACCCCTTCTGGGATTGTCATAAATCCATCTGGAGCAGCCGGACCTGTAGGCCGAGGCTGATACTCGTTCGACTGGCAATTATTTTCTACAGATGTACTAGACTTACTTTCTACAAATTCATATTTTTCCACAAAACAATTATTTGTATATACCTTTTCTCCATTTTTGTTGGTATAACTTCCTGTCTGCCATTTTCCTTCCACGATAATTTTAATTCCTTTTCTCAAATGAGTTTCGACAAAACTAGCATTTTTTCCGAAAGCAACGCAAGGAATAAACGCTGTGTTTTTCTCCCCTGCCTTATAGTAACTGTCTACTGCTAAAGTGTGCGTGGCCACTTTAGTTCCTTTCGTGCTTTCTCTTATCTCTGGATCTGCTGTTAATCGTCCCATTAAAATTACTTTATTCATATGCTTTTTCTCCTTTTTAAAAATATGTGAGCGTATCCGCGGCGTTGTTTGCCATCAACTCGACTCGTTTTAAATATCTTAACTGTTGCTGTATATATGGGTCTGAATCTTTGCCTCCCATTGACCTCCAGTCAGATATTCGCTTATCTACATCCTGCAGAACACAAGGAGGGATTAATTCTAAATTTATATCTTCGATGTTTAGATTTTTCATGACTCCTCCTAATATCTAATATTTAAATTACCATTCTCGTTCAACCAATCAATAACAAATTTGAAACCAAGGCCTCCATTTGCCGGTACCCACATACCTTCGCTGTCAAATTTTCCTCCTCGCATTACAAAATCGTATTGTTCTGGATGTGTTATCTTCATCCTCTCTAACCTCCCTACTCCTTTTTCCAAGTGTGCTCCGTAAAGGCAAAACATACAGCCTGTGCGATTGCACCCCGTTGTTTTTAATTTGCAGCCTCTGTAATCTCTTAATATTTCGCAGATGTTTAATTGCCCATCAATCTCCGCATTGTCGTCTATCACAATATCACCGTACACGTCCGAAATCGGAAGATTGTAAGTAAGTAAGGATGTCTTGATTAGTCCAGAACGAAAGTGGACTAGATAGTGGGTGTTTTGCCTCAAATGCATTGCACCCAAATCTTATCCAATTTTCTTTTCTTAAACGACTCTCTTCTGTCATTGTTCCTATAATTCCTGCCTTTTTTAATTTTTTAAAAGGCTTCTTCTTCATTTCTTGACAGCATTTATCGCTAATTCTAAACGGTGCCCCCAACAGAAATTTCCATTGAGGGCAGTTGTATCTACTTGAATTTCCCTGTTTATCTAATAGTGTCCCTTCCAGTTTTTGTATTCTGTATGTATATTTTCCCGTAAGCATACCCCTTCTGGCTTCGCAGACTATATTTGATACCTCTTTGCTGATTACTGGGTACCCGAATTTTGTGATAATTTCTTTAAAATTTTTATCTGGTCTTTCTTACCCTATTCCCCCTTAATAATTTCTTCCGCAATAAGAGAGTCCTCAACGAGTTCTCCTGCATCTTCAAATTCACTTGCGCAGTGAACACACAGCCAAGCATTTTGCGGCGCATTATCTAATGCTTTTTCTATAGCTTCTTTTTGCGAGGACGCTTCGACCTTACAAAGAAATTTTGAGAACACATAGTTCCCATATACTTTATATTTCATTCTTACCACCTTCTTCTTACAAATAAACTGGTTATTATTTCTTGTGCGTAATGGTTTTTGTCAAGTATCTCTTATTTTTCATGTTATTTTGTAAAATTTCGCTTATATATGCTCATGCGGTTCAAACGGTTCTGCGTGTTTTTCCGCTTCTTCTACAATTAACCTATTATACCTTTCTATATACTCTTCTAATGATATCTCCTTCTTATAAAAAGCTAGTGCCAATTCATTATAACTGTACTTTTTGCCTTCTGTTTTATTCCTTTCTTGTCCTAAAGTTTTCATTTTTACACCTGCCTTTCAATTTAAAAAGATGGAGGCCAAAAAATTAATTACTGCAAATACAGACACGGCAGTCCCTGGTCTTCCTTCTTCTCTTTCTTTGACATAACATAATGTACATAAAATTCCTACCGAAAAATTAAAAATTTTTATTATACCCAGCATCTGTCCTCCCTCCTTAAAACGGTATTGTATCAAGTGAAATTACGCTCCCCGAATTAATGATTTCCACATTGACAAGGCTACCAGCAACTTTTTTAATTTCTTGAAGCATAACATCAGGATTGCTCCAATCCTCGGAAAGATGACACAATGCAATATTTTGTAAATCCGATGTTTTGTTCGTCCTTATAATTTCTTTTACAACAGATAAGCTGCTATGCCCTCTAAGGCTATGTTCAAACTTTACCTCGTTTTTATCTACCAATTCATCATTGTGATTGCATTCTATCAAAAGATGATTTAACCTCATCTTTTTGAATCTGTATGGCAGCAGTAAAAAATCAGTCGCATACAACAATCGGCTTCCGTTAGATAGTTCAATTATGAATGCGTAGTTTGGAACATCATCGTGTGGCACATAAAACGGCGTAATTTCAAACTTGTTTTCAAGATTTATCGTTCTTTTTTCTGGAAGCCCAGTCATTAGTTCACCAGAAGTAACTTCAAAATATTCCACAGTTTCATCATTTGTGTAAATCGGTACGCCAGATTCCATGAGTTTTTTGTAGCATAAAGAGTGATCTATATGCCTATGAGACATTAAACACCACCTTACATCTGATAAGCGATAATCAATCATTTTGAGAATCTTCTTCCAAGGAACTCCGCATTCTATCAACAAAATATCCTCATCATCCACAATGGCATATGCATTGCCGGTAGAGCCTGTTCCGCAGCATCTAAGCTCCATGTTTGCCCTCCTTTCTCTTTTGTTCTTCGTGCCTTCTATCAAATTCTTTTTTAAATTCCTGTGGAGAAATTTGATTTTCAATAAGCCGGGCTTCTAATTCTAAATATAAATCTGACAAGCAAATCTTTCCTCCTTAATAATAAATTTCTTCCAGTTCCTTCTTTGCTTTCAGAAGTTCTAATCGCGCAACTGTAATCATGTTCTGGATGGAATTCAGGCTGTCTGTACGTTCACTCACAGGTTTCATCGTGTCATCTTCTGCTACCAGATTGTTTACAGCAATGCTAATACTTTTAACTAATCCCTCTACGGTGTTTATTCTCTGTTGTATCATTAATTCTTCTCCTTGTTTTCTAAATTTTCTGCAATGGCTTTTATTGCATTTACAGTTACGCCGTTTCCTGCTTGTTTATATAATTGACTATCAGAATTAACAAACTCTGCTTTTTCAAAATAGTCATCCGTCCAACCTTGCAGCCTAAAGCATTCTTTCGGTGTCAGCTTTCTAATAGCTATGTAGCATTGATATTTTTCATACCAGACCGCATATACAACCAGTTCTTCCGATACCCGAACGAAGATTCCCTGATTGCAACTCGTGTCGAGCGTGTTGGCGATTTCTTGTCCGACTCTTCCTCTTCTTGTCTTGCTGTTTGGCATTGAGAAGTTCACGCTGTCAATTCCCACTCTGCATTCTGCATAACCTTGTTTTGTTGCTTCTTTGACTTCAATCGCGATTCCGTGCCGGTCCTGTCCTGTTAGTGTGAACATTGGTTCTCCATCTTCTTTGAACCTTCTTCCGTTCATTCCTTTTCCTGACGGATTCACATTGCATACTACTTCGACACTTCTAGGCTCTTTATAATCTCTGCTTGTTAGTGTCGGACAAATATTTTCATATATGCGTGCTTTTCCATCTTGACCAATATAACTTGTATCAAATAATATGGATACTTTGGGCTCCGTGTTTCCTCCCGGCTTCGTACTGATTGTTGGTGCCAATCCATCGCCACTATAAACTCTATCTCGCTGTGAATTTCTACCATTAAGACAGCCAAAAAGATTTAACGAAACACTATTTTTTCCGTCTGTTCCTTCGATAGGAAATATTTTTGAGGTACTTCTCCCTCTAAGATGTCCGATAATAAAACACCTTTCCCGATTTTGTGGCACTCCGAAATCTTTGGAGTTGAGCACCTGCCATTCTGCATCATACCCCCCCTGCTCCATTTCAATGAGCAGTCTGGCGAAATCCCATCCTCCATTAACACTAAGCAAATTCTTAACGTTCTCAATGAAAAGGTAAGTGGGTCTATTTTCTTCTTCGAGTTGTCCGATAAGGTACATAACTCTGAAAAACAAGCTTGAACGGTTCCCTTGAAATCCGAGCTGTTTTCCTGCAACGGAGATGTCCTGACATGGGAATCCGAAACACCAGCAATCTGCGTTTGGAATGTCTCCGGCATATACTCTTCTAATGTCATTTGCGTACCATTCTCCATTTCTGTATTCCTCCTTCAATATTTCTTTTCTCCGTTGTTTTAAAGGCATTTCATTTAAACGTTCTCTTTGCTCTAATGTAAGCAGGTGCATTGATGTGTAACTTGCGGTTGCAAATTTATCGAATTCGCAAAACCCGACGCATTCATGCCCCGCTAATTCCATGCCTCTGCGGAACCCTCCGATTCCGGCAAAAAAATCAATAAACTTCATATTTTAACCTTTCTGCGCCCTACGCGGTGGGGCGCGATTGTTAGATTATCTTGCGATTACACAAGCCGGGGAGAAACGAAACGCCCAATTCGCGTTGTAGTTGCTGACGAAGCCGCTAGTGCTCACGAACCACGCGCTATTAGCGTTGCCACGGTACGCGCTGCGTGTCCAGTGGACATCGGTTTCTCCATTTTCATCAACCTTTACTCTGTCTGCTTCTGTATTGATGTACTCATAGCCACCTTCTAATTCTTCTTTTGATAAGAGAAAAAATACGTCATAAGTTTCTGGGAATTTCCCATTATCTTTGTAAACTGGAGAAAGAAGTTTTCTGAATCCTGGTTCAAAGCGTTTGATAAAACTATCACTTTGAAGATATTTACGAATATCAGAGTCTTCCCATTTGTTATTACCTTCTGCGCTAAACGGCATTTCCTCGAAGAGTAAGTCACGCATCCATAATGTCATGCTATGTTTTCCTGGGTCCATAAGCTTTTCGGCATCGTATCCAATGATGTCAAAAATAGCGGTTCCGACACCCTCAATTTCTACAGAGATACTCCCTTTGCCGTCGAAGAATTCTTTTGCCTTTCCTGCTTCAATGATTTCCCCTAATTCTTCCCAAGTAAGTTTGTCTTCACGTCGTTTTACACAAGAAAATTCCTCTTTCATCGGACTGCTAGCTTTGTTGATTAATCCCAACAGCTTTTCTCTTTCATCGCTTTTTAAATTGTCTAAATTCACTGTAATATTCATATCTTCACCCCTGTCGCCTTATTTCTTTTCATCTTTCTCCCAGTGCGGATCTGTACTTAGTAAATCAGTAGGAAGTAATTTCCCCATTTTTTCGGCTAGCATATTTCTGTAGTCGCTATAACCTGCCCATCCCCCCTGTATCGAATCGTGTATGCTACAAAATCTATCCATGTAACGATTTAAGCGAGTTCTCCCAAAATCAAATTCATCATGCAAAACAGATAAAGCTATTAAAATCTGGCCCTCATTTATAAGAATTCGCATCGGTTCTGATGCTTCTTCCAGCTCTTTTAGTGTCAAATTTGTATCCATGTTATTATTTTTTCGGAAACGTTGTTCTTTACCGATAGCTTTCAATGCCTTATTCTTTTCTTCTTCAGTCATCTCTTCGGAATCGAGAATGATTTTGCAGGCCAATTTTATACCATCATTCCTGGCTTTTCTGTACTCTTCCAATCTCTTCTTTTGATTACTCACTTGTATCTCCTTTCTTTTTTTATACTGCAATTATATGGATTTCTTATTTCAAAATAACATTATCAATATTTCCAATAATAATTGTCGATTTTCCTGTTGCGTCAGTCTTAATCTCAAGACTAGCTCGCTTATTATATACTTCCATAGGAATTGAAATTTCAATTCCACTATCGGTTACCATAACCTGTTTTTCAAGCTTCTTTACAGTACTCTCATTGGTAACAGTGAAGTTATCGTATTGTAAATCGTACTGTTCCATTTTTTCATCAAATTCGGACTTCTTTTCAGGATTTTTTCCAAAAAGTTTGTTTCCTATTTCTTCTATATCAAAAGATTTTCGGTCTACGTATTCTTTTTGTAAAGCACTTTTTGTATCCATCTTTGTTTTTAAATCTGCACCATCATATTTATTAGAAATATTATTAATGACACGGGTAAGAATATTTAACTTCTTTTTTGGAGAAATATTGGTGCGACATACAAGAAATTTTTCGGACAGATAGTAAACCTTCTCACCGTTAACTTCATATCTCTTTTCTAATAATTTTATGCTGCGATCACTCAAATTAATGATTGCAGCTTCTGAAATTCTGGAAGTTCCAGATAAAAATGAGCGAGTTCTGGAAATTTCTACATTGCGAAGCAAATCGTCTTCATATTGTGTTAATTCTCTTGCAACATGATGTGTATAGCTCATTTTGTAATTCATTTTTAAGAGAGCAAGATAAATGGTTCCTTCTACCTGGAAAGTTACAAATAATAAATCAGCAGCAGGAATATCTAACCCTTCACCCATAGCAACGTATAACTTGTTGGCAATAGCCTGACTAGTTTCTATAAAGGAAGTTTCATCTGATTCATCCCAAGTTCCTAAAATAGAGTAGATTGGAGAACATTCCGGGTCAAACTCACAGTTTTTTGTATCATCGCTTGAAACAATTTTGTAAATATGATTTCGAATGAAATCGTGTAAGTCAGGACCGGGATTTAGGAGAGTGTTAGAAAGTATGCATTGTCCTCTATTAGTATCTAAAATATGTAAAACGGCTTTTCTTATAACAATATCATCTCTACATATCATTGCTTTATGCCTCGCTTTCTCTTATTCTTTTATTTACTTTCTTTGTATGTTTGGCCACCTTTTTGCAACCTCTTTTCCAATTGTTATATGCAATTTTGAACTTGCAAGGCTGGTTCATTCCCTTGCATCGGTCTCTTTCCACACATTTTATACACGGATCAATCATTCATATGCTCCTTTCATAAAATCGTTCAAAACCTCTCTTTTCCATGATGGAGAATCTTCTTTCTTGCATTTTTCAGCTGTGTACGGCTCAGGAATCGACATCCAGGCATTTACAACACACCCCAAAGACGTGTATGTTATATGATTTGTAAATGGAACATAGAAATCTTCTTCGCCTTCTCTATGCACACCTAATTGTGGCTTTTGCCCCTCGTTTTTAAACGGCAAAAGAACTCGTGCCCCATTTTCTGTTTTTTTCTTTTCTAATGGTATCCATTCTAATATTTTAGGCTGCTCCTCAATCATCTTAATTACGTTTGTTCCTACGAGTAATCTTTCTTCGCATTCTTTGATAAGCCTTTTTTCGTCAATCATTATTTACTCACTTTCTTAAAAAAACAGTACAATTTATGCCGAATATCCCATTTTCTTTCGAATGTCTCTGCATGTTGTGTTCCAATCATTTCTAAACTTTTCGGCTTCCAAAGTGCTTTTAAACATTACAACCATTTTATCTTCAATTTCTCTAGTTAGCTTTTTAGGTTCTGCTCTTTCAGCTAATTCTTTATTTATTAAGTCTATTTTCTTTTTGCTGCGCGGAATTTTTTCCAATATAGGAATTGCTTCCGTTAATTCCTGCATAGAAAATCCACTTACTAAAGCATTTCTTAAACCTTCTGGAGTTTCATAAAACTTGCGTGCGACTTCGTTTTCTATTGAATTCCACATTTCTTTTGTTAATCCGTATGGCATTTTTCTCCTCCCTCTGAGCTCAGCCATTGTAATGCTTCTTTGTATTTTTCTGTATACAGTGAAAAATTTATTTCAAACAAACCCGACTGATAATCTTCCATAATTTGGTCTAAAAGCATTTTGACAGCTTCAATTTGAATTTCTTCTGTCTTTTCAAAGCCTTCACTGAATCTTTCGTAATTTGTCATGCATCCCTTTCCGGTGGCAAGCCTTAAATATCTTGCCACCTGTTTAATTTACGCCTCTTCCATTGTCATGAAGTCAGGTAAATCTGTCTCTTCTGCTTTGCTTACTTTCTTATCCTCAATTTCTACTTCTTCTGCTGGGATTTTCTCCACTTCTGCTTCTGACTCTACAGAAAATTCTTCCTTATTTGCTTCTGTTTCAACAATATTATTCACTTCTGCCACCACCATATCTTCATGAGAAACTTCCTCAGTTCTCGTGTCGGCCTCCTGCACAAATGCATCACCATGGGTATTAATAATCTGTTTTAAAGCCCTGTTAGTTACAGTTTTCTTTGCCATCTGGTCAGCAAATTTCGCATGTGTTGTATCCTGGCTATCTCCTTTATACCCATATCCCTGCTTCCAGGACTGTTCAATCTGTTTAAAATTCATTACTTCTAAATATTGGGTTCCGTCTTCCATTGTTACAACAGCGTATGCGCCTTTAATTTTGGTGTTATCAATATTCATGAAATCCTGATTGTGTTTTTCAAAGATTTTCTTTCCGTTTTCAATACGGTACTGAAAATCGTCTCCTTCATAGATAACCTCTGCATTAATCTCTTTAAGCCCATATCGTCTTGCAATGGTGATATTTCCAAAATATGAACGTTGAAAGTGGCATTTTTTGCCGTATGCAATGAAATATCCTTGCTTTTTCTGAACAGACAATCCCAGCGTAGCCATGTCCATTAAGGCATTGGCAATACTTGCCTGGCTACATGATTGTAACAATGGAACTTTGTTTTTATCCTCTGTTTCTTTGAGTACGAGATAAGCCCCCATCAATGCATTTGACACATTATAATCTGTTGGAAAGCTCATTCCATATTCGCATTTTTTGTTCAGCTGTTTTACGAGCCCGTCAATAAACGAATTATTCACTACCATTGCCGCCTGGTGTTCTTCTTTTGTTTGTACCACCTGATTCTTTTCTACTGTTTTTGCTGCTACCATAATTAATCCACCTTCCTAACTTCTTTTAATTTGTCTTTATATGAATAAACTTCCTTTTCAGGAACATTTATTTCCATAATTACCGCCATGCCTCCGTCGGGCTGTGCTTTCACAACATCTCCGACCTTAACGTCGTCATTGCATTTATATGTGTATTCCTTACCGACCACTGTATCGTTTTTGAGAAATCTAGTTTTTACAAACATCTTCTACCTCAACCACCTTTCCGTTAACCATTGTATACCAAATATTTTCTTTGATTTTCTCTCCGTCAACCCTTACCATTTCGGCTCCTTTTAATCTCCATTTATCCTGTTCCCAATAGCACTCCTCATCTCCTTCCCAATCTGCTAAAACAAGATATGCACCTTTAACACCCCTTGCTTTTCCGTGATATCCCCAGGCCACAGCAATACTTTCTGAATCTGTCGCTGACGATGCCCCTTTGTATCCTGTCGCTGACGATGCCCCGCAGTTTCCTGTCGCTGACGATGCCCCGTAGTCTCCTGTCGCTGACGATGCCCCTTTGTATCCTGTCGCTGACGATGCCCCGCAGTTTCCTGTCGCTGACGATGCCCCG